>Ga0126371_10000126_pt1 | contig 55697 bp, 41 predicted proteins | sample PanSoiMetaPlot_4_FD_110145 | JGI IMG/M metagenome (GOLD analysis project Ga0126371, IMG submission 110145) | Tropical forest soil microbial communities from Panama - MetaG Plot_4 | ecosystem: Environmental > Terrestrial > Soil > Tropical forest > Bulk soil | place: Panama | collected 2016-02-17
AGTTTTCATGGGTGCGAGCTCAAGTGTTTGACGTAGTTGTGCCCGAACGGGCTCGCCGATTGTTCGAGCCATGGCCACTACCGATTCCCGCTCTGAGGCTCGCTCAACCCGCATCAAACGGCCGGCGAGCTGGCTGGCTACCGCCTCTGGCGCGCGACGGAGTACCTCGACAAGTTCCGCGCACGGCGTTGAATCCTTCAGACCTTCTTCAATGAATTCAGGGATGCGATTGTTGATGCCGATACGCGGCCCAAGAGTGCGCGTCCAACTGGGACGCGACTTTTCGAGCGCGGCTAACGTGTCAAGAGAGCGACGCACGGCGGGGAGTTCGTTCTGTTCGGCAGCCTTCTGGCTGAATTTAACAAAGGCGGCGCTCAGCAAACTTTGCAGTTCGGCATCCCGCTCGCGAGAAAGCTGTTCACCGATCGCGCACACCGCCTCGTCTAGCGACGAGCCTCCTGTGGTCGTGTACGTGTCCGCGATCTGCATAACACCATTGATTGCTTGCCTGCGGGCCTCTGGGTCAGCGAGGCAAACGCTTCGCGCGTACTGCATCAGGATCTTTTGCGCTGAGTCACTCTCTCCGTGGCGCTGCTGGTCTCTCACGTGCTGCTGAATATTTCTCGCAGGTACTCGCCAGCACTCGGGCGAGAGCAAGACATCCTGTTTGCTGTCGGCCGAGACAGCCGCCCAGAATTGCCGCTCCAGAACATCTGCCAGCGAATCGGCCGAGCCACCTTGCTCTGACAACTGAACCTTCGTCACAGCTTCGATTTCTTTTGCCATTTCATCGAGTAACGGCCGCACTGCGCTAGCGTTGATCGCGCCACTTTGAAAGCGCTCCGTTGCGCAGCGAATCGCAATGTCCGTCGACAGGCGACACCATACAGAATGGTCCAGCCTCGTCGGATGAAGCTTCGATTGAACTTCGAGAAAGGCTTCGCGTAATACAGCCTTCGCATTTGAGGGCAGAACATCGAAAGCAAGTTTCCAGTCGGATCCGGTTCCATTTTCATTCCGGGAAGCGGAATGAGCGGTCGTGACGAGGCGCATGAGGCTATTCATTTCGCCCTCGGCGAGCAAACGGTCTGCTGAATCCTGGTCGCTCCAGTGGGCGGTGCCTACAAGTTCTTCGCCGAAGTCGAATGACTTGAATTGCCGCAGTCGCTGCGGCTCTTCCTCGGCGCCGATCGCTTCAGCGAACTTGCCCGGGTCGCGCATCCAGCTTTGGCCGCCAGATGCTCCGTTCGAAGGAACGAAACGAAGTTCGTTGAGCCGGATCCCACTCTGTGAATACTGCCCGGCTGAATCCTTAAGAAATGTGCGCAGCCGCGAGGACTTTACGGTCGCTCCTGCGAAAGCTCTCACGAAGTCGACGAATAGCTCTTCCGACGCTTCATGGGTGAAGGAAACGCTGGCGACTCCGGCGTTCGTGAAAATCCGCGCCAGGCTGTTCTCGGCGGCTGTGGATTCGAAAACGGTTCCATCCAGCATGAGCTTGTTAGCGGAGATTCCCAGCACCAATCCCGACGGACCCGCTGCCTCAAGCGCTGTTTTCAGCTCTTTCCAAGTATCCCTAAATTGCATGGTCGAGCGGGCGTGATGAAATCCATACAAGCGGGCACACTTCAGGAGAGCATTGAGGCTGTGGACAAAATCTCGCGTGGTTGAAACCAAAGTGCCGCTGGCGCTGGGCATGCAAAGGAACCTCGAAGGTTTTCTATATCGTGATCCCTATTAGGGGGGTGCGGAATGGTACTCCCGTACCAGCGTGCGCTTTATATAAACCGAGGACTTAGGGTAGAAACATCATGTAAGGCACAGATTCCAGGACGTTTGAAAGTTAGGCAGCCAAGCGCACCTGCACTTCGAGACCGTTGATGGCCGGGCGAACCCGTCTGACGATCTCGCTCGCCCACAAGGCGTCGCTGAGTACCACCACCGACCCATCTTCGAAATTGCAAACCGTGCAGGAGGAATAGCCCGGATAAGCGGCGTGATACGCATCAACTCCCTTTCGGGCGAGTTCATTCTCAAGAACCGAGTCGATAGTATCCAACTTGTTTCCAGCCCGCATGCCGAACGTCTCCATCTCGAACCTTTTGAAAAGATCATAGAGGCTTTCGGTCTTCAACGACGGGATCACGATCGAGCGCTTCAAGGCCTCGCGGAACTCGAGCTTTCGCGCAAGGCAGAATTCCCGTACACGGTCCAAGTGACTGAAGAAATCCAGCACCCACAATTCTTTGCCCGCAACGGCTGGCAAGACTTTACTCCAAACGCGCGCGGCTTCCTCGCCGCGAACCGGCTCTCGGTCCGGGCCTTCTACCAAATCGAGTCCGACGGCGCGGACATCCAGCCCTAAATCCAGCGGCTCAACTTCCAACTCGATCATTCCGTTTCTGCCTCTCGCGCGAAAAGCTCTCGAAATTCCGGCGATTGCTTGCGGATTTCTAACCAGTCGAAGAAGGCATCCGGCTGTTCCAGCCAGACCGCAAACCATCGCGCGATCTCTTCCTTCTCTTTTCGTTTTGCGGCGTCGACTTTGTGATTGTGCGCGATCATTTCGGCACGCCGCCGCCCCAGGCGCGCGATCTCCAGTACTCGCCCTTCTCCTGCCCGTTCGCCTTCGGTCTCAAATTTCCGGAGCAACTCGTCCAGCCGCACAAGGCATACTTCGGCTTCTTCCAGCGTTGCGAAATGGAGCAAGTCTTGAAATTCTTCTTCGTATTGCCCCTGCGGATCCACATGCACCGAATGTACTACGCGCATCTTTGCTTCGGCCAGAACATCTTCGATGTAGTCGGCGGACGTTTTCCCTGCTTCGCCGTGTTCAGCGATTAACTTGCGGCGGATTTGTTCAATTTCTGCCGGCGAGTAAATAGGCTTCCCAAGTTCACGTGCCGCTGACAAAATCAATTCTTTCTTCGACATGGTATCTCCGCCGCTCATTTGTGACTCGCCGTCTTCTTTTTTCGCGCGCTATGTGCCGCCGGTTGGTTACGACTGGAATGTTTTGCCTTCGATGCACGGCTTCGCGCACGGACCGGCGGAGGCGGCGGTTCCGGAGGTAATCCGGCGAGAACGCGCTTATATTTCTGCACGTTCCGGTTGTGCTCCTCAAGCGTTTGGCTGAAGAAATGTCCTCCCGATCCGTTTGCTACAAAATAAAGGTAATGCGTCGCGGCCGGATGAAACGCAGCGCGCAACGACGCATCGCCTGGATTCGCAATCGGCCCAGGCGGCAGACCGCGATGAAGGTACGTGTTATACGGAGACTGGATGTGCAGATCTTCGGCGCTGACCTTCAGCGTCGGCTTCCCCGCGAGGTCCAGCGCATATTGCACCGTGGGGTCGCACTGCAAGGGCAATCCGAGCTTTAGGCGGTTGTAGAACACGCTCGAAACCATCGGCCGCTCCTGAGGCTGAGGCGTTTCCCGCTCGATCAACGATGCGAGCGTGACTAATTCATCCGCGGACAGCGTGGTGGAATTTGCTTTTTGTGGCGTCTGCACCGGATCCCGGTTAGCTCCTACAGTCTGCACACCATCCTGCGGCATCGTTTGAATTCTCGTCCAATCCTCGCGAAACTCGCGCACCATCGTCGCGGCTATCTCTTCCGGAGAAGCATTTCGCGAAAACTGGTACGTAGAAGGAAAAAGAAAACCCTCAAGGCTTTTCGCATGCGGAGCGATGTCGCGCACCAGTGACGCACTGCTCGCCACGCTGAGAAATTCGACTTTTGTACACAGTCGCTGGCGCTCAAGCTCTGCTGCAATGTCGAACATTGTCCAGCCTTCAGGCACCACCACCACATGCACAAAGATATGCCCACCGACAATTCGCGCGAACACCTGTCGTGGCGTCACCGGTTTGTCGAACATGTATTCTCCGGCCTGCAGCACCCATCGATGATGCCTTTCACTCAACGCTAGGAACGCCAGGCGGCTGTGAATTACGCCGTTGCGCTGCAGAAGAGTGGCGATGTTCCAGCGCGACGTTCCTCGCGGAATCTCCACGAAAACCTGCGGTGCTGAAAAAGCACGGTACGGACGCGCCAGCTCCGTCCGCAGCCACAGCGCGCCAGCAACAGCCGCGATGATCAGAATCACGACGACGATGGCCACCTTTCTCACCTTCGCCGTCCTTGACGCTTTGATTTTCCATCGTGGGCCGTTTCATTCAGATATTCGCGCAACAAAATCGCTGCAGCCAAAGAATCGATGTCTGCATTTTTTCGCAAGCCCAGTTCCGCAGCCATCTGCTCCGCTTCCCAGCTGGTCAGCCTTTCGTCTTTGAGTGTCACGTCCAACTTCAGTTCTTTTTGAATATGTGCTGCGAACCTTTCGGCTTCCGTGGCCATTTCGCTTTGTTCGCCGCTCAAATGCAATGGCAGTCCGATGAGGATGGCGCCCACTCCATTCTGTTTCACGATATTGCGCAACCGTGCAAAATCTGTCCGGCGATTCTTTCGCTCCATCGCGGGGAGCGTCTGTCCTGTTAGCCCCAGTTCGTCAGAAATGGCCACGCCGATTCGCCGTCGGCCGTAATCAATTGCGAGAATTCGCGCAGGTTTTGACAATGAGGGCTTATGAGTGGCAGTGCTGGTCGGCCGTATGGAAGAAACCATCCATCTCTATTATAGCCTGCGACACTCCAGTGAAAGAGCGCTGCGAAGCATCAATGTGCGCTTGTATCGGACTGGCGGCCCCGCTTCCCATCAGCCCACACGCCCCAAAGGCCCATGAGTTTCATTTGCTTGTCTGCTTCGGTTTCCTTCAGCAGGTGCTCAATCTGTGTACGCGTTTGCCGGACTCCCAGTCGCTCCGGCCGGTCCGCAATGGCATACGTTGTGACTGCTGCGATCGCTTCGTTTTTCTTCAGTTGAGCAAAATCGACTTTATCAAGCGTATCCGACGACGCGTGGTAATTCATCATGTAGTCGTCCGGATCCTGATTCGCGATCAGCGTGGGCACTCCTTCCAGGAAAAAATCGAAATTGTCAGTTCCGATTTCAACGTCAGTCGTGTTTTTCAGCGGGCCAAACGCAGACAGTGGCTTCAGCGCTTCATCCAATCCGGCCAAAATATCTTTGCGTCCGCTGAGCGAATAGCCGGTCACGCGCCCGTCGCCAGCGTCGAAAACGACAGCCGCGTCCATTTTGCCAAGCTCCGTGCGATGCGCCAACGCATATGCCCACGAACCCAGCATGCCTTGCTCTTCTCCGGTGAAAAGCACAAACCGGATCGACCGCCTCGGAGTCACGCCTGACGCGCGAATGGCCCGCGCTGCGTCGATTACCATCGCCGCATTGCATCCGTTGTCGAGAGCCCCTGTTCCTAGTTCCCAGGAATCCAGATGCGCCGCGAGGATCACAAACTCTTCCGGCTTCTCGCTCCCTCGGATCTCCGCCACCACGTTTTCTGAGCTCGTCTGCCCGCTGATCTTGTTCGGCATATCAAGAGTCGTTTTCACCACCTCGCCTGCCGCGATGAATCGCGCCATCCGCTGCGAGTCCTCGCGGGCAACAATAGCTTGCGGCAAACGGTCGATGTTACCATCCACCGAAAAAATATGCCGGTATAGAAGCAAGTAGGGACGCGTGGACATCCACAGGATCGCTGCTGCTCCACCGTCAATCGCTCGTTGCTCCACGGCGGGCTCGTGCAAATATTCATTGAACAAGTCGTCCCACGTTTTCAGCACGTCCGTGTGTACCAGTAAAATAGCGCTTTTCACCGAATCTCCCGCGCGCTTAAAGTCAGCTTCTTGCCCGGTGCCGACATCTACAACATTCGCCGTGAGTCCACCTTCGGGAGTTGCAGGCGACCAGCCGATCGATACCAAATGCACGGAGAACGGCGCAGGCGAAAGCACCGTTAGGTGCGTGTGGCCCTCAGCCCAACCCGCAGGCAGAGTGAAATTCTCCGTCAACACCTCGTCTACTTTGGCTTGCCGGAACGCGTCAACCGCCCAATCCACGGCCTTCTCCGCGGCTGGCGAACCGGTGACGCGGCCGCCGATTTCATCAGTCAGTACCCGAAGATTCTTTTCGATCTCCGAAGACGCCAGTGCATTCTTGATGATCGTCGGGGCTACGTCCGCGCACGATTTATGTATCGAGCAGCCCGGAGTTCCCTGTGGAGGTTCGAATGGTTTCTTAACCGGCGGCAAGCCTTGCGCGTTCGCTCTCACCACAAAAACAGCGGACGACAGCAGCGCCGCCATGAAGAAGATTTCGATCTTGCGTCGCATCATCGTCTTCCGCTCCCGATCGTTGAAACAATTCATCGCGGCCTTCTTTCGCTCGCTGGATTATAGCAACGCGCAGAGCGTGGCGTTCACTTTCGTACAGCCGCGATGCGATCCGCGATTCTTGCAACTTGGACCATTTCCTTGACATCATGCACCCGCACGATGTGTGCCCCTGCAAGAATGGCCGCCGCAACCGTAGCCGCCGTGCCCCAAACGCGTTCTCCCGGTAGAGCATTATCGAGACTCGCACCCAAGAATGCCTTGCGTGACGCTCCGACAACGATGGGACATCCGAGCTTGCTCAGTTCTGATAGCCGCGCCAGGACCTCGAAGTTCTGACGGTAATTCTTCCCGAAGCCGATGCCAGGATCGATGAGAATGCGGGATTGCTCGATGCCAACTCGCTTCGCACGGCCCAGCGCTTCGCGCAGTCCCTTCATCACATCTCGCATCACGTCGCGCGCGAACGGACCATTCTGCATCGTTCGCGGCTTGCCGCGCATGTGCATCAGAATGACGCCTGCGTTGGATTCCGCTATAACTTCGGGCAATGCTTTGTCGAGCCGCAATGCGCTCACATCATTTACGATCACAGCGCCCCGCGCAATGGCTGCTTTTGCTACTTCCGCCTTCTGCGTATCGATAGAAATTGGGATTTTCAATCTTTCGCGCAGCAACTCCAACACGGGCAAGATTCGGTCCAATTCCTCGGCGGCTCCAAGCGGATTCGCTCCCGGCCGTGTCGATTCGCCGCCAATATCGAGTATGTCGGCTCCGTCGCGCTCCATTTGCAGCGCGTGTTCGACCGCCAATTCCGCCTTCAGAAATCTGCCGCCATCGGAAAAGCTATCCGGCGTGACGTTCAGCACGCCCATGATCAGCGTCCGTTCACCGAGCAAAAGCGTGCGCGATGGCAGGCGCAATCGGAATTTGTCTCGCTGATTCATTCGAGTTCTCTTCAACTCGCCATTCATGCAAAGAACGGTCAATCGCTTGCCGATTTATAATACGCAAGCCGATTCACAACATGAACTGACTGAACGCCGCTGACCTCCACGCGAAGTGAGTGCCAGCCAGCCTCACGGCCCTTTTTCGGATAGTATCCCAGCACGTATTGCGCGCTCAGGTTCTGGACGACGGAGCGATAAGCGTCGGCGATCGATCCGGTCTCCTTCAAAAAATAAAGCTGGCCGCCCGCGCGGCGCACCAACTCCGCGAGGAAATCCGTGTAAGCAGGGATGCCCCGCGTGAGCGCTGCAGGACTGATCAGCGAATGCTCCTGATGCGCGGCGAGCCATGCAGGAGTCATGATGTGCGGACGGTTCTGCGTTGAAATTGCATACACTTCAATTCCGTTCGCGCTGAGCACTTGCACAACGTCTTGAAATGTCGCACGAGATTCGCCGGGCCGGGGCGTTACTCCCGCGCCATCCAGATTGAGGCCGAGGCCACTATCCTGCCCATCGGTCAGCAAAACGATTGCCTTGCGTCCTGTGCGGCCAGGGAAAAGCTCATTCGCAACCAGGTAAAGCGAACGATAAATGTTCGAGCCAATCGTATCCGAAAAAAGCGCCCGGACGTCAACTCCCGCCACAGCTTTAGCCAGCAGTTGGCGGTCTTGGGAAAACGGCAGCAAAAGAAATGTATGCTCAGCGAAATCGATTACCGCCACTTCGTCGGCGGGAGAAAGGCCTGCAATAAGCTCCTGCGCTGCGGCCTTCATCGCTACTGTGTCCGGCAGCACGCTAGGGCTCGCGTCGATCACGAGCGCGATGCTCGCGCCTTCGCTCGAGGCGTCAAAGTGCTGGATTTTCTGCTCGACGCCATCTTCAAATACACGGAATTGATTCTCCACTAGGCCGCGGACGGCAGTACCGTCGGCAGCAAATGCGTCGCAGGCAACTTCGACAAGACTCACATTTATTTTGAGTGTTGCGCGAGGCTGCGATGGCTGCGCATCGCTGGCCGCGCTGTCACGTGTGCGCCGCAGAATGAGTTCGCCGGTTGTAGCGTCGCGAATTGTCTCGACGGCTGCGTCCATTTTCACCGGGCGCGGAAGCTTTTGTTTTTGTGGGGCGGGACGTGCAGCAACACATAAAAAGACGGCCAATGTGGTGGCGAAGCATGCGGTACACGCCCATCGGCACTGGGGTCTCATTGCGTATCAGTTTATGCGTGAGTGTCTGCGCAAGAAAGAGCGCAATTTAATCGAGATCGAAATCGCGAAGCGGTTTTTCCACGGGCTGGTCTTTGGCTTTTTTCAGGCCTTCCGCAAACTTACGTTCGAGCACGTCATCCTTCATCCGCTCCGCTTCCACGGAAAGTTTGAACTTTGCCTCGACGCGTTCGGCCTGTTCGCGGAGCAACCGTGCGGTGTCGTCGAGATCCACTGAGGAGGGCGGTTTCGGCGGCGGAGTGTGCGAAAGAACCACGCCAAGCTCGCGGTCAACTATCAGCTTAGCCTGGCAGCACGGACACTCGAGCTCGACGGATTTCGGCCGGTCTTTGCCCATGCGGTTATTTTACGACAAACGGAATGCGAGGGAAAACTCCCGCTGAGTGCCCTTGGGCGAGATCTCAGGCCGGCGCGGGCTTTTCGCCCTTGGCCATACCGGGTACCGCGCGCGGTTCCGGCCGGAATGAGGGTTGTGGCTCCTTCGACGGAACTGGCGGCGCCGACGGTGGAGGCGGCATTTTGTCGGGAAGCGGTTTGCCATCAATCAGCAATCGCATCTCGTTCGCATCGAGCACTTCGCGCTCCAGCAAACCGTGCGCGATGCGTTCGAGCGCGTCGCGGTGCACCTCCAAAATATTCCGCGCACGTGTGTAGGCCCCGGTGACGATTCCGCGTACTTCAGCATCGATCTTGATGGCCGTGTCTTCCGAATAGTCCCGGTGCTGCGCGATTTCACGCCCCAGGAAAATCGCTTCTTCTTTCTTCCCAAATGTCAGTGGCCCGAGTGTGCTCATGCCCCATTCGCAAACCATCTGGCGGGCGATTTCTGTAGCGCGCTCGATATCGTTCCCAGCTCCGGTGGTGATGTGCTGCAGGAAGATCTCTTCTGCTGCGCGTCCACCCATCAGCACCGAGAGCTGACTTTCCAGAAAGTCCCGCGTGTAGGTATGTTTGTCGTCGATGGGAAGCTGCATGGTAACGCCCAAAGCCATGCCGCGCGGAATGATCGTCACTTTGTGCAAAGGATCCGCGCCGGGAGTCATCGCTGCGACGAGCGCATGTCCAGCTTCGTGATACGCGGTGTTTTTCTTCTCGTCCTCGGAGAGAATCATCGAGCGCCGCTCTGCGCCCATGAGGACTTTGTCCTTCGACATTTCGAAATCGTCCATGGTGACGAGCTTGCGGTTCTGACGCGCCGCCCAGAGTGCCGCCTCGTTCACGAGATTCGCTAAATCCGCACCCGAAAAACCCGGCGTCCCGCGCGCGAGGATAGACAAATCCACATTGTCGGCAATGGGAACTTTTCGCGTGTGCACACGCAAGATCTCTTCGCGCCCCTTCACGTCAGGACGCGGCACAACTACGCGCCGGTCAAAACGCCCCGGCCGCAACAGCGCCGGATCAAGAACGTCGGGACGGTTCGTCGCGGCAATCAGAATCACGCCTTCATTCGATTCGAAGCCGTCCATTTCCACGAGCAGCGCGTTCAGCGTCTGTTCGCGCTCGTCGTGGCCGCCACCCAATCCTGCTCCACGGTGACGCCCCACGGCGTCGATTTCGTCGATGAAAATAATGCATGGAGCGTTTTTCTTGCCCTGTTCAAAAAGGTCGCGCACGCGGCTCGCGCCCACGCCTACGAACATCTCCACGAAATCCGAACCTGAAATCGAGAAGAACGGCACATTGGCTTCGCCCGCGATTGCCCGCGCTAGCAGCGTCTTGCCCGTTCCCGGAGGCCCCACGAGCAGCACGCCCTTCGGAATGCGGCCGCCGAGCCGCTGGAATTTTTGAGGATCCTTCAAGAAATCGATAATCTCCTGCAACTCTTCCTTGGCTTCCTCGATCCCCGCCACATCTTTGAACGTCGCCTTCTTCTGCTGCGCTGTCAGCAGGCGCGCGCGCGACTTCCCAAAGCTCAACGCTTTATTTCCACCGGCCTGCATCTGCCGCATCATGAACAGAAAAATCACCAACAGCAGGACAAACGGAGAAACATCGATCAGCACGTTCACCCAAGTGTTGTCGCTGACCGTCTTGATGTTTACGTCGACATTCTTCGACGCCAGTTCTTTCGTTAGATCGTTCAGCGTTCCATTGGGTACGGTCACCCGGAATTTCGATTTCGGTTCCCTAAGTTCGCCATCAACTTCAGCGCTTACCGAAGAAAGCAGGATCGTTGCATCGCTGACGTTGCCCTTCTCCACTTGTGTCTGGAACTCCGTATAGCTGGGCGTCAACTCTCTCGCGGTCTGCCCGCCTTGCGATGCCATCTTCCATAGCAGGACGGCAAGCAGAATCATGGCCATCCAGAAGAGTATTGTTTTGACTGTTGAGTTCACGTCCTTATTTTACCTCATCTAGCCTTGCGTTTCCGCTTTTGTCGTCTCGAAGTTCTCGGCGCACTTCCCTCATGAACAGTCGGAGTCGCTGACCCGCCGTCCGGGGCTTCGCCTTCACCGACGGTGGCAATATAGGGCAAATTCCGGTATAGACCGTCGCGCCCGGAAAGACCATACCCCACCCAATCCTTAGATGCAGTAGTGAAGCCAACGTATGCCGCCTTCAAACCGACTTTATGGTCGCGCACCTTGTCAAACAGTACGGCAAGGCTCAACGACTGCGGCTTGTAGTCCTCGATTCGCTTCCAGAGGAAATCCTGCGGCACACCCGTGTGCAGCATCACATCCACTAGCAGTACGTCCCTTCCCTGCAATCTTGGAGGTGTCGAAAAGAAAAGCTCCGGCCACGTCGCCCCGCCCAGTTCTACGTCTCGCATTTCCGTTCGCACAAAGTGGCAAACAACTGGACACGAAATCTGCCGTACCAAGTCTGCCGCAAACAGAAACGAATTCTCCAAGATAGCGACCACGTCCAAGGTACGGCCCTGATAGTCCTTGGAGATCGCTTTCCCTAATTCAGTGATTCGCGCCGCCAACTCCTTGCGGGAATAGGCGACCTTCACGCGAGCTTCACCCGACGTCCTCGACAATCCATAGGCCCGTACGTGTCGCCTCGCTTGCTGAGAATTCCTTCGCCGCGGGCATCCGGTCCGCCCATACAATCCGGCCCGCGCTCGTCAAAACCGGCCATGAAGTGCGTTGCGCAAGGCTGACCCTGCTCGCGATCAGCATCCGCGCCACTTTCCGCTGACGGCTCCGCCCAGAGGGACAATAGGCGTCGCCAGGCTTCCAGTTTCGCAAAACCAGCGGCGTGCGCAACCGTTCCGCGTCCAGGACCACTCCCTCATGCGTAGTTTCGCGCTCTCGCAGAGGCCAGTCAATCACTTTCAAATGGAACCTCCTGCCAAGTTCCGGAACCGTAATAGCTGTTGAACCTTGCGTTGGCACCTCTACGTCATAAGCGTAAGAATTCTTCTGTAAGGATCTCCCGCTTGCGCACTTATTCTCTTCCGCTCCGGCGAAAATCAGCTGGTCAAATTCCTTGCGAACTCTTACCCCTCCGGGCAACTCAACACGCCGTCCACTGGAACCGTTCGCAGCAAGCTGAATGACTTGCTCGACGTGGTTGCGTGACAGCTCGCCGCCAATCGTCGCGATGTCTGCATACAAGCGCCGGACAATGCGCTGCGTCAGTGCGTGAAACGGGTTGCGCTCCCCGAAGCGTTCTGCGTGCACGGCACCCATTGGCCAAAGTAAATTCTTCGTTTGAATGCACGTGGTTGTGTTTGTGCGTTCCGCAATGTTGCGGTATTGCTCTTCAACAAGCGCAGTCCAGAAAACTTCGTTATCACGCGTCAGCTCTGCCAGTTCACCAAGCTTGTTTACAACCGACCTCGAAAAATGCTGCTCCATCTCTGGCAGCAGCCGCTGTCGCACGCGAGCTCGAAGCCGCCGTGCGTCTGCGTTCGTTGCGTCCTCGCGCCAGCCTTGCTTCATGCCAGTCAAATAACTCCGCAGCGATTCCCGACGCACTTCCAGTAGTGGCCGGATAATTGCGCCTCGCACCGGATAGATTGAAGCCAGGCCTGCCAATCCCGTTCCGCGAATCAGTCGGGCCAGGATTGTTTCCGCCTGATCATCGGCTGTGTGCGCTGTTGCCACTTGCGTCGCCGCGCGGTGGGCGACGACGTCCGTGAAAAAGTCGTAGCGCAATCTGCGCCCGGCATCTTCCAGGTTCCATCCGCGACTCTTTGCTGCTCCCGCCACGTCCTTCCGGTCAACAATAAATTCCAGTCCTCGCTCACGAGCTATCGATGCGACGAATTCCTCATCCGCATCCGAATCTGCACCGCGCAGCCGATGATTAAAGTGGGCCACGCACAAGGTCACGCCTAAGTCGTCGCGGAGCTCATCCATAAGGCGCAGCAGAGCTACCGAATCGGCGCCGCCGGAAACTGCGACACCAATCCGATCCCCGGGGCGCAACATTTGGTAGCGCTCAATTGTTTTTCGAACAGATGCAGCAAGCGGATTCATGCCAGAAAAAAGGCCTGCTTCTATGGTATCAGTTGTGAGAAAACGCGTACAGCTGAGGCGGGATTCGACTATCGCTCGGACATCTGTTGTGCAAGGAGCGCGCGGCTGTAGGCAATTCGCCGGTCCAGGGCTACAGCAGCGAAATATGTGCAACTGACCCGCTCGCTCTCGGCCCACTTGTAAATCCCCGGAGCGATCGATCGCGCCATCACGCCAAGCCATCCCATCATGCGGTAGTAAACGCGAACTACTGCCAGGTCGTTCTGGTCGTCATTTTTTTGCGGGCATAGCCGGACGAGTTGAACCAGCTGCCAGAATTGCTCGCTCCTGACTCGCTCGCCATCGATTCCCGCAACCTCGCGCACCTGCTCAGAAAGCTCGGATTTCTGATACGCCGCAATTACCGAACGCGAGTAAGTAACAAAGAACTGCAGCAGCGCAACCACCGAAGCCACACAGATAAGCGCGGCGATGAATGACGGGTTCATGAGTGCTGATGAGCGGCCATCTGTTGAACCGACCCTCGTGTCGCAACGCGGGCTGTCTCCAGGCGCGCTCCCTCAGGAATTCGCGTGACGGTATAAGCCCAAGCTAAAGGCAGGAACGTACCCATCACGGGCGGAATCCACTTCAAGAAGTTTGTTTCCAGGCTGGGGAAAAGATTGTACAGAGCATAGCCGGCCGCCTCTGCGCTAAAGAAAATCCCCAGCGCCAGGATAAGCTGAATCAGCCGCGTTCTCGTTTCCCTAAGCTTGATAACCGCGCCCCAGAGCAAATAAGTCAACACCACGCCCACGAAATAGAGGTTTTGGCTCATCTCGATGACGAACTGCGTGAAGTGGGCTGTCCCTTGATGTGTCGGCACTCGCCGAACGACAAGGTATGACAACAAAGCGGTCCCAGATAAAAGCAACGCTGAGCCCCACCGTACGTACTTGCCCGCCCCCATTTGCTGGAACACCTGGTGATAGAAACTCAGAATGACAAAAAAAAGAAAAATCGTGAGCAGGGGATCCGTGTAGTAATATACGTACGCATAAACCGGAGACGCCACACCGAAGTGCCGTAGCGCAATTTCCTGAGTGATCGTAGCGACCACCGCAGCTAACATATAGATATTCAAGAAAAAATAGCGGAGGGCATTCTTAGAAACGCATAGGCGCACTACCAAGTACGCCTCTGCAACGAAGCTCGCGAGTGCTAGACCGTAGTCTAAGGGACCAAGCATTTCGATTCGCTAATCCGAGGCCTGGCCCGAGTTATTTGCCAGCTTTCCGTAAGGAAGCTAGCTTTTTACAGCCCGGACCCGCCTCTTACTGGCGGCGGCATTACAGGCACCGGCATCCCAGTGCTTGCATACAGCGCCGACGATCCCGATCCTGGCCCTGACGGCGGTGGCATTACAGGCACCGGCATTCCAGTGCTCGCTGCCAACTTTGGCCGCTGTGGCGGTGGCATTACAGGCACTGGCATCCCAGTGCTCGCCATTCTCGGCATCGCTGTTTGATTGGCCTGCAAGTTGCGAAGACCAATCGCGCTTACCAACGTCAACAACACTAAAACCACTAACATCAACCACTTGTTCATGGAAATCCCCCGAGTCTGAAATTACAACTCGGCGGATTCTATGTGGTCTTGTGTTGTCAAGGGGTAAAAGTTTAGATGGTGTGTCTAAACAGTACACCCCTTCAGCTCCGGGGCTAACCAGAGTCTCGATTCAATTGTCTAGGCCACGGTAGCCGCTGCACTGTTTTGTGTCAACGGTACCTTAGTACTTTCAAAGATTGGTTCAACAACTCCCCCTATTTTACGCTTCGTGATGCTTCTCAGCGTCAGTTCGCTGCCGCTTGTTCTCAAACGTGCAACCCACCCCTGGCAGCTTGCCCCCTTGCCACGCGTGCAATAATGTCCTTCGATTATGGCGATGCCGAGTTCTCCGCTGCCAGTCGATTCTGTCGAAAGCGCCGCGCCGCATGTCACATTGCGCAACGCGTTCTCGCATCCCTATGATTCGGCGATTGCCGCTGCTCGCACTTGCTACGCACCGCGCCTGATCCAGCCTGAAGAAGTCACGGAAAAGCAGCGCATCAATATCGGTGCTGCAACCTTCTACAGCGGGCATCACACCGTTTATCAGCACGCGCATTTTGAATTCGGCCTGGAAAATGTCAGCAGGCAATTTGTGTGGTCGTTCCTTCACGCTCACCCGTTCTACAACTCCGAGCAACAAAGCCAGCGTTACGTTCGCCTCGATCGCGCGCAAGCTTATGTGCCATCCGAAGGCGGAAGTTTTCGTGCGCCTGAGCGCGCCATATACGAACGCGCGATTGCTCGCGCGTGGGAGCATTATCGCGAGCTTGCTCGCGTGCTCGCACCCGAAGCCAGTCGCATTCTGAACGACATTTGGCACATCGGGCCGATGTCTCATCCACGCCGCATCGAGAAGATCAAGACCGCTGCGGGAAAGCGCTCCATTGAGGTCGCTCGGTATGTCCTTCCGGTGGCTGCATTCACCACCATGGTTCACACGGTATCCGGCATTGTCCTTCATCGTTTATGGCGGTTGCAGGCTGCTTGCGATACGCCCACAGAGTCGCGCGCGATCATTTCGCAGATGGTGGGGCGGGTGCGCGAAGTGGATTCGCAGTTTTTCGACCGCTTCGAGACCGAGCCGCTGGAAAACTTGCCAGAGTGGAATTCAACAAGACCAGCCAGTAGTAGTGGATCGTTCGCGGCGGAATTTGACGGTCAGCTTGCGGGACGCACGTCGAAGCTCATCGACCATTCTTCAAACGCCCTCAAAGTCGCCGCTAGTGCGTATCGTGCCGTTCTCGGTTTGACGGAAAAAAATTGCTCCGATGCCGATGCGCTCAACCGTCTTCTCAATCCGTCAAGTAACGTTTATCGTCGCGAATGGATTAATGTCGGCGTACACGCTCCCATCATGCGCGCTCTTCAGCACGCGAATTTTACGTTCGCAAAGAAAATCAGCCACACCGCCGATAGTCAGGATCAGCGCCATCGCATGATTCCTGGCTCGCGTCCGTTGTTGACTTTGGCGGATACTCGCGAGCCCGACTACATCACGCCGATGCTCATCCGCGAAAATCCGCGCGTGCGGGAAATCTACGAAGCGGCTATGGCTGAAGCGTGGGCCGCAAAGAACGAACTTATCGATCGGGGTGTTTCTGCGGAAATTGCTCTGTACCTTTTGCCGAATGCAAAAGCGATTCGCCTAGTCGAGTCTGGCTCCTTGCTGCATCTGCTACATAAATGGACCATGCGCACCTGCTTCAACGCGCAGGAAGAAATCTATCAGGCTTCAATGGAAGAAATTGAACAGTTGCGCGAGGTTCTCCCGCAACTTGCGCCTTACATCGGTCCGCCGTGTTTTCTGCGCGCGGGCATCACCACTCCGATCTGCACCGAAGGTTCGCATTTTTGCGGCGTGAAAGTCTGGCAGGATTTCCCCAACATCCAGCGCCGCATATGACCCGCCGCGGCAGCCTTGCGTATTACCTGGCAGCGTGGGTCTGCGGCTGCTTTTTCATGGCTTTAACGATCTGGCTCGGCAACGAAGTGCATCCGACGGTACCGCGCAGCGTGGCCCTGCTTCTGGTAACTTACTTTTTTTCGCTGATGTTTGGAGCGGCAACCTCGCTTCTGTTTGGATTTTTCCTGCGCCGAGCGGCAAATGGGCTGCATTGGAGCCGGAGCTGGCACTGGCTCATCGGCGGCGCGATCATCGCTCCGATTCTGATTGTGCTGCTTGGCACGATTGCTTCGTCAAACGCGCAAGGTAGCGGCTGGCGAGTTTGGATTTTCATTCCTCTGACGGGTCCGTACATGATCAACGGGGCGCATCGTTGGATGCCACTTCTCGCTGCGCCTGCTGGCACTGCCACTGCGTGGGTGCTTTCTCGCGTGGATCGAGCATTCGCCGCGCGGACGGACGATGCAAGCATGTAAGCGAGAGTCGTGTTCATGAGCGCCAGCGCAGCGTAACTGGTCCTTCCATCGGATGCGCAGGCGGCACGCCGGTAAGCTTCGACTCCAAATGCGCGGCCTTCAACTGGAAATACCATTTGGCCGGCCGATCTGCATCATCAATCAGCATCAGGTGAGGATTCGATTTCAACCCTTCGGCTTGCTTCGTCATCGTTCCCGTGTCTTGCGCGATGAATCGCGGCCCCAGAACTCGAATGATGAAACCAACGATGGGAACAAACCGAAGCACATTCCACGCGGCACAAAAATCCAGCCGGCACAAATCGCGGCGAATCGGCGTGACGACCGCGCGGCTTGAAAACCACAAGTTTCCAGAGCGCACCTGCTCGAATCGATAACTCGGAAGCGTGAAGTCGATGGTGGTTGTGACGGGCGCGCCGGTGATGAGTTTCAGAATTTTGTACGGCAAGCTGTTCGACGAAGGCGTGTGCGGGCTCATGCGAAAGCCGCTTGGAATGGGCTCGAACTGCTTTTGTTTTTCGTGGATGCTCCGCCGGCTGCGCCACCACCAGGATTGATGAACAAATGGGCCGTGCGCGGGATCCATCAGACCGATCACTCCGTGGTCAACGTGCACGGGCATCTCCGCAGAAAGATGCGCGATGTGATAGCGCGCACCAAATTTCGGCAGCTCCGGCACGGCGACTGGGGCTTGCTCGCTGCGCGGCGAATTCGGCGACGCCATGTAAACCCAAATGTAGCCATCGCGCTCTTCGCAAGGAAAAACGCCGGCATAAATCCGGTCGGCGCGTAGTTTTGAATCGGAAGTGATGGAAGGAATTTCGCGGCACTGGCCGGAATGCGCGTCGAATTTCCAACCGTGGTAGCTGCATTCGACGCACTCGCCGTCGAATTCGCCGTACGAGAGCGGCATGCCGCGATGCGGGCAAACGTCTCGCAAGGCGAACGGTTTTCCGTGCGCGTCGCGTCCAATTGCGAGCGGCACCTCGAGGAGCGTGGCCTTGCTGAGCTTGCGACCGGAAAGCTGACTGGAGCGAAGCGCGGGATACCAGAAATCCCACAGCATACCGAGATCCGTAGCGGATTCCGTTCGTGCTGCGCCGATGTTCGGTTCGGGCATAGTAAATGTGCTCGTGTTTTGCGCCCGCAGAAAAAGGGCGCAGGGCGAGCGCCGTATCGTAGTACAGGGAGTGGCGTGGGACAACTTCGAGAAAGCTCGAAAGTGATGACCATCTTGATGCAAAAAGGCAGTATTCGGAAATGAACGTTCATGCGAAAAAAGTGACGAAAAAACTCGATTAGAAAATGTGCGGACGCTGATTCGGCACGATTTGGGGTAACTTCTAATTTCCCATAGAAACTCGCCCCGACGCTGCTGGCGATGCTCGTGGGAGTTGTTGGATTATGGTACACGGCATCAGTTTTACCGAGGAATTGGTCTTTGATCCTGATTCTGGCGGTGACAATGAGCGGCTACTTCGGAATCTCGAGTTGGCTGGTGTATGACTTCCACCTCGGCAGCGCGGCCGAGATGATCGGCGCGGTCGTTGTGGCAGGCCTCCTCGTTGTTGCGGGCGCAGACTCCCGTCAAACTGCGCTCTAGGGTTTTTGAACACCGCAAGTTTGCTCGGTTTGACAAAAACTAGGCGCGCTCCTATGCTGTTCACAGAAACGCAATGTTTGCCGCATTTTATTAGCGCTCCCGCATAAGGCGGGTTTGGCCGCCGCAGTTCCATGTTCGCATTTTCTTTCATCCATTTCTAGTTCAATGCCCGGTTCGCCGGTGATCCATTTCGGATTGTCACAGGAGTCTCGCCATGAGCAGCGCGAATATGTTTCAAAAGCTGGATCAGATCGAAACTCGTTACGACGAACTGACGAGTGAGCTTTCTTCGCCGGAAGTGCTGGCAGACTCCGGCCGTTACCAGAAGCTCGCGAAGACGCACGCAGACCTCTCGCAAATGGTTTTGAAATATCGCGAATGGAAAGATATCGAAAGGGGACTCTCCGGCGCGAAGCAGCTTCTCGCAGAAGCCGAAGATGCCGAGATGAAGCAGATGGCGCATGAGGAGCAGCACGCGCTGGAAGCACGGCGGGAGACGGTCGAGCGTGAACTGAAAGTTCTGCTGCTGCCGAAAGATCCCAACGACGAGAAGAACGTGATTGTGGAGATTCGCGCGGGCACCGGCGGCGACGAGGCTTCGCTGTTTGCAGGCGAACTCTTTCGGATGTATTCGCGGTACGCGGAAACGCAAGGATGGCGCGTGGAAGTGCTGGAAAGTTCGGCGTCTTCCATTGGCGGCGTGAAGGAAATCATCGCCGCGATTCAGGGGCAGAAAGTGTATTCGAAACTGAAGTATGAGAGCGGCGTGCATCGAGTGCAGCGCGTGCCAGCAACGGAGCAGCAGGGACGGATCCACACTTCGGCAGCGACTGTGGCGGTGCTGCCGGAAGCGGATGAAATCGACATCAAGATTGAGGCGAAAGACTTGCGCATCGATACATTTTGTTCGTCGGGGCCAGGCGGGCAATCGGTGAATACGACTTACTCGGCGGTGCGGATCACGCATATCCCAACGGGACTGGTGGTTTCACAGCAGGACGAAAAATCGCAGATCAAAAATCGGGCGAAGGCCATGCGCGTCCTGCGAACACGACTCTATGAGATGGAGCAAGAGAAGCAGCATCAGCAAATCGCTGCGGAGCGGCGCGGGCAAATCAAGACGGGCGACCGTTCGGAGAAAATTCGCACTTACAATTTTCCGCAGAACCGCGTGAGCGACCATCGGATTGGACTGACGCTGCATCAGCTGACGGAAGTGATGGACGGGAAGCTGGGGCCGCTGGTCGACGGGCTGGTGACTTACTTCGAGGCGGAGCGGTTGAAAAGAGAATTGAGTGACAACAGCGACGGAAGTGGAAAGGCGTGATGAGAGGGCGAGCGAAAATTGATGCTGGTGCGTCGGTGCGAAACGCGCTGCGCGAGGCGATGAGCCGGCTTGAGGCGGCGAAGGTGCCTTCGCATGCGCTGGCGGCGGAACTGCTGCTGATGCACACGATGAGATGCGACCGGACGTGGCTTTACTCGCATCCCGAAGCAACGATTGACAGCGAAGCATTGCAGAAGTTTTTTGAATTGGTCGCGCGGCGCGCACAGGGCGTGCCGACGCAATACTTGACCGGCAAACAGGAGTTCTGGGGATTGGAATTCGAGGTGACACCGGCAGTGCTGATTCCGCGGCCGGAGACCGAGCATGTGGTGGAAGTTGCGATGGAGAGGCTCGGAGAAAACAGGCAACGGGAGAGTTTGCGCGTAGCGGACATCGGCACAGGGTCGGGGTGCATCGCTGTTGCGCTGGCGCAGGAGTTCAAGAGCGCGAAGATTCTGGCGACGGATATCTCCGCAGCCGCTCTGGAAGTTGCGTGGAGAAATGCGGAGCGTCATGGTGTTTCTGAGCGCATACGTTTTGTCGAATGCGATTTGCTGGGCACGGCTGCGACAGAAGGACAGCCATTCGGTCTGATTGTGAGCAATCCTCCCTATGTGGCGTGCGGCGAAGAATCGGAACTGCAAAGAGAAGTACGGGAGCATGAGCCTCGAGAAGCGCTCTTTGGCGGACCGGAGGGGACCGAAGTTTACGCGCGTTTGATTGGCGAAGCGGCAACACGCTTGCGGCGCGAAGGATTGCTCGTTGTCGAAATTGGATATGGAGCGCACGAGCGGGTGTCGGAGCTATTTGATTGCGCCGGATGGAAAGACATTCGCGTTGCGAACGACCTAGCAGGAATCCCGCGCGTTATTTCGGCTGAGCGCGCCTAGCGCCCACCGCACTTCTTGCTGTACATCCCGCGACTCGAATTACGTGTATGATTTCGCGCAAGGTCTGAAATCATGCCGAAACTCGCTCAATACCGCGCCAAACACGAAGCGCCAAATGCAGGGCCGTCCGACGCGGCAGCCAACGTGCGCAAGAATATCTCGATACTTCATGTGGACATGGATGCGTTTTTTGTTTCCGTGGAACTGCTGGAGCGGCCGGAACTTCGCGGGCTGCCGGTGGTAGTGGGTGGACAGAAAGATCAGCGCGGGGTGGTGACTTCGGCAAGCTATGAAGTGCGGAAATTCGGAGTGCATTCCGCCATGGCGCTGCGAACGGCGGGGAAACTGTGTCCACAGGCCGTTTTTCTGGAAAACCGGCATGAGCTCTACGCGCAGTGGAGCGACCGAGTGGCCGCGATTCTCGGGAAGTATTCTCCGGTGGTAGAGATGGCGTCGATTGATGAAGCGTACATCGATCTGACTGGAACGGAGCGGATGTTTGGGCCGTCGCTGGCCGCGGCGCATCGTTTGCTGACGGACATCACGAGCTCAACGGGATTGCCGTGCTCGGGAGGGCTTGCGGCGACGCGGCTGGTGGCAAAGGTAGCGAGCGACCAGGCAAAGCCGCGCGGCCTTGTCTGGGTACCACACGGGGCGGAAGCCGCATTTCTGGCGCCGCTCGAAGTGCGAAAAATTCCGGGCATCGGCAAAGTGACAGAGGCGGCGCTGGCTGCGGCGCAGATTGGAACCGTGCAAGAGCTCGCTGCAGTGTCGCTGGAGCGGCTGGAAGAAATGTTCGGCCGCTGGGGCACGGCGCTCTATCGCAAAGCGCGGGGCGACGACACGTATGAATTTTTCATTGATGCGGAGCCGAAGTCGATCTCGCACAACTGCACGTTCAGAGAGGATACGGCCGACAACGAGATCGTGGAATCGACGCTCAGCTTGCTGACGCAGAAAGCGGGGAAGCGGCTGCGCGAGGCGGGACTTTTTTGCCGGACTGTGACGCTGACGCTGCGGTTTGCGAATTTTCACACGATCACGCGCAGCCGAACTCTGGCGGAAGCAGCCGATTTGGACAGTACTATTCTCACGACGGTGCGCGAGCTGCTGCGCGGCCCGTGGAACGGTTCAGCGAAGCTGCGGCTGGTGGGCGTGGCGCTGTCTTCGTTCCTTGCGGCGTCGGCGGCCACAGGGCAGCTTGAGTTACTGGACTCGGGACATCGCGAGAAGCTCGAACGGCTGGCGCAAGCGGCGGACCGCGTGCGCGACCGATTTGGATTTTCAAAGCTGCAGCTTGGCGGTTCGCTGCGGGCGCCGCGCGACCACTAGTCCCGTTGTTTGGGTAATGGTCAGTTTGAATTTTGACTCCTTGTGTCACGATCAAGAAAACTCAAACTGACCCACACCCGCTGTCGGGCGTGTGCCGCGCATTCTTCGCGTGGTGACGTATAATTCCAGCATGGCCTCCACGGGAACGAACCACGCTCCGCCACCGCCAGGCAGTTCGCAGCACGACGGGAAAAAACACGGCCATTTTCGCGACTACTGGGTGCGCGTGACGGAAGGTCTGGCGGTCGATCAGTTGTGGGGCCAGATGAAGGCTGACGCGCGCTCGACGTACTCTTTCTATGCGCGCGACATCGACTGGGACACGATAAATAAGGGAAAGAGGTGGAAGCGCGGCTTCCACATCGCCTGGGCGTTTTTCCAGGCAATGCTGATGAAGCTGACTCCGGCGCGGCGCGTTGTTCTCCTGATCGCGTGCGTGCTGTTGATTATCAATTTCCATTTTCAGTTTGGCGGGCAAGAGTACTTATTCGATCTCAGCGGTTTTGCAACGCTGCTCCTCTTTCTTCTGCTTGCGCTGGAACTGGCTGATCGCGTGACGATGAAGCGCGATCTGGAGATCGCGCGGGAAATTCAGCATTGGCTGGTGCCGGAGAAGCCGCCCGTGGTGCCAGGCGTCGATCTGGCGTTTGCGACGCGGCCGCAGAACACTGTAGCCGGCGATTACTACGATGCATTTTTGCGCGCGGGGCCTGAGGGCGACGCGGGACAATCGCTGCTGATGGTGGTGGCGGACGTAGCGGGAAAAAGCGTGCCTGCGGCGCTGCTGATGGCCACGTTTCAGGCGAGCATTCGTGCGCTGGCGGCGCGGCCGGGCAATTTGGATGAGCTGGCACGGGACTTGAATCGCTATGCATGCGATCACAGCCTTTCCGGCATGCGGTTCACGACGGCGTTTATCGCGGAGTACGATTCCTCGTCACGAAGGATTCGCTATATCAATGCGGGCCACAATGCACCGTTTTTGCGACGGCCTTCGGGCGAGATTGTGCGCTTGGCAGAAGGCACAGTTCCGTTTGGGATCAATTCGGCGACGGAATATCGTTCGAATGCTGTTGCTATTGAGGCAGGCGATTTACTGGTGATTTTCACCGATGGATTACCCGAGGCAGTGGACAACTCCGGGCGGGAATACGGCGAAGTGCGGTTGAGGGATCGCGTCGAGCATTTCACTACAGAGCCGGCCGCCACGATGCTTGACACGATTATGGCCGACGTGGACGCCTACGTTGGGGCGGCGCGGCAGCACGACGACATCACGTGCATGGTCGCGCGATTCCTCTGAGCGGCATGCGTTTACTTCCTGACTGCCTCGTTTGCTCCCGGTCGTTTACGGCGTCATAATTCACATATGAATGCGCGCGAACATACTGAGCGAATCTGTGCGCGCCTGCGCGATGCGGGCTATCAAGCGCTGTTCAATGGCGGTTGTGTGCGCGACATCATTCTTGGACGAGAGCCTGCGGACTATGACGTTTGCACGGACGCGCGGCCAGAGCGCGTCATGCAGATTTTTCCGGGCAGCTTGACGGTGGGCGCCAAGTTTGGAGTGGTGATCGTTGTCGAAGATGGAATTCAGGCTGAAGTGGCGACGTTCCGGTCGGACATTGGCTCAGCAGACGGACGGCATCCGGAGCGCGTGGAATTTTCAACTTCTCCTGAACAGGATGTCCAGCGGCGGGACTTTACGATCAACGGATTGCTGATGGACCCGCGCAGCGGCGAGATTCTGGATTTTGTCGGCGGGCAGGCGGACATAAGGGCAAGGATTATTCGAGCGATTGGCGACCCGGAGCTGCGATTTGAAGAAGACAAGCTGCGCATGTTACGCGCGGTGCGTTTCGCGGGGCGGTTTGGCTATTCGATCGAGCCGCGAACCTTCGCGGCAATGCGAAAGCTTGCTTCGCAGATTCATCAGGTTTCGCAGGAACGGATTCGCGACGAGTTGAGCAAGATGCTCACCGAGGGCGCGGCGCGGCGGGCGTTTGAGCTGCTTGATGAAAGCGGACTATTGCGCGAAGTGCTGCCCGAAATTGCGCGCATGAAAGGTGTAGAGCAGCCGCCGCAGTTTCATCCGGAGGGCGACGTTTGGACGCACACGCTGCTGATGATAGAGAAACTGCAGGCGGGAGCGCCGCGCACGCTTGCGTGGGGCGTGCTGCTGCACGATGTTGGCAAGCCGCCGACGTTCCGGCCACCTTCGGGCCCAGATGACCGGATTCGGTTTGACGAGCACGTTGGAGTCGGCGTGCGAATTGTGGAGGACATTTGCCGGCGTCTGCGATTCTCCAACGAAGACACCGAGCAGATCGCGTCGCTGGTCGCAAACCACATGCGATTCAAAGATGTGCCGAATATGAAAGACTCAACGCGCAAGCGGTTCGCGCGGCTGCGGCATTTCGAGCAGCACCTCGAACTGCACCGCCTCGATTGCCTCTCCAGCCACGGGAGCCTTTCAACATACGATTTTGTCAGACAATTTCTTGCAGAAACTCCTCCTGAGGTAGTTCGCCCTGCGCGCTTGCTGAATGGCGAAGACCTCAAGCACATGGGTTTTCGTCCGGGGCCTCTGTTCAAGGAGATTCTATCCGTCGTTGAAGATGCCCAATTGGAAGGCAAAATTGGGACGCACGACGAGGCTGTCGATTTCGTTCGCTCGCAATTCGCAGGGAAATCCGTCTAAGGCATTTGAAATCAGCAGGGTCGCCGCGGGTGCCAAGGGCTAGCCCCTTGCCTGAACGGCAACCATAAATGATTGATAATAATTGTCTTGTTTCTGACTTACAATATTGAGCGTAATATGCTAATGTTTGCTAACATAGATGATGTAGTGTACGTAACCAGATTGGGATTGGCTGCATCTATTAGTTAGTTGAGGTTGGAAGCAGGCTTGCTTCCTTGGTGGGAAAGGGGAATACAAAATGCCTAAATCTTCGTACAACGTGCCGCCGGAATTGCCAATTCTTCCATTGCGCGACACGGTTTTGTTCCCGGGCGCGGTGATTCCGCTGACTGTGGGCCGCGATAGTTCGCTGGCCCTGCTCGATTCGCTGCAGGGAGAAGAAAAGATTTTGGGAGTTGTGGCGCAACTCGATCCTCGTATCGAGGACCCCGTTGGCACAGACCTTCATGCAGTGGGAACTGTCGGCAAAGTGCACAAGATGGTGCGGACTCCGAACAGCAATGTCGTTGTTTTTCTCGAGGGCCTGCGCCGAATCCGCGTGGAAGAGGTCGTCGGACTGAAACCGTTCTTACGCGCCCGAGTGGCCGATTTGCCGGATACAGAAAACGCGATGGAGCCAGAATTGACGGCGCTCTACCGGAACACGCAGGAACTGTTTCGTGAAGTTGTTTCGCGTTCACCGCAACTCTCCGACGACTTGCAGGGTGCGGCGAACAACATGGAGTCGCCGAGTCAGCTCGCGGACTTTGTGGCGGGCACGCTTCCTTCGCTGAATACGCTTCTGCGACAAGAACTGCTCGAAACTCCGAGCGTGCGAAAGCGGCTGGAGATTCTGATTCGCGAATTGACAAAGGAAAAAGAAGTACTCGAGCTGCGCGCAAAGATTCACGAGCAGGTGCAGGAGCAGGTGAATCAGTCGCAACGCGAGTTTTTGCTTCGCGAGCAGATGAAGGCGATTCAGAAGGAACTCGGCGACGCAGATGACACGCAGGCGGAGGTCGCGGAGCTGCGCGAAAAAGTCGAATCGTCGGGAATGTCCGCCGAAGCGAAAAAAGAATGCGAGCGGGAACTGAAACGGCTGACGCGGATGACTCCGGCATCGGCCGAATACATGGTTTCGAGAACCTATCTGGAATGGATGACTTCGCTGCCGTGGGCAAAATCTTCCGGCACCGAAGACATCGATATTCCAAAGGCGCAGGGAATTCTGGATGAAGACCATTACGATTTGGAAAAAGTAAAGCAGCGAATCCTGGATTACCTGGCGGTGAAGAAGCTGCAACCTTCGATGAAGGGTCCGATCTTGTGCTTCCTCGGACCTCCGGGAGTAGGAAAAACTTCGCTCGGCAAATCAATTGCACGCGCGCTGGGGCGGAAGTTCGTCCGCATTTCGCTTGGCGGCATGCATGATGAAGCAGAGATCCGCGGGCACCGGCGCACATACATCGGCGCGTTGCCCGGGCAGATCATTCAGGGCGTTCGCCGGGCGGAGACGAATGATCCGGTTTGCATGCTGGATGAAGTGGATAAGCTCGGACGAGATTTTCGCGGGGATCCTTCCGCAGCATTGATGGAAGTGCTCGACCCGGAGCAGAACGCGACGTTCCGGGATCACTACCTGGACGTGCCTTTCGATCTATCAAAGGTGCTGTTCATTGCCACGGCGAACTGGATGGATCCGATTCCGGAGCCGCTGCGCGACCGAATGGAAATTCTCGAACTGCCCGGCTATACCGAGGAGGAGAAGATCCATATCGCGAAGCGCTTCCTCATTCCGCGGCAGTGTTCGGAAAATGGATTGAAGGCGGACGAGCAGATCGAATTCAGCGACGAAGGGCTGAGGGAAATCATTCACGGATACACGCGTGAAGCGGGAGTTCGCAACCTGGAACGCGAGATCGCCACGCTGATTCGCAAGCAGGCGCGGCGCATCGCCGACGGCAAAACGGACAAGCTGGTGGTTACACCCGAGGTGGTTCGCGAAACACTTGGCGTGCCGAAAGTACGGTCGGAGCGCGAAGTTGAGGAGCGCGTCGCGAAGCCCGGAGTTTCGGTAGGATTGGTGTGGACGCCGGCAGGCGGTGACATCGTGTTCATCGAAGCCAGCAGCATGCGCGGCGGAAGGCAGTTCACAATGACCGGGCATCTGGGCGAGGTGATGCAGGAGTCGATGAGGGCGGCGCTTTCGTGGGTGCGCGCGAATGCGGCGACTTACGGCATCGATCCGGATTTCTTCCGGAAGCAGGACTTGCACATTCACGTTCCGTCCGGAGCGATTCCGAAAGACGGGCCTTCGGCAGGAGTGGCGATGGTGACTGCTCTTGTGAGCTTGCTGAGTGGGCACGCTATTCGTCCACGAGTGGCGATGACCGGAGAGATTTCTCTGAGCGGAGTAGTCTTGCCAGTGGGAGGAATCAAAGAGAAAGTGCTTGGCGCAAAGCGGGCGGGAATTCGCGAAGTGATTCTCCCGGCAGACAACGAGCCAAACGTGAAAGAGGACCTGCCAGAGAGCCTGCTGGGCGATTTGAAGGTGCACTTTGTGCACAACGCGGACGAGGTGCTGCGCATCGCGCTCGGCGATATTGAGGCGTGGCCCAAACCCCCTGTGGCGCGGCCACGTCGCGAAGAGAGGTCTCCGGCGAGTCCGATTCACTGAAAGCATAAGAGACCGAAGCACGATGTTATGATGGAAAGCCCGGCGGAATTCCGTCGGGCTTTTTCGTTTGTAATTGCGCGGAGTCGACCGGGTGGCGAAGAAGAGAAAGAAGAATCGTCGATCACAGAAACCGCGGCGGAGCCCGCCGAGGCGCCGTGGCACGGGCAAACGCCTAAGAGCTCCCATTAGACGGAAAGCAATTCGGCGCGTGAAAGTAAAGCGCGACGGAAGCGTTAAGCGGCGACGCACTCGTGCTCCTCTAATGCCGCCGCGGCAAGTTGCGGTGCGCGCGCAAGAAACGGCGTTTCAGCTTCTCGTCGCGGTGGATCGCGGCAGCATTATTCACCGGTTTCTTCGTTGGTATGCGAACGAGGAAAAGCGGCCGGGCCGCATCGCGAATCCGGGGCGCTACCGCGAGCTTGTGGAAACGATCCGGCGAGAGTCATTCATCGTGTTGGCGATGCAAGTGGAGGCAGACGCGCAGGTGCGACTGGGCGCGAAGCCGGGCGAAAAACTGAGCGCGGCGCACGCACAATTGCAGGATTTGTTTCGCGAGGAATTTTACGTGGCGCTTGGGCGCAGCCTGGATTTTTCCGATGAGGAATTCAACGAGTTCTGCCGCGATATCGAAGTTTATCGCGAACTTCTAAAGCACAGACGCAGTTCGCCATTTCGCGCGAATGCGTTCTCGGCACCCGCCGGGCCGTTTGTCGACCGATGTGGATTTCTCTTAGACTCGCCGATGCTCGACCAGGGACGCCGCGCCGCCGCGAAGTTCGAATCGGAATTACACACGATGGCGTCTGCGGTGCTGAGAAAAGTCTTCTCCCGCCGGTCCTACTTCTGAATTGTTTTCTGAAGTACTACGCCCAAAATCCCGGGCTACGGAACGGATTTATGGCTCTCGGTGGCTTGGTGCTCGCGTGCCAGTTCGAGAACATCAGGACCAGTTTCGGATGAGCCCAGAAGCCAGCGAGAGAAATAATTCGCGCGCATCCAAAAGACATACTCGGCATCGGGCATGTAACTGTGGCGCATGCCGGGAAGAACGAACATGTCGAAACGCTTGTCGGCTTTGATCAAAGCATTGGCGAGGCGCATGGTGTTGGCCATATGGACATTGTTGTCCATGTCGCCGGTGGTGAGCATCAAATGGCCTTTGAGATTTTTCACTAGCTCGGAATTTTTCTCGATGCTGTAGATGAATTTGACGGTGCCGTCCTTCTGCTGAACTTCCTTGATGCCGTTGTACTTCTCGCTCCAATACTTGTTGTAGACGTTGTTTTCGTGGTTGCCGGATTCCGACCAACCGACTTTGAAAAAATCAGGATATTGAAGCAGAGCGGCAGCGGTCATGAATCCTCCACCGGAATGGCCCCAGATGCCGACACGGTCGATGTCGATGTAAGGGTGAGTAGCGGCCAATTCTTCGGCGGCGGCTTTCTTGTCCGCCAATCCATAATCGCGCAGATTCGTGTAGCCGTACGCGTCGTACCATTTGTCACGCTGCGGGCTGCCGCCACGGTTGCCGACTTCGATGACTATGAAGCCGAGCTGGGCAAGGGCGATGTTCTGGTCTTTTGGCGTAAACGATTTATCGACGCTTTCGGTTTGCGGGCCGGGGTAAACGTACTCAATGACGGGATATTTGCGCGAAGCATCGAAATCGAACGGCTTGATCAAGATGCCGTAGAGATCGGTGACTCCGTCGGCGGCTTTGACGTGAAATGGTTCGGGATATTTGAAGCCTGCGGCGAGGAGGCGCGACACGTCGGTCGTTTCCAGATTCGCCACTACTGCGCCCTGATCGTCGTAAAGAACGGATTTAGGCGCGGAGTCGACACGGGAAAAGTTGTTGATGAAGTATTTGCCGGAATCGGACGCGCTCACGGTGTCGTTGAAATTTCCCGGAGTGAGAAGTTTCAAGCTGGAGCCATCGAGATTCACACGATAGAGATGTTCATAGTAGGGATCTTCGCCAGTCTCCCGCCCATTCGCCGTGAAATACATGACGCGGGCTTTGTCGTCGACGGAGAGGATCGGGCCGGCCATATATTCGCCGGAGGTGATCTGGTTTTTCAGATGGCCGGCGGCGTCATAGAGATAGTAATGGCCCCAACCGTCGCGCTCGGACCACCAGATTAGTTCCTGACCATTGGCGATCTGGCGAAGCGGCTGCGTGTCGAGGTAAACGTTGGAGCGCTCTTCGATCAAGGATTTCGATGTACCCGTGGCGGTGTCGGCGACGCAAACGTCGATGCGATGCAGATCGCGGCTGGAGCGCAGGAAATAAATCTTGTCGGAAGTATCCGACAACCAGGGGCCAGTCATGAACCCGCCGAAGCCGCCGAGATTCTGGCGTTCGCCTTGCAGCATCTGCTGCTCGTGCTCGCGAACGCGGTCGAGAATGCGGTCGGTGGCGATCTCGAGAGTTTGGTCTTTGAAGGCGGCGGTTTGAATCAAGACGTGCTGCTTGCTAGCGACGTCGAATACCTGAAGCTCTTCCTGCGGGGCATTTTCATCACCGGCCATCGCGTAGCTATAAGTTTCCAGCGTAGGACGCGGATTCGCGAGCGTATGGATCACCCAAAGATCGGCAACTTTGCGTTCGTCGGCGCGAATCAACGCAAACTTTTTCGAGTCCTTCGACCAAACAATCGGTATAGCGGGAGTGCGCGGGCCAGCCTCGTTGGCGTCGCCTTTTTGTGATTTCTTCAGCTGTTCGATCTCTTCGTCAACCAAGACACGAGCGTAGCTGTACTTGGCGACTCCGTCAGTGGTGAGCTGAGTTTCAACAACTGATTTGTCGCCAGGGTTCTTCGCGGCTTTCGAATAATTGGCGGCGTCCATCATGTAGAGGTTGAAACCACGAGCAAACACGATTGTTTGCTCATCCGGGGACATGGAAGCCCACATCGACTTGACGGGAGGAGCTTCGAAACCATCGAGACGAGTCAGTTTTTCAGTGGCGAGATCGTACTCGAAGTAGATTTTTCGCGTCTCGGGCTTGGATTCTTCGCCTTCGGCGGCTTGGTTCTGGCCGTTTCCCCGGCGCTGGCCCATTTGCTGGTTCTGCTTCTGCTCATTGCCTTCCTGAATTGTTTCCTCTTTGGTCTCTTTCTCTTGGTTTTCCTGCGCCTGCTTTGGCTCATTCGGGATTACTGCGTCTTTCCAAACCTCAATATCGAATTGCAGCGCGGTGTCCTTCTTGACGAGCTTCAAATTCTTGATGGGCAAGTTCTGTGCGTCGTAAGGGAAATTCGTCAACGTCGAAAGCTGTGCGGCGAGCTTGGCATTATCGAAGAGCGGAGTCCGTGATTTACGGACAGGATCGACGACCCAATAATACGTGCCTTCGGGAGTTTGGTAGATGTACCAGAAGCGGTCGGAGAGTTCGAACCAGTGCGGCCTGACTTCGGTATCGAAGACGAGTTTGCTGACTTGCGAAGGGACGAAACGCGCCGCAAGCGTGAAGTTTGGTTCCATTGGCGCCATCGTTCCATTTGTGGATTGCGTTTGCTGTGGTGCGGCGTGCGCCAATACAGACAGACACAGCAAGATCAACATGAAACCCGCAAGCGAGAAGTACATTCGGAAACTGCCAGCGGTTTGACTAGACTGGGATACCGAGCGCTTCATTTCAAAAATCTCCTTTAGGCAAGGGTCATCAGAGACGCCGTCAGCAAGCAATATCCAGAGCGACGAATGATAAAACTAAAAATGAAAAAATAACAGCGGAGGAGTTACACGCGGTGTCAGCGCCCGTTGCGGGAGCAAAGAAGAACGAGGGAGCGTTCAATCAGGGTGATGGATTCACCGGCTTGCGCGAATTTGCCGGCTTCAGAGAATGCGAGGTTGCGCGTATCGATTACAAACTCCCAATTGCGATCGGATTCGAGCTCAGGAAGGGAAAAATCAACCGGCTCGTGGTAGCAATTCAGCAGAAGGAGAAAGTCATCGTCCATTACCGGCTGAGCGTTCAGATTCACATCGCCAAGAGTGTGACCGTTCAGAAAGACACCCAAACATCGCTGCCAGCCTTGATCCCATTCGTCGTCCGTCATTTTCTTGCCGTCCGGCCGGAGCCATAGCACATCCGCATCTTCGGCATGGCGGATGCTGCGGTCTTGAAAGAACTTGCGACGATGAAAATTGGGATGGTCGAGCCTGAATTTGATGAGGCTGGAAGTAAATTCCAAGAGAGCCTGCTTGCACTCATCGAGGTTCCAGTCGAACCATGTGGTTTCATTGTCCTGACAGTAGGCGTTGTTATTGCCATGCTGTGTACGGCTGATTTCCACGCCACCGGATAGCATCGGCACACCCTGGGAGAGGAAAAGCGTCGCTAGAAAATTTCTCTTCTGCCGCTCGCGCATTTCGATGATCTTGGGATCGTCGGTTGGCCCTTCCACGCCCATATTCCAGGAATAGTTATCGTTTGAGCCGTCGCGATTGTCTTCGCCATTGGGTTCGTTGTGTTTCTCGTTGTAGCTCACGAGATCATTCAGAGTGAATCCGTCATGGGCGGTGATGAAATTGATGCTGGCGAACGGACGCCGCCCATCGCGTTGATAGAGGTCGCTGGAACCCATCAGCCGATACGCGAGGTCGGACAACTGGCCGGCGTCACCCTTCCAGTAGCGGCGAACGGTGTCGCGGTATTTTCCGTTCCATTCCGCCCACAAAACGGGGAACTTGCCAACTTGATATCCGCCTTCGCCGACATCCCAAGGTTCAGCGATGAGTTTCAGTTGAGAAAGGATCGGATCCTGGTAAATGACGTCGAAAAAAGCAGAAAGGCGATCGACGTCGTGCAATTCGCGCGCCAGAGCCGCGGCGAGATCAAAGCGGAATCCATCCACATGCATTTCAACGGCCCAATAGCGAAGGCTGTCCATAATCAAGCGGAGCACCTGTGGATGGCGCACATTGAGGGTGTTCCCCGTCCCGGTGTAATCCATGTAGAACCGAGGACTGTCCGGGGTAACGCGGTAATAAGTCAGGTTGTCCACGCCGCGAAAACTCAACATGGGCCCCATGTGGTTACCTTCGGAGGTGTGGTTGTAAACCACATCTAGTATTACTTCGAGGCCATGCCGATGAAGAGTCTTGACCATGGATTTGAATTCGGCAACCTGGCTGCCGCAATCCCCGGAGGCTGAATATCGCGCAGCCGGAGCGAAGAAATTCGTGGTGTTGTATCCCCAGTAGTTTTTCAAGCCGCGATCGACGAGATGTTTGTCATCGAGAAAATCGTGGATCGGCATCAGCTCAACAGCCGTGACGCCGAGTGATTTGAGATATTTGATGCTTGATTCAGCGGCAAGTCCGGCGTAGGTACCGCGAAGTTCCGGCGGAACATCGGGCTTCTGAACGCTGAATCCTTTGACGTGCACTTCGTAAATGACAGAGTCACTGAGGGGAATTTTCAGAGGGCGATCGCCATCCCAATCAAAATGTGGATGTCCGACGATGCACTTGGGCATGCCCCAGGCGCTGTCATGTTCATCGGGTTTGTAGTCTTCAGCGCCATTACCTGGCTCATACGGAAAGATCGGCGCTCTCCAATCCACTTCACCGCAAATTGCGATGGCGTACGGGTCGATGAGCAGTTTGGCGGGATTGAAACGCAAGCCTTTGTCCGGTTCGTATGGGCCGTAGACGCGGTAACCGTAAAGCTGGCCTGCCTGCACGCCTGGCAAGTAAGCATGCCATACAAACGAGGTTTGCTCAGGGAGCTTGATGATCTCTGGGTTGCGATCATCGCGAGATGAAAAGAGACACAACTCGACCGCGGTGGCCTGCTCGGAATAGAGGGCGAAATTTACGCCGGAGCCGTCCCAAGTGGCGCCTTGAGGATATGGTTTTCCGAGAAGAATTGTCCGCGCCATGTTATCCGCCCGCGTGAGTTATGCGCACCAGTGACTCTCAACTATTGCACGAAGGCCGTCTTTTGGAGGGGAAAAGACGAAGCCGGATTTCGAGGCCCATTGCGAATTGCATTCGTTCGATGATTTACCAGCGGCGGGCGTTACACCAAGAACCGGATCAAAATAGTAGAGGCTTTCTCGCGTTAGCCCAGCAAAGCGAGTAGAATGTGGCGCGATTTGCAAGGCCCAAGGAGGAAGTGATGACCCGTGTTCGTGGATATGCACTTCTCATTTGCATGCTGGTGGCGCTGCCGACAGCGGCTCAGGCGCCGAGTTTGAGCGATGTCTACGCACAGATTCGGACCGAAGAAACCAACAATTCGAAGATCATGTGGATTATCCATGAAGTGGCTGATGTTTACGGGCCGCGCGTCACCGGGACGCCCAATTTGAAAGCAGCGGATGACTGGGCAGTGCGAACGATGACGTCGTGGGGACTTTCAAACGTGCATTTGGAGCCCTGGACTTTTCAGCCGCCGTCAGCGGCTACACCCGTGCCGGGATGGGCAAACTTGGAGCTCACAGCGGAAGCAGTTGCACCATTTCATCAGGAGTTGATGGTGGAGCCTTTAGCATGGACTCCGAGCACGAAGGGCGAGGTAAGAGCTGAGGTCGTGCTGATTGATCCGCCCGGATTGAGGGCGCCCGCAGGATTCGGTTTTGGCGGCGGCCCGGCTGGCGACACTCTGAAGTCTTCAGGCACACCGCCGCCCATGCCAGCCGCGCTTGCGGAGGAAACTCCGAAGCAGCCTACGCAGGAAGAACTCGACGCGTATTTGAATTCGGTGAAAGACAAGGTGCACGGCCACATTGTGCTGGTGGGCCCGCACGTTGAAGTCCCTGAAGATTTCGCGCCAGCGCCAATGCGTCGATCAGACAGCCAGTGGACAGAGATGTTTGGTCCTAACGGAAATTTTCGCGGTTTCGGCAACCGCGGACAAGCTCCGCAATTGGCTGCCGGGCAGTTGTCGAGGGCCGAAGTGATGAGGCAGGTGGACCAGTTCTTGGTGGACAACGGAGCGCTGGTGCGCATCAATGACGCGGGGCGTGCGCACGGAGTGATCGTAGCCCAGCAGAACAATACCTATGATTGGACGCGTGCTGTTCCCACACTGGTGATGCGCAACGAGGACTACGGCCGCATTACGCGCATCCTCGCCGATGGCACGCCGGTAACACTGCGCATCAATATCCAGAACAAGGAGTATCCACAGGGTACGACCGTCTATAACGCGATTGGAGAAATTCCCGGCACGGACAAGAAAGATGAGATTGTCATGCTCGGCGGACATTACGATTCATGGCATGACGCGACGGGAGCTACCGATAACGGCATTGGCGCGTCGATGATGCTGGAGGCGATCCGGCTTCTCGCGTCAGCGCACATACAGCCTCGGCGGACAATTCGCGTGGCTTTGTGGAGCGGCGAGGAAGAAGGCTTGCTCGGTTCTTTAGCTTACGTGAAGCAGCACTTTGGCAGCTTCGAAGATCAGAAACCGGAGTACGCGAAGCTCGATGCGTACTTCAACATCGATTCGGGGACCGGCAAGCCGCGGGGCGCGGCGGTTTTTGGGCCAGCTGATGCAGCTGGGCCGATTCGCGACGCGATGATGCCCTTCCAAGAATGGGGATTCACGGGTGTTCGCGTGACAGACAGCCGCAGAACAGGCGGCACAGACAGCACATCGTTTAACAATGCGGGGTTGCCAGGGATCGGCCTGTCACAGGATGCGTTTGATTATGGAAGCTTCACGCACCACACGAATCTCGACACGTACGAACGGATCTACGAAGAGGATGTGCGCGAAGGAGCCGTCGAGATTGCCTCGGCGGTCTACGCTGTGGCTATGGCCGATCAAATGGTGCCTCGCTTTGCGGCATCGGACATGCCTAAGCCAGAACCAGAGCCCGGACCAGGCTCAATGGCCGTCCCAGCGCACCATATCTCAGCAGCCGGTGGGAATGGACGCGGCGGGAAGTAAGCGTTCGAGGTTCTTCTTGACCTGCTAGAGATGACGGGGAACGACCGGCCGCGGTGTGCACTGTACCAGGTATGTGCGTGACGTAGCAGCCAATCAATCCTTACTGCATACCATTTTCCATAGATGCTGCGGCTCGGATTTATTGAAAATAAGATATTTTGAAGTCTTGCGAAGCAGTTAGTTGTGCATGTCCACTATATCTATTGTTTTTTCATAATATTAGAAAATGGCAACCGCCCTGTACGCTTTGGCACTGCTCGTGCACGATTCTTGCTGCTCTGTGTACAAAAATATAAGGTTTAGTTCTTGAGGAGGAGTCGAATGAGGTTTCGTGTGCTTGGAAATGCCTGCTTGGTTGCTCTCTTGGCAGTCTTCTTGGGCGCCATTGCGACCTGGTCGCAGGTACCAACGGGTTCAATTGTAGGAACGGTGCTCGACGCGCAGAAAGCAGCCGTCGAAGGAGCGACTGTAACGGTTACATCGCTCGACACGGGGATCGCATATCACACAACGACCGCCTCGAATGGCGGTTATTCCATTACAAGCTTGAACTTTGGACACTATCGGGTAGAAGTTAGCAAAGACGGCTTCAAAACGGGATCCGTGACGGACCTCAAGCTTGACGCGGCCTCGACGCTATCGATACCGCCTATCGTACTTCAGGTCGGCGCAAGGACGGAAACGGTCACCGTCGAAGCTGGCGCGGCGGACCAGGTCCAGACCACCGACGCCACAGTCACCACGCACATCGAGACAGAGCAGTTGCAAGAGCTTCCGGTCGGCAATCGGCAGCCGATGAGCCTAGTTTCCACGCAACCTGGTGTTGTGAACAATGGGAACGGGACCGGGACGATTATTAACGGCCAGCGCGCATCCTTCACCAATGTGACGCTTGATGGGATCAACATTCAGGACAACTTTATCCGCCAAGGTGACATTGATTTTTCTCCCAACCAGCTTTTCCTGAGCCAAACCAGCGAATTTTCGATCAATACGCAAAACGGGCAGGCGGCGGCAGGCGGCGGGTCATCCGGGATAACCATAGTTTCGCCGAAAGGCACAAATACCTGGCACGGGCAAGGATTCCTTTATTACTTCAGCAACAAGTGGAATGCCAACCCGTGGTTCAACAATGCCTTCGGGATTCCAAACTCAGCCTTTAACCAGTCTCAATACGGCGGACAGGCCGGCGGTCCTGCCATCAAGAACAAGTTGTTTGTCTACGGATCGTTCGAAGAACAAAAGGCTCGAGCGCAGGCATTGCAGGACACGACCATTTTCACTTCGGCTGCGGCTGCCAACGGGACCTTCCAATATCATCCTTCGAACGCGCCCGGTACAGTCGCGACTGTAAATCTGCTCTCGCTAGAAAACAGTAGCCGGGGAGGTTCAGTTCCAGTATTCACGATCGACCCGGCAATCGCGGCACTGATCGCCAGAATTCCCTCAAATGCGGTGGTAAACAATAACAATGTCGGCGACGGGCTCAATACTGGTGGATTCGCTTTCAACTCTCGGAACAACGCCACGCTCAAGAATACCGGAGCGCGAGTCGATTTCACTCCTACGGATCACCAGAGCTTTTCGGCAACATACTATTGGAACCGGCAGATCTTCGACCGGCCGGATATAGACCAATCGTTCGATACGGTTCCGATTGTCAGCAACTTTGATGCTACCAATTTTTTTACCACGGCGTGGAGATGGAGTCCGACGGCGAACTTCACAAATGAAGTCCGCTTTGGTTTCGATCTAGCTCCGGCAACGTTTAACACTTCACAGAAATTTGGGTCGTCGTTCATCAGCGGGATTAATCCTTTCACTGGACAGGCGACCAACGATCTTGCTTTCACGAATCCGGACCCGAACTTCTTCTTCCAGGGCCGCGACACGCATACATGGAGCTATCAAGACAACGCGAACCTGCTGCACGGGAACCATTCGATCTCGTTCGGCATACAACTCCAGAGGCTGACCATCGACGCTGTGAACGATAGGGGCACGTCGACCGACTTCCAGTTGCTGTTCAGCACATCCAACAACTTGGCTTTGACCGCCGGAGACTTTTCGGCGCCAATCTCCGCGAATGATCTGGCGGATGCCAATAACATACTGGCAACATTGGGCGGTTTTGTCGGAGACACCAATCAGACTTTCAACGTGACCAGCCCGTCATCCGGATTTGTACCCGGCGCGGGCAATGAACGCAACTTCCACCAGAATGATTGGGCGTTCTATGCCGGAGACGCCTGGCGCTTCCGTCCGAACCTCACAATCACCTACGGATTGCGCTACGAGTATCTAAGCCCGCTGGCTGAAGCAAACGGGCTGATGCTGCAGCCGCTTCCGGGGATAGGGCAGACAGTCGAGCAGACGCTGCTTTCCAATGCTACGGTCGGTTTCGTCGGCGGCAGCTCCGGGCATCCCGAGTACAACAAGGACCTTCACGATTTTGGTCCAAACATCGGAATCGCGTGGGACCCCTTTGGCAACGGCAAAACATCAATACGCGCAGGATACACGATTCACTACGTGAATGACGATTTGGCAACGGCCATCAACAATTCATTGAACGGGAATGCGGGACTTTCCTCCCAAGTTATTAATCCTGATGAAGTGAATACTGTGAGCGGCGTTAACACCCTTCCAGCTGCGTCACTCGTAGCGGCGCCGCCGTTTGCGATTCCAACGACGTTCCTGAACAACGCTAACAACGTCGGCATTGCCGGCAACGCCGGTTTCGCCATCTCGCCGAATCTCCGGACTCCTTACGTTCAGGACTGGAACCTTTCAGTGCAGAGGGCGATCGGCTGGAACACGACGATCACAGTGTCATACCTCGGTAACCACGCAACAGACCTGATTCGCGGGCTTGACATCAACCAGGTCATCATCAACCAGAATGGACTCCTCCAGGGATTTCAAATCGCCAGGAACAACTGCTTTGTGGATCTTGCGGCTAACGGCACCTGCGACCCGAGATTTAACGGTCCGGGCAGCCAATCTCTGGCGGGGACAATTTTCGATCCCAATTCACCAAACGCTCTTGTGGGAGCGCCCGATTCTGGATTCCTTGAAAATGGGTTCGTACAGAGCGAAATCGAGGCTGGTGACGTAGGCGATTTGGCAGATGTCTACCATGTTGATGGAATCGAGAATAATATCGGGTTGCCGTTCCCGCAGGGACAGTTCACCACGAACGATCTGATTCGCGGTGGCGACTTGCTCGAGAATTTCTCGAGCTCCAGCTACAACGCCGGTGTATTTGAGATTCAGCGCCGCTTTAAGAACGACCTCATTTTCGACGGCAGCTACACGTACAGCAAAGTCATCGACGATGCGGATGGTTCGCAGATCAATTTCTTGCCATTGGTGGACAATGCCCAGCCACGAGCCGAGAGAGGTCGGGCGGCCTTTGACGTGACGAATGCGATCAAGGCGAACTTCGTGTACAACTTGCCATTCGGCTCAGGAAGGTTCTCAACCGGCAACGGCATTTTGAACCGGGTTATCGGCGGATGGGCCGTCTCTTCCATTATCGACTGGCAGAGTGGCGCGCCCTTCTCGTTCTTCAGTGCGCGCGGCACGATCAACCGAAACGGCCGTTCCGGAGACGAGACAGCCACTACCAACCTAAGCCGGTCGCAACTGCGTGATGCTTTGAAGCTTTCGTTCCCGGGCGGAAACGTTCCTGTAATTTTCATCAATCCGAGCTTCATCGGGGCAAACGGAAGTGGCGCGGGGCCGGACGGTCTTACGTGCTCGCCGGTGGTCGCAAATGGCCTCTGCAATCCGCAGCCGGGCCAGCTCGGCAATCTTTCAAGGAACGAGTTCAACGGGCCGACGTTGTTCGATCAGGACATATCGATCATCAAGGGTATTCAAATCCGGGAGTCGATGAAGCTGGAGCTGCGAGGAGATGCGTTCAATGTCTGGAACCATGCAACTTTCTCCTTTGGCAACCAGAACATCAACTCACCAACATTCGGGCAAGTGACCAGCACGGTCGCGGGCTCCTCAGGCACTGGAAACCGCACCTTGCAAATCGGAGCGAGGTTGGTGTTCTAAGTAGTTTCGCTCGAACTGAAAGGCAACCGGGGCCGCGGGAAACCGCGGCTCTTTTTGTTTGTCTCCAAGCTGCCTTAAGGTTCTGGAGGCACCCATAGGACCCCGCCCAAAGCGGCCGCATGTCAGCTAATGCGCCTCAAAGATCAGCTGTCTCTGGATCAGTGCGTTCTTATGGCTTCAGCATAGGTTTCTGGGAGTGTTTGGTGCCCAAGAGAGGACTCGAACCTCCACGACCTTGCGGCCACTAGACCCTGAATCTAGCGCGTCTGCCAATTCCGCCACTTGGGCAAAGCGAAAAGCGGAGTTACAACAGGAGGCTTCATTTTGCCGTCCGGATTGGGGTTTGTCAACGAGAGGGAACGCATCGCGCGAGGCTCTTCCCAAGAGATGAACTTGGGAGCCCACTCGGTCCCGATGGTGCTATAATCCCCAGCCAATAACGTGGCCCGGCGGGGCCGGTATGCTGCGAAGTGCGGCCTCTCGGGCAGGAGGCGGCGATGGACACGTTCCGCGTTACCCTTGTTTCCTTTATGATTGCCAGTGGTGTGGTTCTTGCCGCGTGGTTCTGTCTGATCATCTACCGAGGAACACTCGAATCCCACGAAGACGACCAGATGTATCTCGCCGACCCCATGCTGGCGAGAGAGCAGGAGGAAGTCGTGGGACGGATTGAACGAATCAATCCAGTAATCCGTTCGGTGATGTTCACTTGGATTCTGCTGGCTGCCGTTAGCGCGGGCCTGTGGATCTGGGAAGGCATTAGCAGCTTTTAGCGGCTGAGCCCAATCGGTGATTGGCTGGCGTACCCTAGGTTCCAGGGTATAGCTGTGATGTGTGGTTGTGGACGATGAGCCAGCTGCCGTTCTGTTTTACAAAAACAAGAGTTGTTTGCCCGCGGGCGGTGACGGGCTTGCCTTCATTAACACCCATGAAGTCCCATTGATAGCACGCCCAAGCGGTGTCGCCGTAGTGAAAGATGTTCACGTTTTTCGCGACCAGCTGAATGCCCGTGAATCCCTTGCGCTGTTGTAGGTATCTCGGCACATAGTTTTGCCAGCCTGCGATTGGCGGGTCGTACGTTCCGGAAACCCATGTCGCGTCTTGCGCGTAATACTTATGCATCGCTTCGACATCGCCTACTTGCCACGCGCCTAACATCTCGCCAATATCGTGATTGATTTCCTCGGCAACGGACGCATACATCGCGGGCTGATCGGCGGCGTTCGCCTTCTTTTGTTGCGGTTTCTGCGCGATTGCCTGCGACATCGGAACGACCACGAAACAAATCAGCGAACAACGCAGGAGCAAGTTTTTCATTTCATCCCCCCAACCGGCGTGTATTGCTCAAATAGAAATGCGAGCCGAGGATAGCACCCCGGTATTCTGCTGCGAGCCTTCAATAGCGGTGTTGTTCTTCAGAAAGTAAATGGAGCAAATATGCTGTCTCAAATGCAAGCAATGGGCTCTTTAGCGAAGGAGGGTTGTCGCGGGTTAGCGTCCCTCGGCCTGCGCCGCGCTCAAAAGATTGACGAAAAGCCGGTATGCGCCCGGGACACCTGCAGGAAGCTGGCGGAAGAACGCCAGACCCGTGTAAATGTAAACGCCCTTGCCATACCGAGCCCAAACCAAGCCGCCAAGCACGTCCGCTTCACCCGGGTCATGCATGGCCAGGACGGCTTGATACTGAGGATCCCATTGACCCCAAAAGTAAAGACCGCGCTCTTGGATCCATCCGCGGAAATCATCCTGCGTGATGTGATTGGGATAGTTCAGCAAAGGACTGTTCGGATCCACGAAGCGAACCGGCGAGTTTTCATCGGTGATGCGCTCAGCGGACTGATCCATGGTGGCGCGGAATGGCGCTGGCAGCAGCTTGTTCCAGGCGAAATCGCGCTCGTATTGCACGAGGAGCGTGCCGCCATTGTGCACATAATCGAGAAGCCGGTGGTTCGCGCTCATCAAGTCAGGCCGGAGTTCGTACGCCCGAATGCCGACCACGATGGCGTCAAAATGGCTTAAATCGCCGAAAGCGAGAGCCGCTTCGTCGAGCATGGTGACGTCAATCCCGAGCTGTTGCAGCGATTGCGGAACAGGATCGATTCCCGCGGCGATATAGCCGACACGCAGGCGAGAGGGGAGCGTGAGGTTGAGAACGTGAGCCTGCGCGACGGCAGGCTCGCTCACGTGGCGTGAAGGCAGCGACGGCAGCGCCTCATAGGAGGTCGTGAAGGTCTCCGAACCCAACCGTGCGTAAGGCTTCAGATCATAGGCGCCTTCGTGAGCACCTTCCGGAGGCGTTATTGTGAAGCGCGCGAGCCGATCTCCGGCTTCAGGGAAATCGATCGCAGGAGCAGGAGCTACGCTCCAGCCATCCGGCAGATCGACGCCTACCTCGACGTGCGCGCCAGTTTTTCCGTGGTAGTGGACGCGCGCCAATAGCTGAAATGACCGTGACGACCGATTGACAGGAAGCATGACCTCGGTCGGATCGACAGAGAGTGTGAGCGCCGGAACGAGTTCAAGGGGCATGGTTTCAACGGTCGTCGACGTATATTCATTCGCGACCACCGGTTTTCCCGCCGAAAACTTGTAGCCATCGGCCGTTCCGGTTATGCGCACCTCAACAAGCGGAGCAGGCCAGGGGAGGATCGCGTCTTGTGGAGAAGTTGGCAGCTTCGCACCCGCTGGCACCTGTACATTGAACGAAAGCGCGGTGGTTGCAGACTCGGAATTGGACTTGGGACTTTCGGCTGTTGCTGTCCATCCCTGCGGTAATTCGAGAGAGGGCTGATCGAGTTGCACGGCAACGTCCGGGCGGACTTGCCAATTCACGCGAACGGCAAAACTCTCGCCAGCTACTAATGCGCTCTGATCTGCTTGGGCATCGAGGTGCACCGCCGCAGCCCCCGTCAATGCGAGAGCGATCTTTTGCCGCTCCTGCTCAAGGGTCCACAGCACATTCTTATCCGTGGCAGGATCCGAACGGGCTGCGTTGATTGCGCTTTCGATCTGCTTTCCAGCGACGGCCAGATACTTCACTGCACTAGACCAATTGAGGCGCAGAGCCGATTGCCGTGCCGTCACGAGGGCGCCGTCCGCTGCGCCAAGAGGAACCCCCAACGCGCTGGAACCGCCACTCAAGTAGAAGAGCGACTGCGCCAGGTCTTCAGAGGTCATGTTGTCGCCCTGCACTACGGTCAGGTTCACTGGGCGACGAAAAAAAGAGGAATCGAGAATGCGGGTTATGCCCTGTGAGCGATGGTTGGCAAAACCAACTAAGCTCAGATCGGAGTAACTTTCACCCCACAGTGGCGAAATCTCGCCCACCGGGAGTTGTATCTCACCCTGCTGATTTGCTCCTTCGCCAAAGCGAAACTGCAACACATGGTCCACGTGCCAAGGCCGCAAGCCTTCCTTGAACTGATCCGGGTAGGCAGTCGGATCCTCAGCTGCTTGTATCGCTTGTGGCGTAACGATTCCGGTCGCCTGGTGCTGGCCGTGTCCGGTATGAACGCCGCCCCACTGGTTAACCACGATGTTCGGGCGAAACGTGCGGATAACACGTACCAAGTCTTCCTTAGCAATACCATGCCAGATTCCCAGAGTCTCTTGGGCGCTCTTCGAGAATCCGAAATCCGGGGCACGCGTAAAGAAAAGCTGCACACCATAAGCCTGCGCAGCGCGATAAAGTTCGTCCGTGCGAAGAATCTTGAGGGCGGGGCCAAGCTCCGGCCCGATGGCATTTTGACCGCCTTCGCCGCGTGTTGTGGAGCAGAGAGCAACCGTGTCGCCGAGGCCGCGAGACAAATAGGTTAGGACGCTGGAACGCTCATCGTCCGGGTGCGCTGTCACGTAGAGGATGCGCGTGGCGACTCGTGCGTGATCGATTGCATCAACGACGTCGACGACCGTTTGCGCGCGCAGCAGCCTTCCTGTAACGAAAATGCCGGCCAACACCGCTAGGATTGTGCATTTCCTTATCATCGAGCCGGTTCCGCGAATGGCCACTGTTTCAACCCCCTTGAACGGATCAGAAAAACAACTATCCCGCTAGCAATGGCAACTACGCCGAACAGCATTCGCCTGCCCGTTGCCACGAACAACGCAAGCCAGAGAATTATAGCGAGGACTGCCGGAATCGGGAAAAGCCACATTTTAAATGGCAAGTGCTCGCTGGGCCACCGCCGACGCAGCAAAATTACGCCGACGGCCTGGCCAACGAACTGGATCAGAATCCGCATGGCGGCAATTGCAGCGATTACGGTTTCCAATCGAAAGAGCAGGCTGCAAACGAATGCCATACCGCATAACGCCAGAAGCGATACATGGGGAAAACGTTTCGTGGGATGCACGCGGCCGAAAACCGAGAAAAAATTCCCATCAAGAGCCGCCGCGTAGGGAATTCTGGAATAGCCAAGAGTGAGCGAGAAAAGCGACGCAAAGGCGATCCAGAGAATCAGTACAGTCGCGAATTTGGCAAGAGAGCTTCCATAGATGTACTGAAAAAAAGTGCTGATGATGAATTGAGAATGCTGTGCCTCTTGCCAGGGCACGACGCCGAGCACGCAAATCTGCATCACGAGGTACAGGATCCCAATAGCAATGATGGAAAGGAAGATCGTACGGGGAATATTGCGCTCGGGCTGCTTTACTTCGCCACCGAGAAAACACACGTTGTAATAGCCCCAATAGGTATAAATCGTCTGGACCGTCGCGCTGCCGAGCGCGGCGAAAAACAACCAGTTGAATGACCACGCGCCCGCCGGATAGCTGAACGCCAGAGTCGAGTGGAAGTGCGTGGCGCCAGCAATGATCAGCCAGAAAATAGTTCCAAAAACCCCGATCCACAGCAGCATGGAAATCTTGCCAATGTCTGCGATACGGCGATACAGCAGCAGAGCCAGAACGATGACGACGGCGCCAGCAACTGCCTTCTGTTCGAACGTACTCAAAGGACGCAGATACGCAAAATATTCGGCGAAACCGATGGCGCCAGAGGCCATGACCAACGGCGCCTGGAAAATCGTCTGCCAGATCACCAGAAACGAAAGCAATCGTCCCCACTTGGCAGATCCATAAGCCTCGCGCAGATAGACGTAACTGCCCCCGGCCTCCGGCATTGCTGCGCCGAGCTCTGCCCACACGCATCCGTCCATGAGGGCGAGAACCGCGCCCACAGCCCAGGCGAGCAGGCATTGCGCCCCCCCCATGTTCTTGATGACCAAGGGAATCACAATGAACGGGCCGATGCCCACCATATCGATCATATTAAGGGCGACGGCCTCTTTGAGGCCCAAGCCGCGTTCGAGATTTCCTGCCTGGTTCATGTGGCGGCGAAATGAGGCCAAAGCATAACAAAGAACATCAAATGGCCCACGCTAAAGTTCGCGTAAACTGCGCTACACTTTGCGCGCATGACTCAGATCGGCGTAATCATAACTGCAGCCACAATGGCGGTCGTTTTGCTGGAGTCCTGGCGCCGGCAGAAGCATTTCTTCCCGTACGCAGGATGGTTCGGCCTGGCGGCGCTCGCCGGCGCGGAGTGGCTGATGTTTCGCGGTATCGAACCGGTGGCGACGTACTTCACTCCCATTGCGTGGTCGGCATATCTCCTGATCTGCGATTCTGCCGTTTTTTCGATTACCGGCAGATCGCGATTACGCAACGCGCCACGGGATTTCTTTCAAATGGCCCTGCTCTCCATTCCGCTTTGGCTGATTTTTGAGGCGTACAACCTGCGGCTGCACAACTGGACATATGTGGGCGTGCCCCGGTCACTTTTTGGAGGATTGTTTGGGTATTGCTGGTCTTTTGCCACCATCATCCCCGCGATTCTTGAGACTGCCGAGCTCGTTGAATCATTTGGATGGTTCAAGCAGGGCGAGGAGAAAAGCGTCTCGTCCCTGCTTTGCCGAAACATGATGGTCGCAGGGGCGATTTGCATCGTGGTTCCGGCCGTTTTGCCTGAACACGTTGCGGCGCTCTCATTTGGGCTGGTCTGGATTGGATTCTACCTGCTGCTCGACCCACTGAATTATAGGCTGGGTCTGCCGTCGCTGCTCGGCGACATTTCCTATGGGCGATGGAGCCGATTCTGCTCGCTGCTTGTCTCTGGATGGATTTGCGGCTGGCTTTGGGAATTCTGGAATTATTGGGCCGCGGCCAAGTGGCATTATGTTTTTCCGATGTTCCAGAACTGGAAGATTTTCGAGATGCCCGCGCCCGGATTTCTGGGATTCCTGCCGTTCGCGCTTGAGTGCTTCGTGATGTATGTGACGGCCGCGTGGCTTGTTCGTTGGATTCCACGTTCGCAGGATCCACGCATTATGGAGTAATGAGGAGATAGCGCTAACAGCGGGCGGCTTCTTCTTGTTCGAACGCGTGGTATGAGGAACGCACGAGCGGCCCTGATTCCACGTGCTTGAAGCCCATCTCTTCGCCGAGGCGCTTGTATTCGGCGAATTCGTCAGGATGGACGAAACGGGCAACGGGCAAATGTTCCCGCGTGGGTTGAAGGTATTGTCCGAGCGTCAGAATGTCGACACCCTGCTGAACGATATCCTCCATTGCGCCCAGCACTTCGTCGCGCGTTTCGCCGAGTCCAAGCATCATGCCGGTCTTTGTCGGCAGTGGGTTTTGTGCTTCCGTCGATATCTTCTTAGCGCGCCGGAGCAATTCCAGTGAGCGATCGTAAACAGCTCCCTTGCGCACGCGACGATATAGGCGCGGGACCGTCTCCATGTTGTGGTTCAAAACTTCCGGACGGACGCGTACCACAGTCTCGAGAGCATCCCAGTTCCCGCGAAAATCAGGGATCAGAACTTCAACTTTACAGCCGGGCACGCGTTCGCGGATTTCGAGGATCGTCCGCGCGAAAATCGCCGCTCCGCCGTCGGACTGATCGTCGCGATTGACCGAAGTGACGACCGCGTAGCGCAATCCCATTTTGCGGGCGGCCTCGGCAACGCGTTGAGGTTCGTCTTCTTCCGGCGGACCAATTGGTTTGCCGGAGGGAACGGCACAAAATCCGCAGGCGCGGGTGCAGATGTTGCCGAGGATCATGAATGTTGCGGTGCGGTGGTTCCAGCACTCCCCCATATTAGGGCAGCGGGCGCTTTCGCAGACGGTGTGCAAATCGAGCGTGCGCATGATGCGCTTGAGGTCCTGGTAGTTTTCACCGCCAAAGAACTTCACGCGCAGCCAGGACGGCCGTGGATGTGGGTCTAGCTCCGGTAAGGCGGCTGATGAATTCGAGAGGATCGGAAACGGCGTTTGCATGGTCGTTTGAAACGCCCATTCTACAGTTCGAGCAGCGGAGAGACAAGTTCGCGAGCCAGACAGACGGCTAATTTGGCGTTTATACCCAGTGTTGGCGATATTGGCAGGCGTTACGAACCGGCCACGACAAATCATCGTTTGCGTTGCTTTATTACAACACAAATTCAATAAAATTAGCCGCACCAATAGATAAGGGTATATATTACAGTCATTTAGCAGATGAAACTTCGGCATGCAAAATGCACCAAATCAAGACCGTGGCGCTCCAAAATACGATTCGGCAACCGGTCAAGACTGAAGGCATAGGCCTACATACCGCCGTGCACTCGCACGTGCGTCTGCGGCCGGCATCTGCCGATACTGGCATCGTTTTTCGCCGCACGGACCTAGACAATTTTGAAATTGAAGCGCACGGCAGAAACGTCGCTCGCGTAAGTTACGCCACAAGCCTCATGAAAAACGGCGTACTACTTTCGACCACTGAGCATCTGCTCGCTGCGCTTTACTCTTCTGGCATCGACAACGTCTATGTCGAAATCGACGCCCTCGAACTTCCCATTCTCGACGGCTCGGCGCTGCCATTCGTTCAGTTACTCGAAGAAGCGGGTGTCCGGCCGCTTCGTAAGCGACGAAAGTATCTGAAAGTGGTGAAGCCACTGGAGATTTCTGAAGGCGACCGCCATATCGGAATTTATCCAGCTGACGAATTCCGGGTTCGCTGCTTCATTGATTTTCCCCATCCGCTAATTCGACAACAAGAAACGGAACTTGTGGTCGGCAGCGAATCATTTTGCCGGGAGTTAGCCCCGGCGCGGACGTTTACGTTCACAGACGAGATCGAAAAGTTGCGCGCTATGGGCCTGATCCGCGGTGGGTCACTGGAAAACGCGATTGTGCTGACCGCTGACGGACTCTTCCAAGGAGACTTGCGTTTTCGTGATGAATTCAGCCGCCACAAAGCTCTGGATTTGATTGGGGATTTAGCGCTGCTGGGCCGACCTCTGAAGGGGCTGGTAGTAGCGCATAAAGCGGGTCATGCGTTGCACACTCGCTTGGTCACGCGCCTGCTCGCCGAACCGTCTCACTGGATTGAGACATTTGATGACGATCTGAGCGAGAAGAACGACGCTATTGCCCTCGATGTCTCCGTTCATGCCGATTAACCCTCTATCCACCTCAGATCCTTCAACCTTTCCGTCGGTGTACTGCTTGTCGCTGGCCGATTGCCAAACTACGGGCGTAAAGAGACAATAATCGCTCTATGGTCGCGAAGGATCTGATCTGCATTGTCCTAGCCGCAGGCAAAGGGACCCGCCTGAAGTCGGAAATCGCCAAAGTGCTGCATCGTGCAGGAGGGCGAACTCTGGTCGAACAGGTGGTTGCGGCTTGCCAGCCTCTGGGTAGCGATATTTGGGTCGTTGTCGGACACCAGGCGGAAAACGTCCGGGGTGCCGTTCTCCCCTTCAAAGCAAAGACTGTTCTGCAACGGCCTCAAAATGGCACGGGCCATGCCATGCTCATCGCGCGCGGCGCGATTGGCCCTAAAGCAAATTTGGCTGTAGTTCTGCCGGGCGATGCGCCGCTGATTCGCACCGAAACTCTGAGTGCGCTTGTTGAGACGCATCGCAAAGGCAATGCCTCCGCCACCATTCTCACGGCTGAACTTCAGGACCCCACCGGATATGGGCGAATCGTCCGCAATAAAGACGGAAGCGTCGGAGCCATCATCGAAGAAAAGTCAGCGAACGAAAACCAGCGGAAAATCCGGGAAATCAATTCCAGTATGTATTGCTTTACCCTGGAAAAGCTGTGGCCCTGTCTCGCGGACGTGAGGCCAGATAATGCCCATCGCGAACTTTACTTGACTGACGCGATTGCGCTACTGAACAAGCGAAAAGAGCGTGTCCTGGCGGTTCGAGCAGAAAGCGCACAGGAAGTCCTAGGATGTAATACGCGCGCCGAGCTAGCTCAAGCCGATCGAGCCCTCCACGCTCGCAAAGCGGAAGCTCTAATGGATGGCGGGGTCACGATTTATCTGCCTGAAACGGTGCTGATCGATCCGGAAGTGGAAGTCGGAAGCGACACGGTGATCGAGCCTGGCGTCCAGCTGCTCGGAAAGACTCGCATTGGATCGCATTGCCGGATTCAATCGGGAAGCGTGCTCACCGACGCTGCGATTGAACACCACGTGCTCGTGCGTCAATACTCAGTGATTACCGCGAGCCTCCTTAGCACTGGCGCAATCGTCGGCCCGTTTGCGCACCTTCGTGAGGGCGCTGAATTGCGGCCGGGTGCTCGTGTCGGCAACTTTGTCGAGGTAAAGAAGAGCGTTCTCGGTGAAGGCGTGAAAGCGATGCATCTGACTTATCTGGGTGACGCAACGATCGGGCGCGAAACAAATGTCGGCGCGGGCACAATCACGTGCAACTACGACGGCGTGAACAAAAATCCGACGACAATCGGAGAGCGCGTATTCGTTGGGAGCGACTCAGCGTTGGTTGCGCCGGTTCGTGTTGGTGATGGCGCCTACATTGCCGCGGGCTCGACTGTCACCGAGGATGTCCCCGCTGATGCGCTTGCGATTGCGCGCGGCCGCCAAGTCAACAAAGAGGGCTGGGCCGCTGAACGACGCCGCCAAATGAGCGAAGCCGCGGAAAGCAGCGGAACCAGCGATAAATCCGAAGGCAGATCCAGTCATACAAAGGCTGCAAGGAAGACAGGTCTTTCATCTCGTCGAAAAAAATCCTCACGACGATGACCTGGCTTTTGGACAGTTGAGTTCAGTTAGATCTTGCGGGCCGCAGGCATTTCTCCCGAAACGTGACCGCTGAGGAATTCCGTAATCGGGTCGATCAAATTGGGGCCGCAGGCAATCAACCCGGGAAGCAGCGCATGTTTGTTGTTGAAGGTAAGCGGCGAATTGTCGGTCGTCCAAGCTACTCCGCCGCCAGCAAGCAAAAGTGCGACGCCCGCCGCGACATCCCACTCATGTTTGGGACAAAGAGTCCAGGTAGCATCAGCCAGACCAGCGGCGATGAGAGCAAGCTTGTAAGCTACAGAACCGCTTGGCCGAATTTCAAATGATTGGCCTCGGAACTTTTCCCATTCGCCTCGCTTGATTTCGCTGCGGCTGGCAAGGATGGCAGCTCCCTTCAGGCTTTGCCGTCGACTCGCATGGCTCGGCTTCCCGTTGTACGTGAGCCCCGATCGAACTGACCCTAAGAAAATTTCCTGCGTCGCGGGATTGCAGATGCCTCCGGCAATAACTTTGCCGTTTTCCGCCAGAGCTACGGACACGCACCACTCGGGAATGCCTGCTACGAACTCACGCGTGCCATCCAGCGGATCTACTATCCAGACTCTCTCTTTCTCCAAACGGCTGAAATCGTCGACCGTCTCTTCCGAAAACCAGCCGTCGCCGTCCCGCAAGAGCGATTTCTGCAAAGCGAGATTGATGGCGCGGTCTGCTTCCGTCACCGGATCGTCTCCTTGCTTGTACTCTACCTTGACCGCTCCAGTGAGGTGAGGCGCAAGGGCCGCAAGGGCAGCCCTCAGGGCTTCGTCTATGCGTGCTTCAAAATCCATATCTGCGCTCATGCTTTTCTAACTTTATTGTCAGCAGTTTCGATCAGTCTGCGGCAGCGCCGTCATTTCCGCCGATGAATCCTTGCCGTTCGAGATACAAGAAGATTTCCTGTGCTGATTCTTCAGGACTCATCTCATTCGTGTCGATGACGACTTCCGCATCCGTCGGCGATTCGTAAGGATCCGAAATGCCAGTGAACTGCTTTACGATGCCCGCGCGAGCTTTCGCGTAGAGTCCCTTGCGATCTCGTCCTTCGCAGGTGTCCAAAGCTGTGGAGAGGTGTACCAGAATGAACCCGCCGAGCGGCTCAATCATGGCTCGTACATTCTTTCGGACAGAGTCGTAAGGAGCAATCGGAGCGCAGATCGCAATTCCCCCATTCTTCGCAATTTCCGAAGCTACATATCCGATGCGCTGAATATTCAAGTCGCGATGCTCTTTCGAAAAGCCCAATTCCGAGGACAGATTCTTGCGAACAATGTCGCCGTCCAACAGAGTGACTGGCCGATCGCCAGACTCCAGAAACTTCACCAGAAGAGCATTGGCAATCGTTGATTTTCCTGAGCCGGACAGACCCGTAAAGAACACCGTGAATCCCTGCTTCTGGCGTGGCGGATACGTGCGGTGCAATTCTGTGACGACTTGCGGATATGTAAACCAACTTGGAATTTCGCGCCCTCCCGCGAGGCGATCACGAAGCTCGGTTCCTGAAATGTTCAGAACGCGACTTCCCTTCGGCACCTCGTCTTCAGGGACATACACGTCTTTATCTTCCAGATAGACCATCATCTTGAAGGGCACCATACTCACGCCGATTTCCTTTTCGTATTTCTGGAGAAGGTTTTGCGCTCCGTATGGATCGTAGAACGGCTTGCCGCCCGAATCATTTCCCGGCCCGGCGTGGTCGCGCCCCACAATGAAATGCGTGCAGCCAAAATTCTTGCGAATGATCGCATGCCAGACCGCTTCGCGAGGCCCGCCCATGCGCATCGCCAGAGGCAGCAAAGAAAGTTTCACCGTGTTCGCAGGATAGTGCGGAAGAATCGCCTGATAACAGCGCACGCGTGTGTAGTGATCGACATCTCCCGGCTTGGTCATTCCGACTGAAGGCTGGATCAAAAGATTTGCCGAAGCCTCTTTTGCTGCACGAAAAGTAAGCTCGACATGAGCGCGATGCATTGGGTTCCGCGTTTGAAACGCAACAACACGGCGCCAGCCAAGCCGCGCAAATTCAGCGCGCGTTTCCGCCGGAGTCAGTCGCAAATTGCGGTAGTCATAGTGAACAGGAAGCTGCAGTCCTTCAATCTTTCCCGAAACGTAGAATGGATGCGCTTTTTCGATTGCAAACGTAGCGCCCGGATGCTTCTTGTCCGTAGTGCCGAAGACCTGTTGCGCTTCTTGCGCCCGGTCTGGCTGCCACACCTCTTCAACGTGGAGGGCGGCGAGCATCACACCTTCCGCGTCGCGAAGCGCGAGAGAGGCACCGGGTTTCAATTGCTTCGCAAGATCTTCCGGCACATCGAGCACGATTGGCATTGGCCAAACGAGACCGTTTTTCAGCCGCATCGACTGGCAGACAGATTCATAGTCGGCGCGGCTCATGAACCCTTGCAGCGGAGAGAAGCCGCCATTCATCAACAGTTCCAGGTCGCACGTTTGCCGCGGTGTTAAATCCCAGGAGAGCCAGTTTTTGGAAGCGGCTCGCAGTTCTTCGCGCCGCTTAGAGTCAACAATCAGATTGATGAGCGTTTCGCCGTGTGCAGGATTGAGGTGTTCTGTGCTTGTGTTCATTATGAGAAGAAACTGCCTCCTTCAAGTTTTGGAAACCAAACCTCAGATTAACACACAGTGCCACTGTGATTACGAATGAGACGGTTGCGATCACGGGCTTATAAACGATGACTGGGTTACGCAAGAGCGCGCGAAAAGCTACTAACGCTGTGCCCCAGGCAACTAGCAATTGTCACTCCGAACGTGGCGAGAAATACGATTCTAAGTTATTGTAAAGGAGGGACTTAAAAACTTGGGTGTTGTAGCAAGTTGATGTCGTCCGGAAGTTGCAGTCTTTTGCATGTTTCCGGCCATGTTCTCCCATGTATGCAGTTCCATAGTTCCTTGCCGGACTTCTAAGACCAGCCTGAATGGTATGTTAGAATCGACATGGAGATTCCATGCAATGAAATTCGGCGTCGTAGTGTTCCCGGGTTCAAATTGCGACCATGACGCGTTCCACGCCATTGATGGAGTGCTGCAGAAACCCGTGGAATTCTTGTGGCATGGCTCCGAGGATCTTGCAGGTTGCGATGCCATCGTCCTGCCGGGTGGATTTGCTTTCGGCGATTACTTGCGCACAGGTGCAATTGCGCGATTTTCACCAATGATGCGGTCAGTTGAGCGCTTTGCGCGGAATGGTGGGTTAGTCATCGGCATCTGCAATGGATTTCAGATTCTGCTTGAGGCTGGTTTGCTGCCCGGCGCGATGCTGCGGAATCAGAGACTGCGCTTTCTATGCCAATATGTCTACTTGCGCGTGGAGACGGTTGGTACTCCTTTCACTTGCGCCGCTCGAAGGGGACAGACTTTGAAAATCCCCATTGCTCATATGGAAGGAAACTATTTCTGCGATGAAACAACGCTCGCAGAGCTCGAGCGCAATGATCAAATCGTACTGCGGTACGCAAGCCCCGAGGGCAAACTCGAAGAATCAGCAAATCCAAATGGCTCTCTCAGTGCGATAGCGGGAATCTGCAATCGCGAGCGCAACGTATTCGGGATGATGCCGCATCCGGAGCGAGCGACCGAAGCCTCACTCGGCTCGGCCGACGGCCTTGTCATCTTCCAATCCATGATCAAGAGCCTGACGCAATCCACAGGCAGCGAAGCCGAGGTTAGGGTCTCGGCGCCGGCCTAGCGCGGTGCGTTTTTTCTTCGAGAGGATTTTCGTGCGAAGCTTCTCTCCGTGTGCAATCTTTCTCTCAGTTGTATTCCTCGGCATCGCGCCGCTAGCCAGGGCACAATCGACGACGGCGTCGCCGGATTGGCGCGCGTTCGACGATGAAGCCATTCAGAAATTGTCTGAATATATTCGCGTCGACACCACAAACCCTCCCGGAAACGAAATTCGCGCTGCACAGTGGTACGCGAAGATCTTCCAGGCTGAAGGTATTCCGTATGAGGTCGGAGAATCGGCGCCCAGCCGTGGAAATATCGTCGCGCGGCTGAAGGGAACCGGATCACAACCAGCGCTCATATTGCTCAATCACATGGACGTGGTTCCGGTGAGCCGGTCTTATTGGACGGTGGATCCCTTTGCAGGAATCATTCGCGACGGATACCTTTGGGGCCGCGGTTCGCTCGACATGAAGTCGCTCGGGATCATTGAGTTGCTCACTTTTCTGGAGTTGCATCGCCTGCACGTACCGCTTAAACGTGATGTGATCTTTGTAGGTACCGCTGATGAAGAAGCCGGCGGGAACTATGGTGCGGGGTGGGTCGTCAAAAGCAAACCTGCGTGGATTGCCGGCGCAGGTTTCATGCTGACTGAAGGAGCCGGATCGCTCTCGGATGACTCCGGTAAGCCCATCTACTTTGGTGTCGGTCCAACAGAGAAAACTCCAGCGTGGCTCAGGCTCATCGCCACAGGGCGCTCAGGACATGGCTCAGTTCCCATTGTTGACTCGGCGCCAAATCATTTGGTCGCCGCACTAGATCGCCTGCGCCAGTATCGCCCGCCGCTCGAATTAACTGCGCCGGTCGAAACGATGCTGCGCACTCACGCCGCCTACGAACCTGAACCATGGCGGGATCGGTTTGCCGATCCCAAGGCGTTCCTAGCGCAGGCGGATGCGTACGATTTGCTTACAAAGCGGCCGGAAATCCTTGCCCGGCTGACCAACACAGTCTCCATCACCGGTCTTAAGGGCTCAAACAAAACGAATATCATCCCCACGGAAGCCAGCGCCGAGCTTGATTGCCGCCTTCTTCCGGGTTGGACGATTGACCGCTGGATTGAGCGCGTTCGCAGCATCATCGATGATGCGTCCATTCGCATTGAAGTGATCCTCAATTTTCCGCCGGCCACATCGCCGACCGACACGCCACTGTTCGCATCGATCCAAAAAGCTGTGCACGAACTTTATCCCAACGCAGGCGTGGTTCAGACGGTAGATGCCGGGTTCACGGACTCACATTTCCTTCGCGACAACGGCATCGTGAGCTATGGTTTCGAGCCCTTCGCCGACACTGAGCAAGATGACGAGCGCGTTCACGGCGACAACGAGCGTATCCCGGTCAAGAATTATGAAGACGGGCTGCATCTTTTTTGGAGCATCGTATACGATTTCTCGAGTGCAAATTAAACTTTAACGATGATCGACACAGAAACAAAAATCACTGCAGAACTAGCAGCGGAGCACGGGCTGACGGCCGAAGAATTCGCGCGCGCACAGAAGATTCTCAGACGCGATCCTTCCTTCACTGAACTGGGTATTTTCAGCGTGATGTGGAGTGAGCACTGCTCGTATAAATCGAGCAAGGTGCACTTGAAGCGTCTGCCGACTTCCGGCTCGCGCGTAGTTCAGGGGCCGGGCGAGAATGCCGGAGTCGTCGATATTGGCGATGGCCTATGCGCCGTCTTCAAAATCGAATCACATAACCACCCGAGCTTTGTCGAACCTTTCCAGGGAGCGGCGACGGGAGTGGGCGGAATCTTGCGCGATATTTTCACCATGGGTGCGCGGCCAGTCGCCGTGCTCGATTCGCTGCGCTTCGGGCCGCTCGTAGCTAATGGAAAAGTGACCGAAGAGGAAGTGGCATGCAACCGTCGGATTCTCGATGGCGTTATCAGCGGCATTGCATTCTATGGCAACTGCTTTGGCGTGCCCACGGTGGGCGGAGAAATACACTTCGAGCCCTGTTACTCGCACAATCCGCTCGTCAACGTGCTGGCGCTGGGCATCGCGCGGCGGGAGGAGCTGTTTTTCGCACGTGCCAGGGGCACAGGCAACCCCGTGATTTACGTTGGCGCTAAGACAGGGCGCGACGGCATCCATGGCGCGTCGCTGCTTGCGTCAGCTGAGTTTGACGAAAAATCACAGCAGAAACGCCCCAATGTTCAAGTTGGCGATCCATTCATGGAGAAGCTGTTGCTGGAAGCGTGCCTCGAAGCCATGCATACCGGCGCCGTGGTGGCGATTCAGGATATGGGCGCAGCGGGGCTGACGAGCTCTTCGAGTGAAATGGCCTCGCGTGGAGGAGTCGGAATCGAAATTGAGTTGGACCTGGTTCCGCAGCGCGAAACTGGCATGACTCCCTACGAAATCATGCTTAGCGAATCGCAGGAGCGCATGCTCCTCGTGGCTGAGCGCGGGCGCGATCGAGAAGTGCTCGACGTTTTTAGCAAGTGGGGTCTAGACGCGGTAAAAATCGGCAGAGTCACTGAAGACGGCCGGCTGCGGGTCTTGCAGCATGGCCGAACCGTTGCCGATATTCCCGCGCATGCCATCGCCG
>Ga0126371_10000127_pt1 | contig 55615 bp, 49 predicted proteins | sample PanSoiMetaPlot_4_FD_110145 | JGI IMG/M metagenome (GOLD analysis project Ga0126371, IMG submission 110145) | Tropical forest soil microbial communities from Panama - MetaG Plot_4 | ecosystem: Environmental > Terrestrial > Soil > Tropical forest > Bulk soil | place: Panama | collected 2016-02-17
GACCAGACAGGCAGCATAAGTGAAGCTGTATCGCAGTTCCACTATCAGGGGCGCGGCCCGGCTGTCCAGCAAGAGGCAGCTCATGCGCATCGCGCCACAGTCACGCCGGAAAACCGCTACGTTCTTATCAATGATCTTGGACTGGACTGCATCCACATCTATCACCTCGATGCGGAAACCGCGAAGCTGACGCCAAACAATCCGCCACAGTGGACGGCTAAGCCAGGATCGGGCCCAAGGGCACTGCGTTTTCATCCCAATGGGAAATGGGCCTATTGCCTGAATGAGATTGCTTCGACCATTGATGTTCTGGCGTGGGACGGTAAAACCGGCGCACTGACTTCGCTGCAGCACATCGACACCTTGCCTAAGGACTATCGTGGACAGGCGGCTGCGTCAGAGATAGTGATTGACAGCAGCGGCCGGTTCGCCTATGCCGCCGTGCGCTTCTGGGACCGAGTGGTCACTTACAGCATCGACCCCGCCACTGGCAGCCTTTCACAGATTGGCGTAACCTCCTGCGGCAGCAAGGTTCCACGCCACATGACACTCGATCCGACGGAGAAGTGGCTACTGGTCGCCAATCAGGGTTCGGATAACATTGCCGTGATTCAGAGGGATGCGCAAACCGGTAAGCTGGCCGAGGCAGGCAACAGCTTTCCCCTTGTGAAACCGCAATGTCTGGTGTTTGTTTAGCCGACAGTCACAAGAGAAGCGGACTGAGCTGAAATAGCTCTAGCTTTTGCCTTCTCTGGCCCAATCGTGACCAGCTTCCAGGCGGAACGGTCCTTTAGCAGTTTCGCCACAAGGGCGGTGTGCATGGCGTGTCCGGCGCGCTCGGCTACTACCCGACCAAGGATTTGATGCCCGGCAAGTGCAAGATCCCCGATCAGATCCAGCACCTTGTGGCGTACAAATTCGTCATCAAAGCGCAAAGGCCCATTGACTACTCCGTGACACGTAAGAATGATCGCGCTTGAATCCGATACGCCGCGAATCAGGCCCATGTTGCGCAGCATCTGCTCATCTTCTTTGAAGCCAAAAGTGCGCGCCGGAGCGATTTGCAAGCCATAATTTCGCGTGGCGAGATCGACGGTGAAGCCTTGCTTTCCGATGGGCGAGGGAAAATCAATCTGATAGGAGACGCTGTATCCTTCTCCCGGATAGACGCCGATGAATTTGTCGCCCTCGCGGACTTCCACCGTCTTGAGAATGCGAAGATACTCGCGGCGGCGGCGCTGCGTCTTGAGGCCCATTTGCCGGAAAGCTTCGACATAAGGCAGCGCGCTGCCGTCGAGGATAGGCAGTTCCAGATTATCGAGCTCGACGATGACATTGTCGACGCCCATGCCAATCAACGCTGATAGCAGGTGTTCGGTCGTCGAGATGAGTACGCTCTGCCGCATCAGGCTGGTGGCATAGCTTACTTTGGCGACATTGCGCCCAATTGCAGGAATCTCAAAGTTGTCGAGATCCGTCCGGCGAAAGACAATGCCTGACCCGGCCGGAGCCGGCAGCAATCGCATCTGGACTGGGGCGCCGCTGTGCAAGCCTATGCCTGAGAATTCAATGGGCGAAGCAACTGTCTGCTCCAGGTACGATGAATCTAACAAAACAAACTTCCCGACCCAAGTGGGGCTTAACGTCATAGACTACTGGCAGCAAACTAAGTTTTAATGTGGCACATTTGCCACACGATAGTGGCAGAACAGCATCGCATCTCGAAACCGTATTTACTCAGTAAATAATTGAACTGAAGGAACTTACATGATTCATCAACTGGCCGAGGAAGTAGCGCGGCAACTGCCGAACACTCTTGACCTCCTGCGCAAGATGGTCGGAATCGAATCTCCCAGCGATGACAAGGCCGCTGTGGATCGTTGTGCCGCATTCGTTGCCGAGCGCTGCTCAAAGTTAGGCGGACATATCCGCCTGCACCGGCAAAAAGAATTTGGCGATCTGCTGGAAGCGCGTTTTGGCCCGAAAAAAAGCACTCGCAAGTCAATACTTTTACTCGGCCATCTTGATACGGTTTGGCCGCTGGGAACACTAAAGGACATGCCCTTCCGCGTGGACAATGAACGTGTGTGGGGACCTGGTGTGCTCGATATGAAGGCAGGCGTGGCCCTGGCGCTGACGGCCATTGCCATTCTGCAGGAAATGAAAAAACTAACCCGGCCGATCATTATGCTGCTGAACAGCGATGAGGAGGTTGGCAGCAATGTTTCTCGTCCCGTAACTGAGAAGCTGGCGAAGCAATGCGACGCGGTTTTTGTGCTGGAACCGGCGCAGGGGTCGGCAGGCGCATACAAGACGGCGCGTAAGGGAGTTGGAAATTATTCAATTCGCATACAAGGCGTGGCCTCACACAGCGGAGTGGATTTTGAGCGTGGTCATAGCGCCATCGTTGAACTGGCACGGCAGATCGAGCGTATTACACGTTTCACCGAGTTAGACCGCGGCATCACCGTAAATGTTGGAACCGTTCAGGGCGGAACGCGCTCTAACGTAGTAGCAGCTGAAGCGCGGGCGGAAGTGGATGTTCGCATCGCTCGGGCCAAAGATGAAGCGCTCATCGATAAACATTTTCGTTCATTGCGCGTCTTTGATAACAAATGCAGTCTGCAAATTGAAGGTGGATTAAACCGCCCACCGATGGAACGGACTCGCGGAACAGTGGCGCTCTTCAAGCGGGCCGCAAGTCACGCCCGCGAGCTTGGGTTCACGCTGGAAGAGGCGGCGACCGGGGGCGGATCGGACGGCAATTTTACCTCCGCATTGGGGGTGCCCACGTTAGATGGAATGGGAGCAGTGGGCGAGGGCGCACATGCCCGGCACGAATCGCTGCTGCTCAAACACATGGCGCCACGCACGGCATTGCTGGCGGCCATGCTGGCAGACGCCGGAGAATGAGGTCAAATGCTGAAGCTGGTCGAATTCGGATTGCTGGCCGTATCGCTGCTCATCATTTTTGGGCTGGTGGCTTCGTCTCCGCGAAGCCCGCAGCCGGTTGCATCCGAAGCCAGCGAAGCAAAAGAAGCGGAGATCACTCCGCTGCGTAAGCTCTGACCGTCGCAGACTGTTCTTTTCGCAAGCGCTTTTCAGCGCCTTGCAACATATTGCTGACCAGCGCCAGCGGCAATCCAACCACATTGAAGTAGCAGCCGTGGATGCGCGGAATCCATACAGCCGCATATCCCTGAATCGCATAGGCTCCCGCCTTGTCCATTGGTTCGCCGGTTTGGATATAGGCTTCAATCTCAACTTCCGAGATGGTCGTCATGGTCACATAGGTCAACTCCGACGCAACTTCGATACCGGCTCGCGTCATAACCGCGACGCCCGTGATTACCGAATGCGTTGCTCCTGATAGCAAGCTGAGCATGCGTGCCGAGTCGTTTGCGTCTTTCGGCTTGCCGAGGATTTCTTTCGCAGGCGAAACGACAATCGTATCCGCGCCCAGCACGAGCAAAGGATCGTTTTCAGAATCAATTGCGGCTAGTTCAGCGAAAACGGACTGGGCCTTTTCCCGCGCGAGTCGCGTAGCGAATGCGATCGGTTCTTCTGCTGCGCGGCGCTCTTCCATAACCGTGGAAGCGTGCACTTGGAAGGTAAATCCGGCTTGAGTCAAAAGTTCCTTGCGGCGAGGCGATCCAGAGGCGAGTACAACCATGTTTCCAGATTAAGACATACCGCTAATCTCGGTATTCTGTATGCAGATTCTTTGGAATCGAGCCCTGGCCGTCCGCATGATAAAAAATTCTGTTGAGGAGATTCATGAAAGCTTTGGTGAAGAGCCGCGCGGAGCGCGGATTATGGCTGGAAGATATCGCGGAACCCACAATCGGCATCAATGACGTCCTGATTCGAGTGCGCCATACCGGCATCTGCGGAACAGACGTGCATATCTATCAATGGGACGAGTGGGCGCAGAAGACAATTCCCGTCCCAATGGCCATCGGGCATGAGTTTGTGGGAGAGATAGTCGAGGTCGGGTCGAACGTAAACGACTTCTATCCCGGCGACATCGTGAGCGGAGAGGGACATGTCACCTGCGGGCGCTGTCGCAATTGTCTTGCCGGGAGACGCCATCTGTGCGCGCACACGCAAGGCGTAGGCGTCAACCGGCCGGGGGCCTTCGCTGAATTTATTGCGCTGCCGATGACCAATATCTGGCGGCACGATCCCGGCATCAATCAGGAAGTCGCGGCCATCTTCGACCCATTTGGAAACGCCGTGCACACGGCCCTCTCGTTTCCTGTGCTCGGCGAAGATGTGTTGATTACCGGCGCCGGGCCCATCGGAATCATGGCAATTCCCGTGGTCCGTCATGCTGGCGCGCGCCACGTCGTCATCACCGATCTCAATCCTTTCCGCCTGGATCTGGCGCGCAAAATGGGCGCGACCCTTGCCGTGAACACAAAGGAAACACCCCTCGCCGAAGTGCAGAGACAGCTCCACATGAAGGAGGGATTCGATGTCGGGCTGGAGATGTCCGGCAACCCCGCGGCCATGCAGGAGATGATTGCGAACATGAGTCACGGGGCCAAGATCGCCATGCTCGGAATCCCTGCCAAACCCATGTCCATCGATTGGCGCGCGGTTATCTTCAACATGCTCACCATCAAAGGCATCTATGGACGCGAGATGTATGAAACCTGGTACAAGATGAGCGTCATGATCGAATCGGGCCTCGACATTTCACCCGTCATCACCCACCGTTTCAGCTACCGCGACTTTCAGGAGGGTTTCGACGCAATGATTTCCGGCCAGACCGGGAAAGTCATCCTCGACTGGATCAAGGTCGCGTGAAAGCCTGAACCGTACATTGCCTTCGAAGCCAAACCCCGATCTTTACGGGCTAAAAGCTCGTAGGAGTGCATGGACCATAGCCCAATGTAGATGGACTGGCCGGAGTTGGCGGCTGTGGCGGCGGCGCCCATGGAATCTCGGAGAAATCGAAGAATTCAAGCAGACTTGACTGGGCCGCGTCGCGCGCCGTCAGATGGGCGGAGCTGCCAATAAAGCGGTTCTCCACGAATTTGATGATTGCAGTGTGGTCCATGGGCGTATGCGAAACATAGTGACGCCGGGTGAAAGGTGAAATGATGATGTTCGGCACGCGGAACCCAAGCTGGGCGGCGAAGCCGGAGACTGCGGCAGCATCTCCGGAATTGGTCCCCGGGTCTCATTGGGGCTAGAAAAAAGCCGCGAATCAGATGTCCTGTCAGGAGGACTTGTTCAGGACAGCCGCACGCGACGCCCGATAGGGAGATTCAGCATCTTCTTTGTTAGTTTTCTGGCGCAGAAAACCGATTCCTGAAATGGGTGTTTCGCCACGAATCAGGGGCCCGTCAATATATAAATGTGCGAATGTGCAGGATGCTGAGGTCGGACTCGACGCACCTCGCCTGAGACTCGCTCTATGGATGGATGATTCGATGCAGGTCCAGCGATGGAGGCGATACGCTGGTCTGACTCAACATCACATGAGCCTGTCCGCGATGGTGCGTCTGATGATTGAACATATGACTTACAGCGACGGATACTTCCTCCCGGTACTGCTGTCCTTTGCTGTTGGTGTAGTTGATCGAATGGTCTAAAAAGTCTGGGTTCGCACTCGCGAAGAATTCCTCAATCTGGATGTCGAGATCCTTCCTCGCTGAATACAATTCGGAAAAGTCTTCATATTGAACCGTGTTGAGAGCCGGGGTGGTGTGACCGCCTCCCTGCAGGCGTGACATCCAGATGCGATCGCCGAGCAGAATGTGATTGAGGAGCGCATGAATGCTGCCGAATGAGCCTTGCCGCTGCTTTCGATATTCCAAAGGGTCCAGTTGCGCGCACTTCTCATAGAGCCTTTCATTGGCTATGCGGTTGTAACGCGCAAGCATCTGAAAGTGGGTCAGCAGGCTCATGGATATAGTTTACAGGGCCTTCCTCGATGTTCTGGCTCCCACTAAAGACACAGCTTGACTGACTGAACTTCAGAAAAAAGCTTTGATTCTGCAGGAAATGCGTGAAGTAACAGGCAGTGTTGGGTAAGATTTCTGTGGTCAAAAGGAGCGCTTCGAATGAGTCGGTTGCGGTTCCTCTCCTCAGTCATTCTGATGCTTTCCAGTCTGCTCGCGGCACATGCGGCATTCGCCCAGGGCAATCTTCGCGTGGGCGCGGCGCGTGTCGATATAACCCCGCCCTCGGAGCCGGACAATCCTCCATCTGGTAAATATGCGCACGAAAAACTCTATGTGCGCGCCATCGTGCTCGACAACGGCGCAACCCGCGCCGCACTGATTGGAGCGGACCAGGGTGGTCTGCCCGAACAAGTCTGGCTGACGGCCTCGAAACAGATCGCTGCGGAACTGAACTGTCCCGTGGAGAACATTGTGATGTCTGCCACGCACACGCACAGTGGCTGGGGGCCCGGCGGCTTTCCCGGCATGCGCGGCTTGGCGCCCAATCCCAACGCACCGCCGCCTCCAATCGTCGGCCACATTCTGGACGCAGTGCGGCAGGCGAAGGCTAATCTGCAACCGGCGCGCGTTGGATTCGGCACCGGTCATTCCTATCTGAACGTGAATCGCGATGCCATCGATCCTCAGACCCATCTCTGGACGCAGGAGCCGAATCTCGAAGGCTCGTCTGACAAAACCGTGGCTGTGGTTGAATTTGTCGGAGCGAATGGCGAGCCGATCGCCGTCTACATGGACTACGCGATGCATCCAGTCAACGGCTTTCTGACGGGAATCACCAGCGCCGATTTCGCGGGAGCGACTTCTCGTTACGTGGAGCAGGCCTTTGATGACAAAACGGTCGCGGTCTTCGTGCAGGGCGCGAGCGGCGACCAGAACCCGCTTTATCTCCGCGCGAGCACGAACACTCTGGCTTCTCGCAGCGGCGTACCCATCACCGGCTACGTGCTGACGCGCGAACCAGTAGAGGCGCCGATTCGAGATGGAAAGGTCAAGCCCACGCCGCCTGATCCGAAAGTGCGCGACGCGCTGGAGCGCGTCATGGAAAGCGAAGGCGTCCTGCTCGGCGAAGAGGTGATACGCGTGACGAGCAATATCGAGAGGCTGAATGCGAGCCCAGGCATTACCGGAGAGCAGAAGATGGTCACGTGCCCGGGACGAAAGCGCACCGACACAGCCCGCGAAGGCACGCCGGGAACTTACGAAGACGGCCCTCCCGTAGACATTCGTCTGGGCGTGCTGCGCATCGGAGATATTGCGCTCACTTCCGTGGATGCGGAGTTATACAGCGAGATCGGGAAACGCCTGAAGCGCGAATCGCCCATGGCGAATACGTTTATGGTGACGCTCGCCGATGGGATGGCAAATTCCGGCTATATTCCAAACGACACCGCGTTTGGGGCATATACGTTTCAGGTGCTCGGATCGAGGCTAAAGCCGGGCTGCGCGGAAACAGCGATTGTGAATGGATTGCTGGATTTGATTACGACGAGCGAGAAGTAAAGGGACTGCTACTCAAGCCAAACAGGGGCTTTGATAGGTAACCCTGCGGTGGCATCATTTCTTGAATTTTGTTCGTCTTTTCAAGATGTCCCAGAGTTGATCCACCTCTCGCCCCAAGCCGTCGAGGTCTGGAAAGATCACTGATTCCGTCATGCCGGAATCGCGAAGCTGAATCTTCATCGCGGCAACATTTTTCTTCGGTATCGTGATGCGCCAAATCGGCGCGTCTTTTCTTGCTGCCCAGTTGATCAGCCAGTTTTTGTAGGAGCCATACACCATGAAGCGGCTTCGCTGAGCAGCTACTCTACGGGTGATCTGTGGGAATTCTAGAACCAGAGGTTCAATCGGCAATTCGGGTATTTCAATTTTCGACGAATCAAGGCTCTTGCTTTCCTTAAGAAAATGTCTGCCGGGTAGATAAACTTCATCCCATTCTTCGGCGCATTCGTGGCCTTTTTTCATGCGGCCGATTCTATATTTCCTCCAACTTTTCTTAATTTTCTTCCAAGACGGAAGCCCCTTTAAATCATCCATCAGACCCCATGGGTTAAGCACGTATACAAAACCGCCATCGGTTGCATCCAAGCTGCTCTTAACCGCGAAATGGACAGCCATCAATGCCCCATCCGACCAATCCAACAATCTAGTTGGCGCATTGTGATGTTGCATAAGAAAATACCAGTCCCAATCATCCACATCGTCATGGTCGTACAATTGGGCTCCGCAGCGTTGAAATTCCTCGTGAAGGTTTCTCTCTTCCCGCAGTAAGGATTTCGATACGGTTCCTATCGCTTTGAGAAGGTGACGATACAGTTTTGGCAGCAAAGTTGATGCTTGGTGCTTCCTATCTTCTCCGCGGAACCACAACTCTTGATCCGTGGCAAGTCGCCAGACCTTTCGTGCGCTCCGAATTGTTTCCATCACCTCGTCGATAGATCTTGCAGTTCTTTGCTCCACCTTGCTGCTGCCCCCGCTATTAACACGATTTCCAGCCTCGATCATAAGCCGGATTTAGCCGGAATCCGTCTAGGACGGCGGCTCATTCAAGCCTTCGTTTGGCTGCGTGGGGCAGTTTAGCATCTCAAGCCAAGAAGGCTTGAATGGGAACCGACACGACTCACATGAGCCGAAAGATCTGTGAACCAACATTCACAATCATTCGCCCATATATTCAGCCCAATTTAAGGAAACAGAAATAAAGTCATCTGGAGATCGTGTTTGGTCCGGAAAGGAACATCATGCGGAAGCAGACGAAGCGGCGTTTAGCAGGAATGATTGTCGGCGCAGCGCTGGTCCTGGCTGGCGGCATAACTGCACAGGCGGAAAACCCCTATCACGTGCAGAACACATGGAAGATCGGTGGCGACGGCGGATGGGACTATCTCACCGTGGACGCTGCGACGCACCGGCTCTTTGTTCCCCGCTCCACACACACCATGGTCATCGACGCCGATTCAGGCAAGGTGCTGGGAGACATTCCCGGGCAGACAATCGCGCATGGCGTGGCCATCGCCCCCGGTGCAGGGCGAGGCTTTATTACCGACGGAGGCGGCGGAGGCGGCATCATCGTCTTCGATCTGAAAACTTACGCCGTGCTGGGTAGGATCGCGACCATGCCGGACTCCGATGGCATCATCTTTGATGGGAGGCAGAATCTGGTCCTGGCTGTCTCCGGCGATGGCGGCGCGCTGATGACCTTTAAGCCTGACATCGATCCCAAAAACGGTAAGATCGATCCCCCTATCGAACTCGGCGGAGCACCTGAGTTCCTCGCTTCCGACGGCACAGGCAAGGTTTACATCAACCTGGAAGATAAAGATCTTGTTGCGGTCGTAGATCTGCATTCTCGAAAGGTCACCGCGCGCTGGCCGGTCGCTCCTGGCGGACACCCCGTCGGCATGGCCTTCGATGCCAAAACGCATCGGCTCTTTGTCGGCTGTCGCAATCCGCAAAAACTGGTTGTGATGAACGCCGAGGACGGCAAGGTGGAAGCAGCTCTGCCAATCGGAGCAGGCGTCGATGCCACAAAGATCATGGACAACAGGGCTTTCGCAAGCTGCCGCGATGGCTCTCTCATTGTCGTATCCGAGAAGGCGGGCAAGTTTGATGTTGAACAGGTTGTGAAAACACCGGATGGTGCGCGGACCATGGGCGTTGACGAGACCTCGCATCTCGCCTATTTGCCAACCGCGGAATTGGAACCTGCAACAACCGGACGCCCCAAGCCTAAACCGGGAACATTCATGATCGTCGTCGTTGGCCGCCAGTAGGCACTCAAGGAGGCCAATAACGGCATTCATTAGGGCGGTAATGGTAAGGAATCAAAGGCGCCAATCACAGAAGTCGTCTTCGATCACCTTCCCAGTCCGCAGGCCATGTGCATCCGCACAATCCCCAAGCCATGCGGGGCGTGTTGTGAGCAATGCCAATAGCGGACCGCCGGGGCGAGAAGGACGATGCCGCCGTGTCCGCCGGGGGACCTGAGCTCTGTGCCCTATTTCTTGATCTTCGCAACCGTGGCATCCACATCAAACGCATTTGGCGGAAGCTGTACATTGTAGGCGGCCTTATAGACGAACCGCTGGTTCGTCATATCGCCGTTATGGAAGCGGGTAATGCCAAACGGGGTAGGGATGCCATCCACCACATGGTAGTCGTCGTACTCTTCGACTTCTTCATTCTTATCCTTATAGACCGGGTCTCGCCACTGAAACGTCCGACGCAGTGGAAGGTGCGTGTCGGCATCCATTTGGATGGTAATCGAGTCGTTCGTCGAAGAAATCAGAGTCACCTGGTCAGCCAGATGCCGCTCCGCCAGCGATTGTCCATCCCATAGCAGCATCGTTCCAGGATCTTTCATCCAGACCTTGACTGCCACTTCAATCGAGTGGTCGCGCCGGCGAAAGAAATCGTCTTTCTCTTCGGGCGGCAACGCTCGTTTCCCGCGATAGGTGATCTCCCATCCGTCATTCTTGCCGAGGAAGATGTCCACCACGTCGCGCTTCTTCGTTAACTCAACGCGGTCCTTGTCCGGAAATACGTGATACCAGTAGAAATCGCCGATGGCTCCCGTAGGCTTGCCCTGATAGAAGCCCGACGTGCGTCCCTCGATGTAAGTGTTCTGCAGATTCAGCCAGCGGTCACCGCCCAGTGCCTGCACCATCGCATCAAGCGCCGCGCGGGCTTTTTGGGTATTGGCGTCCTGCGGGTTGTTCTGCGCTCCGAGCGGAATTGCCAGCAGTACAACGCAAATGACTGAGAGCAAGGACTTTTTCATCTTCACCCAACCAGAACCGCACCACCATTTACATTAACAATCTCGCCGCTCATAAAGCCTGCGAGCGAAGTGCAGAGAAACAAAATCGGCCCGGCAATCTCTCGCGGAGTCGCGATGCGCCCCAGCGGAATCGTGCCGAGTATCTTACGGCTCAATACCGGATCATTCATTGCAGGCGCGGACATCTCCGTTGCCACCCAGCCCGGCGCAACGCAGTTTACATAAATTCCTTCACTCGCGAGTTCACTCGACAGACTCTTGGTAAGACTGATAAGCGCGCCCTTCGTCACCGCATAATCGGTGTGGAAGGCCTCGCCACGTTGCCCGGCAGTCGAACTGACAAGAACGATGTGTCCGGCTGCTGGACTGGTTTTCGGCTGTTTCTCCATCTGCCCCACTGCCGCCTGCACAAGCCCAAAGACGCTGTCGAGATTTACCCCGAGCGTCTGCCGCCACTGGGCATCAGGCATCGAAGCAATCGGCGCATCCTCCGGCGGCCAGATGCCATGATTCACCACCAGGCAGTCCAGCCGACCAAACCGAGCGACTGCTCTCTCAACGAGCGCCCGCCCGTCTTCCGCTAAAGATAGGTCCTGCTCGAAAGCGATGCAGTTTTCGCTGCCGCCGCACTCAGCAACCAGTGCTTCGGCCCGGCTCTGCGCAGTTCGATAATTGAAGGCAACTTTCGCCCCAGCTACGCGAAACAGCCGCACGCACTCAGCGCCGATGCCGCGCGAGCCACCGGTAATCAGCGCCACTCGTCCATCGAGTGACAAGCGAACTCCACTCATGTCTTCGACGCTAATTGAGCCTGCGAAAGCAATCAAGAACCAGCCTACAAACTCTTGCGACTATCGATTCCAGTCACTATGATGTCAATGCTCGCTCCGCGGACGGTATTTCTCCGCTCTATTTGTTCAGGCCATTTCCCCGATCCAACCCGCGGCAATCCAACAGGAGGAATTTTCATGACAACTGCAGCCGCGACTCCACGTCCAGTTGACACAGACAAACTCCATCAGTTGCTTCATCAGGCCGTCGTTGACATGGGCGCCGCCATGCAATCGACGCTCATCCTCATCGGAGACCGTCTCGGCCTCTACCGGGCGATGGGCGATTGCGCCCCGGTAAGCGCCGCCGAGCTTGCCCGTCGCACCGGCACCGATGAGCGCTACATCCGCGAATGGCTCAACGCCAACGCCGCCGGCAAATACATCGAATATGATGCCCCATCGGACACCTATTCCATGACACCGGAACAGTCCTTCGCTCTGGCTCAGGACGATACCGCCGTGCATCTGCCCGGCTTCTACCACATGCTTGCCTCGTGTATGAAAGACGAGGAGAAGCTCACCGATATCTTCCGTACGGGCAAAGGTTTCGGCTGGCACGAGCACGAAAAAGGACTCTTCGAGGGCTGCGAGCGCTTTTTCCGTCCCAGCTATCTCGCCAACCTGACCACAAGTTGGATTCCCGCGCTGGAAGGCGTGGAAGAAAAGCTCAAAACTGGCGCGCGCGTTGCCGATATCGGCTGCGGCCATGGCGCATCGACGCTTCTGATGGCGAAGACTTATCCAAAGTCGGAGTTCTTCGGCTTCGATTACCACGACAAGTCCATCGAACAAGCGTCTGAGAAAGCAAAGTCTGCCGGATGTTCTGACCGTGTTCACTTCGATGTTGCTCCGGCGAAGTCTTTTCCGGGCAAAGATTACGATTTCGTCGCGTGTTTCGACTGCCTGCACGATATGGGCGATCCCACGGGGGCCGCGGCACATGTGAAGCAGTCGCTCGCCAACAATGGCACCTGGATGATCGTCGAGCCAATCGCGGGCGATGACATCACCTCCAATCTGAACCCGATTGGCCGTATCTACTACGCGGCCTCGACCATTGTCTGCGTGCCGGCTTCGCGTTCGCAGGAAGTTGGGCTGGGACTGGGAGCGCAGGCTGGAGAGAAACGCATTCGCCAGGTTGTTACGGAGGGAGGCTTTACGCACTTCCGCCGCGCTTCAGAGACTCCGTTCAACATGGTCTTTGAAGCAAGGGCGTAAACACTCCTAGAGCAGCTAAAGCTGGCAGAACATAGATGTCATCCTGAGCGCAGCGAAGGATCTGCTTCTAGCGCAACGCAGGGCAGAAGAAAAGCGGGTTCCTTCGGCTTCGCTCAGGACAAGCTCTTCGACTGTGCTCCACTTCGTTTCGCTTCGCTCAGGATGACAATTCAATAGTGAATTGCGGCTAGCATAAAGAACGCAAACTACTTCTGCTTCTTTTTGGAAGCCAAGAGCTTCTTCCTGTCTGCAATAAGTTTTCGTCGTTGCGCCGAAGGCATGGCCAGAACATCCTTCGTGCGCTTCGGCAGTTTGGCGAAGACCTGCTCATAGGCGCGAGTCAATAGTGCTTCGAGCTCGCGCGGTGGCAGAGCATCCCAATGCTCAAGACAGACCCAGTAGATGCGCGCCATGTACGGTGCAGGAATGACACCCTCGTTTTCTAACAATTCGTTGTAACGGTCGGCCCCGGCATGGAACGACAGCACGCCTTTGCTCCTGCTGTCGAGACTGACCACCGCAAACATCTTTCCTCCAATGGCCTTGTCTCCTGCCCAGAAGACAAGGGTCTCGCCCCACTGCATCGTCTCTTCGACGTGCGGCAGCTTCAGCAGAAATTCGCGCAGCCGTTCAGCGTCCATCGATATTCATTATGCGCCGAAAGGCGAGAATGCCTGGATAGCCCGCCCTGAGATGAGTCGAAGGGGCCAGTCCCAAATATACTGAAGTGAGCAATGGCACAATTTCTTCCCATCGATGAACAATTAGACCTGCTGCAAAAAGGAGCGGCGGAGATCATCCGCGTCTCCGACCTGCGCGAGCGCCTGGAAAAGTCGCGTCAAACCGGCATCCCCCTGCGCGTCAAGGCCGGGTTCGATCCCACCGCCCCAGACCTGCACCTCGGACACACTGTGCTGATGCGCAAGCTCAAGCACTTTCAGGACCTCGGCCACCAGGTCGTCTTTCTCGTCGGTGATTTCACCTCTCTCATCGGCGATCCTACGGGACGCTCGGTCACTCGCAAGCCGCTGACCCGCGAGCAGATTGATCAGAACGCCAAGACCTATACCGACCAGGTATTTCGCATTCTTGACCGAGATAAGACCGAGGTCCGCTTTAACTCGGAGTGGCTCGACAAGCTGGGATTTGAGGGCATTATTCGTCTCGCGGCAAAATTCACCGTTTCGCAGATGCTCGAACGTGACGAGTTCCACAAACGCTTTCAGGAAGAGAAGCCGATCTCGCTGCATGAGATGCTCTATCCGTTGGCGCAGGGCTACGACTCAGTCGCATTGAAAGCGGATGTCGAGCTTGGCGGCACCGACCAGAAATTCAACTTACTCATTGGCCGCGAATTGCAGCGCCACTATGATCAGCCCTCGCAAATTGTCCTGATGACACCGATCATCGAAGGACTTGACGGCGTTCAGAAGATGTCGAAATCGCTCAATAATGCGATAGGGATTCATGAGCCGCCGCAGGAGATGTATGGCAAACTCATGTCCATTAACGACGAGTTGATGTGGCGCTACTGGACGCTCCTCACCGACCTACGCCAGTCAGAGATCGACAAAATGCAGGCTGATGTGGCCAGTGGTGCGCTGCATCCCATGGAAGCCAAGAAGATGCTGGCGCGGACGATTGTGGCTGACTTTCATTCTGAGGAAGCGGCAAAGGAAGCAGATGAGAATTGGGCGAAACAGTTTCAACAAAGAGAACTACCGGAAGATTTAGAAGAGGTAAGGCTGAAATTGTCTGATGTATCAGGTGGGACTCCGGGAGCCATTCCCGATGGGCATATGTTAACTATCCGTCTGGATCAGGTTTTGACTCGCATCAGTCTCGCGCCATCGGTCACCGAGGCTGGCAGGCTCATTCGAGCTGGTGCCGTGAGAATTAATAGCGAACCTGTTCGCGAAACACGGATGGAAATGAACGGAATTAGACTCCCACTTCGATGGCCGATTCGAGTAGGCAAGAAAGCAAAAATCGCAGTTATCGAATGAAGAAGGGTGAATCGTCATTCTGAGCGAAGCAAAGAATCCAGAGAATGCCGACCTCTGCAAAGACCCTTAATGCTTTCTTGCAAGAAGCTTGAAACAGCTCGCGAGATGGAGCATCGCATGGATTCTTCCTTCCGTTGGTCGTCAGAATGACGGCGTTTTATTCTTCGACAAGCAAACTCCTTCCTGAAATACCTCGGCTCATTGCCTATGACCCAAGGGTCGTATCCCGCGGCAAACCTTTTTCGCTCGCTGGTCGAGGGATGGCTATAGGTCCACCACTCTACAAACTTGTTCGGCGAGGGATTTTCCAGCCATATCTCGCCAAGATGCTGAAAATCCTGCGTTGCTATCTGCTGCGGATCGGCCACCAGTCCGTGTATGACTTCCTGGCCGTAGACATCGGCTTGGTGTTCGATTCGACGGCTGAAGGCGTTCCCAATCGGCTCGGCGAGAAAGCTCAATAGCGTCATGAGCAGCAACACAAGCCCCACCGAGGCCCAGTCATCGACGGACCGAATGCGCCATGTGTCCCCGTAACGCGTCACCATCCATCGCAGCAGGCGGTATGCGATCCAATAGAAAACAAAAATCAGCACAGCCGAGAAAATCAGCCCTTTCACGATATGGCGCAGCACATAATGCCCCTGTTCATGCCCGTAGATGAAGAGGATTTCATCTGTTGAGGCCAGCTTCAGCGTCGTGTCCCACACGACAATGCGTTTCGAGGAGCCAAAGCCCGTCACATAAGCATTCACTCCGGTTGACTTCGCGCTGGCATCCATCAGGAACATGCGCGACGGCGGAATATCAATCCCGCCTTTCGCGGCCACGCGCTCCAGTTGCTCGACCAGGGCGGGATCACTCTTTTCCAGAGGAGAGAAGTGATTGAACAGAGGATCAATGAAGACAGGCAGAGCATAGATGCCCAAAACTTCTACCGGAATCGTGATCAGCCAGAACCACAGCCACCAGCGCCGGGGCGAATGCCGTATGAGAGCGTAAAGGCAAGCAAGAGCCAGCGTTCCGAACAGAATGAGCAGCAGAGACGACAGACTCCAGTCGCGGAACCATCCAGTCCATTGCTGAATTGACAATCCATAATGCAGGGAAACGGCATGCGAGGCAGCTTCAATCGGCAGGCCGATGAGCGAGAACAGCGCCAGCCACACCGGAACCACCAGAAATCCACGCAGCCATGCACTCTGCGTCAGCGATGCCGCCCATCCGCCGACGCCCTCGCCAAGCCCCCATCGCACGAGCAGCCAAAGGATCAGAAGAGTCCAGGCCACGCCGCCGAAATGCAGTGCCGTCCGCCAGTTGCTTAAATGAATCGCTTTTTCCAGCTTGTCAAGAGGAAGCGTGTAGGTAGATGAAATGATCCGGCTCGCTATTTCAATCAAGCCGCACCAGGTAAGCCTCACCCTCTTCCGGCTTCAATTCCTTCGCGATCTCAACGGCGCGGTCTTTGTCGTCGTTCAGTGGACGAATCCTCACCCAATGGCCGGTCGGCCCGGTAAATTCAATTACATTCGCTGTGTGATATTTGCGCTCCAGATGCTCTTCAAGCTTCACCGCCTCTTTCTCTTTACTGAAAGCGCCAATTTGTACGCACCAGCGTCCGCCTTCGTCAATCGGCCTGGGCGCGGCGTATACGTCGATGCGCACCTGCGCTGTTCCGGGCCGCCACACCCCTATCACTTTAGCGGAAGCGACAGAGAGATCCAGCACGCGGTCGGGCACGAATGGCCCGCGATCGGTAATCCGCATCACTGCCGATTGCCCGGTTTGTAAATTCGTTACACGTATCAGTGACCCCATTGGAAGCGTGCGATGCGCTGCCGACAACGCATTCTGGTCGAAGATCTGTCCGTTAGCCCCGCGACGATTGTGGTACGGCGGTCCATACCAGCTTGCAATTCCTGTTTCCGAATAAATCGGTGTGTGCGATTCGACGAAAGCTTCGTCTGCTGTTTGCTCTGTGGGTGCTGCATTGGTTGCCGACGCAGTTGAAGATGGCGCCTGTGATGTTACGGCAGGCGCAGGCTCATGCAGCGTCGGCGGAGTCGGTGGTGGAGGCGCATAGACCGCCTGCCGCTTATGTCCACAACCAATGACAAATGCAAGACCTAAGAAAGCTGCCGACCCGATCAGTTTTTTCACTATTTCCGCTCCAGATGGTCAGCGAGCTTTCGCAATTGGTCGGCGGCGATCCGCAGCGCTTCGGATGAGTTCTGTCGCACCTTCGGAACGACCTCGTCATTCAGATAAGTGATGACCCTGCGCACTTCTTCTTCGATGCGTGGAGCCGCATTGTTGATATGCTCATCGACCTTGCGTCCGAAGTCCTCAAATGGAGTGCTGGGCATGAATGCGCGTTCCTGTACCACTCTCAGTGTGCTGTTTGCTCGATTGAGAGGTCAACGGCTCTTACACCACAGGTGCCTAAGCCGTTAACTTGCAGCAGTCATACATCCATGGCCTTGGAAAGGCCTTCCAATAAGTGGTTTAGCAGCTCGTAAGTTGGTTTAGCTGCTCGCATATAACTAAACATGGAATTCAGTAGACTTGCGGTTTACTCGCACACTCTTCAGCAAGGAACATTACATCCGATGCTTTCAACGCTCACGTGTTTTTATGCAGGCCTCATAACGCTGGCACTTGCTTCGATTCCTGCCCTCGCACAGCAAGTGCATCTTCCCGATGCTCCCAAGCCATATACGACAGTAAGCAACACATCACCTAGAATAAAAAAAAGTGGCTGGTCTAACGCTGTTCAGCCTGGCGAAAAGAGCCAGCCGCTTTCCATAAAGGAGAAGCTCCTTTTCCCAATCCACGAAGAGCTCCTTCCTTTGAGCTGGTTTTCCACTTTTTTCTCTTCTGGATGGGAACAACTCACAGATTCCGACCCGAGATACGGTGTGGATTCCGGAGCCTACGGGCAGCGACTGGGCGCGGCCGTGGTCCGCGGCTTCAACATGCGCGTTTTCTCCGATGGAGCCCTTCCTGCCCTGCTGCATGAAGATCCGCGTTACTACCGCAAAGCCCATGGATCGATTGTGCACCGGGGCCTGTATGCGGCCTTGCGGGTGTTTGTCGGCCAGCGTGATTCAGGTGTGTCAGTATTCAATACTTCGGTAGTGGTGGGCCACGGGATGGCTTCTGCGCTGACGATGGCCTACTATCCCGACAAAAGCTCCAATACAGCCGTCGTCTTTAAGACTTGGGGTTTTTCTCTGCTAGGCGAGGCAGGCGGCAACCTCTGGTTGGAGTTCTGGCCTGATGCCCATGAAAGACTGTTCCGGCGTCACCATAGCGATGAGTAGCCGAATCTGGGAGGGAAAAATCACCCTGCGGTGCGTCCAATCAGATATGGGGTTCTTGTGCAAACCTTCTAGCTACAGGCCCAAGAACAGGATAGGCGCCGTTGTATGGATGCTGCTCTTCTCCGGCGCTGTTTGCACGCCCGTGCGGGCGCAGCAATCGTTGCCGGATGCCCCAGAGGCGACGATAGAACTGGTAGCCACCCCTGAACCAGGTCAGTTTCCTCCCGCAGCTCCCGACCCGCCAAAATCAACCCTGAGTGCCCGCCCGCCATTTCCCTCCGTGCAAGCAGTCTGCATCGATACGCAATCAAAGGCATCCCCCGTACCGAAAATGAGCTGTGGGGCGGCATACGACCCCTTTCAGAAATTCATCAACAGCGCCGAGCAGCATCCGATGACGCCGAAACAGAAGGCAATCCTCGCGGGAAAAGACGTGATCGATCCCTTCAACTTCCTCACCATCGGCATGATCTCGGTCTATTCTGTCGCCGTCGATTCTCATTCTCCATATGGCCCGGGGGTGGAAGGCATTGCCAAGCTTTCTGCCGTGTCCCTCACACAGGACATGACGAATGAGTTCTTCGGCACATTTCTTGTTCCCTCCATCGTCCATCAGGACCCGCATTATCACCGCATGCCTAACGCAGGCTACAAGCGGCGCATAGCGCATTGCATCTATCAGGTTGTGTGGACGCAGGGCGACAACGGCAAAGGCATGTTCAACTATGCCAATGTAGTTGGTGGCCTTTTTGAAGAGGCCATAGGCGATGCCTATGTTCCCTATCGCGACACTGGCTGGGGCGCGTCGGCTGCGCGCTATGGTACCGCGCTAGGCACAGATCCCATCGGTAACTTCATCACCGAATTCTTCCCCGATCTGGCCCGTCATATTAATTTCAACGTTGTATTCGTGCAGCGCGTCATTAATCGAGTTGCGGTCGAGGAAAGTCAATAAGTCAAGATATACACTCGCTCTGTATGCCCTCCGCACCGCCGCGCGTGGCCTATTTTCCTGACTCTTTCCACGAGATCAATGGGGTGGCCCACACCAGCCGGGAATTTGAGGCGTACATCCGCCGCCGAAATTTGCCGTTTCTGTGCATTCGCGCAGGCGGACGAAATCCGCGCCGGCTGACTGAAGGCAATCTGACAACCTTGGAGTTATCACGAGGTCCGCTTTCCTTTGGCCTGGAAAAAGACCTGAGTATTGATTTTGGGTTTTTTCGCCACATGCCGATCATCGCTCGCTCGCTGCGGGAATTCCGCCCTGATCTCATTCACATCACTGGCCCGAGCGATTTTGGCATGACTGGCGCGGTCATGGCGAACCACTTCCATCTGCCGCTCGTCGCATCCTGGCACACGAACGTACATGAATACGCCGCCAAGCGCTCGCAATGGTTTCTCAACTGGATTCCTGAAAGGACGGCTTCTGCGGTTGCCCACAATATTGAGGAAATAAGCCTTTTCGCCAGTGCGCGATTCTATTCACGTGCCCGCCTGCTATTTGCACCGAATATCGATCTGTGCCATCTGCTGGAGCGGACTACCGGCAAGCCATGTCTGCTGATGGCGCGCGGCGTGGATACGGAGCAGTTCTCGCCGAGCTACCGTGACCGTCCTTCAGATGACACAGATTTTGTTCTCGGCTTTGTCGGGCGTCTCTCGGTTGAGAAAAATGTTGCGCTTCTCGTTCAGATCCGCGAGCAGTTGTTGCAGGCGGGCTTTAACAACTTCCGTTTCCGTATTGTGGGACACGGTGTCGAAGAATCTTGGCTGCGCGAGCATTTACCCGACGCTGAGTTTCCCGGCGTGTTGCGCGGTCAGGAGCTTTCGCGCGCATACGCGAACATGGATCTGTTCGTATTTCCCTCACACACTGACACCTTCGGCAATGTAGTGCTTGAAGCTCTGTCATCCGGCATTCCCGCCATTGTCACTCCGGATGGCGGCCCGCGTTACATCATCAAAGAAGGGGAAACCGGCTTTGTTGCCGAGGATCAGGAGTTTGCCCAAATCATCCTTAAAGTTCTTCGCGACGCTCACCTCTTCCAGAAAGTGCGTTCCGCCGCGCGCGCCGACGCGCTCACCACCTCATGGGATCAGGTTTTCGACCGCGTCTATGACGGATATGCTCAGGCGCTGGCGTTCTCCGCTGCGGAACAGGTCACTGCCGACGGCCAATGAAGTCTTCTTCAAACACTTTGTAAGCCATAGGGTTATGACAGGCGAAATAAGAGAAATTTATCCGGACTTGGCGCGGCTGATTTTTCCTATCGACGATTTGCTGACAAGCATTTACTATCTCCAGCAATCCTGTGTTGTGAATTTGTTGTGAATTCCGAACCCAGGGGTCATGAGGCCTCGGTTCCGTTAGGCAACCGATTGTGCAGTATTTTTCCTAAGGAGTGGTTTATGGCTATGACGTGCAGGACGCACCTGCGTCCCATTCGATGTTTGTTGTTTGTGCTTGCAGTTTTATTGGGGAACTGTGCTTTACTGGCCCAAGTAACGGCGAGCGGCAATATCGCCGGCGTTGTTACCGACCCAACCGGGGCTGCGGTTGTCGGCGCCTCCGTTGCGGTAACCAGCACTTCTACAAATGCCGAGCGAAAAACAGTCACGAATGGAGCAGGCGAGTATCGATTCGATTTATTACCTGTTGGCTCTTATCAACTCACGGTGGCAGCCAGCGGATTCAGTCCTGCCCAGGTGAAGGGGCTGCAAATACTGGTTGGCACCACGGCTACAGTCAACGTTCCGCTCACTGCCGGACAAGTGACGCAGACCGTTGAGGTGACCGCGGGCAACCAGTTAATGGATACCGAAAAGACCGATGTTTCCACCGCCGTAACGCAACGGGATATTCAGGCGCTTCCCTTGAATGGACGTGACTTCGCCAATCTGGCGATCCTGGCGCCGGGTGTCAAGCAGGTGGACAGCTATGATCCGACCAAGAACCGGTATGCGATTTACGCAGTGAACGGCTCGTCTGGCCGCAATACCAACACTACCGTCAATGGCATTGACAATAAGGACAACACCGTTGGTGGCGCTGTCATGCAGTTGCCTCTCGAAGCTGTGCAGGAATTCAACATCAGCCCGAACCGTTTTTCCGCCGCGAACGGAAAGAGCGAAGGCGCGGCCCTCAACGTGGTCACCAAATCCGGCACGAATACCTTCCATGGCAGCCTGTATGGTTTCTTCCGCACGCAGGACTTCCAGACTAATAACTACTTCTCCGAACAAGGCCATCAGCCGAAGCCTGACTATAGCCGCCAGCAATATGGAGGATCGTTTGGAGGCCCGATTCGGAAGGATAAGGATTTTGGCTTTTTCGCTTATGAGGGATTACGGGAGCGTTCCAGCCTCTCTGTCAACCCGGATTCCTACAACGAGTTGGTGCTTGCAGCCAATAGCGGAGCTTTCAATCCTGCGCCGCAGCCTGCACACACACTTCCCACGCCCTATGACGACAAGCGCTACAACGGCCGTATCGACCACAGCTTCAACCAGAACGAAAGGGCCTTTATCAGCTATACGGCGCAGGACAATAAGAGCAACAATGACCAGTCCACATCTCAGAACGATCTGTCAGAAGGCAACTTCACCATTAACGATCTGATTCTGACAAACTTTACTCTGAACTCGATTCTCACATCCAACGTTGTCAACAACTTCACCTTCGGGTTCCAGTACTGGAATAACCTGATCGATTCAACAACAAGAACCCCGTATGTCGACTTCCCTGATGGCACCAGCTTCGGGACAAACATTAATGTTCCGCAGAAGTCAAGCCAGCACAAGTTCCAGTTCCGCGACGATTTCTCATGGATACACGGCACCCACACATTCCGTACCGGTGTTGACTATATCTATGAACCCCAGGTCGGTGGCTTTTTCGAGAACAATCCGACTCCGGAATTCGATTTCTTTGACACCCCCTCCAATATTTTGGGAAATCCGGCCAAGTATCCGCAGGGCTTTGCAACTCCAGGACTCGTGCAGGGCATGACAGGCACCGCCGGCGATCCTTCATTTAACCTTTCGCCGAAGATGATCGGTCTCTACTTCCAGGATGACTGGAAAGTGACCCAGCGACTCCTTTTGAACCTCGGTATCCGCTATGACCGCGATATCGATCTCTACGGCATCGACAAGCAGAAAAACAGCCGCACGGTCCAGGAGCTGCAAGCAGCTGCCGCGACCGGTGTTCCCACTGTGCCGGCAACGCGCAATGGCAATAACTACAACACAGGTTATATCCCGGATCTCAGCCATATCGGCGGCGTCTACACCGGTTTACCGCACAATGACAATCTCGATTTCAGCCCGCGTATCGGCTTTGCCTTCGATGCGTTTGGCAACAGCCGCCTTGTCGTCCGTGGCGGTTATGGCCTGTATTTCGGACAGACGTTCGAGAATATTCCGCTGTTCATGATTCAGCAGTCCAACAACACAGTGTTTGCAAACACCTTCAGCATCGCCTGCAATGGCCCTGGCGATTCAAGCTGTTCCGCTGCTAACATCGTACCCGGCACGAACATTATTTTGAGCAACTGGCGTTACGGGGTCGATCCCATGCCGGTCATTCCGCCTGCCAGCCATGATCTTGCGCCCGGCTCTACCGGCCGCCTGATGAACCCGAATTATCGCAACCCATATACACAGCAGATCAACTTTGGCCTACAGATTGCACCGAATACCCACTCCGTTGTGGAAGTGGAATATGTGCAGGCGCGCGGCCTCCACGAAAACAAAACGGTCAACATCAATCCGACCGAGTACTTCAATGGCGGAATCAGGCCATTCTCCGCAGCGTTTAAGGCCGCTGGTGTTCCTGTACTTGGTCGATTCGGCGAGGAGGAGTCGATCGGGCGCTCATACTACGATGCTCTGAATCTCAGCTATCGCCAGCAGATGTGGAAACACGTCACCGGCACCGCTAATTACACCTGGTCGAAGGCACTCGCCTTTGAAGGCAACCCGGCGGCATTCCGCAATACGGCTACAAATCCGTTCCTGGGCCAATTCCGCCGCCAGGATCACGGCCGCGCTCCGAACGATGAAACCCATCACCTGACAACGGCTGCGACTCTCGCGCTTCCCTGGAAAATCAATATATCTCCGATTTTCCAGATCGGTTCCGGACGACCGGTCGATGTCTATTCCAGCAGCGACAAATGGGGCGTGGGGAGCGGTCGCGGCAATGCGCACGCCATCATTCCCAAAGGCGGCAAGATGAACAAGTTCTCTGACCTCACTGCGCTCTTCAATTCCGATGGCAGTGTGTACGGCAGCAGCTTCTACAAGTCTTGCCTCTCAGCCGGAACATGCGAGGAGGCATCGTACAATTCGACCGGAGGCCAGACCTTCGTTGAACTCGATGCCAGAATCGGCAAGACAATTACCTTTGGAGAAAGATACAACGTCGAAGTCTTCTTCCAGGGATTTGATCTGACGAACCGCGCCAATTTCGGCCCGAACCTTCAGAGCAATGTGAACTCGCTCGATCCCACCGATCCATCCACGTTCCTGAAACCAACCAACTTCATTACGCCTAACAGCACTGTGATCCCGCAGTCCTTCACAGGTGAATTTGGAGCGCGCTTCAGCTTCTGATTTCGCCCGCAACCTGAAAAAGCCCGCCAAAGTGACGGGCTTTTTCTTTTCAGACAGGCTGATAATATCGCTCTTCCGGAGCGGCGCAGCTTAGGCAAAGCGTTTTACCGTCTCGGCGTATGAAGCGGTCATAATTGATGCCTTCACCGCAGATATCGCAGGCGATCCGCTCGCCTTTGTAGCCCGGCATCTCGTTCGGTTCGACAGTAACCCGAACCCATTGCTCGTCGAATAAGTCGCTGTCGCTCATCTCGCGATACGCGCGCATTTGGTGCTGGTTCTTGTTCTCAATCTCCGGATACATCTCACGCGCCAACGCTTTCGATGACTCTTTCGCCGAAATGCGAATCGCGCGGCCGGAAGCAAGGTCAATAAACGTGGCCGCCATCTTTCCCCAGTCGCGGAACTTCAGTGCGCGCTTGCCCAGGCGGCACCCGGTAACGACACCAATCGCGTCCGTAGCGCAGCGGTCAATTTCCACAAATGTCACCAGACGTTTGCGGTCTGTTCCACGCGGCTCTTCGATGCCGAGGCGGGCGCAGCCAAGCATGGCCATGCGAACTCCGAGTATCTGCCCAGCGCAAAGATGGCCATGCGCAATTTCAGCCTGTTTAAGAAGATCATCGAAAGTATCCATGGATGTATGGTAATCCTCGTAAGGGTTCGAGGAGCAGACGCATGCAGAAACGCGAAACCACAACATGCTGCATTGCCGGCGGTGGACCTGCGGGAGTGATGCTCGGGTATCTGCTGGCGCGCGCCGGCGTCAGCGTCACTGTGCTGGAGAAGCACAAAGATTTCTTCCGCGACTTCCGCGGCGACACCATACACCCATCAACTCTTGAGTTAATGCGCGAGCTTGGCCTGTTAGAGGAATTTCTGAAAGTGCCGCATCAGGAGGTGCGGTCAATCGGTGGACTTTATGGAGATTTCGCTTTCACAGTAGCTGATTTCTCTCATTTGCCTGTGCAGTGCAGGTTCATTGCTCTCATGCCGCAGTGGGATTTCCTGAACTTCCTCACGGATCACAGCAAGCAATTCACTACATTCCATCTGCGTATGGAACACGAAGCTGTAGGACTCCTTGAAGAAAGCGGTGCAATCAAGGGGGTGCGTGTGAAAACGCCCGAAGGAGAGATTGAGATCGAAGCTGATCTCGTTATCGGCTGCGATGGACGGCACTCAAATGTACGCGACTCCGGACATTTTGAAGTCATCAATTTCGGCGTGCCAGTCGATGTGCTTTGGTTCCGCATCAGCCGTAAGCCGGACGATTCTTATCAGGCGCTGGGCCGCATTGATTATGGCCAGATGCTGATCCTGATCAATCGTGGAGATTACTTCCAGGCAGGCCTGATCATCCGCAAAGGAGCATTTGATTTAGTAAGAAATGCCGGGCTGCCCGCGTTCCGCAGTCAACTCCTGTCTGTAGCGCCGTTTCTGAGCGAACGTGTGGAAGAGATCCAGCACTGGGACCAGATTAAGCTGCTGTCGGTCCAGATCAACCGGCTGCGTAAATGGCACAAGCCCGGTCTGCTCTGCCTCGGAGACGCTGCGCACGCCATGTCTCCTGCAGGCGGCGTGGGCATCAATTTTGCAGTTCAGGACGCTGTGGCTGCGGCAAACATCCTGACTCAGGCCCTGCGTGAAAGGCGCGTAACAGATGATTTGCTCGCGCAGGTGCAGCAGCGGCGCGAATTTCCCGTACGAGTGGTTCAGTCGGCGCAGGCAAGAATTCACAATGTATCGCTGAATTTTCTCGGTACTCCGAAAAAAGCAAAGGCACCCTGGCAATTGCGCGCTTTTACACGAATTCCCGGAATCAGACGGCTCCTTGCGCGAGGTGTCGGTCTGGGAATTCGACCTGAGCACATCCATTCACCCATCGAAAAATCTATAGTTCGCGCTATGATGTAGGCGGTATGGGGATCTTCCGTCCCAGATACGTTGCCCTGGTTACGATCGCTTTCCTTGCGGCTTCCAGCTATGCCGATAAGCTCAAGAACTTCTATATGGGCAGTGGCGGATATTCCGCGGAGGTTCATCGTGTCGTCTTTCTCGAACTGGCGAAGGACGGGACTGCCATACTGCAGCAGAACTGGCACGAGAAAGACCCCGAGGTATGGCATCTTCACTGGAAGCTAAATAAAAAATCCCTGGTGCTGGACTTCGACCCCGTGGATGGAAGGCCGACCCCATCCCAGGCGACGTTCACCCTCAAAAATAATTCGCTCATACCGGTGAAATGGGACAGCCAGTTCCTGGGCATACTCGGGCCGCCTACGCTGATGCCTTTCAGCAGTGGCAACAACGCGCCCGGCAGCGTCTCAGGGTGCAAGCTGGTGGACTACACCCAACCCACCGGTTGTATCCAATGGGATTCGCGCGACATGAAAAAGTGATCCTCTAATAGTGGAATCTGTAGCGGATTTCACCATAAATCTGGCGGGGATCGTTGTAGTGAAAGCCCCCGAAGGTCAGGCTGTTGTCCAGCAGCACCCGGTGATTGGCAACATTTATGGATGTAACCGACACGGTTATATCTTCCGCGAATGTCTTGCCCAGCGACAGATCGAAGGTGGTGTGTTCCGGCAAATAGGGTCCTGGGTACTGCTCGTTCGGATTTCCATTCGTAAACCCTGAGCCGTAATAGACATTCGTGGATGCGAAAACCCGCCACGGCAGCGACGCGTCATAGCCAACATTGAGCGTATTGCGCTGATCGTGATCAAGCGGCGAATAGCTGAAATCCGCCTCGCATTGCGTTGAACCGACAGGGAAGCAAACAAGACCACCCGTAATCGCACCGCGCTGCTCGGCAATCTGGTTCGAGTAGGCCAAATGCGCCTGCCCATATCGCCAGAGGCGGGGAGAACGTAGCGTCAACTCCCATCCGCGAATAAGCGCACCGTCGATCGTCACCGGATAATAAAGACTCGATTCGCCCACATTGCTGTGGTCAAGGAAGTTGTTCGCGCGCGTTCTAAACGTATCGGCGTCAAGCAGCCACCCGCGGAACGGGATCTGTACCCCAAATTGGTGCTCCTCATCGCGCTCGCCATGCAATGGCTCGAATGCCGTGTTTGAGGCGTTGGCATAGCCAAGGATCGGACCAGAAGCCGTCAGCAGCGGAGGCGGCTGATAGTAGTGCCCATAGAATCCGCGAAATACCCAGTTAAGTTTCGGAACCTGTACGGCGGCGCCCACGCGCGGACTGGTTGCCTTCTCGGTAAAGTCACCGCGAAACCAGGACTGACGCAGGCCGCCGATGAGTGTAAGCCAGGGCGTGACTTTGTAATTGTCAGAAATGAACTCTTCGACCAATCCCCCTGTCGCTGAATCCGGCGTGGAGAAGCCTGGATAACTGCCATCGTTGAAGATGCTTCCGAACAGGTAGCTGTCGTGTTGCCCGAAGGAGTAGATTCCGGTTTGAATGTTGTTGCGGGCAATCTCAGTCGTAATCGACCCCTGCAGCCCGCCATAGTTGGAAGCGCGGTCGCTGGTCGTGGCTACGGGAAAATCGTACGGTTTTGGCACGTAGTTGGCGCTGTTGTAGTGATAGAACGGCGAAACTTGTAATAGCGTCGATGCATTGAATGTCCGCACCCATGAGAATGCAGCAAGGCCGTCTGTCTCATGTTGCCCGTCACGCAACCCGCTTGAGTCATAAACCTGATTTTCGGGGCTGTTCGGATCAGGATCGTAGGGCACCTGGAAATAGTCTGTGCGCAGTTGTGTCACCAGACGGAATTGGTCGCGCGGTGTGCGGTTGTATATGAACGATGCAAACCCGCCATAGCCGTTCACCGCATCGTGATAAACATCCGCGATCGGTGGCTGCAGGCCATAGTTGCTGCGGTTGCCGTTCAGGCTCGCATAATAGGCAAACTTTTCACTGTGGCTGCCGAAGTTGATTTGATCGTTGGTCTGGTAGAAATTTCCCCCGCTCAGCACCAATTCGCCCTGATTGTTGCCGGCAAAGCCGGCCCGCGGAACGACGTTGAAGACGCCATAAGTGCGGTCGCCCAAGTCGGCGTTATAACTTCCGCGCTGCACTTCGAGGTAGTCAATATCTTTGGGGTCAATCTGCGCCCCAAGGTTGCTGCCGATGTTGGTGTTGGGAATCTGCACACCGTCGATGAGCCAGCTGACCTGGTGGCCGCCGCGCATGTGCAACATGTCATGCGTTTCATACGACCCCGGAACGAAATCCGTAATCATTTCAAATCCGTTGGTCCGGCTCGCCCCCGGCGTACGGACAATATCATCACGGCTGACAAGCGCGGTAGGAGTGACGCTGTCTACGTTTACCGCCTGCGTTTCCGCAGTTACTACAGCGGATTGCTGCACGCTCGCGATGTCCAGCTCGAAATGCAGAATGGGCGATGTGTTTGAGGCCACCGCAATGTTCTCTTCCATCGTGCGAAAACCCGATTGACTGATCGTGATGAGATACTCGCCCGCTGGAACTGCACTAAAGAGAAATTCTCCGTCGCCATTGCTCTGTGTGTTCTGAGAAAAGTCCGATGTCGCGGACTTGAGCACAATCTGCGCCCCAGCAACAGGCCTGTGCTGCGGATCATGCACGATGCCTTCAACGCGCCCAAAGACAGTCGCATGCGCATGCTGGCTGAAAATCAGCCCGGATAAGAGCAAAATGAATGCAATTCTGCACATCTGGCAGAAGCCTCCTTCATGTAGCTGGAGAAAAATCCCAGGACTCGATGAGCAGCAAAACCACTGAGTGAGCTACAGAAGAATGAGGCTGGGAGGACCGCGCTTCTGGCGCGAGCGGTCAAAGGAAATACGATACTTCGCCGCTGTCTGCGCGTGAATGGCTGGATGGCTTATAAGTCCCGCAAAAACAGCGTCGCCTATCGGCGGAACAATGGCAGAAAAGTGTGCTACCGCAGGAACAGCCGGAGTGAAGGGGCACTCCTCAGCGATGATCTCGATGCTCTTGCCCTGTTTGGAAAGAGATTCAGACAACAGCGTGCAATGGTGCTTGCCGCCTCGACGACAGCAGGCCGGCAAGTTTGCTTCAACAGCATCCGACCCGATGAGCGGCGAAATCAGCGAAAAGCTGAAAAGCAGCAGCATCGAGATGGAAAGCACGCGTCGCACGAAACCAGTGTAGCCGAATGGGATGCCGGCTCCAAATGACAAGCTGAATGCGCATTGTCGAATTTCATGCGCTCGAAACAGCCTGATGCGTCTAGTTGTCGCTAATTGTCGCTGTCCTCTGCGTCGCCGTCTTCCACCAGGACCGCCGAAGCCCCTAGCAGATCGAAACTGACCTGCGCTCCTCCCGTCGGCTGAAAAGTGACGCGCAATGGTTCGCGCTGCCATGTCGAAGCCGCGCAGGCGGGCTTCGGATGATCTTCTGTGTCCCAGGCGCCAAGCTTTTTTGCCAAGACCGGTTTGCGCACCGCCACCTGCGCCACAATGGCATAGAGTTGACTTGCTTTGGCTGTCAGACCGCAATAAGCCGCGTAGTCGCGGAACCACACCACGCTCGAAACCGATGGATCGTAGTCCGGAAGCTTAAGGGCGGTGATGTGTCCGGTAGCACGGTCAACAAGCAGCCAGGGTCCGCGCTGCCAGACCCAATGCTCGGCCTTGTCTGTCGGGAGGGCATCATTTAACCGGATAGCGCGCCGCACGGCAAAGCTCCGATCAGTAACGTCGTGGACCTCTCCGGTCGTCCATTCCTTGATCTTTGCATCGATGACGAGAGGCCGGACCCGCAGCTCATTCTCGTCAGGTGCAGCGCCCGCCGGATCGCCGGCAATCGAGTACGGCACTCTTCGCACAGCACCCAGGGCGGTGACATGCGATTTGGCGGCAGCGAAGAGGAGGCCTGGTGAACTGGTTGCCAGAGCCAGGCCCCAAAGTACCGCATGTATCTGACCCATAGAAATCAGGCTAGGACGAGGCCGCTTATCCTGCATAGTTACGACGGTGACTTGACTGCCGAAATCGCGATAGAGTAGCCCCGATGGGACAGAAATGGGCCTGGTGGTTGTTTTCGAGTTTGGTGTTGGTCGTGCTCTTTTATCCGCAGGACCTGACAATCGTTCCCGCATATCATGTAAAGCTGGTGGACCAGTTCGGTGCACCATTGGCGCAAACAGGCGTCAGCGAATTATGGCAGCAGACGTCGGCGCAGCGTCACGAAAACATTGAGCAAGTCATGACCAATGATCAGGGCGACGTGGACCTCCCACCGCGCGCTCTTCGTTCGCCGTTGGCTGTGCGCATGGTTGGCTGCCTAGCATACCTTAGCCGCGAAGGACTGGCGGCCATCTGCGGCAACCGCTACTCCATCAGCGCCGCGGGCGACCTTAAGGAGCTACAGCGGACGGAAACTGTCACCGGTATTCTAAACAAGCACTACTCACTGGTGTTGACGCTCAAGCAGTGCGACCCTAACGAGCCTTCGCTATGTTGAGGACTGGCCATTAGGAAATTACAATCAGGAGTTCGCGTATGCCACATTCACCTCTGCTCCTGGTTCACGGCGGCGCCTGGGCCATTCCCAATGACATGGTCGAAGCGCACCAGCGCGGCGTGTCGAATGCTCTCGCTGCCGGATATGCGCTGCTCCAAAAAGGCGCATCCGCCGTTGACGCCGTCGAAGCCGCCGTCGCCGTGCTTGAGGATGACGACATCTTCGACGCCGGACGCGGCAGCTTTCTTACCCGCGACGGCCGCGTGCAGCTCGACGCTCTGCTCATGGACGGGGCCACGATGCGCGCCGGAGGCGTAGCCTGCGTCGAGCGCCTGCACAACCCGATTCATGCAGCGCGGCTCGTCCTCGATAAAAGCCCGCACGTCTACTTCGTTGGGCAGGGCGCGGAGGAATTCGCGCAATCGCACGGCATGAAGCTGATCGACAACTCAGAGCTTGTGCTCGACCGCGAGCGGTTGCGCCTTCAACAGGCCCAGGCGAAGGAGCGTGCCGGACTGCCCGACCTCACCTTCGCCGGCGATGACAAATCTCCGGAGACAGCGGCAGAACTTGCCTCACACGACACCGTCGGCGCCGTGGCCCTGGACGCGAACGGCAACATCGCCGCAGCCACATCCACAGGAGGCACTTTAAACAAAGCTCCCGGTCGCGTCGGCGATTCCTCGCTCATCGGCTGCGGCTGCTACGCCGACAATACAAGTGCAGCCGTCTCACTCACCGGATGGGGCGAACCGATTATGAAATTAGTGCTTGGCAAATGGGCTGTAGACCGCGTGCAGCAGGGCCGTGCGCCGGAACAGGTCGCGCCCGATGCAATCGCATATCTTTACAAGCGCTTAGGCGGCCACGGCGGCATCATCCTGCTGGCTCCTGATGGCCGCTGCGGCATCGCCCACAACACGCCGCGCATGGCGTGGGGCCTTTGTGACGCGCGCGGACCGCGTACTGGGATTGTGATTGAAGACATGTAGGCTATTTTCAGAGAGCTGCCAACAGGGAAAGGGCCTGCCGCCGCATGGCTCGCAAGATGACCGCGCGGGTGCAGCCAGCAAATGGGGTGGCCGGTCCATGCTGCTGCACTACATTCTGAAGGGCGGAAACAGCTCGGGGAGTCTCGCTTACTCAGTTGATGGATGACGAGGCGGATGAGTGGATGCGTTGTCGTTCCCGTGGAACGAAACGGGCACGTCTTAGAGGATAGCCACGGTGGACTCGATAATAATTTCTCAGGACTCAGAGCTGGCGTTCACCGTGGTAATCACCAGTGTGAAGACAAACGACGCTGTCTGACCGGATGAGCCGACGATGATTGTGGGCTGGTAGGTTCCGGATTTTGTAGCTGCGCCAGCGGTAAGCGTGAGCAGTCCTGACGGGTTAGACTCGGATTCCTTGTAGCTTTCAGCGACTCCGGCTGGCAGGCCACTGATGGCGAAAGTCACGGTTTCAGTGGGAGCGACGACGACTACGGGAACACTGATAGAACTTCCCGGAGACAACATGATCGTGGGATTGCTTAGTGAGACGGAAAGAGTAATTGGAGGCGGTGTGTACTGAGCGCCTCCGCACGCAGATAAGGCCAGGGTGACTCCTGCACAGAAAATGCAGGCATACGCTTGCCGATATGACCGAATGTCTGCCGGATTTGAGGATTTTGCCAGTCCATTCCCCCGAGCCGAACCAGAAGGCGATGACAAGGATACAGGATTGTGAGAGCAAGGGTGCCGGTATCCAGCATTTCAGTGGCATACCGCTATTGCGTGTGATATTGTTTTGGCCGCTATGGACCTTGTGTGTTACGCCTGTTCTCAACCGCCCAATGAGAGGAAAAAGAAGTTTGTTCGTGTGGAACTGGCGTTTGTCGGCAATTGTTGGGGCTTTTGCAAGCTCTGCAATATTGCTGTATGCAACGAGCATGGGTTCAAGAATGACAACCCACGGGAATTTCAGTGTGTGTATTGCGTTGGACCGGAAATGCGGAATTGGAGACGCGACGATAAAGATCCAGAGGATCCAACAGGATCTCCCGGCGACATGGACGAATTCATTGACGCTTACAGCCGGATCAAACCCGAGATATTAGACGTTGTGAAGAAGGCGCTCATCACCTACTTTGAAGAAAACGACAAGCCAGCTGGTTCGCCACTTGATCCAGGAGCGCTCATCAGGGCGGGCGAGGCATTTGAGCGGGCCGTAGGCGGGGCAAAGGTCCGAGTCAAAGAGATAGCGGGGGTATAGCTATGTTTGGCGCGCCCGGTAAGGAATGTATCGTCACGGGCCGCACTGCGACCCCGCCAGGGGTAGCGATTCTGACCGATAAGAACAGCCTGGGCCTGAAGGAAGGCGACAAGGTCAAGGTCGTTCTGCTGGGCAAGTCGTATGTGCTCGAAGTAGGCGCACGCGCAGCCTGCAACGACCTCCGAAATAGAGATCACATCACCATCCATTCGGACAGCGACGCTGAGGGAAGAAGCGGTCAATATCTAAAGGCCCAGGATTACCAGATGGCCTGGAAGAAAGCCTGGGGAACAAGAAAAGCCAGGCTGGCAGCCGTGGGTACAGCGATTTCCGTCGCCGCCGCGGCTGGGGCTTCCATTAACGCGTCGCTGAAGGACACCTGCACAAACCTTCATTGCGTAAAGGGAATCACTTGGCTTTTGATTGTGGTCTCGGCAGCAGGGTCTATCTTTGCCTGGGCAAAAGATAATTTGAGTTGAAAATTTGCATAGGGAAGCTGCTACCTTCAGCTTGGGCCACCAGTATGAGTAGGCGTCAGTTCATTCCAAATGACCCATGCCGAATTGTTCAGTGCTTGCTGACCATGTCCATCACATCCTTGCGCAGATCCAAGCGGCTGGCTTCGCGGGTGTAGAACATGTGTCCGCCGGGGTATTCGTGGACGGCGACGCGGGTAGTGTCTGTTCCCATGAGCGGCATCTGGTCGACGGTGAGGATCGATCCCATGAAGGGGCACGACAGATCGTTCCAACCGTGGGCGATGATGACGCGCATTTTGGGATCGGCGGCCACGGCCTGGCGAAGAGCGTCGACCGAACCTTTACGCAGTTCCTCATCGCGGTCCCACAGGCGACCGACTTCATAGGACAGAGCATTGTAGCGGGCATCGACTTTCCAGCCGACGGTATGGGTCACGAAATCGACCATGGCGCTGGTCATGGGGGCGATGAGTGTTTCAAGCAGCGGATCGTTCGAGCGCTGCTCGGGCGAATAGGGGAACGGATCATAGGCGGTTACGTTTGAATCGTAGACGGAGCCAATTTTGCCCTCTTCGCGGAAGACTTCACGCAGATAAGCGCCGGTTTCAAGGCGGCCTCCGGAGTGCTTGACGAATTCGGGGTCAAGGCCGGTCATCTCGGTCACTTTTTTGACGATGCGGTCGGTGGCCTGGGGGTCGGTCCGGCCCTTGAAGAGGTCGGTGGCGTAGTCGCCGAGCGTGTAGGAGATGACCTGTTGCATGGCCTCAGGCGTGAGCTTGTTCTCGCGCTCAAGATGTGCGGCGGTGATAGACGGCAGCGTGACCATCCAGGGTATAGGTGAGAGGTCTCCATTTTGTTCGATGGTTGGGTTGAGGTAGGGCGAGACGAGCACGACGCCGTTCATGGCCACGCCAAGCTGCGTTTGCAGATAGTGCGTGATGCGCGGGCCGCGGAATCCGCCGTAGCTTTCGCCAACGAGATATTTTCTGGAAGTGAGCCGATTGTTGGTGACAAGCCAGTCATAGACGGCGCGCGAGAGGTATTCGATATCGGACTCTGTGCTGTAGAAGAGCTTCTTTCCTTCGGCTTCAGGGACTTCTGAGCGGCTAAAGCCGGTTCCGATGGGATCGATGAAGACAAGATCGGTGAAATCAAGCCAGGTGCCGGGGTTGTCGACCAGCGTAGTTGGGTCGGAGGGGCTGTCGCCTTCATTGCCGACGCCCTGAAGATGCTTGGGCCCGATGGCGCCGAAGTTGAGATAGACAGAAGATGCGCCCGGGCCGCCGTTGAAGGCAAAGGTGACGGGGCGGTTTGGCCCATCAACCGTATAGGCGGTGAAGACAACCTTGCCGGCTTCTTTGCCGTCCTTATCGCGCGTAGGCAGTGTGCCAACGGTGACGATATAGCGCAGCGTTTTGCCGTCGAGCTGCATCGACTGCTCGACATGTGCGTCGGCCGGAAGTGGCGGTTGTGCCTTGTCCTTGTCTGATTTTTCGGGGGCGGTTTTGTCGGCGGGTTTTTCTTTGTCAGCTTGTGCGCGGGTTGGGAGGGAGCAAAGTGCAAATAAGCATAAGGCAGCGACGGCCGGCAGAAGGCTGCCGGTCTTACGAATCTTTTGGAAGTTCATGAGGAATACGATACATGGCGGCATGGACGACCTGCATAACAGTTTGTGACAGACAGTACAGGTTTTAAGCTAAAACGAATTTCACTCTACTGCTTCGTATCGAGCGGGTGCTGCGCCTTCTCATAGAACTCGTTTTGCAGTTGCAGGCTGGTCTGGTCGGCCTTGATGGCGCGGAGTGCGCTGACGAGGTCGCTGACGTTTGCCTTCATATCGGCCTCGCCGAGGACGAGCGTGGCGGCGCTGCCATCTCCCGCGTAGTGATTGGGAAAGCGCGCATACCACCAGATGCCGGTGTAGACGTCAGGCGGCAGATGCTGACGGGCTTGGTCGGCGCCGGATTCCTGCGCGGCGCGGTCCTGATGGACGAGGTCGGGGCGCGAGACCATGGTGTGCGCTGTTTCCGATTCGCCGGCGTGCATGTCAACTTTTGAGTGCAGCGCGGGACGGCCGGGATAGTTCTCATGCCAGCGGTAGATGTAAACGACGTAGTCATGCGACATTTGTAACTGTGATTGAGCGAAATAGGGCAGAAAGCTGTCGTTGCCTCCATGCCCGTTGACGATGACGATCTTCTTGCAGCCGTTGCGGGCCATTTCGTTGGTGGTTTCCTGCAAAAGATCGAGCTGCATGTGCATGCTGTAGGAAACCGTGCCCGGCTCTTGCTTCGCTTCGGCAATCTGTCCGAAGTAGTAGGCGGGGAAGATGACAGCGTATTCTTCCGCGGCGGCATGCTCGGCGACATAGCGCGCATTGATGAGGTCGTTGCCAAGGGGCAGATGTGGGCCGTGTTTTTCAATGATCCCGAAGGGGAGCATGCAGACGCCCTGCGACTGATGGATGGCGGTGATGAAGTCCGCAGCGGTGAGTTCTTCCCATTTGGGCGAGAGCTTGTTTTCCGTTTGGCTCTGGGTTTGGGCAAGGCCGGCGATGGACGCGGCTGCCAGCAGGCCGAGCGCGAGATGGCGCATCTTCACAGCGGGTCTCCTGAATGCTTTCTGGAAAACCCATGATACAGCGAAATGAGACATGAGATTTTCACGACGTTTGCGACGCAAGCCGAATCTAAGCATGTACAGAAACATTCCTGAAGGGAGTTCTATTTGTGCCTTATACGCCAGAAGAGTTAGAAAAGCTGAAGCATGCTCCGGCTGTGCCCGGAGTCGAAGATCTTTTTCTGCGCCGCTGGAGCCCTCGCGCCTTTGCGGATAAGGATGTGTCGAACGATGATCTGAAGAAGATATTCGAGGCGGCGCGCTGGGCGGCATCGTCTTACAACGAGCAGCCATGGCGCTTTTTTCTTGGTCGGCGCGGGGACGCAACTTACCAGAAAATTTTCGATTCGCTGGTGGAGTTCAACCAGGGCTGGGCAAAGAGCGCACCTGTGCTGATTTTGTCGGTCGGGAGCAACAAGTTTGCGCAGAACGGGAAGCCGAACCAGTACTCGATTCACGACACGGGCGCAGCCACGGCATACCTCTCGTTGCAGGCGACGGCGCTGGGACTGCATACGCACTCGATGGCGGGTTTCGATCACGCAAAGGCACGTAGAGCCTTTAATGTCTCGGCCGATTATGACATCGGTGCTGTGACTGCATTGGGATATCTGGGCGATCCGAATACGCTGCACGATCAGATGCGGGCGCAGGAGACTTCGCCGCGACAGAGAAAGCCGCTGAGTGAGTTTGTGCTGGCGGATTGGGACAAGCCTGCGTTGTAGAGCAAGCCAGGCGTAGGACAGGTCTAATTCATGAGTTCGCTGAAGGGTGCGCTTGCTTCGCTTTCCAGGCGCATCTGACCTATCATTTCCAGTAGAAAGGCTGGATCCACCGGCTTGGCCAGAACTTCGAACGTGTGGCCTTTTTTTGTCATCTCCTCCAGAATCTCCGATGTAAACGGCTGTCCAGAGAAAAGCACGGAACGGCACAATGGATAATTTGCTTTCAAGACGATGGCCAGATCGATACCATTCATTTGGGGGAGTATGACGTCAACGATGGCCAGGTCCGGTTGCCACTCGGCGATAATTTCTATCGCCTGTTCGGCCGAATACGCAACCCGCGTTTCATAACCACGCGTCGAAAATAATAGGGCCAGGCTTTCGGAGACCATTGGCTCATCATCGACGATCAAAAGCTTGTAAGCGCTAACAGCGCTGGGCATTTTTATCCTCGGAAAACCTGTAATTTCGGAACCAGAGTTCCACCGCCGATCCATTTCGACCTTTCTGGGGCGATAGTTCGCCGGTTCATTGAAACCAGGTTTCTGGTCTTATTCTTTGATGCGCCCGAGTTCCTGCTAGGATACCTGACATCGGTGCTAAATCATTGATTTCATTGAAGGAATTGCACCGATGAAATATCTGGGACGGAGTTGCGATGGGCAATCCGCAATGGTCCGAACGGATTCGACAGGTACTGAGAGACCTGAAGCTGACACAGGCCGATCTGGCGGAAAGGCTTGGGGTCTCGCCGGCGACTGTCTCGCGTTGGACACAGGGAAAACACGAACCGACGGCGGAAACGTATATCGCGCTCGGAAATCTGGCCCAGAGGCCGGATGGGATTTACTTCTGGGAGCGCGCGGGAATGGGTGCCGCAGGGCTTTCAGATGCGAGCCTGCACAGCATAATGTCCTCTCTGCGAGTGAGCCTTAGGGATTTCAAACTGGTTGCGAGCCGCAGAACGTCCAAACAGCTGTCGGACAAAGGGAATGCCGTTGCGATTCCGCTGCTGAATGTGACAGCGTTTGGCGATCGGATCGCGCCGAAGGAGAATGTGAGCCTTTCCGAAGTTGAGGTCGAAGACATTCTGCTGGCCCCGCTTTCGTGGTGCCCGCATCCGGAAAAAATGATCAGCATGCATGTAGCGGGCGACTCGATGTATCCGTTGATTGCGAGCGGCTCCATCATCTTTGTAGACACGGCGGTAACGGACCGCGAGGTTCTGGACCAGAAACTTACGGTCGTAGCGCATCGCGACATGGGGTTCAAGGTGGCGCGATTCCAGCGGTTGGCGGGTTCAGACCTGATGGTATCGGCCAACCACAAGTGCCTTCCGCTCGACGTGAGCAATGCCTCAAAGTGGAAGATCTATGGAGAGGTGCTGTGGTGGGTGGCAAGAGACGTTGAACCGTGAGCTACTGCACCTGCGCGTCAAAAGTTGCGGTTTCGATGATGTTAGCGTGCTTCATCTGAACGAAGATGCGGTAGTTGCCCGGCGTGGGAAAACCATAGGGAAAGCCCACGGAGTTAGGGATAGGCTGCGAATCACTGCCGCTCATGTCCATTCCTGGCATATTGCTCATGTTGTTTGATGCAGTCTGGTTCTCGGCCTGCGCCATCATAAGAGCGGCCATGGATACAGTTCCTGAGGGATGGATATGTGCGAAGACGGTGCCGTCGGTCTTGACGAAGGCAGCGTGGCCGGTCATGCCCATGTAAAGCGCCATGTCCTTTGGCGGCTGACCGTTCGCATCGAGCAGTGTGAATGTGAAGTCTTCGGGGGCCTTCGCGGTGAGGGTTGCCGGGCGCTTCCAGACCATGGTGTATCCATCGGGCAGCTTATAACTGGCGCTGGTTTGGGTGCCTCGGCCCGTGGATGTGACAGCGGTCGCTGTCCCTTCGGCGTCGTCTCCGGTCAGTTCGCGTCCATGGGTGAAGGGCACAGTAATGGACGTGACCAGCGTCTCGGGAAAGCCGTTGGCGTGGACAACATCGGCATAGAGCTTGTATGTCCCGGCGGGCATCGTAGGCAATGCGAGATGGAAGTCGCCTGAGCCGACCTGATCGGGATGCAGGTGAAAAACGACGTCCATGGCCGGCCAGCGAATCGCGTAGAGGTGCATGAGGTGGTTGTGGTCAGGGACGAAGTCGTCAAGTTTGCGCGCGTGCAGCCATCCGGGATCAACCATTTTTAAATCGAGAACATTGTCAGGCTGTACGGTCGCGTTCATCTGCAGCGGCTTATAGATATAGGAGGAGTAGTCGGCGGCCTCGGCGTTCCACCACTTGCCACCGAGGATGACTCCGGCGACGAGAATGACAAATGCAACCGTCATGGCTACAAATGCGCGGCGGCGGCGTTCGGGCGCGGCGGTTTTGCCCGGCGGGACTTGCGCGTCGCGCGCTGCGGCCCCGATGATGCCGACCATTCCGAGGACAAGGATCACCCCGAGCAAGGCCAGCATGAGGCCAAGGCCATGCTGCATTTTGCGCGTGCCGATGGCGGTTGCGGGAACGGGGATGGAGAGGACGCCTTGACCCTGACTTCCGTTTGCGATGAAACGAATCTGCCATGATCCGGTGGCCATGATCCAGAGATGGCCTGTGAAGAATTGCGCATCGTTCGACGGCTTGGCCATCGTGTCGGGAACAGGCGGGTGCTTCGACGCGTCGCCGGTGAGAGCCAGCGGCGCTATGGTGATACTGTCGACGCCCGGCGTGCTGGAGCGGGCCTCAATTTCTGCCACTCCAGGGATGACAAGTGGCGGACGGATCACGATGTAAAGCTTGTAGGGACCGGCATCACCCTGGGCATAGATGTCCGGACTGCCAACATGTGCGCTTGCAGGCAGAGCGAAAATCAGGAGTAAAAGACAGACAAGCCAGCGCCGCATCAGCGTTGCACCTTCCGCATCCATTTGCCGAGGGCTATGCCGATCCATGTGCTGATGGCGGCGTAAAGCATGGCGAAGGCGAGGCCCTTCCAGAGGACGAAACCGTGTTCAGGGTCGAGGAATGTCCGCAGAGCGGCATGTGACCAGGAGGGCGTGCCATAGTCGAGGTAGCCTGCGCCGAAGAAGCGATTGTCGGCGGCCTTCGCCATGAGGAAGTTGGCGAAAGGCCACTCTACGCCTACGAACGTCAGCACAAAGACCGGGCCTGAAATGAGCGCGATGAGCCATGGCTTCCATGTCTGTGTTTTTGCGAGCAGCATGTCCATGAAGAAAGCAGGCACGATCAAGAGCAGCGGGAAGAGCGGTGGAATGAATTGATGCACGGGCTGATAGACGGGGCCCAGCTTTGGCTCCGCGGGAAAGAGCGGCAGGATGAGAATAAGCCCGATGAGGAACAGCGAGTAAAAAGCAGTAGTAATGGTGGCCGCCCAGCGGTGGCGCGAGCTCTCCCAGAACATGGCGAAGTACGTTGGTACGCCGATGGCGACAGAGATATATGCTTCGGCGGTATGAAGGCGGACGTCCCAGGTGTATTCCATGCGGAAGAACATGGTGAGAACCACCATCAATCCGCCGAGGTAGAGGAGCAGCCACTGCAGCTTCTTGAATAGCGCGCCATCGGCGCGGTTCATAGCAGCAGTAATCAGGAAGAGCGAGCCGACTTCGATGGCGAAAATGCCGAGCATCAGCAGTGTATGCGGGGGACTGACGATCTTTACGTCGAGGCCATAGGCGTTGTGCCACCAGTTGTCGAATGGGGCCGAGGTGAGCATGGCGACTCCGCCCCACGCGGCAAGAAATGCTCCTAGCGGGGCGCGGAAGCCGAAGACGCCGACTGAAGACGAGCGCAAGTCGGAAGCAGACCGGAACGTCGTATTGAAGATCAGGTAGCTGCAACAGATTCCGGCAAGCACGCCGCAGGCATAGATGGCCATGTGCGCTGGAGTCCAGAAAGTGTCGCGGCCGATGGACCGATGCCAGGAAACGTCCCAGTGAGCACCGATGGTGACTGAGGTGACGGCGAGCACCGCGCACCATAGATACCAGGGGATATTGCTTTCAGCCGATTCATAAACCGCGGCATTCGCGGTAACCGCCGGATTCGCTGTAGCCATGCGAGTTCATGCCTCGATGCGTTTCGTCTTCAGGATACGCTGCGCGCTGTCTATTTTCCGTCAAATTGGCGTCGTATCCGGTCCAGGCTCTTGACATTAATAAACTAAACCGTTCAGTATTGTCGATACACGGGACGGTTTTCATGATTCGAGCTGACAACCTGGTGAAGACATTCGGCGAGTTTACCGCCGTAAACGGCATTTCCTTCGATGTAAAGCAGGGCGAGATTTTTGCCTTTCTTGGGCCAAACGGCGCGGGAAAAACAACCACCATCAAGATGCTGACGACGCTGCTGAAGCCGACCAGCGGCACGATTGAACTGGACGGCCTGAATCCAATGCAGCAGCAGAAAGAAGCGCGGCGGCGTTTCGGGATCGTCTTTCAGGACCCAAGCCTGGACAACGAGCAGACCGCTTACGAAAACATGGAGCTGCATGGAATTCTTTATCATGTGCCGCGCAAAGTACGCATGGTGCGCATCGAGAGCTTATTGAAGATTTTTGAGCTGTGGGACCGGCGGGATGACTACGTGAAGCAATTTTCCGGTGGCATGAAGCGGCGGCTGGAGATTGCGCGCGGCTTTCTGCACACGCCGAAAATCCTGTTTCTCGACGAGCCGACGCTGGGGCTCGATCCGCAAAGCCGCAATCAGTTGTGGACGCATGTGAAGCGGCTGAATGAAACAGAGAAGACGACGGTATTTCTAACTACGCACTACATGGACGAGGCCGACCGCGTCGCGCATCGCATTGCGATTATTGACCACGGCAAGCTGATTGCGCAGGGGACCTCGACCGAACTCAAAGCGAGCACCAACAGCGATTCGCTGGAAGGCGCATTCCTGTCGCTGACAGGAGAATCGCTGCGTGATGAGACCGCGAGTTCTGCGGACCAGATGCGTCAGATGGCAAAAATGTGGAGGAGGTAGACGATGAGCGCAATTTATATTTTGTGGCTGCGTGAGCTGAAGCGCTATACGCGCTCACGCGTACAGATCATCGCTTCGCTTGGCCAGCCGATCCTGTATCTGGTGGCGCTAGGATTCGGGCTTGGCCCGGTTTTCCAAAAGGCCGGAGCGGGGAGCTATCTGCAATTTATTTCTCCCGGCATCGTAGGCATGTCGGTCCTGTTCACCTCAGTCTTCTCCGGCATCGCCATTCTCTGGGACCGGCAATTCGGGTTCCTGAAAGAAACGCTGGTGGCCCCGGTTTCGCGCATGCAGATCATGCTGGGGCGCGCGCTGGGCGGGGCAACAGTAGCGATGATTCAAGGCGTGATCGTTTTCGCGGTCTGCCTGATCGCTGGCTTCCGTCCGCAAAGCTGGGCGGCGATACCGGCGGCCCTCGGATTCATGGCCATGGTGGCCATCGTGTTCGCGGCGCTGGGCACGGCCTTCGGCTCGATCATCCAGGACATGCAGGGATTCCAGATCATCATGAACTTTATGGTGTTGCCAATTTTCTTCCTGTCCGGTGCGCTGTTTCCCCTGTCACACCTGCCGGCGGCGCTTACGGTCATCACGAGCATCGACCCATTGTCGTATGGCGTTGACGGATTACGCGGCGCTCTGATCGGAGCGTGGCATTTCAGCTTTGCGCTGGACGTTGCCGTACTTGGCGCAGTCGCGGCGGCGTTTTTGGCGACAGGCGCATATCTGTTTTCGAAGATCCAGTTGTAAGAGAGATGGCACGACCACGCAGCATCACGTCGCACCGCAAAGTATTGGAAGCCGCGCTTAGCCTGTTTGCCGAGCGCGGCATCGACTCCACCAGCATGGACGCCATTGCCGAGACTTCCGGCGTAAGCAAAGCGACCATCTACAAGCACTGGCGCGACAAGGACAAGCTGTGCCTCGAAGTGCTCGGTTATCTGCATGGCGTGGATGAAGAGGCGCCGGTCTTTGATTCAGGCGACCTGCGCGCTGACCTGATTGCGCAGTTGAATTATCAGCCTGCAGCACATCGCAAGGAGATGAAGGAACGCATTATGCCGCACCTGATTGCATACTCGGCGCGCAATCGCGCATTTGGCGAGCAATGGCGAGCGCGCGTGCTCGAAAAACCGCGCGCTCAATTGCGTGACATGATCAAGCGCGGCATAACGCGCGGCAAGCTGGCGCAGTCGCTCGACCCTGAGGTTGGCATTGCCCTTTTGATTGGGCCGATGCTTTACAGACACGTGTTCGTGAGCCGCTTCGGCGGGAAGCTGCCTGCGGATTTAGCAACGCATGTGGCTGACACGTTTATCGCGGCGTATGGGTTGCAAACGCGGCGGAAGCGCGCGTGATCTTTGGTGCCTTTCTTCTATTGCACCTCACCCATGTAGACGCCAAACGGCGGCAACTGCACGTTGTCCAATGAAGACGGATCACTTGATCCAGGGGTCTTCATCAGCGTTTTGACCTGCTTGCTGGTGATTCCCTGTGCCGAAAGATCGAAGCTGATCTTCTGCGGCTGCGCAGTGAAGTTGCAGGCAACAACCACGACAGGTTGACCCGGCGCCTGACGCAGCCATGACAGAACGTTGTTGTCGCTGGTGTTGAGCATGACGTCCTTGCCATCGCGCAGCGCGGGCACAGAGCGGCGGAACTCGATGAGCTGCTTATACCAGTTCAGCATCGAGTCAAAGTCCATGACCTGCGCCTTTACGTTGACCGTCTTGTAGCTTTCCGGAATCGGCAGCCATGGCTTTACGTTTGGTCCGGTGAAACCGGCGTTCGGGCCGTCATCCCACTGCATGGGCGTGCGCTCGCCGTCGCGGCCTTTATATTTAGGCCATCCGGTAATGCCGACTGGGTCTTTCACATCTTCTTTACGGGTGGGTGTTGTTGTGACCATGCCGATTTCATCGCCATAGTAGAAGAGCGCGGTGCCGCGCGTGGCGAAGAGAATGGTGGCGATGACGCGGCCAATGTCCTGATTGTGCGTGCCGTCGCCATAGCGGTCCCAGCGCGGATTGTCGTGGTTATCGAAGACGATGAGCGGCTCGTTGCCGTTGACGTCGTTCTGCACCTGATCGATACGTTGGCGGAATAGGTTGACGTCAAGCTTGTTGATGAAGCCGATCTGCATGTCCATGGGCAGCTGCAGCTCGTCGTCTTTGGCGCCATACATTTTCGCAAGGTCTTTAATGCTGTTGAGATAGGTTTCGCCGATCAGCACAACATCGCGGCCCTTGTAACTGTTAGCTACCTGGCGCAGGTCGCGCAGCACATCGTGGACCTGGGGCAGGTTGTTCGTCATCTTGTCGTCGAGCTTTACGTCGCCATAGTCGTTGGTTTCGGGATTGCCGTTCGCATCTTTAATTACGGCGTCGTCGCGCCATTGTGGATCTTCAAAAAGCGTGGTGATGGCGTCGAGGCGGAATCCGGCGACACCGCGGTTAATCCAGAAACGCTCGACGTCATACATGGCCTTGCGCACCTGCGGATTGGTCCAGTTCAGGTCCGGCTGCTGAATGTAGAACTTGTGATAGTAGTACTGGCCTGTTTTCTGGTCGTACTCCCACGCCGAGTGACCGAAGTCGGACTGCCAGTTATTGGGCGGCTGTCCGGGGCCTTTGCCGTCGCGCCAGACATACCAATCGCGCTTCGGGTTGCATCTTGAGCTGCGCGACTCGATGAACCACGGATGCTTGTCAGAGGTGTGGTTGAGCACCAGGTCCATGATGATGCGGATGTTACGCTTCTTCGCTTCGGCAACAAGACGGTCAAAATCCTGCATCGTCCCGTACTGGGGATCAATCGCTTCGTAATTGGAGATGTCGTAGCCGAAGTCAACCTGTGGCGAGGGATAGATGGGCGAGAGCCAGATGGCATCGACACCGAGCACCTTCAGGTAGTCGAGTCGCTGCGTGATGCCGTTGAGGTCCCCGATGCCATCGTTGTTGGAGTCCTGAAAGCTGCGCGGGTAGATCTCGTAAAGCACCGCACCCTTCCACCATTGCTGCGCTGACGATGCTGTGGCTGCGGAATGCGTGTTCGCTGTTTGCGCCCACATGCAGCTTGCCAGCAAGAGTCCAGTCATTGCGCAAAGATTCTTTGTCCAGATACGTTTCATGATCGCCCACCTCCAGGAAAATATGGCCGCATATTTCTGTCCGTAATACCGCGTTTTTATCAACGTGGAGAAACTAACACATTGCGGGTTCCGCGCGCAGGCCGATTTGGGCCTATTTGCTCTGGTTATGGTTGTCGTCTGCGTCGCTCTTGTCTTTGTCCTTATGGTGGAAGTCGAGGCCGATCTTAGGCTCTGAGCGAGTGCCTGTGATCTTGATGGGGACTTCCGTGCCTGCTCCATCCTTGGAGAAAAATGGATCGACGGGCTTGAGCAGCAGGGATTTGAGACCTGTCGTCAGCTGTGACACTTTGGCATCGAGCCGGGCCTTGCCAGAGAAATCAAACTGATCGCCGTCGAGAGTGTAAACGCCGTTCATAGATATATCCGCGCCGGGCACGTTGTATTGCAGGCTGCTGAATGTCAGCTTGCTGTTATCTAGCTCGAACTGTCCCTTCATCTGCGATTCGATGGAATCGGGATCTTGCTTGTCGATATCTTTCACTTCTTTCGCGCGGTTCTGGCTGCGCAGGCTGAGTTCGTCGACCTTGGCCTGCATTTTGTCATTGGAAAAGGTCGCGTTCGTGACCTCGAAGCTTCCTTTGAGGCGCAGTTTGTGAGAAACCGAGTCTTGGCCTGGCGGCAGGATGAATTTTGTCTTCAGCCGTAAGCCGCCACTCATGATGGGAGGCACAGTTTTCACCGCCAGCGTCAGCATGTCTTCAACGCGCGCTGGCCCTACCGTCACGTTGAGCGTAATGTTGTGGCCTCCCTGCGGGGCGCGGACTACATCTCCAGTGGCGAGGATATGCGAATGCTGCAACCGCGCATCTACAGGCTGCAGATAAGTATCTCCATTGGTGCCATCGACAATTGCGTGAAACTTGGTGTGCAGGGGCATGGGATGGTTGCCGGAATCGACGCTGAAATCGGGCGTGTCGGTTTCGCCATCAACGACGATGTGATTCAACTCGCCATCGTAATTCCCCGTGGATGAAAGTATGCCGCCGATGCCTTTGATCGTGTTGAGATCGGCGTGGCTGAAGCTGTATTCGCCGCGCACCGGGGAATCGCCCGGACTGTCGGCATCGAACGGGCCGAAATCGCCGGAGGAATCGATGTCGCCGATCGGCTTCGGATTGACCAGGGTGGCGTGGAATTTCATCGGACGGCCCGCGCCAACGGAATGCAGAGTGAGATGGCTGATCTCGAAATCAAGAGGAATTTTGCCCGGCTTATTGGTTTCGAGCACAAGCGCGGCATTTTCGATCTGTATCTCGTTGACGATGATTTTTATTTTGCTGCTGCCGCCGCTGCCGCTTTTTCCGTGAGGGCTTGGAATGTTCTGGCGCTGGTCTTTTGGCGGCAGATTAATCCTCATACCTGTGAGGCTGACCTTGTCGACATGCATGGGAGAGTGCAGCAGGTCGTGCCAGGTGGTGCGGAAGGAAAATTCATCCACGGCAAAGAGCGGCTTGTCCATTTCAATCTGATTTGGATAGAGCTGTAAGCCAGTACCTGAGACTTCAAAGCCATTGAGAAAATACACATTGAAATGCTGAAGCTCGACGCGGCTGTCAAAACGCGTGCTTAGGGTGTCGATGACTCTGGCGCGCAAAATCGGCCCGGCGCGATGCAGAAGCACTTCCACAGCAATCACGGCGAGGACTACGAAGAGCAAAAAAACAGCCGCAGTCCATAGCAAGATGCGCTTCAAGCGGCTATGCTTCTGTGTTGTTGCTTCATGGCTTTGATCGTGCACGTCCAGGAGCCTTTCAGAGAAATACGGGTGCGCCATGAACTTAGAGGCAATTTTCGACTGGTGTGTTGGTTCGAGCGGCGTTCGCGGAGCAATGCGGCGACTGTGCCGCGGTTTTGTCCTCCTTATCTTTTATCAGGCCGCGGTTTTCGGGCAGGTGGCGGCGAGCGCAAAGCCTCCATCAGCACCGGCAGCAACAAGCATCGACCAATATATCCACCAGGCATGGGACACGCTGTCAAGGTCGATGACCGACTGCAATTCGCTGATTGATCCCAAGCTGAAGACCGCGCCGGTGCTGTACATTCCGCAGGCAATTGATGAACCGCCGCAGGTAGCCGCTTTGCATTCAAAATGCAATGTGGATGTGGAGCGCCTGCCGAAGCGCATTACGCATATTGGCGAAATCGATCCGCGGACGATCAAAACGCCCGGCCTGCTTTATCTGCCGAATAAGTATGTGGTGCCCGGCGGGCGTTTTAACGAGATGTACGGGTGGGACAGCTACTTCATCCTGCTTGGGTTATTACGCGATGGACGCATCGATCTTGCGCGCGGCATGGTCGAGAACTTTTTCTACGAGATTGAGCACTACGGCAGCATTCTGAACGCGAACCGGACGTACTATCTGACGCGCTCCCAGCCGCCATTTCTTTCATCAATGATCCGCGATGTGTATGAGGCGGATATTTCATCTATGTCCCGTAGCCCCAAGCGGGCGGATACCTGGCTGTATCGCGCCTATGGATACGCGGTGCGCGACCACAATTTGTGGTTGAGCGATTTTCATCGCGCTGGAGACACCGGGCTGGCGCGCTACTTCGACCTGGGTGAGGGCCCGGTTCCCGAGCAGGAAGATGACAGCACCTACTATCCGGACGTGATTCGCTGGCTGCTGTCGCATCCTGACGTGCATACCGATTATCTGGTCGACGGTCCTGACCAGCCGAACGCGGCCCAGCAGGCTGAACTGGCAAAGACGAGCTGCGACGTCAGCGTTTCGCATGTATGCGCGCACGCACATGTGGATGGTCATTGGCTCTCGGCGGATTACTATCGCGGCGACCGCGCAATGCGTGAGTCAGGTTACGATCCGAGCTTCCGTTTCGGCCCCTTCAGCGGCTCGACGCACCACTATGCGCCGATCTGCCTCAACAGCCTGCTCTACAAATATGAGCGCGATCTGGCATGGATGGCGGACAAGCTGGGCAAGGCGGACGAAGCAAGCCAATGGAATGCGCAGGCCGATGCGCGCAAGGCGGCAATCAACAAATATCTGTGGAACGCGGACGAAGGCATGTATTTCGACTACGATTACATGACCCACAAACAATCAAACTATCGCTATTTGACGACGTTCTATCCGCTCTGGGCAGGATTGGCAGACGAGGAGCAGACGAAAGGGCTGGAGAAAGCGCCGCACTGGTTTGAGCAGCCGGGCGGGCTTGCGATGAGCACTTATAATTCCGGCACGCAGTGGGACCTGCCCTATGGCTGGGCGCCTCCTTCATGGATTGCAATTGACGGGTTGTGGAAGGTGGGCGATGTTCCCGATGCGCGAAGGCTTTCAGAAAAATTCAGTCACACCATCGCGACGAATTTCGAGCATGACCATACGATCCGCGAAAAGTATGACGTGGTCAGCGGCTCGGCGCAGTTGGGTGTCGCTACGGGTTATAAGGGGAATCAAGTCGGCTTCGGCTGGAGCAATGCCGCATACCTGAAGATGCAGCAACTGCTGGCGGAAACTGGAGCGCAGAAGTGAGCGACGAGCCAAAGCTCATCGTTGGGTTGGGTGAGCTGTTGTGGGACCTGTTGCCGGGCGGCAAGCAACTGGGCGGCGCTCCGGCAAACTTTACCGTGATGTCGGCGCGGCTGGGAAATCGCGGCGTGATTGCCAGCAGCTTAGGTCGCGATGCGCTGGGTGATGAGGCGCGGGCGTACCTTGCGCCCTTGCCTGCTGACTTGAGCCGTCTGCAAATGGACCAAGATCATGCTACCGGGAGCGTATCGGTCACATTGCACGATGGCCAGGCGGAATATGTGTTTCGTCGGCCAGTGGCGTGGGACTTTCTCGCCTGTACGCCGGTGTGGCGTGCACTGGCGCAAAGCGCGGATGCGGTCTGCTTTGGGACGCTGGCACAAAGGCATGAGGTGTCGCGCGAAGCAATCCGGTCATTTCTCGCGGCAACACGAGAAGACTGTGTGCGCGTCTTCGACGTGAATCTGCGCAAGCCATTTTATGACGGACGAATGATCGGGGATTCGCTGCAACAGGCCACGCTGCTAAAGATGAATGAAATTGAGATGCCGATAGTGATGTCGCTGCTCGGTCTTGCGGAAAATTCAGGATCGGATGAGGCTGCGCTCCTGCAATCGGCGCGATTGCTGCTGGAGCGTTTTCCGCTGAAACTGGTCTGCGTCACCATGGGATCGCAGGGTAGCCTGCTGGCAGCACGCGAGGCGCATCATCGCCATCATGGAATTGCAACTGTAGTTGCCGATACGGTCGGCGCGGGCGATGCTTTCACCGCAGCGCTGGTCTGCTTCTACCTGCGGGGCGCGCCGCTTGCTGTTTTGAACGAGGCCGGGAACCGCTGGGGTTCGTGGGTTGCGTCGCAGAGAGGCGCCATGCCGGCGCTCTCCGCTGAAATGCGCGAGGCCATCGAGGCGCAGATTTTGCAGGCAACCGTACAATAATCAGCAATCAGCGAGGCAGGTGAAGATGATTGAGTTGTCCACCTCTCAGGAACGGCGTGCCATAGGCCAGTCGCGGCGCAAGCAGCTACGCAGGCAGGACCACTGTCACTGGCAACCGCAGCAGCGGCGGCACAACCCGATTGCGCTGCTCGAAGACTCGATGCGCGGACGCGTGCCGTCGCTGATTGCGCTGAAGTATGAGCGCATGGCCGCTTCGCCTTTCGGCTTCTTCCGCGGCGCTGTGCCAGTCATGGCTGCCGACCTTTCTCTCCTGCCGCATACCGGCATCGTGAACCAGATATGCGGTGATGCGCATGTGCGCAATCTGGGCGCGTACGCCGCGCCGGACGGGCGGCTGGTCTTCGACATCAACGACTTCGACGAGACCATTCGTGCTCCCTTCGAGTGGGACCTGAAACGCCTGGCCACCAGCCTGGTGCTTGCCGGGCGCGAAATCGGTGTCAAGCGCGCACAGTGCGAAGAAGCAGTGCAGGGCTTTATCGCGCGCTATCGCAGATACATAGACATGTTCGCCAAGATGCCGGTGATCGATATGGCGCGCTTCCAGGTGCATCGGCTGCAGCGCATCACTCCGGTTTCGACAGCGCTGTTGAAGGCCGAACGCGCCACGCCGATCCATACGCTGGAACAGTTGACCGTTCCGGAAATTAAACGCGGTGAAGAGACAGGCCGCCGGATTATCAAAGAGAACAAGCCGGTGCTCACGCGCATCTCTTCCGCGCAGGCGCGCGCGGTGCTGGCTTCGCTGCATGAGTACAAGAAAAACCTGCTGCCGGAGCGCCAGCATTTCTTCTCGCAGTATCGGCCTGTGGATGTGGGTTTCAAGGTCGTGGGCACTGGGTCGGTCGGGCTGCGCGACTATCTTGTCTACTTTGAGGGAAACGGGCGCGGCGATCCGCTCTTTCTGCAGATCAAGGAGGAGCCGGCATCGGCTTACGCGAAATACATTGAGTATCACGGGCCGCACCATGAGGGAGAGCGCGTGGCCGATGGGCAGCGCGCCATGCAGTTTCTGTCCGATCCGTTTCTGGGATGGACGACCATCGGCCATCGCCAGTACCTGGTGCGGCAACTGAACGATCACAAGGCAAGCATCGAACTCGAAGACATGAAAGGCCCGGGGCTGCTGGAATACGCCGAGATGTGCGGCGAGCTGCTGGCGCGCGGGCACTCCCGCTCTGGCGACGCCTGTGTGCTGGCCGGATATATCGGCAGTGGCAGACGGTTTGCCGAGGCAATCATGAAATTCGCCGACGCCTACGCCGACCAGACCGAGCGCGACTGGCAGATGCTGCTCAAATCAAGACATGCGCCGAAGAAGACAGCGCGCGAGCGGGTGAGCAAGTCGGCGTAATGGGCGACTATTTCAGCGGGCTAGTTCCGAGTTGCCGACCGCTCGGGAACTAATCAGTCTTCGGTTCCCCAGAACCAATTGGTTGTAGTTCTACTGGGACGGGCACCTCGCGACGGCGGAAGGTCCGGGTGCTGAGGCATCGTAGAGACGGACAGGTATTCGCCCTTCCAGCCCCGCAAGCCGGTAGTAAAACTCTGGATATAAGAAGAGAAACTCGGGGGCTTCCCTGAGCGTATAGTCGAATCCATCGGACGCTGGCTTCAACCGAAGATAGTCGACGGTCTGCACGTCAGACTTTTGATATTCAGTTATGACAGATCCGTGCTTTAACGTGATGCTGTCGGACTTTACTGCCAGAGGGCTTCCCGTGATCAGTTTTCCGCTATAGAGCTTTAGGACAAAAGCTTCGTGGGGATAAACGTGGGTCGCCGCTATATTAGTCCATGAACTGATCGCAGTGAATAAGAGAGCGTCACCCTGGCTAACCTGAAGCAGATCGACTCGCTGAATCTTGACCGGTTCTTTTTCGTACGGATGAACTGTTACTGCATTGGCATCGATCTCCGCGATTCGACCGTACACGCACGTCCATCCCGCTTTGTAAAGGTCAGGCTGGCCGAACGCGAGACGCCCTTTAGCGCGTCCGGGGAAGCTTGTGAAAGAAGGCTGGTGCAGCTTTGAAGGACGCAGAAGAACGTCGCGGCACGCAAGATGTTGAGCACGTTTCTATATTAGCTCCCGGTTTACCAGCCAACCAGAAGCTAACCTCTTCTGAGCTCGCCGCTCTACCTACTCGCTAAAATAAAACCATGCTGCAACTTGCCGATGCCGGCAAACGATTCGGCGCTAAACTCCTTTTCGAACATGCCAACTGGCTCATCACCGCGGGCGAGCGCACGGCGCTGGTCGGCGCGAACGGCACCGGCAAGTCTACTTTGCTGAAAACGCTGGCCGGGCTCGACACGCTTGATTACGGCGGTTTGCAGCGCACGCGCGGCATGAGCATCGGCTACCTACCGCAGGATGGGCTTGCGCTTTCCGGACGCTCGGTGTTTGAGGAATGCCTTTCCGTCTTTGACGAGCTGCGCGGCATCGAGCAGGAGCTGGAAACGTTGGCGGCTTCGCTGGCCGAGCTTGACCCCGAGAGCAGCGCCTACGCGGTTGCGGCGGAGCGCTATTCGAACCTGGGCGCGAGGTTCCACGCGCACGACGGCTACGCTCTCGATGCGCAGGTGGGGTCGGTGCTCAGCGGCCTGGGCTTCGGCAAGGAGGACTGGGCGCGGCGGACGGAAGAATTCTCCGGCGGCTGGCAGATGCGGATTGCGCTGGCGAAACTGCTGCTGCAGAAGCCGAATCTTCTTCTCTTAGACGAGCCGACGAACCATCTCGATCTGGAAACACGCAACTGGCTCGAAGAGTATCTGAGAACGTACCCGAACGGTTACATCCTCATCTCGCATGACCGCTACTTTCTCGATGTGACGGTGAACAAGATTATCGAGATATGGAACAAGGGGCTGCATTTCTACTCCGGCAACTACGAGAAATACCTGCAGCAGAAGGAAGAACGCCGCGCGCAGTTGGAGGCGGCGTATCGCAACCAGCGCGAGCACATTGAGCACCTTGAGGCATTCATCAGCCGCTTCCGTTATCAGGCCACGAAGGCGAAGCAGGTGCAGAGCCGCATCAAGGAACTGGAAAAGATTGAGCGCATCGAGATTCCGCAGGAAGAGCAGGCGATCCACTTAACTTTTCCGCAGCCGCCAGCGTCGGGAAGGACGGTGGTCGAAGTCTCCGGCCTGAGCAAGAGCTACGGCGAAAAACAAGTCTTAACGGACGTGAGCTTCACCATCGAACGCGGTGACCGCATCGCACTCGTCGGCGCAAACGGTGCGGGCAAATCGACGCTGATTCGCATGTTGTCCGCGCAGGAGCCGCCTACAGCCGGCGTGCTGAAGTTGGGGCACAACGTCCTGCCCGATTATTTCGCGCAGGATCAGTACAAGGTGCTCGACCCCGCAGCGCGGATGCTGGACGACATCAGCGGCATCGCGCCGCGCGTGCCAGAAACGGACCTGCGCAGCCTGCTCGGCTGTTTTCTCTTCTCAGGAGACGATGTTTTCAAGTCGCTGGGGGTGCTCTCCGGCGGCGAGCGAAATCGTTATGCGCTGGCGCGCATTCTGGTAAGCCCCGCGAATTTTCTGCTGCTCGATGAGCCCACCAACCACCTCGATCTGCGCGCAAAAGATGTTTTATTAGACGCGGTGAACAAATTTACCGGCACCGTGATCTTCGTCTCGCATGACCGCTACTTTATTGACCGGCTGGCTACACGCGTCTTTGAAGTGGAAGGCGGGCATGTGCATGTCTATCCCGGCAACTACGAGGATTATCTGTGGCGCAAGGAGAATGGGACATCGAATGTCGCTCAGGTTTCGGAGCCAGCGGAGCAGACTCCGGCCCCTGTTGCAGTTCAAGCCGTAGAAAAAGAAAAAGCTCGTCGCCTGAATCCGATTCGTTTACGGCAGATGCAGGAGCGGCTGGCGTTCGTTGAAGAGGAAATTCCGCGTGTCGAGGCGTCGATTGCAAATACGGAGCAGTCGCTTGGCATTTATGTCAGCGCGGAAGAGACCGACAGGCTCACACGTCTGCTCGATTCGCTGCGCGAACAGCACGGTTTGCTTGTCGCCGAGTGGGAAGAGTTAATGCTGCAACTTGAAGAGCAGCAGGTGAGCAGCTAAAGCCAGATCCTTCGCTACGCTCAGGGCGAACAATTTTTAGGTGTGCGCGCACAGCGTGCGCCAGCACGGCAAGTCCTCCTGCATAATCGAAATATGCCCCTTCTTTGGAAACCGGAGAGCTGGTCGCAACGCCTGGCGGAGCTGGAAGCGCGTTCAGGCGACCTGAAAGAGGCCCCTTTGCGGCGCGATGTGCGCTCGCTGGGCATGCTGTTAGGCGAAGTACTGCGCGAGCAGGCAGGCGAAGCTCTCTACAAAAAAGTGGAAGAGCTACGGCAATCCGCGATTCGCCGCCGCGAAGAGCAGGCCGCCGGTTCCGCGAAGGAAGCAGAAGAGCGTCTGCGGCAAACGGTGCTGGGCATCAGCGCTTTGCCGGTCGAGCAGGCCTACCAGTTGAGTCGCGCCTTCGCGTTTTATTTCGAGCTGATTAACCTTGCCGAGACCAATCACCGCAAGCGGCGGCGCGTGTCGCTGCAGCTCAGCGGAGACAGCTCGACCCAGCGCGGATCGCTGCGCGGCACACTGCGCGAGATGAAGCGGGTGGGCATCACAGCCGCCGAAGCGCTGAACTGGCTGCAACGCGTCTTCATTGTTCCCGTCTTTACCGCGCATCCCACAGAGATCGCGCGACGTTCTGTTCTATTCAAACGGCGGCGTATTGGTGAGTTCCTGGAAGAGCTTGACCGCATCCCGGTCCCTGACGAAGAAATATCCCGTCTACAAGAACAGCTCACCGCCGAGATCACAGCGCTTTGGCAAACGGACGAAGTACGCAGCCGCCGTCCAACGGTGAACGATGAAATCAAGATGGGGCTGGATTATTACGATGTCTCCATCTTTGCCACGCTGCCCAAACTATATGAAGAAGTATCGGCGGCGCTGGCCAGCGAATACGGGCTGCACATCGACATCTCTGAGTTACCGCTGCTGCTTGGTTTCGGCTCATGGATCGGCGGCGACCGCGACGGCAATCCATATGTAACGCCTGAAGTGACACGCGAAGCGATCCGTACGGCGCGTGCGCGTCTGCTCGCGTATTACCAGAAGCAGGCGCAGTTGATCATCGACCTGCTCACAACGTCGGCGCAGCAGTTGCCCATCAGCGATGAACTGAGTCAGCGTCTGCATGGATATCTGGCGGAGTTGCGCGCCGGAACACAACAAATCTTCGGGGCGCGCTTCGAGTTCGAAATGTACCGCCGCTTCATGGTCTGCGTGCATGCGCGTCTGCTCAAGACTGCGGGAGAATCCGAGTCGGACTCCGGAAGCATGGAAGCTGCGCTCAGCGCTTTGCCTGCTTATGGCAGTGCGCAGGAACTACTCGACGATCTGAATGCCTTGCGCCGCAGCCTGGCCGAGAACGAAGGTCTGCGACTGGCGAAGACGCTGATTGATCCGTTCATTCTGCTGGTTCGGACGTTCGGCCTGCACCTGCATACGCTGGATGTTCGCCAGCATGTGAAGCTGCACAACAAGGCGCTCAAGGAAACGTCAGACTGGTGCGCAGGCAATGCGTCTACAGTTCCTCAGACGCTTAGCAAAGAAAGCGCTGACGTGATTGAGGCATTCCGCACCATAGCAGAAGTAAAGGCGGGATGCAGTCCGGAAGCGATTCGACAATACGTCATCAGCGGCGCGGCCACTGTGGAAGACGTGCTCGGCGTCCTGTGGCTGGCGCGGCTGGGCGGCGTGCAGGTGGCGGCTAACGGTAACGATCCGGGGCTGATGCCGGTGCCGCTCTTCGAGTCGATTGAAGACCTGCGCAACGCTCCCGAGGTGTGCCGCAAGTGGTGGAACATGCCGGAATACCGGGCGCTGCTGGCCACATGGGGCAACACGCAAGAAATCATGCTGGGCTATTCGGACTCAAACAAAGACGGCGGCATGATGACCAGCACCTGGGAGATTTTCCGCGCGCACCGCGCCCTGCATGAGGTGGCACGCGAATGCGGCGTGAAGCTCCGCCTCTTTCATGGGCGTGGCGGCACGGTGGGGCGCGGAGGCGGTCCCACGCACCGCTCGATTTACGCGCAGCCTGTAGGCGCGTTTGAGGGACAGATTCGCATTACCGAACAGGGCGAAGTGCTCAACTGGAAGTATTCCGATGTGGTGCTGGCCGAACGCAATCTGGAATTGATGATCGCTGCGTCGCTCGATGCTCTGGCACGTCCGAACGCGCTTGATCCCAAGGGTCATCAGTCCGGAATTCTGCTGCCGGAATGGGAAGCGGCGCTGGAAGAAATGTCGGACACGGCATTCCATTTTTATCGCGAGCAGATCATCGACGATCCTGAAGTGTTTAGCTATTTCGAGCTGGCCACGCCTGTCGCGGAACTCGAGCACGCCAAGATCAGCTCGCGTCCGACGCGGCGCAGCGGACGGCGCGCCTTCGCCGACCTGCGCGCCATTCCCTGGGTCTTTGGATGGACGCAAAGCCGCCAGCTTGTACCTGCGTGGTTCGGCGTTGGTTATGCCATCGAGCGGTATTCGCAAAAGCCGGGCGCGGCAAAGCTGCTGCGCGCCATGATGGCTGAGTTTCCACTGTTCATCGACATCATCCGCAACGTTGAAATGGCGATGGCGAAGGCCGATCTGGGCATCGCGTCACTCTATGCTTCGCTGGTTCCTGAC
>Ga0126371_10000128_pt1 | contig 55592 bp, 49 predicted proteins | sample PanSoiMetaPlot_4_FD_110145 | JGI IMG/M metagenome (GOLD analysis project Ga0126371, IMG submission 110145) | Tropical forest soil microbial communities from Panama - MetaG Plot_4 | ecosystem: Environmental > Terrestrial > Soil > Tropical forest > Bulk soil | place: Panama | collected 2016-02-17
ACAAACATTCGGCGTGATTTCACTTTGCCCGCTAGTATAGCGGACATCGGCGTGATTTCAGCCCATGATGCCGGTTCCCGCAGCGGAAAATTCGTCGCGAATTCTCTTTCTTCAATGCTAAAATGGCGAGCGATCTCCCAGTTCCCTTTGTGGAAAAACTCCCTGCGCGACAGACCAGCCTCTTCGATCCGGGATTGAGTGGTGCGTTTGTAGTCGAGGCCTTTCAGGGCCTTGTAGCAATGTTAGAAACGGTCAGGAGCAGGCATGGATTTAGGGCCCTTGGCACCGGTGAATAGTCCCACAGTTCGCGAGATACAGTCTCCTCAGAATCTGGATCTGGGCAGGCCGGTGAATGCCCGCTTTTATCAACAACTTCCCGTCCACGAATCCGGCATCGGCGAGTATCTCCGGATCCTGGTCAAGCGGAAATGGGTCGTCGTCATCTCTCTGGTCACGATTTTCTCCCTGGTGGCAATTGCCAGCCTAAAAACCACGCCTGTATATGAAGCGAGTGGCACCATCGCTATCAACAAGCCCGATACCACCCTCAATTTTCAGAACTCTACGACGCTAAGCCTCGACTACTACGATCCCTCCGAACTGGACACCGAGGTCAAGATTCTGCAAAGCGATCTTCTTGCGTTGCAGGTCATTCGCGAACTCAATCTGGATCGCAAGCCCGAGATCACAGGCCAGGCTCCTCCGCCTCCGTCCTCCTCGCTCGATTTGGCCCCCGACCCGCTGCAGAGTGATCCTGCTCTAGCGTCTGCGGTGATCGGCGATTTCAAGGGGAATCTCAAAGTTACGCTCAGCCCAAACACACGCATCATCGAGGTCCAATACCGCAGTCCCGACCCGCAGATGGCTGCCAGCATTGTGAATACGCTGATGCAGACCTATGTCGAGAACAACTTCAAAGCACGCTTCGAGTCGACTATGCAAGCCTCGGACTGGCTTTCCAAGCAACTCGTCGATCTGCAGATGAAAGTGGAAACGTCGCAGGAAAAGCTTGTGCGCTACCAGAAAGAGCACGAGATCCTGGGTGCTGACGAAAAACAGAACATCACGATGGAGAAGCTCGAGGAACTCAACAAGGAGCTTACCCAGGCCGAGAGCGAACGTATGGACAAAGAAGCTCTTTGGCGCCTGGTGGAGTCCGGAGATCCGGATGCGATCGCGTCCAGCGCCAGCGCCATTGAGGACTCCGGCGGAAGCGGCCAATCGGGGAGCATACTCCTCGGAACCCTGCGAACGAAGGCAGCCGATCTGAAGATTCAGGCGGCGGAACTGAGCACCCAGTTCGGACCCGCTTACCCGAAGGTCACGCAACTGAACAATCAGCTGAAGGAAATTGACTCGGAGTTGCAGGCTGAGATGAAGAAGGTCGTGGCTAAAGTGAAGGGGCAATACACGACCGCCTTGCAGCGCGAGGATATGCTCCGCGCCGCGCTCGACCAACAAAAGCAGGAAGCAAACAAGCTCAACGAGAGCGCAATCGAGTACACCCTTCTGAAGCGTGACGTCGATACCAACCGCCAACTGTATGAAGGCTTGCTGCAGAAACTCAAAGAGGCCGGCGTATCTGCGGGCTTGAAATCGAATAATTTCCGCATAGTCGACAGTGCTCGGCCGCCGACATACCCGATCGAACCAAATATTCCCAGGAATCTCCTCTTTGCGTTCATGTTGGGGCTGGCCTCCGGTGTCGGATTGGCTTTTCTCATGGAAGGCCTTGACAACACGGTGCGCACCACCGAGCAAGCTCAATTGATCTCGGGCGTCGCTTCCCTGGGCATGATTCCCCTTGGCTCCAAGTCCGCGCGCGAGGGGCCAAATCCCAAGCGCCTGGTGATCGCCACTTCCAAGGAAGCAGTAGAACTGGTCACTCAGGTCCGGCCTCAGTCGCAGATGGCGGAGTCGTACCGTGCTCTGCGCACCTCGCTCCTGCTATCGAATTTAGGGGCTCCGCCCAAAGTCATTATGGTCACGAGCGCATTGCCGCAGGAAGGTAAGACGACAACCAGCATCAACACTGCCGTCGTTCTGGCGCAAAAAGGTGTCCGAGTGCTGCTGATCGATGCCGATCTGCGACGGCCCAGCATCCACAAGACCCTTGGCATGGGTCCGCATAGCGGATTGAGTAACGTCCTCACCGGCAGCACCAAACTAGCCGACGCGATCACGCACACAGCGATTTTTCCCAATTTGTTCGTGCTGCCGGCGGGTACTCCGCCGCCGAATCCCGCGGAACTGCTCGCTTCCTCCAACATGCGCGACCTGCTAAACGAACTGCGCGACCAATTCGACCACGTCGTCATGGACACGCCGCCCTCGCTCTCGGTCACTGATGCGGTCGTACTCTCACCGCGGGCAGACGCTGTCGTGCTGGTGATCCGGTCGGGACAGACCACGAAGCAGGCGCTACGCCGCTCTCGCGATACGCTGCTACAGGTAAACGCAAAGGTGGTGGGAGTTTTGCTGAACGCTGTCGACCTGACTTCGCCGGACTACTACTACTATTACGAATACCGCGGGAAGTATGCCAGCTACTACCGCGACGAAGAATCGTCGGAACATGAGCATGAGGAAGACGAAGATTTGGTAGAAAACCCGTCATCCTCAAGCAGCGCCTAAAGGTTTCCCGGTCCCGCGATCATGAAGATTCCGTTCAATACTCCTGTTCGCAGAATACTTACCGCAACCATCGTAGCTCTCCTAGCGATCAGCTATGTCGGTTTCGCGGCGACTGGGGTCGCGGCTGATTTCTTTGGAAAACGTGTCGAATTGTCGAGTCTGAAGAAAGCAGCATGGCTGGACCCCGGAGAAGCCGAATATCGGGACCACCTCGGCCGATACGATGACCTGGTTGCTAGAGACCCAGCGTCGGCCGTGAGCTACTACAAAGAGGCCGTTCAGATTAATCCGCACTCCGCCCACTATTGGCTTCATCTGGCGGGTGCCTATCAGGTCCTCGGTGATACGCCTCGTCAGACCGACGCGTTCGAGCATGCGATCCAGGTCGATCCCAAAACCCCAGACGTGGCCTGGGAAGCCGCCAATCTCTACCTCGTACAGGGAGAAAACGAAAAGGCGCTGCGCGAATTCAGTGTCGTGATTGCGAACGATACTTCGCTCCAAGCATCAGCCCTGCAATTCTGCTGGCGGATCCAACCGGATGTGGACGCGCTGCTCCGTGATGTTATTCCCGCACGAGCGGACGCGTACACAAACTTCCTGGACCAGTTAGAGACACGACAGGAAACGACCGGCGCAGAAAAAGTGTGGAATGCCTTAATGCAGACAAACGATTCGTTTGAGCCCAAGCATGCTTACCGATACATCCTCTACCTGGTCAAACACAAGGAAGTTGATCAGGCGGTGCTCGCATGGCAGCAAATCGCCAGCCGTTTCGGCTATTCTTCCTACCTTCCATCCTCCGGGAATCTGGTCGTGAATGGCAATTTCGATCTCACCTTGCTCAATGCCGGTTTTGATTGGCAATACCAGAAGCAGTCGAGTGTCAACCTTACGCTGGACCCGAGCGACTTTCACGCTGGCAGGCGTTCTCTACAGATCGCATTCGACGGGCCGGGCATCGTCGATGCGGGCATCTATCAGTTCGTCGCGGTGCAGCCCAGTACCACTTACGATTTCACGGCGTACTACAAGACCGGCGACTTTGATGGCGCCGGCGGCCCTCACTTCACGGTTCAAGACATGTATAGTCAGGCGATTTACTACGAAAGTGAGGAATTGAAAGAGGAAAGTTTCTGGAAATCGGCGACTGGCGAATTCACAACCGGTCCAGACTGCAAGCTGGTTGTACTCCACATTCGCCGTCTTCCCGCAGGCAGCCCGATGCGCGGCAAGCTCTGGGTCGATGACTTTCACATCACGAAAAAGGCTTCGTAACTACCGCTGCCTACACTCATGAGCCATCATCATCACCGGCGTCGCAAAAAAAACGAAGTGAGTCGCGAAACCGTCGTCGCTCGAATTGACGCAATCCTTCTGTACGGCACTTTCGGTTTGCTCATGTTCGGCCCGATTGCGTTCGGGGCAGTGGAACCCTGGTCGATCTTCATCGTAGAAACGGGAGCCGTGCTGCTGACGCTGATCTGGCTGGCGAAGCAGTGGCTGAACGAACAAATCTTCTTGATCTGGAACCCCCTGTTCCTGCCCATGGGAGCTTTCGCGGCTCTGATTCTGGTGCAGATTGTCTTCAAGCTCAGCGCTTACCGCCATGACACCATTTCAGGAGGCATGCTGTATTGCGCTTACGCCATGCTCTGCTTCCTCGCTACGCAAGCTTTGCGCCGAAGTTCGCAAGCGCGAAAGATCGCATTCATCCTGGCCACCTTCGGCTTCGCAGTCGCGGCGTTTTCGCTTGTCCAGGGCGTCGCTCCCAACGGCAAGTTGTACTGGCTGCGGGTTCCGCGTTTGGGGGGTTCGATTTACGGCCCATACGTCAATCGCAATCACTATGCCGGTCTGATGGAATTACTCGCACCGATTCCTCTAATCATCTCGCTCTCCCACCTCGTGCATGAGAAGGCCCGCATCGCCGCAGGCGTAGCGGCAGCCGTTATGGTCGGGACGATCTTTCTCTCAGGCTCCCGTGGCGGCATGATGGCGATTTGCGTCGAGTTGGGAGTTTTCGCGGCTGTCTTGTTTCGTGAGAAAAGGAGCACCCGTGTCGCCATTAGCCTGACCGCCTTCGCTGTTGTGCTGGTTGGTCTCCTGACCTGGCTGGGTGGAAAGGAACTCACAAGCAGGGTCGGCAGCATTTCGACTGAGGCTCGTGGCGAGATCTCGGGAGGAACGCGGTTATCCATCGATCGCGATGCGGTCCAGATGTTCCGGGCCAAGCCCATCTTGGGGTGGGGACTGCGAACGTTTCCCGTCGTCTATCCTCAATTTCGCAGCTTCTACACGAATTTCTTCGTGAACGAAGCACACAACGATTATCTGCAGTTGCTTTCTGAGATGGGGCTGCTTGGCTTTGGCACGATGATCTGGTTCTTCATTGTGCTCTTCCGCCGGATTCCCCACAAAATCCAACAATGGCCTTCCAATGTTAGCGGAGCTGTGACTCTCGCGTGCCTTCTGGGCATTAGCGGAATCCTGGTTCACAGCCTGATTGATTTCAATCTGCAGATTCCTGCGAACGCAGCGCTGTTTTACGTCATTTGCACGATTGCAGCCGCTCCGCCACTGCTTCAGAGGTCACGCAAGCATCGACCCGTTGACTCCGTGGAAGAAGAGCTGCTGCCCGCTTCTGAAGTTGGATAAGCGAAACTGTCGCGAAAAATCGAGGGAGTTGTGATTCCAGATCACGGCACGGGCACGCGGATAACGAACGAGTTTTAGCTCGGGACGTTACTGGAGAGTCGAGCTACGGTTTCGCCGGGCTCGCTGGTTCATCGTTCTTGATCAGTACCCATGTGGCAACCCCACCGATTGCTACCGCACCAGCACCGATTGCCCACGGGGAATTCAAAACACCGCCAGTCGCAGCTGGGGGAGCTCCAGCTTGCCTCTTTTTCTTCTTTTTGCCAGAACTGTCGGGTGCTGATTCGTCCCGCGTCGTTTCCTGACCCTGTGGCAATGTGACCGTATTTTGGCCATCGCTGACGAGAAGATCGCCCTTTCGTGCTGCGATCCGGACCGTCCCATCAAAGTCGGTCACATTAAACTCTGTCCAGCTATCGGAAGCAGGCGTCACTTTGACATCCCCGGCAGTCGTCGCCATTTGCTTGGACGTCGAAACTGCCACGCCGCCGTGGTTGATTCGAACGGAACTGCCTTCGAACTGTACCACGGAGTCTGCGAGAACCATTACGCTAGAACCCGATCCATTGATGTGCGCCACAGAATCCGATCGGGTTTGCAGCAGATCACCGGAGAAGATCGCAAGAGAGGGCCGCGGAACGTGGGCACCGTTAATCCATGCCGCTCCATTGGTATAGAGCATAGCCGGACTGGGGTCTGCGCCAAACGAAGCCACCGGGAATAGAACGATAAGCACGCCACTTACCAAACAACGAAACCCGGACCTGCCCATTCCCACACTCCGTTAATAACTGTTTTGGTGACTTGCCCGGAATCGTAACGTTCTAAGGAGTTGTGCGTCAATGGGTTTCGTGCTACCACAGCGCTTTTCCGGTGGAAAACTTATTTTTCGAGAATTTCTAGAAAAAACCTCATACCACTGAAGTACTTCCGACTGATTGCTTTTGTGTTTTGGCTGTAAGCCTGTGGAAAACTACGGAGCTTGCTCTTGGGAAGCTCTGGCCTCCGCTTCTGCCAACCAGCCGCGACGAAGCTGTTCCTGAGGAATGCTTGACAAATAAGGCTTGATGTCGAGGATCGGCGTTCCGTCGAGCATATCAACACCGCGTACTTGAAGCGCCCGACCCTGACGTCGAAGCAATTGCACGACCGTCAAGCCTATGGGGTTCGGACGCCGCGGAGATCGGGTCGCAAAAACTCCATGCGGATGCGAGTCGCTTGGGGGCTTCCCGATCAGTTCGTATCCCTCGGCTCGATCAAACACCCAAAGAACAAACAGATGAGAGAACCCCTCAATGTCAGTTAACCCGATTTCGTATTGCGGCAGGATCTCGAGAATCCCCTCTGTTTCATGTTTTGCCCCCAAGCCCTTCGCAATTTGCTGGGTGCTCACATAAGGGCTCTTCACATATCCAATCGGATCGTAAGAAAACATATGAGGATGCCGTCGACCGATAGTCTTTCACAGTCTGATGTCAACCAAGAAGCTATGACGCAAGTTTTTCTTCGCGACAGCTGCAAGTGGCTTTTTCATGTGAACGCGGAGCGACAGAAAACTTTACTTCGCGTGACGAAACTCTAGGTTCAAGAATGCAACGTCTGCAGAAATCGTACGCATCCCAGCAGCTGAATCGTCCTTCCGGAGCGAGTCAAATTCGAAGCAACAGCATGCCCTCATGTGCCTACGCTCAGCAACACGGACGAATTCCTGTCGGCCGTTGTCACAGTTCGAATCACTACAAACCTACAAGGAGCGTGCAATGCAGAAGGCAGTCATTGTCGTGGTGGGCGTTTTTCTGTTCCTGGGCCTAGGAGCGTTTGCGCAAGAGAACCGGTCAGAGATTAGCCTGCAGGGCACAGGATTGTTTACCAAAGACACCAGTGGGAACGGCAACTCTTATCGTGCAACGGAGAGCGGGGGGTTCTTGGGCACCTATCGCTATCACGTGAATCATTGGATGTCCGCTGAAGCGGCCTACGGGTACAGTCTCGATACACAGAAATACTCCTCTGCCAGCGCATTTCGTATCCAGTCCCGCATTCATCAACTGACGGGCGCAATGATTTTCAACCTTCCCTCACGCCCCAGTTCTCGAATCAGTCTTTATGCGATCGCAGGCGCAGGAGCATTGTTGTTCAGCCCTACTGGAAACCAGATCGATTCGCTCTCCGGAGCGCAGTTCGAGGCGAAGCCTGCATTCGTTTATGGCGTCGGAGCGAACTATGCAATTCAGAAGCATATTTCGCTGCGGGCAGAGTATCGAGGTTTCCTGTACTCGACGCCCGATTTCGGATTCGGGGGACTGGCGACAAACACTCTGACGCACACTGCGATGCCGTCGGTTGGTCTAACTTTCCGCTTTTAGAATGCCACCGGTGATGGATCGCTGATTTTTACGCAGTAGAAAGCGTGGTGCAAGCTATCGCATCACGCTCTTCTTGGCTAATTCGGTTTACTGCTGTTGTTCGGGCTCCTTCGGCAATGGGCTTTCAATTGGCTTGCGGGGCAACATTTGATCACGCATCGCCGCGTCATAGACAAAACTGGCTACAATCACGGAGATTTGTTTCAGATCCTCTGGCTGCAACCGATCGTAAACATCCATGTTGGAGTGATGGGTTCTAGTCTCGTATTCGATGGGATCCTGGATAAATTGAAATCCCGGAATCCCAACCGCGTCGAAGGAAAGATGATCCGTGCCGCCAGTGTTGCGCATTGTTAAGGTGGTCATGCCCAGATCTTTGAAAGGCTTCATCCAGCCTTCGAAGATGGGAGCCACCGCAGCATTTTCTTGGAGGTAAACACCGCGAATCTTGCCGGTGCCATTGTCAACGTTGAAGTATGCCGAGATCTTGGCCTGCTCTGGTTTAACTGTAACTGGCCCCGCTTCCCGTCTCAAAAGTGTCGGCATGCCCTTCATGTTTGGGTCGTCCATCGGAGGCCGCGATCCAAAATGTTTTTCGACATAGCCTTGTGATCCCAGCAAACCTTGTTCTTCCCCGCTCCAAAGACCGATGCGAATCGTTCTGCGGGGCTTGATATCAAGAGCTTTCAGAATCCGGACCGCCTCCATCATCACGATGCTGCCTGCGCCGTTATCGGTCGCGCCGGTACCCGCATGCCACGAATCGAGGTGTGCGCCCAACATTACAATTTCATCCTTCTTGTCGGTACCAGGAATTTCGGCGATGGTGTCATATTGCATCGCATCATCATCGTAGAAAGTATTGGCGACGTTGAGTTCGAGTGATACTTCTTTCTTTTGATCTAGAAGTCGCGCGATTCGGCTCCAATGCTCCGACGCCATAGTGAGTTGCGGGACCGTTGTCGTTTCGCCCGGCTTGTAAGAGCCACCCGACTGGACAAATACGGTACCCCCACCGGAAGTTCCTCGGCTGTGGTCGATCACAGCCAAAACTTTCTCATCCGCAAAGAACTGGTTCAGATCTTTCATGAACTGGCGGCGCCGCATGATCTCTGCCATACGAAACGGCGGACGCTCACCCGGAATCTGATACTCGCCAATCTTTGCCAGAGCCTCCTCGTTCAGCCGCTCATACGGAAGCTCCGTAATCGGCTTTACTTCTGCATTCGGCCCTAGGATCACGATCATTCCCGCAAGTTTGCCGCGGTATTTGTCAAAGTCTTTCTTGTCTTCAATAGTTGCGCGAATGCATTTCCCGTTGACGACACCGTTCGTTCCAGGCGTCCAGGCCTTAGCGTATGCAATCAGAGGCGTGACATCCGGCACTGTCATCCGGACGTTCACATACTGGTTGGCCCATCCGCGCCCGAACGGTCCCCATGCTTCCAGATGCGCGTTGCTCAATCCGAATTCTGTGAGCTTGTCGCGTGTCCACTCGTTGGCGCGTTTCATGTTCGGAGAGCCGGTGAGGCGCTCGCCGATCGAATCCATGAGCCCCGAAGCAAGTTCCATCACCTTCGAATTGTGAAATCCTTCGTAGCGAATCCGGGTGATAGTTTCGAGATCCACTTTTTCTTGTCCAGCTTGGGAGTAGACGGCGGAAACGCATACCAAAATCACGACTAAAGGACACACGAACGGCGCGAGGCGCTTCATTCTTCACTCCTGTTGAAAATGCAATCGGGGATTATAACGCTCAGGAAGAAGTTCGCAGACAGTGATGATTGTAAAGTTTCGTAGAGAACTCCCGGCGCTTGCTCTACGGCACCAGTGAAACAGTCGTGCCGATGTCTGCGACTAAGAGGGGTTCCCGCTGCCAGGCTGCGCCACGGGCACCTTCCGCTTCTCTTCCGTGTCGACTGAGTACAGCATGAAGTGGTCAAAGCTGTGCCGCCGATAGTATCGATGCTTTCGGAAATCAAAATAAATCTCCGCGCTCTTCGGTAACCATAACGTTGTATTCTTGGCGGGAAATGGCACCGCGCCGTAGTCCACGGCCTGGTGCTCGCTGAGAAGCCTGATCTCCGGCATCGGACGCACCATGTCGGCTTCGATGCGAACGATCTGAAATTTATCGGCGGTGATCCATGCCCTGCCTTTCAGGTCGACCGTGTGCAACTGTTTTCCAACTTTATAAGCATGCATGCGGCTAGGCCGGTCTTCTCGCTGGCGGAAGTGCACCAGCCAGCTTGCCTGTCCTCGCCAGTCTCCGAGACCCTCGCACTTCATCTCGAAGTTGTCTCGCATGTGAGGATGGAACACCAACGCGAGCGTCACAAACCCGGAACTGGCAATCTGGTCGGGATATCCCTCTAATGTCATCCTCTCAGCGCGGTACTCTTCCACGCTGATAAAACCCGGCTCGTTCTCAGAGATCGAAGCAACGTAGTTGTACTTGCGTTTCTCCGTGCGAACCGGAATCCCAAAATTGTCGAGCGCTTGATGGAACAAATCCTCTACCGCAGCAAAGCGTTGTACATCGTCCACCAACTCCTGGACTCGCTTGCCAGATTCCTCGATGACCTGAGCCTCTGGACATTCAACGTTCGGTGCTAACGTGGGGGTGGTGTCGTCGACACTTGGTGGCTGCCACGCCTTCACAGTAAGGGTCGGCGGTGACATGGCTTGGATCGGGTCTATTCCGAACAAGCGAACTCCCGGCGCATTGGGATCTTTCTTGGGCGCGGGAGAATCTGGTTGCGGCGACGCGGGATGTGGAATTCCGTCGTTGATCTGAGCAATCAGGTCACGTACACGCCCTGCCATTGGATGACGGGGAGACTCGTCGAGGAATTTGTTGAGCGCCTGAATTCCATCCTGATTTTGACCTAAGCCAAGAAATGCCTCTCCCAATGCGAGATTCGCGGGACTCGCTGCACTCTTGCTTGCACCTTGGCCTTTTGCAAGAGCAATCTGAGCCTCATCCCGCGCCTTTCCATATTCCTTCTGATGGAGGTAAGCGTCAGCCAGCAAGCTGTGGGGTAGCCAGTTTTCACCATCGGCCGTAACCGCCTGTTCAAGTGCCGAACGGGCCGCGGGATAGTCCTCGCTCTCAAGATTCGTTCGTCCCAGAAGAGTCCATGTCTGACTGTTGTGTGGACTGAGAGTTGCCGCCGCGCCCAGATAGTTCGCGGCCTTCGGGTATTCTTTTTTTTCAAAATGCAAATACCCGAGCAGGAAATTTACATCCGCACTGTTCGGCGCTAGTCCGTACGCTTGATCGAGTTGCTTCTCTGCCGCCGCAAGATGATTGGATTTCAGAAGCAGGATCGCATGCTTCGCTTCCTTTCGTGCCTTGGGTGAAAGAATGTCATCGGCCACATCTAGGTGAATGGCTGCGGGGTCGCGATGCAAAACCACGTCGATCTTGGATGGAGCCAGCGAGTTTGTCACCAGCAATTCTTTGTGCTCACTGAGATATCCCACAGCGCTGATCTCTACCTCGTAATTTCCAAAAGCTATGTTGGTGAGAACACCCTGTGCATTGTCCTCAGTGGTCTGAAATGTAGCTGTATGGTCCGCAGAATTCACCAGCTTGATCAGCGCCTGTCGGTCGAGGTGAGTAGTCGTACGTTCGGCGAATACGCTAAAGATGAGAACTCCAGTACCCGGAGCCGTGTTATAGGAGACAGACACCTCGGAAAGATGCTGGGGATCATTTAGACCGCCTCGCTGGGCCACAACTGTGAGCGAGAAGCAGATGATTACACATTGAACGCAGATTGTCCGCGCGAAACGAAGTGTCCAACTGGCGCGCCCGCATTTCATAACCCCGCACCTGTGTGGAGCAGTGTGTCACAGGACCTCCAGGTGGTCAACAATAGTGCGGGCAATAGTGCGGGCAATAGTGCGGGATTGCTGGTCTTTCAAGCCTTCCCCGCTGCCTTTTCTACATTTGGCGACTGTTTGGTTTCAGTGCCCTTCTCCTGACTGGCACTTGGCGTTTTCTCATCGTCGTCAGTGTTCTTAACCATGTACTGAACAATCACCGAGATCCGGCGTACGCATGCTTGCCCGATCGAAACCGGCAGAGGGTGTCCCGCTCGCCCCACCATTCAATTCCCTCACCCGCCAGCGTTCGGCGCACGTGCTCACACAGCGAAGGAAGAGTCTCGTGCTCGCATCCGCTCAGCACGACTAGAAACTGATCATCGGTCCAACTGGCCAATGTAGTCCGCGATCCAAAAAACGCCCTGGAGCGTGCGTGCCACCACCCGCAGAAACGATGATCGTGCTTCCGCTCCAAGGTTCGCGCGGAAGTGCGTCAGCTTCTCAACCCGGATCAGCAGTACTCCGAACGGAACTTGCGACTCCCGAAATGTCGCGAATGCTGGATGCAAATACCGTTCCACCGCCGCACGGCTCGCCGTACCCGTGACCGGGTCCATAAACTCCGTCAATTGCACGCTCAGGCAATGACCTGAAATTGGCTCTGATTGCAGGTCTTCGAATATCTCTACCGCGCCGATAATGGAGCCATTTCTGACTGCGCACGGGTACTGCGCGTAGACGGACCGGAACTTCATGGCCGGATTTGTGTGCAGAGCACCGTTCGACTCAGCCGCGTGCGACGTCTTCATGCCGCAAGTGGCCGGTGATGCGCAAGGCGCCATCGCTCCACAGCAAGATCTTTGTTTGCATGTCGACCACACAAAGCCAGTCGGCAAGCTTTCGAGAATGCTGCGACAGATGTCGGAATCATGAAGCGAATCCACTTGCCCGTCCTAGTCTCAGTCGTGATGAGCCTACTGACCGTTCATCGGCAGAAAATACAGGACTTCAAACAGGCGTGACGAGGCGTTTTTCAACGCAGTGGACCAATCGAGTTTCGCATCAACGACTTACAGACATGGCACTTTTGGGGCCCCCATAGCCCGAACGTGCCATAGGCAAGAATCTGCATCCGGCTTATTTTCTTTGGTGAGCAGTTCTGGGGGAGGGCTGCCCGGGCGTCCTGGACTCGAAAGAGTTTCAGGACGCTCGTTATTTTTACGGAATTTCCTGCTGGCTAACGTCCGTATCTACCCATCCAATCGGATTGGGCAAGAATGTGGCCCTTCATGGCCGCTTCTACATCCTTCTTAGTGGCGGCGGGCTTGAGATCCAGCTTTGCACCCAGAGCGTAAAGTTTGAAGTAGTAGCGATGTGGTTTGCCCGCCGGCGGACATGGCCCGTTGTAGCCGATCTTGCGGAAATCATTTTGCCCCTGCCTGGAGCCATCGGGAAGCTCCGCATCTTTGGGCACGCCCTCGGTAAGACTGCGTACCGTGGCGGGCACATTCCACATCGTCCAATGATTCCAGTTTCCGACTGGTGCATCTGGGTCATCCACTAACAAAGCCAGGGTCTTCGCGCCAGACGGCGGCTCGCTCCAACTTAGTTGCGGAGAGACGTCTGCTCCATCACAAGTGAATTTTTGGGCGATGTTTCCGCCATTGCTAAAACTCGGAGTTGAAATCTTGAATGACATAGCTGCCTCCGCTTCGATGACGAACGAAGAAAAAGCGTTGTGCAAATCTGTGGCACAGCGAGGCGATACACCTGGCGAGAAGAGCACGACAATCGAAATAGTGATTGCGGCAAACGCTCGTCGCATCTTGGAAATGCAGGTGGAGGAGTTCAACGGTCCTCCTGTTGGGATGATGTCAGTTGGTTGAGATTGTGAAATTTACAGTGATCCTAGCTTCGGTTTCGACGGTCTCGGCCCCTTGATAGTGCGGTTTGAAGTGCCACTGCCGGACTGCTTCAAGAGCCGCTTTGGCCAGGATCGGCGGTCCACTCAGCACGTGAAGGTCCTGAATCAAACCATCTCGCCCGATCAATGCTTGTAAGGTCACCGCTCCTTGCACTTTCATTTGCCGAGCCAACGTCGGATATCCCGGCTGCACTGAATGGGTGACAACATCAGCGGGATCTGCCACAACTGGCGTGCGCTCGGCCGCGCTGGTAGTAATGTTGGCCGGAACTTCGGTTTCCTGAATCGACGGTTGTGGTGTCGTTTCGGCATGCTCTTCTGGCTGCATGTCAACTCTGATTGAATTGCTCCCCGGATGCAGCGTGTGATGCCCGCTTCCAGCCACCACTTCGACCTCAAGCGGAGGAAGCACCGTCCGGGTCACCGTCAAAGGCGGTACCGAGTCCTCCACCACGGGCGCAACCGTAGCTGGTTGCGCTGGGCGCGCATGAGACTTTTTGTGGACCATCATCGCCGGTTTGGAGGCAGGCGGAGCAGCCGCCTCAGTGAAGGTAGCTGGCGTTTCCAATGGGCGGTCAGTAGTGTCGTCCGCATCCGGAAACCAGAAGTCGCGATCCCGGTATAAAACGAATACCAGCGACACCAGGAGCAACATCAGCGCAACCACCATCAGCCGCCGCTGTTTCGGTTCTTGGGCAGACGAAGCGCCCGGCAACGAGCGATGTTTCGGTATTTCCGTCCGAATGGGACCGTGCATAGGATCCTGCCGCGCTACCTGCCAACGCAGCATAGTATGCCTTGATGAGGCACTAAAAAACCAGTCGAAAGGCCGGGAAATTGTCGCCCCCAAAACCGCTTCGATCGCATTTGGACGGGTAACGCATGTTCGCGTAACTTTGTCGAATTTCGTGAATCTCATCTAGGGAATAGTGGCGGTGTTTCGGACATGCACGGCAAAAGAACCAGACACAACAGATATCCGCTGGCAAGCCGGGAAATCCTGGCGAACCCTGACCACAGAGCAGGGTCGACTAAACAATTTCAATCCTATACTGACGGGCTGGAAGCGAGATTCTGCGTGCTGATGCGGCGAGGTTAGATGGCCGAATTGAATGTCGTGATAGACAACCCCGGCTCGGGGACAACGCCTGAGCAGGATCTCATTGCGCAGGTGCAGCGCGGTCATCACGAATTGTTCTACGAACTCGTCCGCCCTTATGAGCGCCGGGTCTACGCGGCGGCGATGGCCATCCTGCGCAACGAGACCGATGCCGAGGATGTTGCGCAAGAAGCCATGTTGAAGGCCTTGGCGAACATCCGCCAGTTTCGCGCCGAAGCACGATTCAGCACCTGGCTGATTCAGATCACCGTGAACGAGGCTCTAATGCGGCGGCGAAGAGAGCGAGCAGGCATGATCGAAGGAATCGATGACCATCGCGACGAAGAGGGCGAATATACGCCTCGGGACTTCGCGGACTGGCGCGAAATCCCATCGGAAAGTCTTGAGAGAAAGGAAGTCCGTCAAAAACTGGCAGAAGCACTGGCCAGCCTGGACCGGAAATACCGCGAGGTTTTCATCCTGAGAGACATGGAGCAATTGAACATTCAGGAAACCGCCGAGGCCCTCGGCATTTCCATCGCGTCCGTCAAGACGCGGCTGCTGCGAGCGCGCTTGATGTTACGCGATCTGCTCGCCGGAGGGTGGGACCAGGGATGGTTCAGCCGCTTGCCCTTCGAGAAGGGAACAAAGCCATGGTGAACCGCGAAACGATGAACTGCGAGCAGGTCTGGAAAGAAGTCTCCAATTACGTTGAAGGTGACATGTCCCCGGCAATCCGGATGGCGATGGACGATCACTTCCTTACTTGCCAGCGCTGCAGATCCCTGCTCGATGGGACCCGCAACGTAATTCGTCTTTACAGTGACGAGCGCATGATCGATGTGCCATCGGGATTTGGACAGAGACTCGAGAAGCGGCTCTCCCAGACTGTGCGCGTACCGGGCCGTGGCTGGTCGACCTGGACCAGATGGCTCGTTCCGATCGCAGCAGTTGCGCTCTTGGCGGGCGGACTGCGCTGGGGAAATTCGTTGGCTAAAGCCCTCCACCTGCGTTCGGATCCATCACAGTGGGTGACCAAGATACCGCCTGATATGAAAGTGGTGGTTTCCCAAGGAGCAAAAGAATTTCATGTACCGGGCTGCGAGTTCATTCGTAATAAAGGTAAGGAACGGACATTGACCGCCCGAGAAGCTATCCGCGAAGGCTACGTTCCGTGCGCAAAGTGTATGCGGAAGTATCTAGAGCCAGGTTCGAACGCGAGTGTACTTCAAGAACCGGGGATGCGTGCCGAAAACAATCTACAGCGAGAGACGTTCACGCTGAGCCAAATGTACCAGCGTACGGCGGGAGACATACATCGCGTGTGGCGAGGACAACGGAAGTCACTGGGCTAACAGGCCAACTGATCGCGCGTGAGTTTCAAGCCGTTGAGGTTCCCCAATGCGGTGACGGCAACCGATTCCGGCTTGAAGAACTCGTTCGCCAAATTGGCGAGGTCCTCTGCGGTCACGGCCTCGATCCGTTCGATCAGTTCGTCGAGATCGTAGAACCGGTCAAAGTACATTTCCTGTCGCGCCAGATTCGACATGCGCGAAGTGCTCGATTCCAGCGAAAGCATCAGACTGCCTTTTAGCTGAGCCTTAGACCGGCGCAATTCTTCCTCCGAAACCGAGTCGCCTTTGAGCCTTCGGAATTCCTCCACTACCGATTGCACTACTTTGGCGGCAGATGCCAGCGAGGTTCCCGCATAGACCGCCAGGCATCCGGTATCGCGATAGGGGTTCAGGTCGCTATAAATCGAGTAGGCCAATCCCTGTCGTTCGCGGATATTCTGAAACAGCCGCGAACTCATCCCGCCGCCCAGCAGCGTGTTGAGGATGTAGCCTGCGTGGCGCTTTTCATGCGCGATGGGATGCGCAGGTACGCCAATGCACAACTGCACCTGCTCCAGCGCTTTCTTGTTCCGCAAAATAATGCGCGAGAAAGTCTTGGGAGCAGACGAGTGGAAGCCGTTCGACACCGGCTTCATGTGTTCGAAATGTCCTTTCACCAACTCTACGAACTGACCGTGGTCCAGGTTGCCCGCTGCGGAAACAATGATGTTTCCCGGAGCAAACCGATGAGCGTATGCATCGAGCACGGAATCCCGCTCAAAACGCTTCACAGTCTCCTTGGTACCGAGGATCGGCTTACCGAGTGGATGATCTTTCCAGAAATTCTGCGTGAAGATTTCGTGGACGAGATAATCGGGATTGTCCTCGTCCATCTTGATCTCTTCCATGATCACGCCGCGTTCGCGAGCGATGTCGCTGGCATCAAATACGGGGTTGAGCACCAAGTCGCTCAAGATGTCGAGTGCGGTCGGAACGTGCTCGTCCAGCACTTTGACGTTGAAGCAGATGCACTCCTTGGCAGTAAAAGCGTCCATGTTGCCGCCAATGGAATCCACCTGTCGAGCGATCTCCTCAGCGGTGCGGTGCCTGGTCCCTTTGAAGACCATGTGCTCAATGAAATGGGAAATGCCATTCCACTGGGGATCCTCATCGCGAGAACCAGTTTGCAGCCATACACCGATTGAAGCCGAGCGGATATGCTGCATTTGCTCGGTAATCACCGTGAGCCCATTAGCGAGCTTTTGACGACGAATATTTCGAACTTCTTTACTCATGAATGCTTTCCTGCTATGAAACACCAGAAACGAAGGTAGACGCGCTGGTAGAAGGATCTTTAATATTGTTACATAGGGAACGGAGCCGCGCAGCGGAACAATCTCCACCTTTGTATTCAATAAGTTACAGGAAATCGCTGAATACTCTCGGCGTTGTCCTATTGTGCGCCCAGCTTTCGCTGCCGATGATGGAAAAAAACCAGTTTTGAATAATCCTGCTCATAACTCGTTGCTTGGGATGGATCGTTCCGAGCTGACATCAGTGATGCAAGGCGTCGGGGAGCCTCCCTACCGCGCTCAACAACTTCTCCAGGCCGTGTACCGTCAGCGCGTCGATTCGATCGACGAAATCTCGACCATTCCGCGTGCGCTTCGTTCAAAGCTGAGCGAGATGGCGTTCACGGTCGGCCTTCCACGAATTGAAAAACGGTTCGTCTCCCAGGATGGTACCGTACGCTATCTCGTGGTCTTCCCGGACGAGCAGAGCGTTGAGACCGTGTGGATGCCCGAAGGGGACGGCGGAGAGACCGGCGATGGAAGTGAAGCCGACGAGTCTTCTCCAAACGACACCCGTCGCTGGGACCGCGCCACCATCTGCATTTCCAGCCAGGTCGGCTGTGCAGTCGATTGCCAGTTCTGTCTTACAGCCATGCTCGGCGTCAAACGTAATCTCACTGCTGGTGAGATCGTTGGACAGGTCTGCGTGGTGCTCAGAGACCAGCAGGTCTCTCCGCCGCAGGATCGCATCAACCTAGTCTTCATGGGAATGGGCGAACCATTTCTCAACTACGACAATTTCATGAAATCGGTCAGGTTGCTTGCCGGCGAAGTTGGCGTTGCAGAGTCTAGAATGACGGTCTCGACCGCAGGAATTGTTCCTCGCATCTCCGATTTCGGAAAAGAATCTGTTCGCCCGAAGCTCGCGATTTCGCTGAATGCCTCGAACAACGAAACACGCGACTCGCTGATGCCGATCAATCGAAAGTGGAATTTGGAAATGCTGATCGCAGCCGCTCGAGAATTCCCCCTGCGCAACCGCGAACGAATTACGTTTGAATATGTGCTCCTGAACGGCGTGAACGACGAGGTGAAGAACGCTCGTGAAGTTGTGAACTTGATCCGCGAGATTCGTGCCAAAGTGAATCTGATTGCACTGAACCCCGGGCCTGGAATTGAGTTTTCCACTCCTTCCACAGACCGTGTGCAGGCTTTTCAGCAAGTGTTGATTGAGGCTGGAGTTCCAGCTTTCGTGCGTCGTCCGCGCGGGAGAGACATTTACGCTGCTTGCGGGCAACTCAAGCGTACGGTCGAGATTGCCACAGCACCGGGACTGTAGATTCTTTCGGGCTCGCGGTGGCTATCTTCGCCGCTGGTAACTCGACGCTTAGAACGAGATGTCCGTCCTCCGTTTGTTCCCGACGCACGTGTCCTTCGTGTTCCTGCAGAATTCCGAGACACGCCGCCAGCCCTAAACTGTCTAGCGGATCGATCGAAGAAGAACCATGATTGGAACCCGTTTTTGCAGTGGTTGCACAAGCAAATTCGAGTAGGCACAGGCTTCCGTTTTGTTCAGTTCGAACGCTCAGCACTGTGCCACCACGTTCACTCAACGCGTGCAAGCAATTGCCCACCATTTGTAGGCAGACTTGCAGCAGTTGATTCGAGTCGCCAAGAACTTTGGGCAATTGCCGGTCCAACTCCGTCCGAACTGCGATTCCTAGTGCCTGCCATTGCGGCTCGGTCAACTTTACCGCCGTCCGTCCTAAGGTATTCAAGTCGAGCGGAGTCTTCGCTGCAGGCGTCTGCCGCGCAAAGCTGATGAGGCTGGCCACAAGGGATCTCGTGCGGCGAACGTATTGCCCAATCTTTGCAGCCAGCGGCTGTTGCTCCGACGTAAGCTTTGCATTCAGCAGCAGATCGGAATACCCCAACATCGCCGTAATCGGGTTGTTCAGTTCGTGCGCCGCTCCTCCGACAAGTTGCCCGATGGATGCCAACTTTTCGGATTGCAAGATCTGCGCCTGCAACCGCTTCAAATTGTCGAAACTGTCCCGCGAATGCTCCAGCAGCCGAACCAATTCACGATCCAGTATCCGCTGCCGAACGAGTACCATCACACCCATGCAGAATGCCGCTAAGAACGTGAGCGCCAGCCGAAAGAGTCTTATTTTTGAAGGTATCTGCTGGTCGGAAATGGCCCAAGAAGCGAACAAAGCTAGGGAAAACACAACGATCATGCCGCTACGGGCCACCCAGACACCGTAGGCAGTCGAATTTCCTACGGCTTCTTGATCTGGCTTTTCGACCTTAGTCCTGAGGCCAATCCAACTTAAACCGGCCATCGACGCAATCAGCGGGATGTCATAAAGACTTCCGCTGTAATACGTTTTTCGGGCAATGGCCCAATTCGCCATTGCGGAACCCGTGGAATATAAGACGCTCATCCACAGCAGAGATGCGTAGAGTCTTCGCCACTGACCCTTGCTGGTGAGCCAGCAAGCCAGCAAACCAAGCAGGAATGCCAACTTCTCAGCCGCGTATAGGGTGTTCAGGTTCCGGTTGTAGTTCGCTATGTCCGGCACAACGTACTGCCAAGGCATCACGATCAAGACATAGAGGTAAAGCCACCAGACCAACAAAAGTGCGAAGTCGAGCCGCCCTACACGGCCGGAATACTCATCTCGCGGCACGTGGGAACGCAGCGCCAGGGCGGCCATCAGAGGCGCGATGTGCAAGAAGAGAACAACGTCCCACAGGCAGAGGTCGGGGACATCGCGCTGCAGAATCACCTCGTAATAAGTCCAAGACAGCTGATAGGCCAACCAAAGAGTAAGCCCCATCGTGATCAATGACCAGAAGAGGCGAATACGGCCAACTGATCTCAAGATCAGCGGCACAAAGGCAGCAGTCGCCGAACTCAATACCAGGCATTGGATAATGTCGCTAAAAGCGGTCAGCCCTAACGAGCGATGCAGAAACAGCGCCGCTGCGATCTGTGCGGCCATCAAGATTCCGATCGCGCCTATCCACAATTTGGAGACTCTGTTCAAGGACACTCCTGCTCGCCATTCTAGACGGCAAACAGACATTACGGTGGTTACTGGAGTAACGTATATGGCGAGTTCAACCGACAACCGAAAACCCGCGATGCATAGGTTCTTGCCCGTTAGGTTCTTATATTCAATAATATGCGGGGTGATTCCCCGCGCTAGGGGAAAAGGGTCCCAGTGAACCGGCAAGACGAAGGCTATCCACCATCCTGGAGAATGAGAATCCCGGCCGATCCGGGCGAAACTCGGCGCATCGAACGATGGCTCGCGACCGCACGGGTTTTTCTCGCTGTCTCAACCCTCGTCGCGATTCGCATGGATCCCACCGAACTGGGACATTCTTGGGCTGCCTATGGACTGTTCGTCTTCTACATGGCGAACGGCATCCTGATCCTGATGCTGCTGCGAAGGCGCCAGCAATCCACCTCGGCCTTCCGTTTCCTGGTGCATGCGGGAGACATCGTGTGGCCCGCCGTCATCTCCATCTTCGCCGAGGGTCCTAGGACCCCATTCTTCCTCATCTTCTTTTTTGCTTTGGCGGCAGCCGCCTATCGCTGGGGATTTCGCGAAACGCTTGGCACTGCCGTCGCTCAAGCCGCCCTCCTCTGGATCGAGAGCTTGATTGTGCTCCACATCTGGCCTCAGGGCTCCCTCACGCTGCGGGTATTAACCGGCCTCCATATCAACGTAAAGGAGTTCAAACCGGAGCCCCTGTTCATGCTGTCGGTCTACCTCATCGTGATGGGGCTTCTACTCGGGTACCTCGCCGAGCGGCAAAAGCACCTGCGCGCCGAGAAAGCAGTAATCACGGACACTCTGTCCAGAGTGCGCGTGGAAGCAGGCCTGACTGGCACGCTTGAGCAGATCTTCAATGAGTTCATGTCGATGTACGGCGCCTCGCGCTTGATGGTTGTTTCCCAGGAAGTGCACAGCAAGCGCGTGTTTGCCGGCGAACTGAACAAACCAAACGGCACCGGCCGCTCTGAGTTTCAATGGCTAGAATCCGGAGTGCGTGGTGCCAATAATTATCTGGATCATTTTCCGGGGGAAGTCTGTTTCGCGAAATTTGCGAAGAATCGGTGGACCACCCTGGCTTTGGACCAATCGGGCCATGCGGTCCCGGTTACAGATCTCACTCCGATCACCCGGCTGCAGGAATCGCAATCATTCGCTTCCTTAGTCACGGTCGGCTTCCTCTTCGGGACCGATTGGCGGGGCCGCGTTTTCGTGTTCAATCCTGCATGGCCCGGTGAGCAGCAGGAGGAACTTCGTTTCGTTCTCGATCTCGTTCGTCAAGTAGGACCTGCTGTCTACAACGTTTACCTGCTACATCGTCTGCGCCGGCGCGCTTCCGCAGCCGAGCGCGCTCGCTTTGCTCGTGAGCTCCACGACGGCGCGGTTCAGTCGTTGATTGCTGTCGAAATGCAGGTTGATGTCCTGCGGCGACAAGCGGAGGCCAACCGTCCGATCGGCGGAGAACTGGAGCGCATTCAGAGCTTACTTCGCGAGGAAGTCCTGAAACTCCGCGAGCTAATGCAGCAGATGAAGGCCATCGACGTCGATTCCCAGCGCCTGCTCGGTGTACTTAGAGATACAGTCGAACGCTTTCAGCGCGAGACGGGCATCAATGCGCGCTTCGTCACCGACCTTGATGACCTGGATATGCCGCAACGAGTCTGCCGTGAGATCGTGCGCATCGTGCAGGAAGGTCTGGTTAACGTTAGGAAACACAGCGGCGCGCGCCACGCGCTCATCCGCTTAGCATCTAGTGCAACCAACTGGAATCTCACTGTGGAAGACGACGGTAAGGGCTTTCCCTTCACTGGCCGCTACAATCAACAGCAAATCGAAGAATCCGGAAAAGGTCCCATGATCATCAAGGAACGTGTCGGTTTGATTGCCGGGGAACTCACGGTAGAATCGAATCCCGGTCAGGGAACGCGACTAGAGGTCACCGTGCCTCGGGACGGGGATACGCCGCATGAACTTTAGAAAGCCGCAGCAGGTTCGCCTGGTCATAGCCGATGACCATCCCATTTTTCGCGATGGACTCCATCGCCTCCTTGAAGCTGAAGCCGAGATGAAAGTCATCGGCGAAGCTTCTGACGGCGCGGAAGCAGTCAAGCTTGCGCGTCAACTGAAGCCTGACATTCTTTTGCTGGATCTGGCTATGCCTAAGCATCCGGGGTTAGAAGCTCTTCGGGAACTAAGCGCTCCTGGCAGCTCGACCCCCGTTCGCGTCATACTGCTCACCGCTGCTGCAGAGAAAAGCCAAATCGTCGAAGCCCTGCAACTGGGCGCCCGCGGGGTTGTCCTTAAAGATTCGGCCACCCAGCTGTTATTAAAAGCGATCCAAACTGTGATGGCAGGTGAGTATTGGGTAGGCCGTGAGAGTGTCTCCAACCTCGTGCAATATCTCCGTACCCTGATGCAGTCTTCTCACGACGAGGCCCGCCAGAAAAAATTCGGCCTCACTCCCCGTGAGCTTGAGATCGTTTCGGCCGTGGTTGCCGGATACTCAAATAAGGAAATCGCCGAGTACTTCAAGATCAGCGAAGATACGGTGAAGCATCATCTTAGTAACATTTTTGACAAGCTTGGTGTCTCCACGCGCCTGGAACTAGCTTTGTTTGCAGTAAATCAGGCCCTACCGCTCAAAAGTATCGCGTGACGCTGGTCACCTCCAGCGGGCGACTATTGGTGGGGATGGCACTTATGTGCCATTGGCTACTGTTCCTCTAGATATTATAGTTTTTCAAGAACCGATCTGGAGGTGGCGTGTCCATTTGAAGTACTGATTAGTCCCCCTCGGATTTGGAGGAAGCAGGGTTCGAAAACCGGTTTCAGAAGTACTAGAAGAGGAGCCCCGTGGTAAAACGTCTACAACAACTTTGGAGTGATGAACGTGGTCAGGACATTGCTGAGTACGCGGTGATGTTGGCTGTAATTCTCGTCATCGTCGTCGGCACCGTCCGCCTAATCGGATCGAATGCCAACAACGTGTTCTCTCAAGTTGGTAGCGCTATCCAATAGCGGCATCGTCCTCGCTTCCGGAAATCATAAGTGCAAAGGGTTTCGTCTTTGCCGCTGTCCTTCCTTTTCGCCTATCTAAATAACAGTTACTTCGCTGCGGTGTTCTCTTTCGACGTCGTCTGAAGTGCCACCTTCTCGCCCTCGGTCGGGATACGAGTCAAATACGGGAAGAATGGCGTAATTTCAAATTCCATTTTCTCTCGAGCGGACGTCAGCGCCACCGGCTTGGCTTTCGAAAGTTCCACTTGATCGCTCCAAGGATCTACCTTGATTCGACCTCCCAGAGGCAGTGCCGCGATTTGATCCAGTCGCTTCGGATCAAGCTCTGGCGCCGACGCCAACAGCATCGACATCCTGGTTCCCTTGCCTCCCACAAATCTGTCTCCTAGATGTGGACTAATGAGTTTCGGCAGGTCTGGTGCCCTTTGTTGCAATGCCTTCAGAAACAATCCTGCGTTGCTGAGTTTGTCCTTATACGGAGAGTTTTTTAGCAGTTCCACGGCCTTGGCATCGGCCGCTTCCTCATCGGCGGAGCTGCGCTTGAAATTGATGCGTTGGAAGGTCTCGTCATCCGGGAAGAAGAGCTTGTCGTTAAACGCCAGCTTCGTATCAAATGGGTGCCCAAGGACAATGTGGCTTAGTTCGTGGGCCATCACCATCGCCAATGATGCCTCATCGGGCAAGACGTCCAGCAGCCCACGGCTGATCACAATCGTGTGCCCGATCGTGAACGACTCTAGTGGCGAGGTCAACAAAACGCGGCAATGATAGTCGCTCTGCAGATCGAGATTGTTCGTGACGAGAAGATTATTGACCACCGTTGACAGGATCTTGTCCATCTCACCGGGAGGCGCCAGCAGGCCAATCTTCTGCAAACGTTCGACCGCGTTCTCCTCTGCCTGTTTCTCCCACATTCGCTGTGCGACCACGGGACTTGCATCCGCTGCCGCATCGCTCTGATCCTTCACAGATTCCGGCGAATCCACCAGAATCTGTGTAAACTCCTCGTTCTTTGACAATCCCTTCAGGTCATAGGCCCACAACCGGGTCTGCGCTTTGAAGTGAAGTGTTTTGGTAAGACCGGTCTTCAGATTCGACTCTTCGGTGTAGACATATGCCGGAAGCCATGTTCCCGGCCTCATATTCAGGCGCCAACTGTCGAAGTGGAAAAAGAAATTGACCTTGGGTTGTGGATAGTAGGAACCGTTGAATCGAACGATGTTGTAACCCTGATCCTCGACCCAAATCCTACCGAGAAATCGGACGGATTTCTCACCTTCCCGCGGCTGAACGTCGATCACCAGGCAGCGCACTTCACCCAGGAATTCACGCCGAACAAAACTGAACTTGTAGTAGCGCTTCTGGAAGTCGCTGTCCAGAACAACCATCTGCGCAAATCCCAAAGGAAGATAGTGCAACGAGTAAACTCCCGTTAATTTCGTCAGCATGCGGTGTCCGAAACCAGGCTGACCTACGAATGATGTGTCCTCTGGACCATCGGTCATATCAAGGCGGCCCAGAAAATACTGATCCTTGATCGGCGTCGTATCGCCGGTGGCGTCTGTCTTCAAATCCTGCAGATACGTCTCCACCAACGGGTGCATGTGACGCAATTGCGCCATGAAGAAATGTTCGCGCTCTACCACACGATCCATCACATCGTTCAGCGTCAAAGCCGGAGCGGACGTTCCTTCAGGAGTTTGCGCATTAGCATTCGGCGATGTCTGCTTCGCATCAACCGTAGCCTGCGGATTAGCAGAGGCCTGGCCCCAAACGCCAAGGCTGCAGGTCAGAAGCAGAAAACCGAACGATACCGTGGAGCCCAACCGAAGCATTCGCATACAAACCTTTTAGAGTTGCTTAGGCTAATTGGAAAATAATGTGTACAACGGCCGTCGAGTCTGAGGGCCGACCGTCTCTGAGCGCCGGCTTGAATCTTATCTGCTCTGCCGCTCGAACCGCCGAGTCGTCCAGTCCGTGCCCCAATCCTTTTACTACTCTTAGCACGTGCAGCTTGCCTGTCGCTTCGAATACAACTTCCAGAAGCACCTCGCCCTCAATTCGCTTGGCGCGGGCTTCTTCGGTATAGGTAGGCGTTGGCTTTGAAAGGATTTCGGCCGGAGTCATTTTTGTCGCAGCTGACTCCGCAGGACGAGACTGAACTGTTGGCGGAGCAGCAACGTCCCCGCTCCCGAATCCCGCCTGATGCACAGTCTCCGTGGACGCAGACCGAGGACCAGTCGTCGCAACACCGTTGCCAAATCCGCTGCTGGCTACTACGCCCTTCACGCCGGTAGATCCACCGGTCCCGTTACCCGAGCCCGGGCCAACGGGCATATCAAAACCGCCTGCCTGAGCGATGTTAATGGCACGCGTCTGCTCGGTCTTCGCGGGAACACCGTTTGGATCTCCGAAGCCTCCCGTTTGCACTTGTTGCGCGGGCTGCTGAATTGTCTGCGGCGCCGAACTGCCCGTTGAAAAAACATTCGTTCTCACAGCTTGTTTCGGAATCACAGGCACTACTGGAGTCGGTACATCAAGTTTTTTCGCTGCGATTTTAACTTCTGGCGTGGGCGCATCTTCCACTCTCGGCTTAGGTTGTGGCGGAGGCGTGGCGAGACGGAGTGCATTGGGCGGAGGATCGATCGGGTCGAGCTTCGCCTGAATGGTGGGCTCCTTCAACTGGCGCTGCGGTTCATGATTCTCTGGCACCGGCGTCGGCACCAACTCCATCGCGTGATAGTCCTTCTTCGATTCCACGATTTGCGGTGTGAGAATTGGCACCCAAAAGAAAACCGCGACGAGCGTCGCCTGCAGGCCGTAGCTCAGAACAAACTCTGACCAAGGAGCCCTCCACCTCGGGAGAGTAGAAAACAACGCAGAACCTTCAGCCGACAGCGGAGTCATATCCCGTAACTGCTGCAGTGTTGCTAACCCGAATACTAGTCCAAAAGTTGCCGTTTGCTAGCTGGATTGCGGGGAACCCTGGGAGGCAGGGTTCTGCGCAAAATGCTAATCCGCAAGTTTGCTAAGCACGACACAGGCCATTCCCTTTATCACTCTTAGAACAACCATCCCTATATCCATCAATGACTTACAAACATACGGGAACAGCTGGCACATGATCGCCGAAGCCCTGGAGAAAATCTACACGCCGGACTGACAGATTTCCCCGTTAAAATTAACGGCGCTTCCTCAGCACAAAAACCTAGCACCGCACGATTTTCGGACTTTGTATGCCGCGTGTGGCATTCCGCGTGTCAACTACCAACTGTGCCTCTTGCACGATTCGCCGATAGTCGTAATCCGAGTGGTCCGTAACGATGACCACGCAATCGTATTGACCGAGGTTGTGCAGGTCTGCGCAGTTCATCTGGAGGTTGTATTTCCGGCCCTTCCCAATAAACGGGAAGTACGGATCGTGATAGCTGACCTGTGCTCCATCCTTCTGCAGCAACTCGATAATTGTGAGAGAAGGCGACTCGCGTAAATCATCTATGTCTTTTTTATACGCCACACCAAGCACAAGTACGTGCGCACCATTCACCGATTTCTTTTGAGTGTTCAGCGCGCCGCTCACTGAAGCCAGAACATGGTAGGGCATGTTGGTATTAATCTCTCCCGCCAGCTCAATGAACCGCGTGCGGAAGTCCCACTCCTTCGCCTTCCACGACAAGTAAAACGGGTCCACCGGAATGCAGTGTCCCCCGAGTCCCGGGCCTGGATAAAACGGGTGAAAGCCGAACGGCTTGGTCGACGCCGCATCAATCACTTCCCAGATATCGATGCCCATGCGCAGTGAGAGCAGTTTCAATTCATTGACCAGTGCGATATTCACGCAGCGATAAATGTTCTCCAGCAGTTTAGTCATTTCTGCTGCCGCAGGAGACGACACCGGAATCGTTCTGTTGAAGATAGAACCGTATAGTGCAGCCGCGAGTTCGGATGCCTGCGCATTCAATCCCCCGACCACCTTTGGGATGTCACGCCGCGCCACGGTCGTGTTTCCCGGATCTTCTCGCTCCGGCGAGAACGCCACAAAGAATTCGTTCCCCGCAAGCGCTTGGTTACGCGCGGCTTTCAGACCAGCCTTGTTCTCCTTCTCCAATATCGGAACCATCACTTCTTCCGTGGTTCCCGGATAGGTCGTGCTTTCCAACACAACCAACTGTCCGGCCCGCAGATGCGGCGCAATCGAATGAGTCGTGTCGGTAATGAAGCTGAGGTCCGGTTCGTGGTATTCATCCAAGGGAGTGGGCACGCAGATGATGATCGCATCCATTTCCGACAACCGAGCATAGTCGGAGGTCGCCGAGAAACCATTCGTCTTCGCTGCCTGAATTTCCTCGGTAGCAATCCGAAAGATGTAAGACCCACCTTTGGCCAGCGTATCTACCTTTCGCGCGTCGATGTCGAATCCGGTCACTCGAAATTTCTGCTCGCTATACAGCAAAGCTAGCGGTAGTCCAACGTAGCCCAGCCCGATGATGGCCACTCGGGCTTCTCGCTGCTGGATCTTCGTCTTGAGTTGATCAACCGACACGCCTGCGGGAGAGGAAATCGTCATGGCAGTCTCCGGAACAACGGCGAGATCGACAGCACGAAAACGCAATTTTAGCATGCAAAACGCGATGCTTTGGCTTACAAAAAACTGCAGGTAGCCGCAAGAGCCCAAATTGGGATAGTTTAAAAAGGTCCCTCTTTCATGAACGCTGCCCTTCGAAGAAGAACTTGGATCGTCTTACTGATCCTGCTCGCAGGCTTAATCCTGTTCGCAAGAAATGCCGGGAAAATTCTTGTGATTGATGCTTCCGAACCTTCCGATGTCATCGTCGTTTTGGCGGGTGAAACCGATCACCGTCCTGCGCATGCGCTGGAACTTTTGGATAAGGGATTCGCTCCGCGCGTAGTAATTGATGTTCCAGTCCAGACAAAGGTTTACGACGCAATGCAGACCGAGCTTGCGGAGAGATACGTCCAGCACCTGCCCCAAGCAGCCGCCGTCAGTATTTGTCCGATTTGGGGCCTTTCGACTCGAGCCGAAGCGCACGACGTCACCAATTGTCTCGCCAACCAGCCGGTCCAGCGCGTGCTCATCGTTACTTCCGACTTTCATACCCGCCGATCGCTGAGCATCTTCCGCCACGAGGTGCTGGGAAAGACGTTTTCAATTGCGGCGGCACACGACCCCACGCAATTCGGCACGCGCTGGTGGACTCACCGCCAGTGGGCAAAAACCTGCTTCGACGAATGGATTCGATTGTTCTGGTGGACCGGCGTAGAACGCTGGTACCGGTAAGCGCGTGTGGCGCAGGCGCCTCGCCCGCCAACTGTTGAGGATGGCGAGCGACGGAGCTCTACGAAACTAAGAACTTGTGTAAGCGGGCCAGCTAGGCCCCTCGGCCCACCACACATCGAGGTCATCGGCAGAAATTTGTACCTTGGCGATCGTTCCGCTGCATAAATTCCATAGACATCTTTCCCGCCTGCCCATGTCGTAGACATCCGCAGTCACTGCCGCGCTGCCGCTTTTAAAATTCTGATGCAGCAATACCGGAAAGTCGTAGAGCAGATACGCGTCCGCCCCGCCATCGATGTACTGATAAAGACTGACCGGCTTGTAAAACGCGGCAGCATCTTCCGGGCCGACCTTTCCCGGCAGAGGTGCACTCAGAAGACTTTGAATTGTTTTTTGGGAAGTGTCCGCAGGTTGGGATTGCGGAGAACCATTGCTGAATGCTGTCTTGGGGACTGCGGTAAGACCAACTAAGAAGACAAAGAAAAGTCCTGCACTGCTACATCGACTCAACCATTTCATCCGAACCTTCCGTACTTCTTCTACGACCAGCAGAAATGCAGGTTCTACGACGAGCAGAAATGCAGGGCTCGAGTCTGCATACCACTCGACTTATCTTTAATAGTCCTCCGGGGCTTTGATCGCCAATCGATTTTTCGTGACTCTCTAGGGCTGTTCCGAATAGAGACCGGTTTGGGTGCTGGGCACCTCAACCCTCGGACGTAGCTTGGCCCCCGCAAACGCATAGATGGCAACAACTGCATACGCCGCCAACGGCACAAGATAGGCGATCGCGATGCTTCGCCCTTCGGCGATCAATCCCATGATCGGGGTCAGGACGGCCCCGCCCACAATTGCCATGACAAGCAGCGATCCCCCAATTTTCGTATTGGGCCCCAGTTCTTTAAGACCCAACGCAAAAATCGTCGGGAACATCACCGACATAAAGAAGCTTGTGAGAAATACTGCCCACAGCCCGATCCAGCCAGGCATTGCGACACCGATGCAGAGCAAAACCACATTTGCGACGCCATATACGCCCAACAGCCTGCTCGGCTCAAGGAACTTCATCAGATATGCAGAACCGAACCGCCCTATTCCAAACGCAGCCAGCGTGCCGGTCAGGAAATACCCTGCAATCTTCTCGGGTTGGTGCGTGAACTCCTGCACGTACTGAATGAAGTAGCTCCAAGTCCCCACCTGCGCACCTACATACATGAACTGCGCGACTACGGCCAACAAGAAGTGCGGATACTGCAGCAGATCGCGAAATCGTCCGTGATCTTCTTTGCTGTTCTCGTGTTCGCTTTGGATGGCAGGAAACTTCGTCCGCAGAATCAAAATGGCCCAGAAAATCGCCACACTCCCCAGAAACAGGTATGGCTTCACGACCCGCAGCTTCTCTGAACGCAGATACGCCTCATAGAGAAGCTGTGCCTGCAGCGATTGCACCTGCGTTGAACTGAGCTCCACGCCCGAGAAGATAAAGACCGTGCCGATCAACACTCCGCTGATCGACCCCAGTGGATTAAACGCCTGCGAAAAGTTCAGCCGCCGCTCCGAGCTATCCGGATCGCCCAACTGTGCGATGAACGGATTGGCTGCCGTTTCCAGAAACGACAACCCACTCGCAATCACAAAAAGCGCGATGAGAAAGAATGCATATCTCCCCGACAACGCCGCAGGCCAGAACAGAAAACATCCCGTTCCATATAAGAGCAATCCACTGACGAATCCAGCCTTGTACCCAAGCCTTCGCATGAGCAACGCCGCCGGAATCGCGAGCAAAAAGTAACCCATGTAAAACGCCGATTGCACCAATCCGGCCTGAAAACGATTAATCGCAAACGACTTCATAAACTGCCTGATCAGCACATCGTTCAAATTATTCGGAATGCCCCACAGGTAAAACAGCGCAGTCACCAGAATAAAAACGGTGATATGTCCCGCGGGAAAAAGCCCGTGTCCCGTTTTGCTGCCAGTTGATGGCATGCCTAAGCCCCCCATGTTGTAACTGCAAACTAGCTCGACTCCGTCACGCAGCCTGGAACCGCAACTGGATCCTCAGCGTACTCTGCGAGCCCTCAGCGTTCTCAGCGGTTAAGTCTTTTTGTTGAAACCTCTACTCTTCCAGTTTGAAAATCCGCTGCATCCGCAACCACTTCTCTCCCGCCTCAGCCTGTGGCAGGGCTTGCTGAAACTTCCACATCAACTGCTCCCACTCCTGCACCTTAGGATTAGCCCGGTCGGCTTCTGCTTTCCCCTCGAATGAAAACGCGTCGTTCACTTCCATGATCATGAACATGCGCGTACCCAGCAGGTAGATCTCCATCTCTTCGATCCCAGATTGGCGGATACTCGCCGTAATCTCAGGCCAGATCTTTTCGTGACACTTCTTGTATTCCGCAATGAGTTGCGGATCATCTTTCAAATCCAAAGTCAGACAATAACGACGGCCCATTATTTCCCTTCTCCTGAAGCGCGTTAATTCCCCAGCGCGACCCAAGCCGCATCTTTCTTCGATGACTCAATCGCCGCTGCGATAAATCGCATCTCCGCCACTCCATCTTCGACACCCGGCACCAGCAACGACGCAGCCTTCACTTCCCTGCCCTCGATCTTTGCCGCAATCTGTTCGGCCAGGTCCGTGTAGAGCTGCGCAAAGGCTTCCAGATATCCCTCCGGATGCCCTGACGGAATGCGACTAGCATGTGCCGCCACGGGCATTGCCCCCGGTCCCCCACGCCGTATCAGCATTGGGGCCTTGCCCAATGGCCGGAATGAAAGATAATTCGGATCTTCCTGCCCCCACTCCAGGCCAGCCTTCTCTCCAAACACCCGGAGCCGCAGATTGTTCTCATTCCCCGGAGCGACCTGGCTTGACCACAGCATCCCGCGGACGCCTTTGTCAAAGCGCAGCAGCATCTGCACGTTGTCATCGACTCTTCGCCCCGGAACGAAAGTCGAAAGCTCCGCCGCGATGCGTTCGCACTGCAGCCCAGTCACGAACTCCGCCAGATTGAAGGCATGCGTGCCGATATCTCCCAGGCATCCGGCCTGCCCACTCTGCGCCGGGTCCGTTCTCCACACTGCCTGTTTCTGTCCCGTCTTCTCGAGTGGCGTTGCCAACCAATCCTGCACATACTCGACCTGCACCACTCGAATCTCCCCCAGCTCTCCATCGGCGATCATCTGCCGCGCCTGCCGCACCATTGGATATCCCGTGTAGTTATGCGTCAGCCCGAACACCAACCCGGTGCGCTTCACGATCTTCGCCAAATCCAGCGCATCGTCCACGGTCGTCGTCACCGGCTTGTCGCAGATCACATGGATGCCGGCTTCCAGAAAGGACTTCGCCGCCGGATAATGCACGTCATTCGGAGTCACAATCGCTACTGCATCGATCCCGTCCTCCCGCTCGGCCTCGCCGGCGGCCATCTGGGGGAAATCGGCGTAGCACCGCTCCGGCGCAATCCGCAGTTCGCGCGCACCCGCGCGCCCTCGCTCAGCATCCGAGGACAACACTCCCGCCACCAACTCATATCGGTCGTCCATGCGCGCGGCAATGCGATGCACCGCCCCAATGAATGCTCCGGGCCCGCCGCCCACCATTCCCAGCCGCAGCCGCCGATTCAACGTTCCTTTCGCACACATGATGTCGAAGAGTCCTCCGTGCCGTTGTTATGAATTCTCGCGAGCGCACCACAGCCCGCAACGTTTTTGATCCCGGCAATTCTACTTGCTGCGGCGACTCAGCGTAAGATTTACGGCATTATCTTTTGCCAAGGACTCGGCATGCCCGATAAGCGGACGAACAGCAGTTCCCTGCCCTCGTTTTCCCGACGACTGTTACCCGTTTTCCTTTTTCTTGTAGTTCTCTCACTAGTAGCCAACGCCACCGACTATAAGGACATTCCCTACCGCGAGATCTCAGGCACCCGCCTCATGCTCGACGCACACATTCCCGACGGCACCGGCCCTTTCCCAACGGCCATCCTCGTCCACGGCGGAGGCTGGGTCGCCGGCGATAAACAACAGTACATTACCTATATCTTCCAGCCCTTAACTGAAGCCAATTTCGCGTGGTTCAGCATCAATTACCGGCTCGCCCCGCAATTCAAATTCCCGGCCGACACCGACGACGTAGCTGCGGCGATCCGCTGGGTCAAGGCCAATGCCGCCAGATATAAGGTTGATCCCCAACGCATCGCGCTGATCGGAGAATCCGCTGGTGGACATCTCGTCTCTTACGTCGGCGCCCAATCCGATCCCTCAACCGGCGTGGCCGCTGTCGTATCTATGTATGGCATTCACGATTTCATCACTGCCTCGATTGCCTGGCACCCGATTCCGGAAGAAATCCTCAAGCTCTTCGGCATCTCCGAGGTCGACGCGCAATCCGCTCCTATCCTCGTGAAAGCGTCTCCAGTCGTTTATATCCGCAAAGACATGGCTCCCTATCTGCTCATGCATGGCTCTAAAGATGAGGATGTCCCCTATGAGCAGTCAGTGGAAATGTGCGACAAGATGAAGAAGGCGGGAGCGCGGTGCGAATTAATCACGATCGAGGGTGCACCCCACGGCATGGACCACTGGGAAACTCACCCGGAGTTTCTCTGGTACAAGAAGGCGCTGATCGATTGGTTGACGAAAACCTTGTCCAAATGAGACACAACGAGAGTAACGTCAGGCCAAACCTCCGCCATCCACCACAAGGCAGGCACCAGTAATCCACCGCGCCATATCGCTAGCCAGAAACAGCACGGCATCCGCGACATCCTCAGGCTTACCGACGCGACTCAACGGACGGCTCGCCGCTTCTTTCATGAACTCGTCGCGCTCTGCTCCGAGTTGCCGGCACTCACCAGCCAACATCGGAGTTTCCACGTCGCCCGGGCAAACGCAATTGACGCGGATGTTGTTCTTCCCATAGTCGATCGCCATGGCCCGCGTAAGATTCAGCACGCCGGCCTTTGCTGCGCAATAGGCTGCCGCTTTGGGCCCACCCTTCAGAGACCATCCCGAACCTGTGTTGATGATGGCACCGCGACCTCGAGGAATCATGTGTGGCAAGACCTCGTGAGACAGCAGATACACGGCCTTCAGCGTTACGTCGAGCACAGCGTCCCACTCGTCCTCATGCAGCGCGACAATGTCTTTGCGGACGATGATTCCCGCGTTGTTGCACAAGATGTCGATTTGGCCCAAAGCGGCAATCGCTTGCTCCGCCGCACGTTGGCAGTCCTCGCGAGAAGTCACATCGCAGGCCACCGCAAGAACCCTTCCACCTTCCTGTGAGATGGAATTCGTAGTCGCTGCGGCTCCTTCTTCATTCTTGTCAAGAACAGCAACCGCGCACCCCATCTCAGCCAAGCGCCGCGCAATACCTCGGCCGATTCCCGACGCCCCTCCGGTCACCATTGCGACCCGGCCTTCAAGTGACAACGACCGTACGGCCGCGTCTGCGATTTTCAAATGGCTCATTGGCTCCCTTCGAGAGCGGCGAGAGCCTGATCGAGTGCCTTCAGCGTGAATTCCACATCCTCGCGGCTATGCGCGAAGGTAGCAATCGAGTGCAGCCCCGCCGCGGGACTCGTGTACACGCCGAACCCAAACAGTTTGTGCGAGAGCTTCTGGTACGCCGCTCGGTCCACAAGGCCGCAGAATTCCCGGGCATCACGAATTCGCGGCGCGTTCGTAAACATGATCTGAAACATCGGGCCGACTTGCTGCACGATTGCCGGGATGCGCTTCCTTTCGAAGACTTGCTGAATTCCTGTACAGAGTTGATCCGCGATCTGCCACATGTGCCGGAATCCCGCGCCGCCATCCCGACCAAGCTTTCGCAAACTGGCCCTGGCAGCGTGTAACCCGATTCGGGAGGCGTTGTGGGTTCCGTAATGCAACACTCCGCCAAAAGCCAGCTTGTTCATGATTTCCCTGCGGCCCACAAATGCGGCTACCGGCAAACCACACCCCAGCGCCTTCCCGAATGTCGCAATATCAGGATTCAGCTTGTAATATTCCTGACAGCCGCCAGGGGCAATACGAAAACCGGTTACCGTTTCGTCCAGAATAAAGAGGATCCCGTTCTTTTGAGCCAACCCCTCTAATCCCTGCAGGTACCCATCCTTGGGAGGAATCACTCCCATATTGGCCATGACGCCTTCCGTGATAATCGCCGCAATCTTTCCGCGATGATTGTCAATTGCGCGTTCCAGTTCCAACAGATCGTTCCACGGAACGACAACCGTATCTTCGAGCGCGTAGCGATTTAGTCCGGAGCTGTCAGGAATCCTTACCGGATCACTCCGTAATCCCATCGTCGCGGTCGGCACGACGTTCGAACTCACCGAGAGATCGTCATACCAACCGTGATAATGCCCCTCGAACTTGAGAATCTTCGGCCGACCTGTAAACCCGCGCGCCAACCGGATCGCCGCCATCACCGACTCAGTCCCGGTGTTGGCAAAGCGCACAACCTCGGCGTTGCCGATCATCTTCTGCAACATCTCGGCAACTTCCAACTCGATTTCGGTCGCGGTGGCGAAATGAGCGCCACTCGATGCAACTTCCGCAATGGCCTGCGCCACTTCAGGGTCCGCATGTCCCAGCGGCAAAGCCCCAAATCCCATCATCCAATCGACGTATTCGTTGCCATCAACGTCATAGAGACGCGAGCCAGCGCCGCGCTCCATGAAGATCGGATACTCCCCATAGTTCACGGGCCCCCGCGACGACGAACTCCCGCCTTCGATCAGCACTTGCTTAGTTCGCTCGTACAAACGCTTCGACTTTTCAGTTGAAAACGCGTTCGCGACTTTGATCAAGAGTCCCCCAACTCAGCGGTCCGACGGCAGGCATGCATCGCGGCAGCCAAAGGCCGACTGGAAATAATTCCCGCCTTCTCTGTCGGTTCTGCCGGTACGACTTTCCGCCATAACAACAAAAATGAGTGTACAGCGAACCTCTATGACCTGTTAGAGAGGAATCGATTGTCGTCGCAATCTTCCAATCGTAGGTGTTCGCAGTTGCAACTTCGATTCACATCTACTCCCACGCCACGTTGTGGCTTGCATCTTCAGCGCATATCGCGGGCTCGCCAGACATTTGGAACGTGGATGGCCTTCGCTTGTTTCGTGTGCCTGTTAGCTCGTGCACAAGACACGCAGTCTCTCCCCGAAATTGATGCATACTTCCGATTCAATCCCAAGGTTCGCGCGTACATCCAAGCCAAGGATGATCGCGCAGGTGGCGACCCGCAGCAGTTTACGTTCGGCCCAAGCATTCAGTTCAGTTTGAAACCGTTGCTAAGACTGAGACGCGTAACGACTTTCGACCTGGATGATTCAAAATCAAGAACGGTCGTCATTAGACTAGATACCGCATCATCACCGCTCCGAATACGGCGATTACGAATCGGGCAGAGGAAGCAGTAATCTCTCACTTTCCACTCGTGGCTGGAATCCTGATTGCAAACCGCAACCGTGCGGACCTTGAGTGCCAGAATGGCGTTTTCAACTGGCGCTATCGCAACAAATTGACCTTGCAGCGGACTCTGCCAGTGTTCTCCTACCATCTGATCCCCTACGTCGCAGCTGAACCTTTCTACGAGAGTCAGTACAACAAGTGGAGCACCACAGATCTCTATGTGGGTTCCCTCTTCCCGGTGGGAAGACACGTTCAATTTGAAGCCTACTACGAGCACGAGAACAATACCGGCAAGAGTCCCAACAAACAAGACAACTTTGTAGGCGTTATTCTCTACCTCTACTTTTCGCAAGAAAAGGTCTCCAGCCCCTAGACAACCGAGAACGCGCCCGGCTGGAAGCGATTGGCTAACTTTTCATAGAAACGGAATCGCGCTGACTAGTGGCGAACGTTTCCATCATCCGGTCCTGGTTGATGGGCAAGCTATCCTGAGCTTGCGCGATGGATGCCCGCGCAACTTCCACTTGCTGGCGGCTCGCGTCTACGTCGTAGTAGGCGCGGCGGACGTCAAGGCGCACCCCATCAGTTGCCGCCTGCCTCATCGCTGCGCCTTTCTTTTCGAGGGCACGTTGCCGGGACAACTCCGCGCGCTTCGCCCCGCCGTCAAACAAGTCAATCTTGAGTTCGCAACCGCCCACCCAGTTGTTTCCACCTCCGCTCGCTAGAGATATGGGGTTGTCCATCTCCCCGCCGGCAAAGGCATTGAGTTGCGGGCCGAATGCAGACTTGGCGATCGAAACGCTCTGCCGCTGCGCACCTTGCTCGGCGGCGATGCGCTTCAGATCAGGACGTGTCGCAATTGCGCGGGCTTCCAATTCTGGAAGAGAAAGCGCTGGAAACTGTGACACCGACAGCGTCTGGGTTAAGTTGAACGAGGACTCCACAGGCACACCCATCGCCGTGTTCAATTGTGCGAGCGCAAGAGGAGAGGTCGTTTCTTGCCCGAATCGCCTCTTGTTGCTGCGATGCCAGCCTCACCTTCGCGGTGAGCAAATCGGATTCGACGACCAAGCCAGATTCAAAGTGCACCTGGCTCCGCTCGACAATCGCTTGCGCCGTCTTGACAGAATTGCTCAGCGAGATCTGACTGCCTGGCCGCCAGCAGAGCCTGGTCAAAGCTTTCGAGAACATGGAAAACGACTTCCTGGTCCGTGCGGTTCAACTGCTGTCTTGCCGCCTCGCTCATCAGCCGCGACCGCGTCAGTCCATGCCAACTCGCGAACGAGTCGAACAAGTTCCAGGTTCCAGCGAAGCGAGTGGCAAAGTTCCCAAAAGGTAAACGACTGTTTAAGCGATTCAGCGCGAAGTCAGCTTGAGTAAAGCGTTGCTGCCGCAGACGGCTGCCAAAGACATACCCGGGATCATCTCCGTGTGTCGCGGTTTCTGAGAAATTAACGTGCGGAAGAAGAAAGGATCGCGCGACCTGAGTGTCAGCGAAGGCCGCACGCGTATCCGCAAGAGCCGCCTTTCGCAGAGGATTTTTCTCCAGGGCGATGTTGACCGCATCAAGCAGGCTCAGCGGAGCAGGCGCACTCTGCGCCAGGCCCGTGGCTAAAAGAGTTGCCCCCCCAGGGCGAAGGCACGAGCGAAATCGTAAATGTGGCTCAACGCTCGACCCCGGCAGCTTCTGGGGCATGGATCCAGGATGTCGTGTCTTCAACAATCTCGTGGGTTGTTTGGAATGTGGCCGTCTTTTGCACCATCGCCCCCACCGAGCAGTACTTCTCTTCCGACAGTCGGATGGCCTCTTGCAAAGCGGCTTCATCGATTCCGACGCCGGTAACGACATGATGGATTCGTACCGTAGTAAAAACCTGAGGTGGACGTTCGGCCTGATCAGCTTCTACCCGAACTTGATATCCGGTAACTTTTTGGTGAAATTTCTGCCGAAGTATCGTGACGACGTCGAACGCGGTGCAACCGGCGAGTCCAACCGCAACCATCTCGATTGGTTTTGCTCCGGTTCCACCCATCGTGTCGTCGAGAATCAGATTGTGGCCACTTCCGGTGCGGGCCACAAATTGGCGTTGCTGCTTAAGTGCTTGCGTAAGTTCAACTTCCGCTGCGATCATGAATGCCTCCTGCGAATTTATCGGCAACGAACACGAATAAATGCAGAAGGGCAGAAATTGTTACAGGGAATTTTTTTGGAAGTTGTAGAGCTCAGGAAAGTTTTAGGATTTGGCCCTTAGTGTCGCGTTCATGCGTTGATAGTTCTGCATCAGCGCTTTCCGGAACCGAGAAGCATTTCGCTGCGGCGGGCAGTCCGCGCCCGATTTCCGGCAATAATCAATGGTGGCTTCCAGGCTTGCGACGAACGCCTGGCATGGACCGCACCCATCCACGTGCCGCTCCAGTTCTTGACACAGGGAATCGTCCAATTGCTGGTCAAGATAGTCCGATAATTCCGCCAACATTTCCTTGCAGCACCCCGGCCGTAAGTTCTCGGCCGGATGGGCACGCACCGATACTTTCTTTCTTTCGCGCGGCCTCCACATCCGCATTAATTCTTTTCTTACAAAAAGACGGGCCCGGTGTAAGCGCACGCGCACGGTTCCCGGGCGAACCCCAGTTACTTCGGCCACCTCGTCATCCGTCAACCCCTCCATATCGCGGAGTACCAGCACAATGCGATATTGCGGTGGCAGCTTCTGAACAGCGGCTCTCAATCGCGATGCTTGTTCACTGCGAATCGCGAATGCCTCAGGATTGATGCTCCCGTCGGAGGAGAGTTGTTCCAGTTCATTGCGATCGGGCATCAGTTCATCCAGAGAAAGCTCGCGGGCAGGAGCAAACTTGCTCTTGCGGCGGCTCATCAGGCAGCGGGTCTTTGCTACTTTGTAGAGCCATACAACAAGTGCTTTGGGGCTGTCGAACTTAGGCAATTGCGGAACTGATTGGAGCAGAACTTCCTGCATCGTATCTTCCGCATCTTCTCGATGTCCGCAAACACGCATGCTGAAAGAAAAAACAGTATCCTGCAGCAATGTCAGCGCTTGTTCCACGCTGGCATCATTTCCATCTTTCAGTAACTGCACCGCCTTTTCAATTTGCGCTCGCATCGCCTAAATCCCGGCATGAAGGGCGACTAACGGTCCTCCGCGGAGTGCCGGACGTCTGAATCCAGACGATCGACAAACAGGTACAGGCCAAAGCAGATCAAAAACATCACTCCGGAAAAAATCGCAGCCGGCAGTGCCGTACTGTGCTTGCCGGAGAGAAACGATTCCAGCGCAGCACTCAGCAGCCAGATCTGAACGATTAACAATACAGCGATGAGAGACATAGCGCCCGCGATGGCTGTCAGGCCGCGAGTCTTCGGTGGTGTATGAACGTTGCCGGGCATTGTCATGACGTCTTTATCCCCACCGCGATGAGCTGTCCGTCGCGGGATTCAAGAACAATTTTCGGAAGCGGACGCGAAGGAGGCCCCTGAAGCACCGAGCCGTCGGCGACCGAGAAAAACCCCTTATGGCAGGGACATTCCAAACGGTTGTTCTCCTGCGAGAAATAAACGGCACAAGAAAGATGAGTGCATTTCTGGCTAAAGGCGACATGCTCATCTTCGGACGTGCGTACCAGGATGCAATGATCGTCTTTTGTTGGAAAGGTAAATAACTTCACCCCGCCAATGGGAATTTCGTCTTGACCAGCGACGACCTGTTGAGGGTAGGAAGGGGCTTTCGAGAAGATTGAGCGCACCAGAATCCAGAGATTGCCGACGAACATGCCAAAGCTGGTGAGCACGAGGAACTTGGTCAGCTGCCTGCGAGTCACGTAGCGCTCGTCCGCAGTGCGAACTGAGAATTCTTCCTTCCACAGCGGCTCACTACTCGATCGTCGCGGCCACTTCATGAATCTCCTCCCACATGTAATCCACGACGTCCAAAGTGATGGCATCGCGCTCCGCCGGGGCCATCATAAAAACCTTTGTCGTGATCTTTTGTTCACCAAAATAGAAAATGTTCGTGGGTTTCTCCCGCCGTTTGGCAATCTCTTCCGGGCGAACGTAAGCCAGCGCCTGACTTGGACAGACCGTCGCACACATCGGCCGCTTGCCCACGGACGTGCGGTCGTAGCACATATCGCATTTCATCATCTGCTGCTCGGGTTCCATCATCTTCGGAATTCCGAAGGGACAGGCGAGCACACAATTGCTGCACGCAATGCAGCGCGGCTTCAGCGAAGAATGGACAATGCCATCTTCCCCTTTTTTGATGGCATCCGCCGGACAGACCTGGGCACACGTTGGCTCGTCGCAGTGCCAGCAGACGTACGCTGCCGACGTAATGCTCTCGCGTCGCTCGATGAAATCAAAGTTGATCATCGACTTTCCGCGATGGGTCTCGCACTCTTCGCAAGCCTGTAAACACGAACGGCATCCAATACATCGCGACGGATCAATATAAAACTCGTAGCCGAACACTACGGGCCTCCTCTTGAAGCGCCGTTATGCGCGGCTCGATCATCTGGAGACATATCGGGGCTGGTTGCGAGCTTGATTCTGCACGCGGAAACTTTAAACTCCGGAATCTTGCTCCGCGGATCCAAAGTCCGGTGCGTCAGACGGTTGGCGCTGCGTATACCCGCCCAGTGGTAGGGAATAAAGACAGTATCGGGGCGGATCGTTTTCACCACCAAAGCGCGAAGCGTGAGATCATCGCGGCGCGTGGTCACAGTAACCCAGTCGCCTTCTGTGATTCCGTACTTTTCGGCGAGCCGAGGATGCAGTTCCGCACGCGGCTCTGGATACTGGTCGATCAGCGCACCGATGCGCCGCGTCTGCGTGCCTGACAAGTATTGGCTCACCACTCTCCCCGTAGTCAGGTATAGAGGATACTGGTCGTCGATCGGATCGCCACTCGGCCGCCACTCCGTTTTGTTGAAGTGTGCTTTGCCGTCATGCGTGTAGAACTTCTTGTCCGCGAAAAGAAGCGGCGTACCGGGATGATCGAGATCGGGACACGGCCAAAAGATACCCTTCTCCTTGTCGACGCGCTCGTACGTGATGCCATAGTAATCGGCCACCCCGCCGCGCGAGGCGATGCGAAGCTCTTCGAGAATGTCAGCAGGATTCTTAAACGGAAAATACTGACCACGCCCCAGACGATGCGCGATGTCAATAATGATGTCGGAATCGCACCGCGCTTGGCCCGGCGGATCAATGCTCTTCTGCCAATGGATGACGCGACCCTCGGCGCTGCAGCCAAGGCCGTCTTCCTCTTCTTGCAGACTTCCGGCCAACACCGCGTCCGCATGATGCGCCGTCTCTGACATGAAGAAGTCGATCACCCCAAAGAACTCCAGCTTCGACAGCGCTTCGCGTGTGAAGTTGGCGTCGGGAAGCGAAACCAGAGGATTGAAGCACATCGACAGCAGGCCTTTGATCTCACCCGAATGAATCGCGTTCATGATTTCCTGAGCGCTATATCCGGGTTGAGGAAGCTCGTCTGGTCGAATGCCCCACACATCGGCGACATACTCGCGAGCAGCAGGATCGGCGAGAGAACGCTGGCCGGGCAGTTGATCGCATTTTTGCCCATGCTCGCGCCCACCCTGGCCGTTGCCCTGGCCAGTAATCATGGTTGGACCAGAACCCTCACGCCCGATATTCCCGGTCGCCAGAGCAACGTTCACCACAGCCGAACAGTTCTCCACTCCCTTCGACTGATGCTCGAGCCCGCGGGCGTGCAAGAGGATGGCGCGCTTCGATTTTCCGACCCAGCGCGCTGCCTTTTCGATCGCTTCAGGAGGAACACCAGTAATCTCGGCGGACCTGCGAACATCCCACTGTTGCGCGTACGTGGCTACTTCTTCGAAACCGGCGGTGTACTGGCTGATGAATTCGTGGTCTTCGAGTCCGTCACGCAAGATGACATGCAGCATTCCCAGCAACAGTGCGAGATCGGTACCGGGACGCAGTGGAAGGTATAAATCCGCATTGCGTGTGATCGGCGTCATGCGCGGATCGGCGACGATCAAACGTCCGCCGTTGTCTCGGCAACGCCAGATATAGTCGGTTGTAATCGGGGCACACTCACCAACATTTGCCCCTATGACAAACAGGACTTCAGCCTTCGGAATCTCGCTCCAGGGAATCGTACTGCGGTCAATTCCGAATGCCAGCTTGTAGGCAGTGCCCGCTGAAACCATGCAGAGCCGGCCGTTATAGTCGATATGCCGGGTTCCCAGGGCGACGCGCGCAAACTTGCCCAGTAGATAAGATTTTTCGGTGGAGAGCGATGCTCCTCCATAAACTGCTACGGCGTCTTTGCCGTACTTTTCTTGAATCGCGCGAATGCGGCTGACAGTGAAATCAAGGCTTTCGTCCCAAGTTGCGGGTCGAAAGCCGTTCGGGCTACGCATTAGCGGCGTGAGCAAACGGTCCGGATGCCCACTCTGCATGTAGCGCTTCACCCCCTTCGGGCAGAGCATGCCCCGGTTGAACGGAAAATCTTCCCAAGGCTCGAAACCGATGATCTGATTCTCACGAACTTTAAGCTGGATGCCACACTGCTGCCCGCAGAAGCAACAATGGGTCTTCACCAGTTTCTCCGCCGGATGGATCGATTCATCCTTCCACCCGCCCGGAGGAACGTAGTTAAGATGAGGGCCGAACTCCTGCTTGAGCGCCTCTTCGGGGATAGGAGCTTTAGCCATTCGCTTCCTCTTTAAGCCTTAGCTGTGCAATCGCAATCGATTTTCGCTTGCACGCAGGACACAGCTCCTGCCAATTGCTGACCGGTCCGGCCATCGCGTAATTGAATCCGACTTGCGGCAGAACTTTCTTCAGATCTTCCACATGCATTCGCGACGCGTACCGTTCTCCGCAGCGAGCGCAAATCGCCCCACTATCGTCGGCTCCGGCCTGTTGGTAGAGTTTGACGCCAAGCTGTGCAGGCCGCTGGAAGATGTGAAAGAACTTGCCAAACGGCAAATAGAGCAACGCAGCGATGACAGTAATCGCGTGCAGGATCGCGATGAAATCGTAGAAACTCCCTCCCAGCCATTCCTGCGAAACTGTTAGAGCCAGGCCAGTGATTGAAATTGCAAATAACAAAATCAGTGGCCAGAAGTCCATGGCCAGAGTCTGGACAGCACGTGCGCCTTCATCGCGCATACGACGCCAGAGAGACAGGCCGATTCCCCCAAGAACCAGGAACGCTGCAATATCCAGACCATGGAATAACAACAATGCGGTAAGAGTATGCAGATGAAAGCGTCCCGCGGGATACCCGAACAGATAAGTCACATACACCATCTGATCGTCGGGAGCGCTTGTGAAATGGATCCAACCGAACACGAGCGGGAAAGTAATCGCCGCCGCCAACAGACATCCCCAGAAAATCAGCTGATGCATCGCCCAACGCAGTCCGGATCTTTTGGCGATGAAGGTCTGAGATAGGAGATGAGTTGCGGCCAATGACACGATCTGCCCGAGACTGCGAAGCACGCCGCGCTCTCCAAACAGTTGCCATCCGCGCTGCCAATAGAGGCGCGTGGGCGGCTTTCGAATCCAGACCGAATAGTGGTACACCACTCCCCAGGTCGCGAAGATAATCGCGAAGGTGTAAATGACGAGGGCCGGATCAAAGTTCTGCAGATTGCGCGAACCGAGCACGATGGCAGCAACCAGAACGCCCGTCCAGAGCGTCGCATAGGCACCGGCTCGGACCTTATCGGCTGCCCGAATCGCCCCGACCGGGAGTTTTGCTTGCAGCTCATCCTCTCGCGGCAAGAACACTCTTCCGTTCGCCCACCAGAGAAGGCACGCCACCGCCGACAGCAGAAGGAAACCGGGCCAAACAATCCCGAGCCTGTCACGAAATACGCCTAAGAGAAGCGGCGGAAAGAACCCTCCCATTCCCCCCATCGCACCCACGAGTCCTGTAACGGTCGCTCTTTGATTGGGGAAGTATCGCGGAACGAGCTGAAATACCGCGCCATTGCCCATCCCAAGCAGCGCCGCGCATCCTAGCGCCCCAACTGTGAACGGGATCATGGACTGCACGCCGAGCAGCAATCCGAAGCCGGCCACGGCAGGCAGAATCCAGGAAAGAACCCGCGAACCTCCGATGCGGTCCGAGAGCCATCCACCGAGCGGCCGGCACAGCGTCGCGAGAACGACAAAGCCCGCAGTGCGAAAACCCGCATCTGCGGGTTTCAAGCCGAACTGGTCGCGCAGCAAGGTTGGCAGATAGATTGAGAACGCAACGAATCCACCAAACGTCAGAAAGTAAAATGCCGAAAGCAGCCACGCCAGAGGCTCGTGCGCCAGCACTCCGAGCATTTCCGAGAGGCCCTTCGGACGCGTTGTTTGGGTGGCATTTTGCGCAAACGCTGCAAACACAAGTGCCCACACAACCAGGATGATGGACATCCCCACGTAGACCGACCGGAAACCGAATGCTGCGGCGGCAACTGGTCCTAGAAATACCGCAGCGGATTGGCCGATGTTTCCCAGGCCGTACACACCGAGTGCACTGCCTTGGCTCTCCAGGGAGAACCAACGCGAAACATAGCCCACGCCCACCGCAAAAGAGGAACCCGCCATTCCAAGGAAGAAGGCAACGCGAAGCAGGCTGTTGTAACTTGCGGCTGACGGAACCAGAGCGACCGGCGCTGCCACGAAAAACATCAGCACGGCGAAGACAATACGGCCCCCGAAGCGGTCCGCGAGCATGCCCATCGGAAGGCGCGCGAGTGCTCCCAAAAGCACCGGAACGGCAACGAGAAACGCGGTCTGTGTCGCGGAGAGGTGAAATTTTTGGCGGAAGACCGGAGCAAAGGCGCTGATCAGCCCCCATGCCGCGAAGCAGATGGTGAACGAAATCGTTCCGAGCAGGAGATGCCGCTGTTGTGGGTGTTGAGTTGACCCCACCGTCTTATCCCTCGTACTCACTCGACATCCATATCGTAACAATTCTGAACTTGTCGTGGGTGGAGGGTGGCTGCAAGCAGTTGTTGTTCACGGAATTCCTCGGACCTCTCGGCCCATGCAGTTCCGAATTGCATGAATCTTGGCTGTTGAGTTCCCAGTCAAGCCAATCTTCACCGAAGAGTTCAACGGGATGCTGCGTCCGAATTGTTCCGTTTCCACAGCGAAGATCATCGGCTGCACAGTATTTGTCGCACCCCCCAGCAAATTCGTTCCGGATGTTTCGGGTTTAGGACAAGTCTGAGTGTCGACACAACGGTTGCCGGTTGTGTGGTAATGGCGTACTTCACCGGTCCACCGTCTGAGGGTAGAAAGAGGTGCAAGCGATGCCAATGACTTATGTCACAGCGTCCCCCATTCCGAATTGCGACTCTAGCTCACCCCTGCCGCAGGCAACGTGACGGTGAAGACCGCTCCACCCTCCGGAGCATTCGCTGCTTCCACAGTGCCGTTATGTTCCTTCATCACCGACTTGCAGATGCTCAGGCCCAGCCCCGTCCCACGGCCGGGACGTTTCGTCGTGTAGAACGGGTCGAAGATGCTTGGCAGGTTTTCTTTCGGGATGCCGGGTCCGTCGTCGTGAAAGCTGACCCAGACTGTCTTGTCGCCTTTTCCCAAACGAATCCGCAATGTGCCCCGATCGCGTGCCTCGCGGATCGCTTGCTCAGCATTCACAATCAAATTCAGGAATACCTGCATCAACTGATGCGGGTCGCCCAACGCGTAGGGCACGCCGGCTTCCTTCACGAAGTCGACGACGATGTTGTTCTTGCGCAGCGAATAAGCATGCAGGTTTAACGTGCGCTCAACCACGTCGACGAGATTGATGCGGCTCTTTCCCGGAGCAGGAGGGCGCGAGAAGTAGGTCAGGTTCTGCACGATCTCCGCCGCACGCCGAGCCTGCTGTTGCAGCATCACCAATTGCTTGCGCGAGGTCTCGTTCGTCTCGGTATCCTGCAGAAGTTCACTGACTCCCAGAATGCTGGTCAGCGGGTTATTCAGCTCATGCGCGACGCCGCCGATCATCGCTCCCATAGCAGCTAGGCGCTCGCTCTCTACGATCTGCTGCTCCAGCTTGCGCTCAATCGTGATGTCGCGAACCGAAACGATCACCCCACTGATCTTGCCCTCTCCGTCGACTAACTGGCTACCGGAGGCACGCATGGTTCGCCAACTTCCATCACGATGGCGCGCCCCATACTCCGCAGCGCCAAATGCCTGATCCCCGGAAACGATGGTCTTATACAGCGAAACCAGATCCGGCGAATGATCGCCAACTTCCGAAATTTTCTTCCCAAGCATCTCGTCCGGCCGATAGCCAAGAATCTCGCGGACCCGTGAGCTGACAAATGTGTACTGCTCTTCGAGATCGACCACAAGAATCAGGTCTGGAAAACTCTCCAGTAGCCGGCTCCGAAACTCCTCCTGGTCAGCGAGTTGGCGCTGCATCTTGCGGTTCTCGGTAATATCGACCAGCGTCCCTTGATAACGGATGATGTTTCCCGAGGTATCCCACACCGCGCGCGACGAATCGAGGAACACCGCCGGCTTGCCATCCTTCCGGCGCAACTTGATTTCGCGCGTTCGCACACCGCCACGGTCGTCCACGGCTCGCCCAAGGATCGGCGGGCCCGCGTCGAAATTCAATGCCGCTGGTTCCACGGCCAACAACTCTCTTTTGTCGGTATATCCCAGGATGCTAACGAGAGCTGGATTGGCATCCAGCAGTTGCCCTTCTGGCGTGCTGAAGTAGACACCCTCCTGCAACGTCTCGAACAACTCCGTGAAACGGAGTTCTTTTTCGCGCTGCTCGGTCACATCCCGTGCGAGAACGCTCACGCCAACGACCTCATCTCCTTTGACGATGCCGTTCAGAGCAGCGTCGAAATACAATGGCCGCGTCTGGTTCTTCAGCCGGATCCGCACCGTACCGGCCCAGCGCTTTCCTTCCAGGAACCGTGCCAGCCCGCGCTGGACTTCTTCCCGTGCCGGTTCCTCCAGCAAGTCGTAGACGTTGCTGCCTACCAGCTGCGAGTAGTTAAGGCCGGTCAGTTCCGTAACTCGACGGTTCACCGTACGCACGGTTCCGTCAAGCGAAACGGCACAAGCCGGATCATCCATGGAGTCAATCAACTCCTTGAAGTTGCGCTGCGAGCGCATGATGACCTGGCTCAGCTGATCAAGTTGCTCTTCCGAGGGCGCCGCGCCCACGTGTTCCTGCAATCCGCGCAGCAACCCTTTCAGTTCATGAACCTCTCTCCGCCGTCCATAGGCATAAACGGCAAACAGAATCGACAAGGCAAGTACGCCAATTGGAATCGCGCGCAGCTGAAATGGGATGTTTTCCAACCGCTCCCACAAGAGCGCTGCCAGCGCAGAAGCCAGCAGAATCATGAAAAGCAATGCCCATCGCCAAAGTCGCGATTCTTCCTGATCAAGGTGCACAGGTCGGCGGGGAGCTTTAGGCGGGGTGTCGAAGTCCAAACTCATGCAGACAGAATTTTCGCTAGACGGTCATCCTACCCTGTGCAAGCCTGCTGAAACAATAGGCTTAGAGAAACCGGTGCTCCCTTTGGGACCTGAACACCAGTAATATTCGGGATGTTACTGGCTCAGTGAAGTGACATTCTTGTAGCAGAGGATTGCATCATAGGAATCAGCCCAATAGACCAACCGCTGTAAACGAGGCGTACGGTTTTCTGCGGGAATTCGATGGAGCATTTCGCGCAGAGGCCGCAAATCAAAAACCGTTGCCGGATATTGCGCCAATGATGCGAGCAGTTCGAATGCCACGTCATCCGAGCGCTCGTCTGCATCCCATATTTCTCCCGCGAGCGACGCCTTCCCACCCGCGCCAAATGCGGCCACATTGAAAGCCGCTTTATGTTGGCTGAAGGCGAATTCTGCCACAAAGTTCCCCAGCGTCGATATCCCGCGGGCATCGTAGCCCTTATGCAGATGGTTACGCCCGAAGCGCAGCATTACCTTTGCATTGGATCCTTTCATCACATGCTTTGCGTAGTGTATCTGGAGTAGATCCTTCATTAGCGATTCCCGGCGAATTTGTGCTGGGAGTTTTGTATTCGGGTTGAGCCGGTCCGTCTCGATCTCCAATGTAGTCTGGACGCTCTCGACTAAAGAGACGTCGTTGACCACGCGATCACGAACGCCGCCCATTCCGCCCATGAGTTCAAGAAGTTGGGGTGCCATCTGCCGTCGATAGCCCGGCTTTGACATCTCAACCATTCGCGCAAGAGCGGAATTGGACGGATTCAACGCGGCCAGGTCGCGAATTAGCAACTGCGGCTGCTCTTCTTCCATGTCGCAACCCCACAAAACCGCCTCGGCGCTGCCCTTGGGGTGAATGAAGAGCGCCTCTTGCTTAGACCACAGGGTCACGAGCTTGGGCTGACTGTCGGCAGGAGCAAACTCGAGTTGGGTTGCCGCCCAGGGACTCAATTCCGCAGCGATGTATCGATATCCATCTTGCGACATCTGTGGCCACAACTCCTTCAGCAGCGCAGGAATCTCGTTTTCACCATGCAATTCGCCCAGGAGAAAAAACGACGCGTTCCTCGCCTCCTTCAACAAAAAGTCCCGGCCGCTATTTGCAAGGTCGTACTGGTTTTGTTGGATGGTTTGGCGAACCGCCTCCTCGCCCGTGTCCTTCTCGAGCTGCTGAGCGCATCCGTAGACTACCTGAAGCAACAGCAGGAAACAGAAAACAGCGCGAGATCGAGGCATGTTCGCATGTACGAACGTGTGCTCGGTTGGGTTCCACTTTCTCCCTTCGCACGGTTTTCCACAGCCCAAGGTGACATCCGTCACAGCCAACGCACCCACCCCATGCGTAACGTGGCTATCTTGAGGACCAGATGGAGTCCCGGCTTTCGTGTGTTCGAAACGAATGACAGCCGGCCTTGCTCGGAGCTGCTGGTCACCTTCAAGTTGCTGTACTTCTATGCTCTCCAAGACGCTCGGCGCCGCCGTTTATGGCATCGATGCCAACATCATCCAGGTGGAAGTCGACTGCTCAGGCATCAAAACCGACCAGGACCACTTCCATACGGCAGGCCTGCCCGATGCGGCGGTGCGTGAAAGCCGCGACCGCGTCCGTGCTGCGCTCAAGAACTTCGGCTACGACATTCCTCCGACTCAGATCACAATCAACCTCGCGCCCGCCGACATAAAGAAGGAAGGTTCCGGGTTCGATCCCCCGATGGCGCCCGAACCATCGCTGATCTCGACAGCTCGGCGAATCTCGACCCCAATCTGGCGGGCATCGGAAATTGTGTGATGGGGTGCCCGATAGGGGGAGCCGAACGAGGACTGCCGCTCGAACGCGATTCCGGCATTCGCGTTGACGTGAGGTTTTCTTCGCGATCTCGGCGAATCCTCTGGGTGCTCTGCGGTCAAAAGCTTCTAAAGAATCAGACGGCCATCTTGACGCGTCGGGCACCTGCGCTCGCGGCCCACTCAAGGTGCGAACGAGTGTTGCTTCCGTTTTGCCCATTCCGAGCTTCGAAACAGATACGGTCCGACTTCGATCAACCGCGGCAGCATCTCGAAAACCGATATCGGCGTCCAGGCGGTGCCCTGACGCGTACGGTATCCACGACGATTGATTTCGTCGGCGACCCGGGCATACGATCCCTCCTGAACCAGGAGTTCCATCAGCTCCACCAGAATCTCCCGCTCGAATGGATCCTCTTCCAGATTCCCTTTATCCGCCGCGATCCGAAGTCCAAATGGCAGATCCCCCGGCAACTGCCCCTCAGTAGACTCGATCTCCCGTTCCCATTCGACGGCCACCAACTTCCAGCCCTTCTCAGATTGCTGTTTAATCTCCGCCTGTGAAATCGGACCCGATACTAACTGACGCATCCTCTCCGTTTTCTTCATACCTGAACACCTCTCCCCACGCCGGAGACTAGCAGGCGGAGTTCCGCAACAAAACGAGTAAAAGTGCAGTATTTGCAACGAGGTTGACCCAGCGAGAAGAAGAGAATCGTCCGATGCCGGACGAAAGTGTCCGGAATCAGACACATTGCGATCCCGGGCCGAGACGTACGGAATAGACAACTACTCCCTATCGTTTTCGGAGTTATCTTCGGTCGACTCCGTTGCACCGCGTATGCACCGCAATGAAAGCGGATTCCAGCCGCAATTGCCGTGGCGCCGACAATCCATACTCTTATCGCGATGCTTCCAAAAAGCGAATCAACCATTGGAATCTGACTGCAAAGGGTTTCTTGCGCTCTCCTGTTGACATTCGACAGTAGACGGTGATATTTATGTCGGATGTCGACAGGAGAGTCTCCGTGAGTGAGCAACTTGACTTGCTGCAGGGCACGCTCGACCTGCTCATTTTGAAAACCTTGGCTTTGGAAGCCAATCACGGCTGGGGAATTGCGCAGCGCATTCAGCAGGTGTCGCGGGATGTGCTGCAAGTCGGGCAAGGATCGTTATATCCAGCATTGCATCGCCTAGAGAAGAAGGGCCTGATTTCCTCAGAGTGGCGATCGACCGAGAGCAACCGGAACGCCAAATATTACGAACTCACTCGCTCTGGCCGCTCTCAACTGGCAAGGGAGCTTTCCGAGTGGCACAGAATGTCGGGCGCCATTGCACTGGTGCTGGACAACGTGTGACCCGACCCGGCCCTGGTAGAGGACTTATGAGGTTCAAACGAATTTTCGGCCGAAGTAGTTTCGAACCCGATCTCGCAAGCGAATTGCAGTTTCACCTGGAGCTGGAGTTTCAGAAAAACCTCGCTTCCGGCATGTCGCAGCAAGAGGCTTGGCGACAAGCGAAGATCGCCTTTGGAGGCATCGAAGGGGTCAAAGACGAATGCCGCAAGCTGCGTTTTGCCAGTTGGTTTGAGTCGACTTCGAGAGACATCCTGTATGGTCTGCGGCTGCTGCGAAAATCTCCGGCTTTCGCGTTTGTGGCCGTGGCCATCCTCGCTTTGAGCGTTGGGGCGAACACGGCGATCTTCAGCACGGTAAACGCAGTGCTGCTGGCGCGTTGGCCATTTTCGCATCCGGAAAAGATCGTCTTCGTGTCGGAGGACAACCATTCCGACTTCCGTTGGGGCTTCACGTCGGTGCTTAATTTCGAGGATTACCGTAGTCAGCAACGGACATTTGACCAGCTCGCGCTGTGGATCGCTCAAAGTGTGAACTTAACCGGGCAGGAGCGTCCCGACCGGATTATCGGTTCGTTCGTCACGGCAAATTTCTTTGATGTCTTTGGCACGAAGCCCTGGATGGGCCGACTGTTCGTGCGCGGGGAAGATCGGCGGGGTGGTCCTTACGTGGCGGTACTCAGCTACGAGGCGTGGCAGACGCGCTTCAGCAGCGATCCTCGGATTCTAGGTCGGCAAGTCACGCTCAACAATGAAAACTACTCCGTTGTCGGCGTACTGCCTCGTGGCTATCGGCTTCCCTTCGAGTCCGATGTGTACGTGACGGCGCAGCATCAGACCAGCTATCACCGTGAGCGATCGGCGAAGCAATTCTTGATGCTAGGGCGCATGAAGCAAAACGTAACCCCGACGCAAGCCAAGGCGGACTTTAGCACGATTGCGCAGAGGCTGGCACACGACTATCCAACCGAGAACGCTGGAATCGGAACTGTGGTGATCGACTTTCGTCAGGCTCTGAATCACTCTGTGCGTATGCCGCTGCTCGTCCTGTTGGGAGCGGTCGCGCTGGTACTACTCATTGCCTGCGCAAACCTGGCAAACTTGGTCCTCGCGCGTGGCCTTGAGCGGCGGGGCGAGATGGTGCTTCGCACGGCTCTCGGAGCCAGACGGACGCGGATCATTCGTCAGTTGCTGTCGGAGGCAATTCCTGTTGCTCTCGCCGGCGGACTGGGGGGCCTCCTGTTGGCGCGAGGGCTCCTGCCGCTTCTGCTGCGCATGGCGCCCACCACGTTTCAGGACGTCAAAGTTGTCCTCGATGCCCGTGTTTTGCTCTTCAGTTCACTACTGACTGTGCTCACGGCTGTACTGTTCGCTATCGCGCCTGCCGTGCAGCTGTCAGCAACCAAAAGTGCGTCGGCCCTGAATTCTGGGATCAGAGGCACCGTCAAAACTGATACGGGAGCGCAGGTCCGAGCCGCCTTTGTCATTTGCCAGGTGGCAATGTCCATTATGCTGCTGGTCGGAGCTTTCCTGCTGATTCGCAGCTTCCAAAAACTCATGGCGAGCGATACCGGGCTATCCCTGGACAACCTCTTGACCATGGAGTACAGGCTGCCGCGCAACAAATACACGAGCCCCGAAGCCCAAGCGGCGTTTCACCGCGAATTGGCCTTACGTGTGGCTCAGGTGCCCGGAGTAGTTTCAAGTGCAATCGTACAAAGCGTCCCTTTTAGCGGAAACTGGGGGGACACTCACTTCATGCGGGAGGGTACGCCAGTTCCTGAAAAAGGCAAGGAGCCCACCGCATTCACCAATCTGATTACTCCGGAATACTTCCAGACGGTTGGCATTCCCCTGCTTCGTGGGCGTAGCTTCAACGATCAAGACACTGGTGCAGCGCCACGAGTAGCGGTAATCAGCCGTGCTCTTGCGCAACGATATTTCGGTGATCAGGATCCTGTCGGGCAACGACTCCAACTAATTGATACCGATCCGACCGAAAATGGCGAGCACCTCACGATCGTCGGTGTGGTTGGCAACGCGAAACAGATTAGACTTCGCGACCAGGATGAGACGGAGATCTATTTCCCCTACTCGCAGAAACCGGAGATCTTTGGCACGCTGGTTCTGCGAACCGCAGTCGATCCCATGAGCCTCGCGAATGCAGTCCGGCAGGCGGTGTGGAGTCTGGATAAAGATCAGCCGGTCTGGAAGATTCGAACCGTCCGGTATCTCGTACAGCGGGATGTTGAGGACACCAGGTTGTTGATGGTGCTCATGACCGGATTCGGTTTGCTCGCCCTGGTGTTGAGCACGCTCGGAACTTACGGCGTGCTGAGCAATATCGTCGGGCAGCGCCGGCAGGAAATCGGCGTACGGATCGCCCTCGGCGCGGATCTTGGCAAGGTACGAGATCTAGTCATGCGCCAGGGGATGAAGATGGTGCTCGCCGGTATTGGCATCGGCGGCCTTGCAGCCGTTGCCGTTTCGCAGGCGATCACAAGCGTCCTGTATGGAGTCGGTGCGCTGGATGTTGGCGCATTTGCAGCAGGTTTTATGGTGATGATGGTGGTGGCACTTCTCGCAAGCTATCTCCCGGCGCGCAGTGCGACCCGCGTCAATCCTGCGGCAGTATTGCGTTGCGAATAAACGAAAACGCGCCTCTATCGAGGGGCCTACGCTGCAATCTAGAGTCAGTCTGCAGCGCGCCTCGTCGTCCGTTGCTTTCGCCATTGAGACTTGACCACGATGGCTCACGCATGATGTTTTCTTTCTGTTTCAACCGTCTGCCGTCATTCAGAATCCCTTGGCCTTCAGCAACGTGTCCAGGTCATCCGGATGCAGTGCCCGGGTCATCGCCTCTTCACGCGTGAGTTCCTGCTGGAAAACAAGTTGTGCCAGCGATTCTTCCAAGGCGAACGATCCCTGCTTTCGGGTAATCGTGATCTCCTGATGGAGGTGCTGCAGGGCATTCTTGCGGATATGCTGTCGAGCACCATAGCCGACCATGAGTAATTCGGCTGCGGGCACACGCCCGCCATTCCGCCGCGGCAGCAGCGTCTGCGTCAGCATCGCCGCCAAGGCCATCGCCATCTCCGCTCGCACCGTATGTTGCCTCTCCTGAGGAAATGAATCCGCGATACGCGAGACGGTCGAAGCTGCATCGGTGGTGTGCAGTGTTGTAAAGACAAGGTGCCCAGTTTCCGCAGCCGACAGCGCAATCCGCGCCGTTTCCGAATCGCGCATCTCACCCACGACAATCACGTCGGGCGCCTGCCGCATTGCCGCCCGGAGTGCAGTAGGAAAATCCGGAGCATCCACTCCGATCTCGACCTGCTCGATGATGCTGCGGTTGTGCGCGTGTTCGTACTCGATTGGATCTTCAATCGTCACGATGTGACGCGCATCCCGCTGGTTGATCTCGTTCACCAGCGCAGCAAGTGTCGTGGTCTTACCTGATCCAGTCGCTCCACCGATGATCACCAGTCCACGTTGCAAGCCCGCCAGTGCGCTCACGCCCGGGGGCAACCGCAACTCCTCCAACGCCGGCACCTTCGACGGTAGTGAGCGCAAAGTGGCCGCTGCCCTTCCGCGTTCGCGATGCAGGTTGATTCGGAATCGTCCCAGGCCTTCCACGCGATACGACGAGTCGGCAATCCCGTACTGCTGGTACTCCTCGCGTGCGTGGTTTGCCAACGAGGGGACAACGGCGGCCTCGATCTCTTCCCCACTCAAAGGCCGGTCTCCGATCGCAGATACCGCGCCTTCCATTCGGATCGATGCCGGTGCATGCGGCACCAACAGCAGGTCGCTGCCGCCTCGTGTGACCAGTTCATTCAACCAGTGCTTCAGTTCGGTAGATTCCTGCAGGCGAGTTTCCGGATGGATTACCTGCGCGCGGGCTGGATTTCCTTCAACTGTCATCTTCCTCCCTTGGATGCCGGAACCGGGCACCTGGAAACACTCGTTCCGCCTCCCGGTGCAATCATTTAAGAACGCGTTCAGTTCACTTCCTTGCCGTGATGAATTCGAAACTTTTGCATTCTTGGACGGGTTCGTCTCCGTATATGTAAATTGAGGCAGTCAGAGATCTTGGCTATGGCAGAACGCCCTTCCGAAACTGAGCAGGACAAGGACGCTGGGCTCGGTTTTGTAGACGCAATGCGCCAATACCAGTCGATGGTCTTCAGCATCGCCCAGCATTTCCTGGCAGATCGATCGGCGGCCGAGGAACTGGCTCAAGACGTTTTTCTTCAACTTCATGCCACGCTGCCAACGTTGAAGTCGGAAGACCACGTCAAGTTCTGGTTACGCAAAGTAATAGCTCATCGCTGCATCGACTATCAGCGACGCCGAAGAGCTTCGCAGATCAGCCTCGAGGATGTTCCAGAGCCCGTCGCCTCCACTCACTCGGGCGATCTTTTTCTCGAAAGACGCGTGCGCCAACTCATCGCGACGCTGCCCGAGAAGCCACGAATCGTGGTAATTCTTCGCTACCAAGAAGATATGTCCCCGCAAGACATTGCGGAAGCTCTGGCCATGCCCTTAGCCACTGTGAAAAGCCATCTACAGAGGTCCCTCGCCATATTGCGCCAAAAGATGACCCGGACCATCGGAGAGGTCTTGATATGAACCCGCCCAATGAGGATATGAAACGTATCGATGGACTCTTGAAGACTGCACTTCGGCGCGAGGACGCCCCCCAAGGGTTTGCCGACCGTGTGATGGTTCAGTTGCAGCAGCAGAAAGTTCAGACCAGTTTCGAGCGCACTCCCTGGTTCCAGGTCTTTTCTCGGCCATTGCTGCGCTGGGCCGCATTTGCGGCGGTCTCTGCTTCTTTGATCGCAGGCACTGTCCACTACCGCAACGTGCGTCGCGAGCAGGCCAAAGGAGAAGCGGCGAAGCAGCAGCTAATGCTTGCCCTCCACATTGCCAGTAGCAAGCTGCAACTCGCGAGAAGCAAGGTCAATGGAATTCAAACCTCCCAGCCGGAGCG
>Ga0126371_10000129_pt1 | contig 55533 bp, 46 predicted proteins | sample PanSoiMetaPlot_4_FD_110145 | JGI IMG/M metagenome (GOLD analysis project Ga0126371, IMG submission 110145) | Tropical forest soil microbial communities from Panama - MetaG Plot_4 | ecosystem: Environmental > Terrestrial > Soil > Tropical forest > Bulk soil | place: Panama | collected 2016-02-17
CTTTCGCAAATCGGCCGCTCTAGTTACCATTTTAGCTACAGTGACGGCTCGATTTGCGAAGTAAGATATAAGCGAGTTAAGGCGCGTGAACAAGCGCTAAGCGGAGGCCTCCAGCCGTGTTTAGGCGCGTGTAGGTGAGCCAATAATTGCTAATGTCACATCATATATTGCTGAAAACTAATTCCCGATTATATGGCAAAAACGGGAACTGAATTCCCGGTTCGCCGGCAACGGGAATTGTCCAGCAAGCTTTTGATTCCGCCTGAATTTTTTGGAAGAAACCTGAACTTTTGCGGCGAAAATCGAAAAATTCCCGGTTCAACGGGAAAAACGGGGATGGCTTTTAGGATGCGAGGATCACGTCGGCCGCCTTCTCGGCCACCATGTAAACGGCGCTGACGATAAAAAACCCGGGAATGCGCGGGAACACCGAAGCGTCGACGACGCGCAGCCCCTCTGTGCCGTGCACGCGGAAGTCGCTCGTCAGGACGCCGCCGGCCTCACGCCGGCCGATCGGGCAGGTGCAGGACGCGTGATGGCCCCATGCCGTCGTGCGCACGTAATCCTTCAGCTCGTCATCGGACTGGCGCGCCTCGCCGGGTTGCTCCTCTTCAGCAATCAGCCCGTCGGCCTTCAGCTTCGCGGTCAGCCGGCGGACAAAGCGGATGCCGGCAACCACCGCGTCGAGATCCTCCCCCGCCGCGTCGCTGCCTTCCTCGAAATAATGGAAATTAATGAGTGGCGTGTCGCGCGGATCGGCCGAACGCAACACGACCTCGCCGGCGCGGTTTTGCGTGTGCGCCTTGAGGATCGCCCAAGTCAGATAATTGGGCTTGGTCACCGCCAGCGAGGAATAGTCGGGGAAATAGCCTCCGAACAGCCCGAGCAGCGCAAAGCAGAACAGATCGGGGAGCGGACGCTCGGCGCGCGATTTGAGGATCGCCGCCAGCACCGCGCCATTGCTCGTGTAAAGTCCCTCGCGGCGCTCGGCCCACGCCCGATAAGCCGGGTCGTTGCGGCTGAAGGTGACGCCTTCGAGCACATTCCAGCGTTCGAAGCTCATGCGATGGACGACGCCGACCTCGTAGCGGTCTTGCAAATTCTTCCCCACCCCCGACACATCGATCCGCACCGGAATGCCGAGCGGTTCGAGGACCGCGCGCGGGCCGATCCCGGACAGCATCAGGATTTGCGGCGTGTTGAACGCGCCGCCGCAGAGAATCACCTCGCGCGCCGCCTGCGCCTGGCGCAGTTCGCCTGCCGTCGTTGCCGGCTGGCCGTGCGCGCGATAAAGCCGCTCGCCTTTCAAATACTCGACGCCGGTGGCGCGATTGCGCTCGTCGAGGATCACCCTGGTGACCAGCGCATCGAGCTCCAGCCGCAGACGGTCGGGATGCTTCTGCACGGTCTCCAACACGCGCTCGCGCGCGCCCATGCGCGCGTGGTTGCGGGTCGCCAGCGGCGTGTAGCGGACGCCGACGGCGTTCTCCCTCACCAATCGCCAGTCGTTCGGGTCGGCTTTGGCTTCGACGAGGTCGAGGAGCTTTTCGATCGGCTGGCCGATGTCCTCGAACGCCTCGGCGGCGGAATCGAGCAGCACCTGCACCAAGCCGAAATCGCGCAGCGCAGCAAGGGGAACCGCTTTCTCGGAATACAGCCATCCTTTCCAGCCATGGCGTGACGGATTGGCGCCACCCGCAGCCAATATGCGTTCAAGCGGCCGGTGATGACAGTTTTCCAGCCGCTCGAAGTAGTGGCGCATCGCCTCGGCATTCCACGAGGCGTCGCCGGTGAGCTGCGCGATCCCCTCCCAATCCGCGTTGTGCGGATAAACGAGGATCATCGCGTTATGGGCCGTGCAGCCACCCAACGTGCCGGCTCGCGGATAGAGGACGCCGTTCACCGGGACGCCGCGGTAGTCCTGCCGGTACTTCGGGTCTCTCTCCTGCATCGCGTCAGAGGCATAGTGCCGGACGAAAAAATCCCATCGCATCGCGTCGTTCTCGCTCGCGAAACCATGGAATGACGGCACGTCGTAATCGTCGGGCAGACGATTGACACCGGGCTGCTCGTCATTGCTGCCCGAGAGCCGCCGCGGATCACCGCCGGCCTCGAGCAGCAATACGCTGCGCCCCGCCTCGGCGAGGCGTGCGGCGAGCGTCCCACCACCGGCGCCGGAGCCAACCACGATGTACTCGAACGCCCCCGCATCGCTCATCGCATCCGCCTCGGTCGTCTTAAAAGGTCTTCAGAAAAGCGATTAGTGCCTTCTTGTCGGCATCGCCGAGATCGGATCCGAAATAATGACCCCGATTGACGATATAGTCGGGGCATTTGCTCAGCGCGAACAACTGTTCGCTGACGTTGGAAAACACCTGCCGCGCCTGCTCGTCGGTGGCGCCGCGCGGCAGCGCCTTCAGATCGCGGACCAGCTGCACCACTACCTTGACTACTGCTTTGTCATGCGCCAGTCGTTCGCGCAGGCTGGTCGTCGGCGGCAGCGGCTCGAAATTCGCCAGCAGATCCACGGGCGTTCCGGCCGGGATCGGCCCGATCTCGAGCCCGCCCGCATCGAAGAGCTTCGGAGCGAGCAGCTGCAGCACGTCCTGTGTGTCCTTTAGCAGGTCGGGCAGGTATCCCGTCGGGATGCGCAGCCAGCTCGTCTCGCTGGTTCGATCGATGACACCCGGGATCTTATCGCCGAGCACCACGTCCTTTTCTCGCTTCTCCGGCCGTAAGAGCTTGGTGATGGCATCGTCGAACGACGCCATGCGCGCTTCGACCGACGGGCTCTGGTTGAAGCGGCCGAGGCTGTTATTAAGCAGGAACGGCGCTGTGGACCACACGCTGACCAAGGATGGCACGCGGGTATACCCGCGTCCGCCGGCCGGCATCTGATACTGCCGCGGCTCGCCGGTGAACGGATCGTAGACCGTGATGGACCCGACCGAGGGCAACGCCTTATAGGAGGCCGAAGAAAAATTGTCCCAGATATTGCCGGCGATTGCGTTTGTCGCGAGCGGGGCGCAGGCATTCGTCTGCAACAATGTCACTGGAATGCGCATGTCATTTGACAAGTAATTATTCTCGAGAAAATCACTCGCGTTGACGATCTGGTGCATCTGCTGACGGAAATCGTCGGTTCTCGTCCATTCCCAATACCGGTTCCAGCAATCGAGATAACCGGGCCCGATGCACAGGGCCGGGTTGGCGCGGGCCGGCTGTTGCGGCGCCTTGCTCGAATGACAGGCCGCGCAATTGTCGGCGAAGACGATTTTGCCGCGCTGCAGAGCTTCGGGGGTGTCGTTGAGGTAGGCAGCGCCGCCGGGCGCGTTCTTCAGCTTGTGCGGGTAGGACGCTTTGAGCAGAAACAGCGCCATGTTGGGGGTCTGCGCCTCGGTGGCGTCCCAGTAGGACGAGTTGGTGCGAGCTACGGTGATCTCGAACGGCGTCACCGGCTTGCCGCCAAGGATCGGGTTGAAGTGGCGCAGCCATTCTTCACTGAACAGGCCGATATTGATGTAGACGCGATTGAGCGCCCCGAGAGCACCGACGGAATCGGCGCCGTCCTTCAGAACGTGCGGCGTCCACACCGTGTCTGGCGGCTGGAAAAACTGCGTCAGCGGCCCTTGCGTGACGAAGTCGTTGAACTGTTTGTTGGCGAGATTATCGGGCCCCAAAGCCTCCTGTCCCCAACGCTTCGCCGCCTCCAATCGCATCCGGAGGTAATAGATCGCGTTCATCGTGCGTGGGTTGTTGATATTGTCGCTCGAGACGAGCGAAGTGTCGAGCGAGCCCGGCCGCGCCGTGTGCAGAAACTGGAAAAAGAAACTCGACGCATCGGCGTTCCACGCGAAAATGCGGTCGACCCAGAAATACTGTGCGCCGACAGTGGAACTCAAATTCTCCCACAGCGGCGCCTCGGGGTCTGCGGGCGGCTTCTCCGGGTTCGGCCCGACATGGCAAAAACCGCAGGCGACGCCGACGCGGTATGGTCTGATCAGGTCTTTCGAAAGATAGTAGCTGGGATCAGTATAGAAACGCCCCGGGTTCCATTGCTTCGCCGCCTCCTCGTCGAAATCGGGGTTTGGAAACAGCCGCAGCCCGACGATGCCGGTCGGGTATCCGTAATAAGACCCGGCGGCGATGTTCTTGCCGCGCGCCCCGACCGCAACGCCCGGGTATTTCTCGGCGTTCTCAAACGGATCGGGGGCGCAGTCGGGGTTGCGCACGTCGAGCCAAAGCCCGTAACGGTGCGGATTGGGAGCGGTTGCCTTCGTGAAACACGGCTCGTTTGCGAGCCCAAAATAATTCCACCGGTTGTCGCGGCTAAATTTCAGCGACGGGTGCGAGGACAAAATCTTTAAAAGGTCGAACGAGCCGAATGTCAGGTTGGTCAGTTCGTCCCAAAGCCGATCATTCCCGCCCGTCCAGACAAGCCACATATTGCGGCCCTTGATCTCCTCGGGTGTCAGTGCGATGCCGCCATCCATCCCCCGGAAGTAATCTTCGTCAGCGGCTGGGAAAGACTGGGGGGAGCGCGCGGCTTGTCGGGCCTCGTCGACAATCGCCTGCGCTTGGGCTTGGGCAGTTAGGTAAGCACATGAAGCAAGTAAGCCGCTCGACAAGAGCAGCCGCAACCGTCGCGACAGGCGATTTGCCATTCGGCTCCCCCCTTGTGTAGCCCCCGAGCCGTTTTCAACTTTTAACCATAGCGATCATGCCCGCAAGCGCCAATTCGCACCTATCGACCCTGGCTATCTATCGGCGTAGGCTCGACGACCCCGATGTTTCGAATTAGAGGGCGGAGAGGAAAATGCAGCCCATGCGCATTGGCGAGTTCGAAGTTCATCGTATTGCCGAATACGAGGGGCCATTCATCGCTCCCGAAACCTTTTTCCCCGATTTCGATCCGGAGGTGCTGCATGCGCACCCAGATCATCTCGGCTCGCGCCTGATCGATGAGTCGACCGGCAACCTTCTCTTCAGCTTTCACAGCTTCATCATCAAGAGCGGCCGGCATACGATCCTCATTGATTCTTGCCTGGGCAACGACAAGGACCGCCCGAGCCGGCCGCAGTTTCATCGGCTGCGTACGCCGTACCTCGCGGATCTCGGCCGAGCGGGGCTCAAGGTCGAGGATGTCGACTATGTGATGTGCACGCATCTGCATTGGGACCACGTAGGCTGGAATACTCGGCTCGAAAACGGCCGCTGGGTGCCGACCTTTCCGAATGCGCGCTACATCATGGCGCGCCGCGAGTTCACTCATTGGGAAGGAGTGCATCAGCGCGGCGAAGATACCCCGCATCGCCTGGCTTTCGAGGACAGCGTGCTGCCGGTAGTGCGCACCGGACAGTCGGTATTAGTAGACGACGATTATGCGCTCGAGGACGGGTTGTGGTTCGAAAGCGCCCCCGGCCATACGCCGGGAAATGTGGTGATTCATGCCCGATCGGGCGACGACGGCGCAGTGTTCATGGGAGACGTGATCCATCATCCACTGCAGCTCCTGAAGCCGGAATGGTCGACGCTCGCGTGCACCGATCGCGAACTGTCGCGCCGCACACGGACGCAGCTGATCGAAGAACATGCCGAGCGCGGCACGCGCCTCCTGCCTGCCCATTTCCCGAACCCGACCGTCGGCTGCATTGTGCGGGAGGGTAGGGCGTATAGCTATAGGTTCGAATAGCACAAGGCGTCGGGCCAAGGAGGGACGCGATGACGAAGGTGACGGGCGGCAAGGCGCTGGTCGAGATGCTCTGCCGGCATGAGGTGGACACGATCTTTGCGCTCCCCGGCGTGCAGAACGACGCGCTGTTCGTCGCCTTATATGACGCCGGCGACGAGCTCCGTGTCATCCACACGCGGCACGAGCAGGGCGCGGCCTATATGGCCTATGGCTACGCACGGGCGAGCGGCAAGGTCGGCGCCTATGCGGTGGTGCCGGGGCCAGGGCTGCTCAACACGACGGCGGCGCTCGCGACCGCCTATGCTGCAAACGCGCCCGTCCTGTGCATCAGTGGCCAGATACCGTCCGATCTCATCGGCCGCGGTTTTGGCCTGTTACACGAGGTCCCCGATCAGCTCGGCATTCTGCGGACACTGACCAAATGGGCGGCGCGGATCAACCATCCGACCGAGACCGGGAAGCTCGTCAATGAGGCGTTTCGGCAATTGCGTGACGGCCGGCCCCGCCCGGTCGCCCTCGAAATGCCGCTCGATGTGATGGCGCTCTCAACCGAGGTGGCGCTCCCCGCGGCCGAGAAGCCGGCGGCACCGACGATGCCCGACCCCGAGCTGATCGACAAAGCCGCAGCCCTGCTCGCCGAGGCAAAAAAGCCGCTCTTTTTCGTCGGCGGCGGCGCCGTCGCCGCTGGCGAGGAGATGTTGGCGATCGCCGAACGGCTCGAAGCGCCGGTGATCAGCTTTACCGGTGGCAAGGGCATCGTCAGCGATCGCCACTATCTCGCGCAATCGGCCGTCGCCGGCCATGAACTCTGGCGCGAGGCCGATGTCGTTTTGGCGGTCGGCACGCGGCTGCACCAACCGCAGGCGCGCTGGGGGTTCGACGCCAACCTCAAACTGATTCGCATCGACATCGACCCGATCGAGATTACCCGCATCCAGAAGCCGGCCCTTGGCATCGTCGCGGACGCAAAGGCGGCGCTGGCCGCGCTCTACCGAGCGCTTGAGGGTCACGGCCCCAGACGCCAGTCGCGTAAGGAAGAATTGGAGACGCTGAAGTCCCGGACGTTCGCGAAGCTCGCGGATCATCTCGGCCCGCAATGCGAGTATCTGCGGGCGATCCGCGCCGAATTGCCGGATGAGGCCATCTATGTCGAGGATTTGACGCAAGTCGGGTATGTCGGCCGCGTGGCGTTCCCGGTCTATCACCCGCGTACCTATATCCATAGCGGCTATCAAGGCACTCTTGGCTTCGGCTTTGCGACGGCGCTCGGCGCTAAGGTGGGCCGCCCCGATCTTCCGGTCGTCTCGATCTCGGGTGACGGCGGGTTCATGTACAACGTCCAGGAGCTCTCGACCGCCGTCAAGCACGGCATCGACATCGTCGCGATCGTCTTTGCCGACGGCGCCTACGGCAATGTCCGGCGCATGCAGAAGGAGGATTACGGCAACCGCCTGATCGGCGTCGATCTGCACAACCCGCAATTCCCAAAAATGGCCGAAAGCTTTGGGCTGGCAGGGGTGCGCACGACGAGCCCCGATGGGCTGCGCCGCGAGCTCGCCGCCGCGCTCAAGCGCCGCGCGACGACCTTGATCGAGGTCGCGGTCGGCGAAATGCCCGATCCGTGGAAGCATCTGGTGCTGCCGCGCGTGCGCGGCGGCCGTTAGCCCCAAGAGGACAATGTTCGACCATAAGAAACTCGAGGCATTGCGCGCCAAATACGAGGGCGCCAAGGAAACCGACGTCGCGCCAGCCGAGTTCCGGAAGGCGCTCAAGCTCGTATTCGGCAAGAATTACCGGCGCGCGATGCCGTTTTCGGGCGTCTCGACGTTGCTCGACTCGCCGTATCAGCCCGACGCGCCAAACCAGCCGGATTTCGGCGGGCTCGATGTCGCGCTGATCGGCGTGCCGATGGATCTCGGCGTCACCAACCGCGCTGGGGCCCGGTTCGGACCGCGCGCGGTCCGCGAGATCGAACGCATCGGCCCCTATCACTACCGGCTCGGCGTGGTGCCCAAGGCCGAGTGCAATGCGGCCGATATTGGCGACGTGCCGATGCGCTCGCGGTTCAGCCTCGACGAGTGCATCGAGGATATCGAGGCGTTTTACCAGCGCGTTCACGCCTCTGGGGTGCGCCCGCTCTCGGTCGGCGGCGACCATTCGATCACGTATCCGATCCTGAAGGCGCTGGGAGAGGACCGCCCCGTGGGCCTTGTCCATATCGACGCGCATTGCGACACGATGGGGGACATCGATGGCTCGAAATTCCATCACGGCGGGCCATTTCGCCGGGCCGTGCTGGCCGGCGCGCTCGACCCCGAGCGGACGATCCAGATCGGCATTCGCGGCCCGGCCGAGATCTTCTGGGGGTTTTCCTACGACTCGGGCATGACCGTGCTGCACATCGACGAAGTCGAGCGGATCGGCATCGACGCGGTCGTCGCGCGGGCCCGCGAGGTTGTCGGCGACGGCCCGACCTATATCTCGTTCGACGTCGACGGGCTGGACCCGGCCTATGCTCCGGGCACCGGGACGCCCGAGGCGGGGGGTCTGACGCCGCGCGAAGCGCAAGCGATCTTGCGCGGCCTCGAGGGCCTCGACATCATCGGCGGCGACGTCGTCGAAGTGGCGCCGCAATACGACCCAACCAGCAACACCGCGATGGTCGGCGCGCAAATGCTGTTCGAGATGTTCTCGCTGATGGCCCTCGGCCCGCGCCTGCAGCGGGGTTGAGCTGACCCAACTTCCTGGCTTTTCCCGTAGAACCGGGAATTTTTTCGATTTCCCCGGTACCGCGGCCGATGCGGCTGCGAAAAGCACACGCTGAATCAATGGCTTGCGGACCAATTCCCGTGGCAGACAAACCGGGAATCAGTTTCCCGGTTATGCCGGCTAATCGGGAATTAAATTCGACCAACCGGGAATTGGGGAAAGTCAGCATCAGAAAGAGATAAATCACTAAAACCCTCGAAATTCGATAAATTAGAAAATATCAATGCTGTAATCTTATCGACTAATTTAGCCTTTTGCGAGGCCAGGTTCAGTTCGCCGGCAGAAAGGGCCCCGGGCCCGTTGCCTCCGCGGCGCACCAACCGGCACACTGAGGCCGAACGTCGGCTTTTCGCACTCGGGAGAATGCGCCATGCTCTCATTGATCCTGGGGGCCTTCTTCTTTGCCGGTATTCATCTCGGCATCGCCGGCACTCAAATGCGCGACCGTGCGATCGGGATATTAGGCGAAAACGGTTATCGGGCCGCCTTTGCGGTAGCGTCCGTAATCGGGCTGGTTTGGCTCGTCGCGGCCTACAATCGGGCCCCCTATGTCGTCACCTGGGGAATGCTCGAGTGGTGGAAGCCGATTGCCATCATCCTGATGCTCCCGGCCGCTCTGCTGGTCGTCATCGGCCTGACAACGCCAAATCCGACAGCGGTCGCGCAGGAAGGGCGCGTCGGGCAGCCGCCGCAGGGAATCGTCCGGGTCACGCGTCACCCGTTCCTGATCGGGGTCGGCCTCTGGGCGCTGGTGCATCTGATCGGCAGCGGCGATGTGGCTTCCCTGGTCTTTTTCGCGACCTGGGCCATTGTGGCGCTCGCCGGCACCGTATCGATCGACAGAAAGCGCCGGCGGCTCTTGGGGGGCGCCTGGGAGCCGTTTGCGGCGCAGACCTCGATTGTTCCGTTCGCCGCCATCGCGGCGGGGCGGAATCGATTCATCGCCGGCGAGATCGGGCTCTGGCGCTGGGCCGTCGCGCTGCTCGCCTATGCGCTGATGCTGGGTGGACACGGACCGGTCATCGGCGTCTCGCCATTCCCGGTCTAGGCTTTGTCATGTTACCTAAATGGCAGCGGCGACACTCAGGTGACGCCGGCGAGCACGTCGCGTTGCTCGTTGAACAGCGCCTTCATCCAATCGATTGCCGCGCGCACGCAGGCGGAGCGGCGCAGATCACGGTGGACGATGATCCAGTACTCGGCGGCGATTTCGGGGATCGGCGGGGTCCGCCGTTCGAGGAGGGGATGGCCGTCGCGACATAGCAGGGCAGCACGCCGCCGGTGCCGTCGAGAGCAGCCATGGCGTGTTCCTTTGTTCCTTTTTTATTGTAAATGGTCCATATTCGCCAGAAGCGCACCCAAGCCCGTCATTCCGGGGCGTCGCACAGCGGCGAGCCCGGAAGCCATTTTTCAGAGGCCGGTGTGCACAGGTTCCGGGCTCCGCCCTTCGGGGCGGCCCCGGAATGACCATCGCGGCTTCCAAGACATGGCTGGGGGATCGACCGTTAGAACTGCACGACGCTGCCCAATGGGCCGAACTTCGGGACTAGATTCGCACCATCTAACCGAGTGCCACGAAAACGTTCTAGGGGTCTCCAAAAACGGAGATCACTGCAATCGAACTGTGGCGCTACGATTCCTCCAATGCAGCGTTGCAGCCGTCAGCAAATGGAGAGGGAAATGGAAAGCAGAACGCCCAGCATCATCGATCTCAATGCAGAACTCGCGAAGCTGACGATGTTCCGACGAACCCCGCAGGCGACAAGAGAGGAGACAAAGGGAAGCGTCGCCCGATTGGCTTCCTACCGTGACGGCGATCATTGGCGGAGAGTGGCCGAGTCTAGAGGGCCCGTAGGGCCGCCGTCCGCGATCTACCCAAGCTGAGCAGCTCCTGTACTACCGCAGTAATCGCCGATAGAGACTGCTCGCTTACTGCGCGTCCATCCAGGTGTTTGACCCCACCAGCTTGACGGCTACATTCAAGAAGGAGACGCGCAGCGGGTCGCCATTGTGGGTTCCGCGGTGATCCATCGAGAGGAGCAGCGGTCCGGCCTTCTTGTAGTCAGTCCAGGTCGCCAGGACCTCAAACTTGGCGGGTCCGCCCCCGTGATAGGCCATTTCTTGAATTCGCCCATCGGTGCCGACGTAGAGTTCCCAGGTGTCACCCGGCGAATAGCCGCCGTCGGAAGGATACTTCACCGCGACCTTCTGCGCGGAGCCCGTCCCCAGCGGCAGTTTCTGCATGCCCTCATCATCCACTGTCGCGCTGGTGTCCCAAGCAACATGAAATGGGAGGATGAGCCAATAGTTATCATTTAGAAAGCCCGGATCGATGTCGTCTTTCACCTCGGCCGACTGGCTGCCGATTTGCGAGCGCAGGTACGCGACCTTCACCGGCTTGCCCGACTGATCTTTCCCCTCATAGGTGACCTGGTCGGTTTTGGGCTCCCAGGTCCATGATCGAAACAGATCGAGTCCTGGAGCCTGTGCGCTAAAGGTATAGCGGATCGCTTCGATCTGCCCAAACGAGTCGAGACCGTAGGTCTTGGCGAGCCTTTCCACGATCGGCGCGCGCTGTTGCGCCCCAGTCGTCGCAGGGAGGAACAACAGCGAGCTGAGGGCTAAAAGGCGGATCACACCGCCTTGGCGCAAAATTGTCATGCACGTCCCTCCTCGGTGAATTGAACGGATGTTGTCTTGGGTGAGACTCCCCACCTTCCGCATATCTTACCTGAAGAGCGCGGCGCGACTGCTAAAATTGGTCGCCTCGAACGGCGGCGACGCCGGAGCAGCGAACGCGCCGTCCGCAGTCATCGTGGCCGATCCATGAGGAAACGCCGTCCGGCTTGCATTCTCGCTGCTCCACTGTGCAACGTCTAACTCGGGCGGGCGGGCCGCTCGGATATGCGGCGCGACGTGAAAAGTCCGTTCGCCAAGAGCCAAGGGAGGAGTTCATGCACAAGAGCGTCGATCGCATCCTGATCTCACATGTCGGCAGCCTGCCGCGTGGCGAGGAACTCGGTGAGATCCTGATCGAGGACGAGGCCGGGCGGTCGGTGGACAAGCGCAGGCTCGAGGAGCTGATCGAGAGCCGGGTCGCTCAAGTATTGGCAAAGCAGCGCGAGGTCGGCGTGGACATCGCCAATGACGGCGAGCAAGGCCGGGTCGGTTTCCAAACTTACGTACCGCAGCGCATGTCCGGCTTCGGTGGCACATCGAAGCGGCCCTACGCCAAGGAATTCATCGAGTTTCCGCTTTTTACCAAGAAGATGCTGGCGCGCATTCCGCGCACCGGCAAGGTGTTCGACGCTCCGCAAGCCGTCGGGGAGCTGCATTACAATGATGCCGCGGCGATTGCTGCCGAGACTGCCCGCCTCAAACGGCTTGCCGGCCAGGTAAACCCGCCGTTTACCGAATGTTTCATGGCCGAACCCTCGCCGGGCATCATCGCGACCACAATGCTCAATGCCTATTATCCGTCGCACGAGGCCTATCTGGATGCGATCGCCCGCGAGATGGCTCACGAATACCGTGCCGTGGTCGAGGCTGGCTTTGTGCTCCAGATCGACGCGCCGGATCTGGCGATGGAGCGCGTACTGCTTTATCAGGACAAGTCGGATGCGGAGTTCGTCGCGAACATCGAACAGCATATTGCCGCGCTCAACAAGGCGTTGGCCGGCATTCCCCGCGACCGGGTACGTCTGCATGTCTGCTGGGGCAACTGGGAGGGCCCGCACCTTCACGACATTGCACTGGATCTGCTGCTGCCGGTGCTATACCAGGCCGATGTCGGGGGCTTGAGTATCGAGTTCGCCAATCCGCGCCGCCAGCACGAGATCGGGGCCCTGCGGCGCCGCCGGTTCCCCGATGACATGGTGCTGTTGCCGGGCGCGATCGATTGCAAGAGCAATTTCGTCGAGCACCCGGAAGTCGTGGCGCAGCGCATCGAAGCGGCGGTTGAGGCGGTCGGCGACCGCGAACGTGTGATTGCGAGCTGCGATTGCGGCTTCGGCACCTTCGCAGGCTGGGAATGGGTTACCGAGGACGTGGTGTGGGCGAAGCTGCAAGCATGCCGCCAGGGCGCCGACATCGCGTCCGCCCGGCTGTGGGGCAGGAACGCGGTTTAACCCCAACCTCGGAAGCGAGCCGGCCCGCGTTGGGCGCTCCGTGCGCAATGGAGCCTAAGCCATGACCATCGATGAACTAACCCAACAGATCAAGGAAACCGAGCGCCTCATCACCGCGTATAGCAATGCCAATGAGGTGATCGTCGGCACGCAAGATGAAATCTATAGCAGGCGCGGGCTGATCAACCGAACCACCCTCACGGCGGCCGAGATTGGCGGTCAGATCGTCAGTGTCCTCGAACGCCGGCTTGCGGCGATGCGGGCAGAGCTGCAAAAGCTTGAAATAAATTCATAAACCTCTGATAAGCGGAGTTGGGAGGTCTGTTGCTGGCACGTCTCTGAAGAACCGCTCGACGTAGCCCTCTCGAGCTGTTGGATCAGAACACTAGGCCGTCCTGGCAGCGAGGAGGTCGCGGATCTCTTCGAGTAGAACTTCGCTGCGTCGCGGCGCCGCGGGCGTCGGCTCCTGATGCAAGTGCAGGCGCGTCAGCACCTTGACCAGCCAGAACACCGCGAGGCCGATGATCAGGAACTGGATCACGGCATTGAGGAAGACGCCGATGTTCATTGTCACGGCGCCCGCCTTCTGTGCGTCGGCAAGGGTCGGCTGCGACGGCCCCCTCAGTGTGACGAAGATGTTCGTGAAGTCGATCCCGCCGACGATGAGACCGATGATCGGCGTGAAAATATCCTTCACGAGGCTGTTCACGACCGCCGTGAAGGCGACCCCGATGACGATGCCGACCGCCAGATCGACGACATTGCCGCGCATGATGAACGCGCGGAATTCATCGAGCCAAGCCGGGCGCAACATGCCGACTGGGGATGTGGTTCGCTCGCTCATGACACCTCTCCCACTGATCCGCCGCATCATAGCAGTACGACGGCCTCAGTCTCAGCGGACGTATAGGCGAACGGCGTCGAGCAGCGCCGCGGTTGGGGCGAGGCGTGGTCCCTCACCGTCGTCGACCGGACCGACGATGACGACGCCCCAGCGCGACAGCTTTTCGAGCGATGGCCGCACTTCGGGGTGTGCGAGAAGCGGCACGTTCATCGATGGGCCTACAATCACCGGGGTACGCCGACCGATCGCTTCGGCGATAACGGAGAGCGCCAAGTTGTCGGCGATGCCGTGCGCGAGCTTGTTGAGCGAGTTGAAGCTGCAGGGTGCGAAGAGCACCACCCCGCGTGGCGGCCGCGGGCGGATCGCCAGATCGAAGTAGGATTCGGCGACTTGCGCCCCCTCGACATCCGCGAGCTCGCGCGGGGCGATCACGCGCGCAGCGTTCGGCGTCGGGATTGCGATGACGCTCGAAAAGCCGAGCGCCACCAGCCCACGCAACAGCTCGGGGCACCGCGCCGCCGTCGTCGTGCCGCTCAGCACGAGATAGGCGACATCAAAAGCTTCAGGAGCAGGGTTCATTCTGGGGTGCGAGGGTGACGAAAACGATTCCGCCTGATCGGATCAGGACCGTAGTACAGGGGCTCTGCTTCCGCGTCAAAAACCCCGGTTGGCGCCGTGGGCGCGCATCCATTCGGCGGTGCGGCCAACGCCGCCGAACGTGTAGAAGTGCAGCGCATCGATCGGAGCCGTTGCATTTTCGCCGGCGAGCAGCGCGGCGATGAGGTCGTCGGGCGCAGCCTCGGCGAGGATCCGTGCGAAGGCGCCCTGACCGCGGCCGAGCGAGCGCAGCGAAGCCCCGACACCACAGCGGAACGCGAATTGTGCCAGCGTCGCGACACTGGCCGGGCCGGCGAGGCCGACCCGGATCGGGCAGAGGATGCGGCGGGCGCGCAATGCTGCGATCCACCGATGCATCACTCGGGCATCGAAGCCGAACTGGCTCACGAGCGATACCTCAAGGCCCCGTTGGCGCGCCAGCGCGATCTTGGCGTCGAGCGCCGCGTCGAGCGCGCGGGCGTCGATCCGCGGATGGCCTTCGGGATAACCGGTGAAAACGACCTCGCTAATGCCGTGCTGCTCGACAACGCCGGTCGCCAGCAGATCGAAGCTGGCCGCGAACGGACCCACTGGATGGTCGGGGTCGCCGCCGGTCACCAGAACGCTCTTGACGTTGGCTTCTGCCGCCGCGCGCTCGATGAAATCACGCGCCTGCGTGAAGCTCGCAAGGCGCCGCACGGCGATATGCGGCACCGGGACAAAGGCGGCGCGCCGCAGCTTGCGGCAGGCGGCAACAATGTCGTGATGCGTCACGTTCGCCGGGTGGTTCACGAACACTTTCGTCCCGGCAGCGAGCCACTCGCGCAGACCCTCGCCCGCCAACTCCTCGCGCGGCGAGATTTCGAGCGATGCCGCGCGGATCAGCTGCGCGGTGCGGGCGGTTGGTGCGTCGCCGTCGAAGACATCCCGCGGCCGGCGGATCGAGGCCCCCATCAGCCTGAATCCCTTTTGCGAGAAATGACGTAGGACTCGTCCCAGAACCACAGCCCGCCGTGTTTGTACAGCACCTCCTTGGTCGCCTCCAAGTAGGCGCCACTCCTGATCGCTTCCGAGAGGCGATGGTCCTCGATTTGCGCGACATAGGTGGCTGCGTTCCAGGCGGCGAACAGTGTCGAGGTGCCGATCGTCTCGCTGATCTCGCTCGGCAATGTGTGCATGTCGTAGCGGAACAATGACCGCGCATCGGCATAGGCGCTGAAGTTGAGGTCGCGTCCGGCGCTGCCGAGCGCCGCTTTGGTTGCGCGAAGTATCATGTGCCGGTCGGTCGTAAAAGGATCCTCGCCCGGCCAGATCTTCTGAATGATCTCCAGCCCCGGATCGTCGCCATGCGAATGGATCGCGATCAGCCGCCCTCCGGGTGCGAGGCTGCGCGCCAAAGGGGCGATCACCTTCTGCGCTTTGAAGTCGACGGAGGCGCGGGCGCGATAGGGCTGCGAGGCGATGACGAGATCGTAATTGGCGTGACTGACGCCGCGCCGCGGCCGGACCTGGTCGAGCAGGAATCTGTGGTCCTCGCGGTAGATGACCAGCACGACCGGCTTCTCGTAGACCGGATTGCCGCTTTTCGGACTGACCAGTGCACGCCAGTGCTCGGCAAGAAACGGCTGCAGATCGGTGATCTGCGCCTCGAATTCGTGCGCGGTGCTGCCACTCAGTGCGAGCTCGTGCCAGACCATGCTGGTGGCGGCGGTGACCGAGTTTGGCTTCAACCACGGCGCCTCGGAGTAATACATGTTCGTCATCACGAGCACCGTCGCCGGATGCTCGAACAGCCGGTCCGGCATCTTTTCCAGCACGAGCCGCACGTCTTCGAGGCTGACCTCCTTGCCGACGATGTAAAACGGCATCGTTGGGAAGCGGCTATGCATCGCGCGCAACGTGCGCGCGAGCACCGTGCCGTCGCCGGTGCCGGCATCGAATACACGAACCGCCGGCGGGCGCGGATGCAGGTTGGCAAGCTCCATGCCCACCCGTTGGGCAATGACCCATTTCTCGCCGCAGGTCGTGACGAACAGCAGGTATTTCTGGCGGTTGTCGTAAAAGCGGAAATTGTGCGCGGCGTCTGGGCGGGCCGGCGCCAAGGGCGGCGCGACCGGCACGCCGTTTATCGCGGCGGGCTCGGGCTGGCGTGCGATGAAAGCCTGGACCCGCTCCACCGTCGTGGTCGTAACACGGCCGCCGAGGCGCAGCCGGCTGACAAGCTTGCCGTCGTTCACCGCCAGGCGCCCAAACGTCGATTCCGCCATGCGGGCGCGGCGGCAATATTCGGCGATGTCGCGCAACAGCCCTTCGCTCATCCGAGCTTGCACCTCCCGACGGCAATTGAAATGCATGCCCCGGCTTTGTTCAACCACAATTCTGCCCATACATATAGTGGGCAAATCAGTGGGACATATTCCTAATAATGGGCCACTCAGCTGGCGCCAGGGGAGGCACACTCAGCCTGTTTCGTGTTACGTGGATTGACGTCTCGCGCTATGTTCCAAGGTGAACCTCAGGCTGGGTTCCGAGGTGAACCTCAGGCTGCGACAGCCGCCACCACCGAACGGCGAGGACTGCGATGAACGACATAGCCCGGATGCGCCAACTCAGCTCCGTTACGCGGCCGATCAGCCCGGCCAAATTCGCTCATTTCGTGCTGCGGACCGGGCAGCTCGACAAGATGGTCGAGTGGTATCAGAGCGTGATGGCGGCGCGGGTAGTGTTCCGCGACGAGCGGCTGTGCTTCTTGTCGTATGACGATGAGCACCATCGGCTCGCCTTGATCCATATCCCTGGCCTGCCTGCACGCGATCCCGAAGCGGGCGGGACCGATCACGTCGCCTATGCCTACAAGGACCTCGACGAACTCCTCTCGACCTACCGGCGGCTGAAGGCGGCCGGCATCCTGCCGCATTGGCCGATCAACCATGGCGTCACGACGTCGATCTACTACCGAGATCCCGACAACAATGGGGTCGAACTGCAGATCGATAACTTTGCGACGCCTGCCGAACTCGACGGTTATTTCCACAGCCGCGCTTTTGCTGAGAACCCGGTCGGGGTGACTTACGATCCGGAAGAGCTTTGCCGGCGCTACGAGGCCGGCGAGGCGATGGCCGATCTGCTCCGCATCCCGCCGCTGCCCAAGGGGAAGAACCCCTGGGACATGCTGCCGACCGCTGATCGCCTGATTGCGAAGTAGACCGCCCGCGCGAGCTGGTGGGACGGTCTGAATGAACGGGAGGAAAGCCGTGAGAGCCAGCCACGATCATATCCTCACCAGCCATGCCGGGAGTCTGCCGCGGCCGGACGAGCTGATCGAGGCTTGGGCTGCAGATGACGAGGGTGCGCTGCAAGAAAAGCTGCGCGTCGCGGTCGCCGATGTCGTGCGCCGCCAGAAGGGGGCTGGCATCGATGTTCCCGGCGACGGCGAGTTCGGCAAGCCGATGGCGCAGCGCGTCAACTACGGCTCATGGTGGCGCTATTCGTGGAACCGCCTCGGCGGGCTCGATCCGCATGGGCCCAGCCTCTACGAGATGGAGCCGCGGCGCTCGTCACCGGGCCACATCGTTTTGACGAGCTTTGGCGATCGCCGCGACCGCACGCAATTCGCCGCCGCGTATAACGATCCCGATTCCGGGATCACCACCGGGCCTCGGCCCCCCGCCCCGATCTGCGTCGCGCCGATCCGCTATGCCGGGCACGGCGCGATCAAGGCCGATATCGCGCGTTTCAAGGCCGCATTGGAAGCGGCGGGGGTCGAGGAGGGCTTTATGACCGCCGTCGCCCCCGGGAGCGCCTCGCGGATCGGCGACTCCTACTACAAGACCGAGGAAGAGCTGCTCTGCGCCTGCGCCGATGCGATGCGCGAGGAATACAAGGCGATCCTTGACGCTGGCCTCCTCCTGCAGCTCGACGACCCATGCATCGCCGAGAACTGGGACCAGATCAACCCAGCGCCGAGCGTCGAGGAATACCAGAAGTTCACAATGGTGCGGGTCGAGGCGCTCAATCACGCGATCCGCGACTTGCCGCAGGACCGCATCCGGTTTCATTTGTGCTGGGGAAGCTGGCACGGTCCGCATGTGACCGACATCCCGATGCGCGACATCGTCGATGTGATGCTCAAGATCAATGCGCAGGCCTATTCCTTCGAGGCCGGCAACGTACGCCATGAGCACGAGTGGAAAGTCTGGCAGGACGTTAAATTGCCAGACGACAAGCTCATCCTGCCAGGCGTGGTCAGCCACGCGACGAACGTAGTCGAGCACCCCGAGCTCGTCGCCGAGCGGATCGTCCGGTTTGCTAATCTCGTGGGGAGGGAGCGGGTCATCGCTTCGACCGATTGCGGCCTTGGCGGGCGGATCCACCCGCAAATCGCCTGGGCCAAGCTCGAAGCATTAGCGCAGGGCGCCGCGCTCGCGACCCGCCAGCTCTGGCGCTGACCGAAGGATGGGAGACGGATCCGTGACATGACTGATGAACTGCTGCTCGTGGGCAGCGTCCCACTGGCTGTCACCTTGCCGCCATCGATGCGCTGCACGAAAGCTTAGGGGACTGAGATGAGAACCAGCGCCGATCACATCCTCACCAGCCATGTCGGGAGCCTGCCGCGGCCGGACGATCTGATCGAGGCAAACCGCGCACGCGAGCTGGGTGAGGCGACCGACGAGCAGCGATTCCAAGAGAAGCTGCAAGCCGCCGTCGCCGATGTCATGCGACATCAGCGCGAGCTCGGCATCGATATCCCGAATGACGGCGAGTTCGGCAAGTCGATGGGGACTGGCATCAATTACGGCGCGTGGATGAGCTACGCGTTCCTTCGGCCCGGCGGCCTCGACTTCAGCGGGCCCGATATGCACGCGATGGCCGCGCGGCGGTCGCGGCCGGGCGAGATTCAATTGACGAGCTTTTCGGATCGGCGGGACCGCGTGCGCTTCGCAGCCGCCTATGCCGACCCCGACTCGGGCATCACAACCGGGCCGCGCCCGGCGACGGGACCGGTCTGCGTGGCGCCGCTGTCCTATGTTGGCCAGGATGCGATCAGCGCCGATATCGCGCGCTTCATAGCCGCGTTGCAGGCCGGAGGGATCGCGGAGGGCTTCATGACCGCGATCGCTCCCGGCAGCACAACCAGGATCGGCAATACCTATTACAAAACCTACGAGGAGTTCGTGTTTGCCGCCGCCGAGGCCATGCGCGAGGAATACAAGGCAATCCTCGACGCCAGCCTTGTGCTGCAGCTCGACGACCCGGCGCTGGCGACGAACTGGGACATGATCAATCCCGAACCGACGCTGGAGGAATACCGCAAATTCGCAACGATCCAGGTCGAGGCGCTAAACCACGCGATCCGCGGTCTGCCGCAGGACCGCATCCGGTTTCATCTGTGCTGGGGCAGCTGGCACGGCCCGCATACAACCGACATTCCGATGCGCGACATCGTCGGTGTGATGCTCAAGGTCAATGCGCAGGCCTATTCCTTCGAGGCCGGCAATGTCCGGCACGAACACGAATGGAAGGTCTGGCAGGACGTCAAATTGCCGGACGACAAGCTCATCCTGCCGGGCGTCGTCAGCCACGCGACGAACGTCGTCGAGCACCCCGAGCTCGTCGCGGAGCGCATCCTGCGCTTCGCCAACCTCGTCGGCCGTGAGCGGGTCATCGCGTCAACCGATTGCGGGCTAGGCGGCCGCATCCACCCGCAGATCGCGTGGGCCAAACTCGAAGCGCTGGCGCGGGGTGCGGCGCTCGCCACGCGCCAGCTCTGGCGCTGATCGGCCGCGTCAGCCCGCGGCGGCGCTCCGGACCTCTTCCGCGAGTGCCGTGATTTCTCCGGCCGCGGATGTCGCGCGGGCGCTTTCAAGGACGCACAGCCCCAGCGCCATCGCCTGTGCCAGCGCCACGCGGTTGCCGATCCGCGTGGCCGCGATCGGGGCTCCGGCTTCAGCGAGGTTGGCGGCGATGTCGTCGGTGAGCCGGGAACGCGGCGGTACGCGATTCAAAACGACAAAGCAGTGCCGGTGCTCGTCGCGCACCATTTTGAGGGTCTCCTCCGTGGCCCACAAATCGAGCGGCGAGGGCTGCACCGGGATCACGACCAAGCCGGCGGCACGTACCGCGATGCGCGCCTCGGTTTCGGCGTGCGGCGGGGCGTCGATCAACACCAGATCCGTCGCCCGCGCCCGATCGTCGACCCATTGCGCGGCGCGCCAGCCGGGTAGCGCTATGAAATCAAAACCGATCGCCTCGGCGCCCAGCCGCGCCCGGCGCAGCTTAACCCAAGCCGCAAAGCTGCCTTGCGGATCGATGTCGAGAGCCGCAACCCGCGCGCCGCATCGCGCCCAGGCGACGGCGAGCTGAGTTGCAAGCGTCGTCTTGCCCACTCCGCCCTTGCGCTGTGCGATTGTGACAACCAGCCCCGCCATTCGGCCTCCGCTCTAGCAGAGGCAGTAGGAGGATGCTAGAGACCCGGCTGCTTCGCAGCCGAGAGCTGGCGCAGGACGCCGAGCCGCACTGGGACGCTCAGCACATAGGCCGAATCGGCTGCGCTGAACGCGCAAACCTGCACCGGCTCGCCATTTCGGACCCCGCGCGCCGTTGGTCGGCATTCAGTTGCGAAACGCGCTTTCCTGACGGACAAAGCGGACGCCACTGGCCAACGTCTCATACCCAACGTCCCGCCAATTGCCGTCGATCAACATTCCCATCTCGCGCCTCCTTGCGATCGACTGTAGTGAGCTAAGCGCTCGCGGCCCGGCGACGCGGTGTCAGACGTGGGGTCGTGTCGCTGCCGAGCATGCTGACGGGCACTGTGCACAGGGACGCGAGATCCCCCTTATCCCGAGCTCAGAACGGAACTTTGTTACGGGTCGCGCAATGCGCCGGCCGCCAATGACCATTACCCATATAGCCGGCCGGTTCCCAAACCCAGCCGGCGGGGCAAGCCTTTGATGCCAGCGTCTTCGCTTGCTGGGCGCCAGCTGCCGGTTGACGATCTGCTTGATCCGGTTGCGCGACCGCAGAGATGGGTATTGTCGCGACAGCGAGCGCGCCCAAAAAATAAAGCACATTCAATCGCATTTCTTGCTCCTATAGGTGGGTGGTAGGGCCCCCTTCGCCAATTCGAGGCCAGGACCACGCCCTGAGGATTTCGGTTCAAATGTGATCCGGCCCAGTAAAGCTCGGTTAAACTCGGTAAATTCGGTGACGTGCCCGCACAGTGTCAGCTGCTCAGCTTGTGCCACGGGGTCTCGCCCTCAGGCAGCCGGTCGCGAGCGGCGAGACCGCGACGCTGCCCTATAGCGCGGGGTCGAGCACCACGCGCTCCGGCGCGCCGGCCAGCACCGCCCGGTAGGCCTCTGCCGCGCGGGCGAGCGGATAGACATTAGCCGCAGGCACCGGAAAGGGCCGCAGCGCGCCGCTCTCGAAGCCCGGATGCAACGCGTCCAGCACCGCCGCGCCGTACTCGCTGTCGAGCGCCAAAGTGTCTATGCCGATAAAGCGGTGCCGGCCGCGGTAAAACGCGAAAATGTCGAAGGGAACGACGCGCTCGATCGTGGAGATCAAAATCTGCCGCCCCTGGATCGCCATGGCGCGGCAGGCGACTTCGAAATAGGGACTGCCGACGGTGTTGTAGACGATATCGGCGCCGTGCCCGCCGGTAGCGTCGCGCAGGCGCGCGGCGATGTCGCCCCGCGACGCGTCTAGTATGGTGATTTCGCCGGTGCGGTGGCCGAGATAGGTCGCGGCTGTGCGCGCCGCAGCGAAAACGCGCGCGCCAGCAGCGGTGGCGAGCTGGATCGCGGCCTGTCCGACCTTGCCGTTCGCGCCCAGGACCAGCAGGGTATCGCCGCGCTGCACGGATCCGGCCTCGCGCAGCCCTTCGTAGGCGGTGATGAAAGGGACACCAACCGCGCCCGCTTCGGCGAGCCTCATGGCGGCGGGTTTCTGCCGCACGTTCGCCGCGGGGAGCACGAGGTGCCGCGCATGCGTCCCGTCGCGCGTTATGCCAAGCTCGCCGCCGGAACCCCAGACCTCCTTTCTGAGGAGGTGCGGAGGGCCCTCTACGACCACACCGGCGTAGTCGCGTCCCGGCGTTCGCGGCCAGACCGCGTGCGGCATGACGCCCAGAACCGCCCTCACATCGCTCGGGTTGACCCCGGCGCTGTGGATCTCGATCACGGCGGATCCGGGAGGCAAGTCGCGAGGCAGCTCGATCTCGGTCACATGCAACGCGGCGTCGAGCGCATCCACGTCAGCGGCCTTCGCGGCAACCCGGATTGCGGCACTGCGCCGGCCGTCGGGGGAGGATAGCACCGCTCTATCTGCTACTTGATCGGGGGCACGGGCCGCTTGGCGTCGCCGGGCTGCATGACGAAGTCATACCGCAGCGTGTACCAAGGCGCCTGCACCTCGGGCGCCGGCGGTATCTCGTCCGCGTCGTGGCGGCGGTAGTTGCCGATGAGGGCCCTGGTGACGCTGAAGACGACATCGCTTTCCAGGCGCTCGTCGTCGTCCGCAAAAATCTGCGTGATCAAGGTCCGGTATCCTGGCTTGAAGCCGAGCACATGCAGGTGGGCGGGTCGGTAAGGATGGCGGCGCTGCGCGCGCAGCAATTCGCCGGTCGGGCCGTGCGTGGGCACCGGGTAGCCGGCGGGCTTTACCGAGCGGAACCAGAACCGTCCATCTTCTAGTGTGTGGAAGCGCCCCCGCAGGTTCATTTCAGCCTGGTTGGGATCCTGGTTTTCGTAAAGACCAACCGGGGACGCCTGCCAGACGTCGACCTCAACGCCGGGGATAGGCCGTCCCTCGGGGTCGTTGATACGGCAATCAACGAAGAGAGCTGGTCCGGGCGTCGGCGAACGGACGATGCTGCCGCCGTTGGGCGTGAGCGGGGAGTTGTCGCGCCAGAACGGGCCGAGCAGCGCGGCCGCGGTCTCGGTCGCGCCGCTGCCGCCGTTGCTCATCAGGCATACGAGGGTGGAGAAACCGACCGCGTCGGCGAAGAGCACACCTTCGTTGTGGGCGTCGTTCGTGGCTTTGCCGATGCGGTTGAGAAAATCGACTGCGAAATCGTACTCGTCCTGCGTGAGGCTGACCTCGCGCGCGAAGGCATGGAGGTGGCGGACGAACGCGACCATCACCGCGCGCAAGCGCGGGTTGGGCGCGCCCGCCATCGCAGCGAGCACAACGTCGGTGACGCCCTCCCCACTCTCGATAATGCCGTGAGCCGGCGGCTTTGCGGGCAGGGATGTTTCGCGCACGTCCATCAGGTTCCTCCTGCGATATCGATTACCCGACCCTCGCGTCGTCGGACGCCGAACCTTTGGCGCCGCGCTCGATCGGGTTGGCACGGCCACACAGTAAACGAGGTCTGCCTGGGCTGCGAGCCTGCGCGCGGAGGCGCTGGGAAGCTCAGGGATACGCCTGTCCGACGCTGGTGTATACCCTGCTGTCATAGCCGCCGAGCCAAGGGTTCACGTGTCCGACATTTATATTCGGCCCGTCGTAATAACCCCCGCCCGGGTTCGGACCCGCATCGGCGTCTCCGACGACTCCCGAGCAGCCGCCGAGAGACATCGCTAACCACGCAATGACCAGGGCGGATCGCAAATTTTTCATTATCGAGCCCAATCCAGTGCAGCGCGCAGCGTCCTCAGCCCAGTGTTTTGCGGCCGGCGATCAATGCGCTCGCGATCTGCGCGACATGTCGGCCCTGAAAGCGGGCGATCGCGAGCTCGTTTTCGGTCGGCCGGCGAGAACCGTCGATGCCGGCCAACGTCGTGGCCCCATAAGGCGTACCGCCGGTGATTTCGGTCATATTCATCAGCCGCTGCTCGGTGTAGGGGGTGCCGACGACGATCATGCCGTGGTGCAGTAACGTGAAGTGGAAGCTGACGAGCGTCGTTTCCTGACCGCCGTGCTGCGATGCGGTGCTGGTGAAGACGCTCCCCACCTTGCCGGCCAGCGCGCCGTTCGCCCACAGCCCGCCGGTTTGGTCGAGGAAGTTTCGCATCTGCGCGGCCATGTTGCCGAAGCGCGTCGGAGTGCCGAAGATGATAGCGTCGGCTTCGGCCAATTGCGTTGGCTGCGCGACCGGTATGTGCGCGAACGCCGCGCGGGCAGCCGCCGCGCCGCTCTTTTCCAGGATGTCGTCTGGCACAAGTTCGGGCACCTGCCAGAGGCTCACTTCGCTGGCGGCGACTTCACGTGCGCCGGCGGCGACGGCCTCCGCCATCTGATAGACATGCCCGTACATGCTATAAAAGATGACCTGGATTTTCGTTGACATGCGAAACCTCTGCCCCTGACACAAAAGCCGCCGCACTACAACTTATGGAAGGTCACGGATCTCTGAAGTAAAGCGCAGTTAAACCTCGTAAATGTCGATGGCTGTTGAGATCGCACCCGCCGCCAAAGCGATTGGTCGCGCCGCCGCGCTGTTGCGGGCCGGCCGGCTCGTCGCTTTTCCAACCGAGACGGTCTACGGCCTCGGCGGCGATGCGACAAACGAGCGTGCCGTCACCGATGTTTTCGCCGCGAAAGGCCGGCCGCGCCTCAATCCGCTGATCGTGCATGTCCCTAGCCTCCTCGAAGCCGAGAGCCTCGCCGTGTTCAACGCGCCGGCGCGCCGTGCCGCCGCCCGGTTCTGGCCAGGGCCGCTGAGCCTCGTCTTGCCGCGCCGCGCCGACAGCGGTTTGTCATTGCTCGCGAGCGCCGGCCTCGACACTGTCGCGGTCCGCGCGCCCGCCCACCCAATCGCGCAAGCTCTGTTGCGCGCGACCGGCCGGCCGATTGCCGCGCCGTCTGCCAATCGCTCCGGCCGGCTGAGCCCGACCGAGGCCGCGCATGTCGTCCAAGAACTCGGTGACGATGTCGCGCTGATCCTCGACGCCGGCCCCACCCCGGTCGGGCTCGAGTCGACGGTTCTCGACCTCTCGGCCGCGGTTCCCGCCTTGCTCCGGCCCGGCACTGTCACCATCGAGCAGCTGACCGAACTGCTCGGGCAGATTACGGCGCCCCAATCCGGTCGCGTGAAGTCACCCGGCATGCTGGCGAGCCATTACGCGCCGGCACTGCCCGTGCGTCTCGCCGCAACCGAGGCCCACCCCGGCGAAGCCCTGCTCGCCTTTGGCGGCGACGCTCCGCCTGGTTTTGCCGAAGTTTTATGGCTGAGCCAGTCCGGCGATCTGGCGGAGGCCGCGGTCAACCTCTTCGCGATGCTGCGCCGCCTCGATCGCCCGTGTTTCACCGGCATTGCAGTCATGCCGATCCCTGAACATGGCCTCGGCTGCGCGATCAACGACCGGCTGCGCCGCGCCGCCGCCCCTAGGATGCACCAATTAGGAAGTGGGCTTACATGATAGCCCTAACCCCCCGCGCGGGGGAGGGGGTGGGGCAAGGAGCGGATAATGGAAATCGGAGCGGCGCTCGAACGCATCAAAGCCGTGGTCGGGCGGAAGGGCTGGGTCGACGATCCGCGCCAGCAGGAACCTTACCTCACCGAAGCGCGCCGGCTGTGGCGCGGCACGACCCGCCTCGCCGTGCGTCCGGCGTCGACTCTTGAGGTCGCGGAGGTCGTGCGCATCTGCGCGGAGGCGCGGCTGCCGATCGTGCCGCAAGGCGGCAATACCGGCCTCGTCGGCGGTAGTGTTCCCTCGGAGGACGGGCACAATATCGTCCTCGCACTCGGCCGCATGAACCGCATCCGCGCCATCGATACCGTCAATTTCACGATGACCGTCGAGGCGGGTTGCATTCTCGCCCGGCTGCAACAGGCGGCTGCTGAGGTGGATCGCCTGTTCCCATTGAGCCTTGGCGCCGCGGGCAGCTGCCAGATCGGCGGCAATCTGTCGACGAATGCCGGCGGCATCGCGGTCTTGCGCTATGGCAATGCACGCGAATTGGCGCTGGGTCTCGAAGTCGTGCTGCCCGATGGACAGATCTGGGATGGGGCGAGGGGGCTGCGCAAGGACAACACGGGCTACGATCTGAAGCAGCTGTTCATTGGCGGCGAAGGAACGCTCGGTGTCATCACCGCCGCCACCGTCAAGCTTTTTCCGAAGCCGCGCGAAATCGAGACTGCATTCCTCGGCCTGACCAGGGTCGAGGATATCATGGCCCTGTTTGCGCGCGCCCGCGCCGCGACCGCCGACCAGCTCACCGCTTTCGAGCTGATCCCGCTCGCGGCGCTCGATTTGGCGCTGGCTCATATTGCCGGGACCATCGATCCGCTCGCCGAGCGGCAACCCTGGTACGTGCTCCTCGAAATGTCGTCGAGCCAAACCGACAGCGGCCTTCGCGGGCTCCTGGAGCGGCTTCTTGAAAGCGCGCTGGAAGAGGGTCTCATTGCCGATGGCGTCATCGCCGAGAGCGGCGCGCATGCCAAAGAGCTGTGGCGTATCCGCGAGGCCATTGTCGAGGCGCAGGACTATTCGGGCTCGATCAAGCACGATGTCTCGGTGCCGGTCAGCCGGGTCGCCGAATTCATCATTCGCGCGAGTGCCGCCGTCACGGAGCGCCTGCCCGGCATTCGACCGATGGCCTTCGGCCATGTCGGCGATGGTAATATCCACTTCAATCTGACGCAGCCGGACGGCGCCGACACCGCCGCCTACCTGGCGCGCTGGCAGGAGTTCAACGACATCGTGCACGGCATAGTGCATGAGCTCCACGGCTCGATCAGCGCCGAGCACGGCGTCGGCCGCCTCAAGCGTGAGGAGATCACGCATTACAAATCGCCAGTCGAGATCGAGCTGATGCGCCGGATCAAATGCGCGCTCGATCCGCACAACATCATGAACCCGGGCAAGGTCGTGAGCGTGTAAGCTGATGTTGACGAAGAGCCAAATTTTGGGGGTCCCTCGTGGTCCGAAACCAAACGGATGCCTCCCGAGGACTCCCCCAGATTGCTGCGTTGCTGCGCTCCTCACAATGACAGCCAATTAGAGGGTCATTGCGAGCGGAGCGAAGCAATCTCGGATCGAAGGGAGTGAGATGACTTACGCCGCCCCGCTCGCCGATATGCGCTTCGTGCTCGAGGAAGTCGCCGGTATCGGCGAGATCGTACAATTGCCCGGATATGAGGCGGCTTCTCCTGATCTTGTTGAGGCGATCCTCGGCGAGGCGGGCAAACTCGCGGAAACCGTGTTCGCGCCTCTCAACCAGCTGGCCGATCGTACGGGCAGCGTGCTGGAGAACGGCGTCGTGCGCACGCCGCCGGGATTTCTCGAGGCCTATGCTCGCTACGTCGAGGGCGGCTGGAACGGGCTCACGGGCGATCCCGAATATGGCGGGCAAGGATTGCCGCTGGCGCTCGCCGCACCGGTCATCGAGATGTGGAATTCCGCCTGCATGAGCTTCGCGCTCTGCCCGCTGCTCAATCTGGGCGCGGTGGAATTGCTTCAGTCGCACGGTACGGCTGAACAAAAGCGGCTTTATCTCGGCAAGCTCGTCTCCGGCGAATGGACCGGCACGATGAATTTGACCGAGCCGCAGGCCGGCTCCGATCTCGGAGCCCTCAGAACGCGCGCCGTGCCCGCTGGTGATCATTATCGCGTCACCGGCCAGAAGATCTTCATTACCTATGGCGACCATGATATCGCGCCGAACATCGTCCACATGGTGCTGGCGCGCACTCCCGAGGCGCCGCCCGGCAGCAAAGGGATCTCACTGTTTCTCGTGCCGAAATTCCTGCCCGACGCGTCGGGCACGGCAGGGCCGCGCAACGAAATCCGCACGCTGAGCCTCGAGCACAAACTCGGCATCCATGCTTCGCCGACCTGCGTGCTTTCTTATGAGGACGCGATTGGCTGGCGCATCGGCGAGGACAACCGCGGTCTCGAATGCATGTTCACGATGATGAACAATGCCCGCCTCAATGTCGGCGTGCAGGGCCTCGCGATCGCCGAACGCGCCTACCAGCAGGCGCGCGAGTTCGCCCGCACGCGCGTGCAAGGCCGTCCGATCGGCGCTCCGCCGGAGGCAGGTGCGGTGCCCATCATCCACCATCCCGATGTGCGGCGAATGCTGTTGTGGGTGCGCGCTGCGACCGAGGCGATGCGCGCTCTCGCCTACTACACGGCCGCATTGATTGACCGAGGACGCCGCCATGCCGAAGCCGGCGAGCGTTTCCGCACACAGCGCCGCGCGGAACTGCTGATCCCGGTGGTTAAGGCATGGTGCAGCGAGTTGGGGGTGGCCGTCGCCTCGACCGGCATCCAGGTGCATGGCGGCATGGGCTACGTCGAAGAGACCGGGGCGGCGCAATATCTGCGCGACGCACGGATTACCCCGATCTATGAGGGAACCAGCGGCATTCACGCCAATGATCTCGTCGGCCGCAAGCTGTCGCGCGACCGCGGCGAAGCGATCGTGGCGCTTTTCAATGACATTGACGCAACGCTGGCAGCGCTCGACGAGGTTCGCGGAGCGGATCACTCCGATCTCTCGGTAATCAAGAGGGAGCTGCAGCGCGGGCTCTCGGCGCTCAAAACGACGACAGTGTGCCTGCTCGAGCAGTCGGCGGAAGCGGCGGCAACAGGCGCGGTTCCATTTCTTGAAATGCTGGGCATCGTTTGCGGGGGATGGCTGATGGCGCGCCAGGCGCTCGCCGCCGAGCGTCGGGTGACGCAGGGGGGCCACGACGCCGGCTTTCTTACCGCCAAAATCAAGACCGGGCGGTTTTACGCCGAACACTTCCTGGCTTTGGCCGAGGGCCGGCTGCAGGGCGCCCTTGGCGGCAGCACCGTGCTCGATTTCGATCCGGCCCAGTTCTGATCTGGACTTTGGCCGCTTGAGGCGCGAGCTGGCGCCGGGTAGCATCGGGTTGGGAGTTTGACGCGAAGGAGGGCCGCGATGGCGAAGATCACCGGCGGTTGTCTCTGCGGCGCTGTGCGCTACACCGCCGACGCCGACCCGACGAGCGCGACTGTCTGCCATTGCCGCGACTGCCAGAAATTCACCGGCAGCGCATTCGCCGCGCTGGTTCGGGTGCCGAGCGAGGGGCTGACGATCGAGGGCAACCTCAAGACGTTCAGCAGCATTGGCGGCAGCGGCAACCCCATCTTGCGCCACTTCTGCCCCGAATGCGGTTCGTCCATCGCCGAGGAGCCGGGCACGCGGCCTGGCGTCGTTATCCTCAACGTCGGGACCTTCGACGACCCCGCCATTGCGAAACCGGGGCGGGAGATCTTCCGAGGCGACGCATTGCCCTGGGTGCACGTGGACGGCGATATCCAGCGTTTTACTAAACGGCCGGACTGAGGGATGGAGACGGAACGGTGAAGCTCCCCCTGACTGGCGGCTGCCTCTGCGGCGCACTGCGTTACGAGATCAGCGAACTGCCGCTGATGACCTATACCTGTCACTGCATTGATTGCCAGCACCTGACGGGAAGCGCGTTCTCGCTCGCGATCACCGTGCCGGACACAGCCTTCCGCCTGACGAAGGGCGAACCGCGGGTATTGCGGCGCACCGCCGAAAGCGGCCGCATCGTCGAACGATGGCTGTGCCCGGAATGCGGCTCCTGGATTGTCGGCAGCCCGCAGCCGGACGCGACACCGGGCGAGATGATCCGACGGGTGCGAGCGGGCACGCTCGACGACACATCGTGGCTGCGGCCGATCGCGCATTTCTGGGCGCGCAGCAAGCAGCCCTGGGTCGTGCTTCCCGAGGGGGACCAGATTTTCGAGACGCAACCTGGATAACGGAGGAACGAAAGATGGCGGAAATTCTCGGTCTCGGCTGCACCCACTGGCCGACCTTGTGCGGCAAGAACGAGACGCTGACGGGCGTCTTCAAGCGGGTGCTGGAGGCGCCGAACGTCGATGCGAAATACAAGAACCCGGCCAACTGGCCGGCTGAACTGCTAGCCGAACTCGGCAATGATGACGGGCTGTCGGCCGCCAACCGCTGCGGTGAGCGTTTCGCCAATGACTTTCGTGCGGTCCGCAAGATCCTGGACGACTTCAACCCGGATTTCGTGCTGGTCTGGGGCGACGACCAATACGAGAACTTCAAGGAAGACATCGTCCCGCCGTTCTGCATCCTCGGCTACGACGACAACTTCGACCTGCAGCCCTGGCACACCGGCAATGGCGGCAAGCCGAACCGCTGGGACGAGCCGGGCGACTGGAAATTGCCTCTGAAGGGACATCGCGAGGCGGCGAAACACATCGCCACGGGACTTATCGAGCGAGGCATCGACCTCGCCTACGCTTATAAGCCCTTGCACCACCCGATGGCGCACGCCTTCACCAACACGTTTCTCTACCTCGACTGGGGCCGGGAGGGCTTCCCCTACCCGGTCGTGCCGTTTGCGATCAACTGCTACGGCCGCAACCTGATCCACGCGCATGGCGGCCTCGGCCACCTGTTCGCGCCGCCGCGGCCGGAAAACGAGGCGGGCGACCCGCCGTCGCCGCAGCCATGGCGCTGCATGGATGTCGGCGCGGCAATTGCCGAAGTCCTAGCGAAATCGCCCTATCGGGTGGCGCTTATCGCGTCCTCCTCGTGGTCGCACTGCTTCCTGTCGCCGAAAAACGGCTATCTGTGGCCGGATCACGAGGGCGACCGCCTGCTGTTCGACGCCGTCTCTCGCGGCGACTACGCGACCTGGCGAAAGCGCACGTTGGCCGAGATGGAGTTCGCCGGACAGCATGAGATGCTCAATTGGATGGCGCTGATCGGCGCAATGGAGGCGTTGGACCGCCGGCCAATTATCCAGGACTATATGGAAACGTACATATTGGCCTCCGACAAGTGCTTCTTGTCCTTCCCTGCTTGATCGGCTTGGTCTTGTAGAGTAGGGCGGAAAAGCGGTAGCGCATTCCGCCAGACGCGAAGCTGGCGCCGAAAGGCCGACGGAATGCGTTGCGAAGCTGGGCAAGAATCCCGCTCGCCCGCCTTCTTATTCGTCGCCCCGGCGAAGGCCGGGGTCCAGGCTTCGGCGGGACGAGGACTGGTACGCCATTGCCATTACCTGAAAATTCCGAGAGGCAGAGACGTGGGTCCCGGCCCAAGCCTGTCCTCGCGCCGCGCTGCGCGCGGACCCGTGGGCCGGGACGACGTGTCGAGAATCTGCCGATTGTTTATGACAGTCTGGATAGTTGCCAACGTCTGTGCATTTCCGCCCTGCGCGTCATTGGCTGATCCCAGTCGACGGATTGATACAGCGCCTCGCTATTGAGGCAAAATTCCGTCAAATCCGACTAGAAAAATCTGGTGGACAGCATTTTGACGTGCAATAGACGGCAGGTTGACTGATATATAGTTAAGGTCAATACCGTCTGATGCCGGTCTGATCTTCGATTTCACGCACTGGCCATCGGATTCCAGTACCGAGCCGACAACCAGGGAGGGGCCAGTGCACAGCATCTCCGCAGCACAGCGAGCCCACTGCATTGCTCTAACCAAGCAAGCCTTGTCCTTAGTGGTGCTCTTGTCTTCACTTGGAGTCTGGGCCGTCGTCGGGGTAGCAGCTGCGTCGCTGGCTGCCGCCTGGTTACAGTAACCGGGGGGCAGCAACGTCGAACGTCCAATAACCCGGTGACGCCGTGCGAGCACGGCTCACCCACAGTCAGGGAGAAAATCAATGCAGGCGTTCTCTGACGATCATGAAGCCGTCATCGCCGAATTTATACGCACTCGCGGGGTCACGCGCTGTCCCACGGCCTGCGCGGTTCCCACTCAGGCATCGGTCAATGCAGCCGATCGCGCCGCACTTGAGGAATACGCAGTCTCGCGTTCGCGACAACGCCGGGAGAAGGCCGCTGCGCGTGCGCGCTTCCTTTTAGGTATCAATTTACTGCAGCCGTCCCACGGAAAGTAGCGCTCGCAACTTTTGCGGCGCTGTCATCGGCCGCCATTGCAGCGAGCGCGCTGCCAATAGCGGCAAGGTAGACCGGCGCCAGATTGATCGCATAGCACCGCAAGCAGGCTTCCGTAAATTTTATGACGTGCTCGTCGCCATTGGCCACGGCGCGGTCGATCAAGGCGTCCTCGTGATAAGGTCGCGGTTCGGTGTGTCGGCCGTCAGCACTGTGGCCAAAGCATGCGTACAGTGCACAACCAGTCTGCCATGCGTAACGCAGCGTCCTGCGTGCCGTCGCCTCGCTGACCTGCGGGACAATGCCGCCAAGCGCTGCAAGGCTGGTCACACCATGGATAAAGACGATTGTCGTCAGGACATCATGGGCATTGTCTAGAAAGACGTTGGCAAATGCTTCGGTGAGCTCCGAGAGCAGCGGGTCGATGCCGCCGCCAAGATCGATCATCCCAATCACCGGCGCAAATTCTGGGAAGTCGTCGAGCATCGTCAGAGATGCTGTAATGCTGGCGAGCTTGCGCCGGTGGGGCGGCGGGATCGAGGGCAGCTTCCTGATCGCTTCATTGGGGGTCATCGCACCATTCCCGATGTCGGAATGCGTCGGAAGCTCCCGGTAGGTGGCCGTCCAGCTGGCGAGCGCGTCGGCAAGTTCGCGGATGCGCCCTGGTGTCTCAGCAGCGGCAAGTGTGCGGACGGCGTGACCGACCCGGATCACACCATGGGTCGCCGCGGCAGAAAATCCCGGGGCCAGCCTGTCGACCCAGCGATCGAGCACCTCGCGCCACGCCTGCTCTTCGAGCTCTCGAGCGAAGAACTGAGCCCAATCGGTGAAACGATCACGCCGGCCGAGCGGACCGCGCCAATCCTCGCGACGGATTGAAGCGACAGCCGCCGGTCGCGGCAGCATTCGCTCCCGATATCGCGAAATCCACGGCATCACCGTATCCGGCCTGCCCAATGAACAGAGCGCCTCGGCCACCATTGGGGCGTGATTGCTGTTGCCGTTCGTCAGCTCGATGCCATAACCGGCGAGGCTCTCAAGGGCTTCATCCAGAGCTGAATACGGCGGAGCACGCATGATACGACGGCCGTGGTGAAGGATGTCGGATGTTAACGCCGGCCGGGAAGCGTCGTCCAATGGCGATTGTTCACCAGTGGATGAGCCACATTCATGCGGACCCATGACCCGTCTCCGGCTCTCCTCCCTCGGGAGCCAAGGCTCTGACAGCGCTTGAGTGACTGTGGCTCAATGTCGAACAAAACGCGCGTCCGGTCCTGCCGGAGATCCACATATACAAAAGCCCCGACGGCCGGAGCGAGATCGATCCGCAGCCCGGCCGCCTGCCGGCGGTCGCGAAATACCGTGCTCCCAGCGGGGTCGTACGCTAGCGGGCTCGACCGCAGCGGAAGCTCTTGCAGCTCGGTTGACGCAAGACTAACTTAGGGCTCCGAGGCAAAGCAGACGCCCCGTCAGACGGTGTCCGTCCAAGTTCTGCGCCGCTCGCCATGCGAGGAGTGCGCATCTATGAATGGACGGCTTCGAACACCCCTGCAGCACATCGCTCTGTCACCGGCGCCAAGCTCGCCGATCGCTCACGAACTTGCGGTCAGCGCTCGTCGCGACCATCGACCGCAGACAGGGCGCCACTCAACCCCTCGATTAATCAGCAGGAGGAGCTATGGTCTATAGGACGATCTGTACGGCTGCCTTTATTTTCGCCGCGACGTCGCATCTAGCGGTCGCAGCCGATGATTGGCAAGCGCAAGTCGGCGAGGCTCTGGGAAAACCGGGTACGGCGGCTCCCGGGGGCGTCTACCGCGTCGCGCTGCCGCGCACCGACATCAAAGCCACGCTCGACGGCGTCGAGCTGAAGCCCGGCTTCGCGCTCGGCAGCTGGCTCGCTTTCGAGAAGATGGGTGAGCAGGGCATGGTGATGGGCGATCTCGTGCTGACCGAGACCGAGGTCAATCCAGTCATGACCAAGCTCGCCGCCGGCGGCATCGAGGTGACGGCGCTGCACAATCATCTGCTGCGCAATCAGCCTTTCACGATGTATATGCACGTGCTCGGGCATGGTGACCCGGTAAGGCTCGCCGCTGCGCTGCACGCCGCGCTGGCCGCGAGCAAGACGCCGCTCGCCGCGGCTCCGGCTGCACCCTCGACGCCGCCGCCGATCGATCTCGACACCGCCGCGATCGATCAGACACTGGGGGCAAAAGGCACCAATAACGGCGGCGTCTACCAGTTCAGCATTCCGCGCGCTGAGCCGATCACGGAGGGCGGCATGGCCGTGCCGCCACCAATGGGCTCGGCCAATGCGATCAACTTTCAGCCGACCGGCGGCGGCAAGGCGGCAATCACCGGCGATTTCGTGCTGGTGGCCAAGGAGGTGAACCCAGTGCTAAAGGCGCTGCGCGAACACGGGATCGAGGTGACAGCGATTCACAATCATATGCTCGACGACCAGCCGCGTCTTTATTTCATGCACTTCTGGGCCAATGACGACGTCAAGAAGCTCGCGGTGGGCCTGAAGGCGGCGCTCGCGCAGATCAATATCGCCAAGAGCTGAGCCGTGCTCACACGGGCGGTGCTCGTGGCGGCGAGCCTCATCGCGCCGGCCGCCGCGACGGCGCAGACCGCCGGCCAGCCCCTGGGGTTGGAGACGAAGATCCCATTGGGCGAAATCAGCGGCCGGATCGACCACATGGCCATCGATTTGGCGCGCCGGCGGTTGCTTGTCGCAGAGCTCGGCAATGACAGCCTCGGCGTGCTGGATCTGGCGGCCGGCAAGGTGCTGCGCAGGATCGAAGGGATGAGCGAGCCGCAGGGCGTCGCCTACATTCCGTCTGCCGACAGCGTCTATGTCGCGAATGGCGGGGACGGCTCGGTAAGGGTGCTGCGCGGCGAGGATCTTGCGCCGGCGGGGCGCATCGAGCTGCGCAACGACGCCGACAATGTGCGGGTGGACACCTGGCGCGATCGCGTCCTCGTCGGTTACGGCAAGGGAGCGCTCGCGGTGATCGATCCGGCGAGGCGGACCAAAGTCGCCGACCTTCACCTGAAAGCGCATCCCGAGGGCTTCCAGATCGACGAAACCGGAAACCGAGTCTTCGTCAACGTGCCGGATGCCCGCGAAATCGAAATCGTCGACCTTGCATCGGGAGCGAGCCGATCGCTGCCGACGCAAGGCGCGCGATCGAATTTCCCGATGGCGCTCGCTCGCGATGGACGCCAGGTGCTCGTCGTTTTTCGCAACCCGCCGAGCCTGATGGTGCTGTCCAGCGAGGACGGGCACCGCCTCGCCGAGATGGAAGCCTGTGGCGATGCCGATGACGTCTTCGTCGATCCCAAGCGTCGCCGCGTCTATGTGAGCTGCGGCGACGGGGTCGTCGATGTGTTCGAACAGCAAGGGGCCGAGTATCGGCGGCTGGCGCGGGTGCCTACAGTGCCTGGCGCCCGTACGTCGCTGTTCGCTCCCGAGCTCGACCGGCTGTTTGTGGCGGTCCGCGCGGGGTCGAGCGAGCCCGCGGCGATCTGGGTGTTCCGGCCAGTCCCATGAGGGACGCTGGCGTCGCGGCGCTGATTACGGCGGCGGTCCTTGCCTGCTGGTGCGGCGCTGCGCAGGCCTACCGGCCATTCGACGGCACGGATGCGGCAATAGCGGACACCGGGGAGGTTGAAGTCGAGCTTGGCCCGGTCGAGTATCTTCGCGACGGCGCCGAGCGTACGCTGCTTGCTCCCGACTACCGGATAAATTACGGCTTCACTCCGGGTTGGGAAGCTTCCCTCGAAGGGAGAGTAGCCCACGGTCTGACCTCCGAGCTTCCCGGGGCCAGCCTGGTTGGCAGCGACGTCCTTCTCAAAGGCGTGCTGCGCGAGGGCAGCCTGCAGGAGAAGCCGGGACCCAGTATCGCAACCGAATTCGGCGTTCTGCTGCCGGGGATCAATGACGAACACGGGACCGGGGCGGTTCTTAACGCCATCGCCTCGCAGCGCTGGGATTGGGGAACGGTCCACCTCAATGCGCAAATTGCGCTTACCCGCGAGCAGCATGCCGATTATTTCCTCGACACGATTATCGAGGGTCCTCACGACTGGGTTGTGCGGCCCGTCTCCGAGTTCTTTTATGAACGCGATGTTGACGTGCTTCGGACGCGCTCGGCGCTGGTTGGCGCGATATGGCAAGTGCAAGACAATATCGCCGTCGATTTCGCCGTGCGCGGCGCACGCATTAATGACCATACGGCAGGCGAGATCCGCGCCGGCGTAACTTTCGCGTTCGGCGTAACGAAAGGGCCGGATATCCTCTCCGGCCTTAGTTCACACGGGCTCCGCAGCGCGTTGGTCCAGTGAATCGTGCAAAATGAAAACCGGCTCGATAGCGGCAACGAGTGGTGGCGGCCAATGCCTGCGGGAACCTCGGCCGACGCGATTAGGGTATTGGCTGCGCGCGGCGTGCGGGCGTTTGGCGACGGGTTTGTCGCCCTGTTGCCGCCGATCTACGTGCTCGAACTCGGGTTCAGCGCACTGGCGGTTGGTGCGATCGTCACCGGCACGCTGATGGGCACCGCCATCCTCACGCTCTGCGTGGGATGGATCGCCAACCGGTATTCACGGCGCAAGCTCCTCGTCATCGCGGCGGTACTGATGACGGCAACAGGCGCCGGCTTTGCAACGATCGCGAATTTTTGGCCGCTCCTTGTGATTGCGTTTGTCGGTACGATGAACCCGACCTCGGGCGATGCCAGCATTTTCGTGCCCCTCGAGCAAACGGTCCTCACCCAGACGATCGCCGCGCGGCGAAGAACTGCGCTATTCGCGCGCTACAGCCTCATCGGTTCGGGCGCATCAGCGCTCGGCATAATGGCAGCCGCGCTCCCGGATTTCGTGACGGTGTGGACCGACTGCAGCCGAGCCGCCGCGATGCAGCTGATGTTCGGCATTTACGCGGCGCTGGGGGTCATTTGCTTGCTGCTCTATCGGCCGCTTTCGCCGGCAGTCGAGTTCGCCGACGAAGCGCTGCGATCGCCATTGCAGCAGTCAAAGCGGCTGGTTTACGGCATGGCCGCTCTCTTCGGCATGGATTCCTTCGGAACCGGCTTCCTGGTGCAGTCTCTGCTCGCACTTTGGCTCTACAAAGCATTCCAGGTGTCAGTGACGACGACGGCGGCGATCCTCTTCTGGAGCAGCCTCTGCTCCGCGATCTCCTACCTCGTTGCGGTACCGATCGCCGCCCGCATCGGGCTCATCAACACAATGGTGTTCACGCACCTGCCATCGAACATTCTGTTGATCCTGATCCCGTTCGCGCCGGATCTCGTGACCGCGATTGCGTTGTTGCTCGCGCGCAGCGCATTATCACAAATGGACGTGCCGACGCGGACCTCCTATGTGATGGCCGTCGTGGCGCCTGAGGAGCGCCCGGCCGCGGCGAGCCTGACGGCGGTGCCAAAAACCTTTGCCTGGGCTGCCGGATCTATGATCTCGGGCTATCTGCTGACGCTTTCCAGTTTCGGCTGGCCGCTTGTCATCGCCGGCCTCATCAAAGGCGCCTACGACATTTTGTTGTTGCTGAAATTTCGCAAGATACGCCCTCCAGAGGAGGCCGAATTATCGGCGGTTTGACGTTGCCTTAAAGGAGGCCCAACCCACCCGCCGCTCCGCCCGCGATCAGAATCCACAGCGGATTGGTAAGCGCCCGCAGCATCAGTACTACTGCAGCGGCGGTAATCGCCAAGCTCGGCCACGCGGCGTCAGCCGCTCGAGCCATGACGTAACCAGCCGCAATTACTAGGCCGATGGTCAGGGGCGCCAGCGCCTGCCGTACAATATTCTGCCATTGCCTATCGCGAAATCGATCCCATAGCGTGTAAGAAGCGTAATACATGCAGCAAGGCGGGCTGAATGTTGCGAGTGCAGCGGGCAATAGCGCCGGCAATGCCTCCTGCCTACCTTGAGCCCGATGAAGCTCATCATCAGGATCATATTGGGGCCCGGCACTACTTGCGAGACGGGGAAAATATCGGCGAAATCCAGATCGGTCGGCCACCTCTGTTCTGTCACAAAGTGGCGAACGTCCGGGAGAACCGTGGGGAAAGCCGCCGAAGCTGATCGATGACAACACCGCGAGATGCGCCGGCAATGTCGCGGACGAAGAAAAAATATTGCTCATGTTCTGGTATTCCCAACAGCAGTGGCAGCGACGCTTAAAAGCGCCAATGCGAGCAGGACAACAAGTAGCGGCAGCTTGACGAAGACCATGCCCACGAACGCCAGCCCGGCGAAGAGCAACGCTGTCGGCCGAGCGCGATGCGGCGGCAGCCGCCGGATCCCGGTCGCGATAAGCAGCCCGGCTGCGGCAGCAGAAAGTCCGCCCAGAATATTTCGAACCACAACAACGTGAGCATTTTGGAGGACCAGCGCGCCAAGCGATAGTCCGACCGTCCACGGCACCAGGATGAAACCCGCCACTGCAGTAATCGCTGCGATCGTGCCGCGGAGTTTCGCGCCAGCACAGACAGCTACACCCAGGATGTTTGGTCCGGGCATCAGCTGGCAGAGCGTCAAGGTTTCGGCGAATTCCTGCTCGTCCATCCATGCGGTTTGCTCGACGACGACGCGGCGGGCCCGGACGAGGCCGCCGCCGAAACTGCACAGAGACGCTTTTAGAAAAGCGGCAAACACCTTATGCAGTCCGACGCGCTTTGCGGGAGTTCCAATCTCGACGGTCTGAGACATTCCCCATCTCGTTCTCGGCTTGTCGTGTGCCACGTTGTGTGCAAGGCAGTATCGGCGAGGTTGGGGTATCCTGCCTCGGGCAGGGCCTCGCGGCCCGATCGTCTCACCAAAGGTTTGAGGGGACTATGGCATCGAAAACGCTTCAATTTCCTCTGACGGTATTGGCAGTGGCGCTGCTCATCGTCGGAACGCAGCCAGTTTGGGCTCAGGAGGAGGACGTCGCTGCTTTGGCAGCCGCCTTGAAAGAGGTGAAGTTCACGCTCCAGGAGGGCTTGAAAGCCAGCGAGCGCGAGGGAACGCCGGTCTCCGCGCAGTTCGAGATCGATGCGGGCAAGCTTCAGCTTTCAATTTATACAGCCAACGGCGACGACTTCACCGAGGTCATCGCCGACCCCAACAATGGCGCCGTTTTAAGAGCCGAGAAGATCACCGACAGCGACGATCTCAATGATGCGATCGATCAGAAAGCCGCAATGGGCAAGGCGACGGTCTCACTGTCCGCTGCCGCGGACACCGCCGAGAAGGAGAACCCGGGATCCCGCGTCGTCGGCATCTTCCCCGATTTAGAGGACGGGCACGCCGTCGCTCAGGTGACCCTGCTGCAGGGGGCGACGGCCAAGAAGGTCGCCGAGAAGCTGGATTGAGTCGCCCCCGCTGGCGTTACCGTCGCAAACGTTGGTTTCCGAAGCAGGGCCTCCATGAAGCGGCAAAGCCACCTCAATCTGACGGCGGCTGCGCTCGCCAGAAGCGCGAGTTGATCCTGGCATGAAAAGCCCGGTCCACGTCCGCCACCGCCGGCGCATCCTTTGCGTCTTTCCCCGCTACGCTCCGTCGTTCGGCACCTTTCATCATGCTTATCCGCTGATGGATGGCGTGCGGGCCTTTATGCCACCGCAAGGGATTCTCGTTGTTGCCGCCTATCTGCCGCAGGAATGGGAGGTGCGCCTGGTTGACGAGAACGTTCGGGAGGTGAGCGACGACGAGCTGGACTGGGCGGAGGCTGTCTTTGTCAGCGGCATGCACGTGCAGAAATCCGCGATCAACTCCGTGGCGTGGCGGGCGCGGTCGTTCGGCAAACCGACGGTGCTGGGCGGCTCGTCGGTGTCGGCGTCGCCGGAGCAATACCCGGAATTCGACTATCTCCATCTCGGCGAAATCGGAGACGCGACCGACGCGCTAATCCGGGTGATCGACGAGGACGTCAGACCCCCGCCGGTACAGCGCCGGTTCATCACTGGCGAACGGCTGCCGCTTGCCGATTTTCCACTACCCGCCTATGAACTGATCGACGGCGGGCGCTACTTTATCGGCAGCGTGCAATTCTCGAGCGGCTGTCCCTATCGCTGCGAGTTCTGCGATATTCCGGCATTGTACGGACGCCAGCCGCGTCTCAAGACGCCGGAGCAGATCATCGCCGAACTTGACGCTTTGCTCGCCGCCGGCATCAAAACCTCGATTTATTTTGTCGACGATAATTTCATCGGCAATAAAAAAGCCGCCCGCGAGCTGCTCCCGCATTTAGTTGCGTGGCAAAAGCGCCGCGGCTACCCGGTACAGCTGTGCTGCGAGGCGACCCTCAATGTCGCCAAGAGCCCGGAAATCCTGGCGCTTATGCGCGAAGCCTATTTTTGCACGATGTTCTGCGGCATCGAGACGCCCGAGCTGGCCGCACTCGAGGCAATGCAGAAGTCGCAAAACCGCGCGGTCCCTTTGCTCGACGCAGTGGCTACGATCAACAGCTACGGGATCGAAGTAGTTTCCGGCATTATCCTCGGTCTCGACACGGATACCCGAGAAACCGCCGATCATTTGATCGAGTTCATCGACAGCTCGAACATTCCCATGCTTACCATCAACTTGCTGCAGGCCTTGCCCAAGACGCCGTTATGGGACCGCCTGCAGGCTGCAGGACGGCTCAGCGATCAGGAGGAACGCGAGTCGAATGTCATCTTCACCCGCTCGTACGAGGAGGTGTTACAGAGCTGGCAGCGCTCCATCCGGCACGCCTATACGCCCGAGGCGATCTATGGGCGCTTTGCCTATAACGCGCAGCATACCTATCCCAACCGCATCAGCCCGCCGTTATCTCGAGCGCGTCTCAATCCCGCCAACCTGCGCCGCGCGCTTCTCATCATAATCAAGCTTCTGATCCGTATCGGAATACTAGGGGGTTATCGCCGGATTTTCTGGCGAATGGCTTGGCCGGCACTGCGCACCGGCCGCATCGAAGAACTAATCCATGTGGGGCTCGTGGCGCATCACATGATTACTTTTGCGCAGGGCTGTGCTCGAGGTCACGAGAACGCATCCTTTTTCGCAACGCGGCCCAAACTGGCCGCGCCCGAAAATGCTGCAAGTTAGCGTTATGGCACAGCGCGTCGTCCGGCGTTGTTGCTCGATCGGCTTCGCTCCTCTTGTTGTCGCCCCGACGGCGGTCGGGGCCCAGCCCTCAGCCGCCCGTGCGCCGGAGCAGTGGATACCGGCCTTCGCCGGCATGACAATGGTGGATAGGGCGAAGATCGCGCGAACTTACCGCTTGGCACACTAGCGTCCGAAGACCGCGAAGATCTCTTGCAGCGCGGTAATTTGATTGCCGTCGACGGAGTTGGGAACGAGAACCGGTGTGTTGACGCCGGCCTCGCGCCACGCCTGGATGCCCTCGTTTACTTTTGCTGCCGGACCGCATACGCTATTGTCGGCGATCCAGCGCTCAGTCAGATATTTCGGTATGTCGGCGGAGCGGTTTTCGGCGATCGCCTTCTCGACCGCAGACATCTCCTCGATGTAGCCGGCCTCGTTCCAATAAGCGCGATAGTTCGGCAGCATCGCGTAACGCACAAACCGACGGCGCAGCAGCGCGATTGCCGCAGCCACATCGTCCGAGATGCAGACCGGCAGCATATTGCCGATCATGAAGCTCGGGTCACTGCGTTTGCCCGGCGGCAAAGCGGCGAGCGAGTTTGGCACGTGCGAAAGGCTGGCATTGGCGAAGATCACGCCTTCGGCAATCTCACTCGCAAGCGCGACCATCTTCTTGCGCAACGCAGCAAGAACAATCGGCGGCAAATCGCCGATCCTTTCGTAAGATCCGAGCCTCGCGACGAAGCCGCGGACATCGGCGAGCGGCTCGCCCGGCCTGACCCCCAGGCGCTCGTGCGTCGGGCCGTGCGCGACCCCGATGCCGAACCGGAAGCGCCCGCCGGAGACCTCGTGCAGATAGGCAGCCTCCTGCGCGAAATCCTCGACCGAGCGCGCATAGATCGGGGCGATCGCGGTGCCGAAGGTGATGCGCTTGGTGGCAAGCGCCAGGCCCATGCATTGCGCCATATTGCCGAACCGGCTCGGCACATAGATGCCTGCGAAGCCGCGCCGGTCCAATTCTCTCGCAATATCGAGGGTTTGGCGTCGCCGTTCCGGGACGGCGACGAGGCTGATGGCGGGTAGCGGCTCGGGCATCAAATCGCGCTCCTCTGCTCCAACGCTTCGGCGAAGCGATGATAACCGCTGCGGAAGGATCGGCTATCCTGCGCTGCTTCTCCTGCCGGCGCTCAACTCGGTAGGCGCCGAGATTGGTAAACCCGTTGCACCGCAGACCGCCAGCGTCGGCGTGTCCACCACCCGCTTTGTCCGCAACGAAGGCGCCGTGATCCGCCACAACATGGGCTGGACCTTCGTGCTGCTCGCCTATCTCGTGGCGATCGGCATCGCCTGCTTGGGGCTCTTCCCCGCCATCGCGGTGCTCCCGAGGTAGATGTTAGCTAACCCCCTCCCCCAACCCTCCCCCGCTTGCGGGTGAGGGAAGGGTGGGGGTGCTACTCCGCCGCTTGCGGCGTCACCTGCACCGAATTGGGGCCGTAGCGGTCGCGGAACGGGGCGGTGTCGATTTCTTCGAGCTCGATCTCGCCGTTCAGTACCTGCTGCTTCCAGGTTTGCTGCTCGGGCTCGTGCGCGTGGAATTCGGGCATCACCTCGCGGGCGAAGAGCTCGAGGCTCTCGCAAATGTGTTCATGCGTGTTCTTTCCGGCCTGGTTCAGCAGGATCACCTGGTCGATATGCGAGGTTTCGAAGCGCCTGAGCTTGCGCCGCAGCGTCTCGGGCGAGCCAATGAGACCGCCGGAGAGCGCGCGGGCGAGCCCCTCCGGGTTGGCGCGCTTCCACTTCTCGTATTCGTCCCACAAATTGACTACCCCCGGGTCCGGCCGCTTGCGCATCGCGCTCTGGCCGTAGAAGCGCAATGCGAACTGGAAGAACGGGATGCCGTCGGCGCGGCGCCGGGCTTCCTCGTCGGTCTCGGCGCACATGAAGTAGCTGGTGAGCGCGATATTGGGGTTGGTCACATAATCGGCGAGCTTGTCGAGCCGTTTCGTGAAGAAATTGTAGTAGGCATGCACCCAGGCATAAGCGGCCTGCGCGCTGAGGAACTGGAACGCCAGCGCGCCGAGCCCACGGCGGCCGGCCATCTCGATCGTCTCCAACTGCGAGCAGGCGACCCACAGCGGCGGATGCGGCTTCTGTAGTGGCTTCGGCACGACATTGCGCAGCGGGAAATCGAAATAGCTGCCGTGATATTCGCAGCCGCCCTCCCTGAACATCGGGATGACCGCGCGCACCGCATCCTCCCACACCGCGCGTTTTTCCTCAAAGCTGCGGCCGAACGGTTCGAGCTCGGTGATGCTGGCGCTTTCGCCCATCCCAAATTCGACACGGCCGCAGCTGATGAGATCGAGCGCCGCAATGCGTTCAGCAACGCGCGCGGGGTGCACGGTCGTCAGTTGCATAATGCCGTGCGCTAGGCGGATCTGTTTCGTGCGCTGGCTCGCCGCCCCGAGAAACACCTCGGGCGCCGGGGAGTGCGAATATTCCTCGAGAAAATGATGCTCGACTTCCCAAGCGAAATCGTAGCCGAGCCGGTCGGCCAATTCGAGCTGATCGAGCGCGTTCTGATATAGCGTCAGCTCACTCCCCAGCTCCCAGGGCCGCGGCAATTGGAGCTCATAAAATATGCCGAATTTCATCTGTTCCTCACGCGTCAGGAGGTCCAACCAATGGCGCGACGCAGGAAATTGTAGCCGAGCGCGGTGAACGAGGCGCGTTCCCGGTTATCCTTGCCATAGCCGTGTCCGCCGGCAGCCGGTTCGTAAAAATAGGCTTCATAGCCCATCGCCTGCAACTTTGCCGCCATTTTGCGGGCATGGCCCGGATGGACGCGGTCGTCGCGCCGACTCGTTGCGAGCAGGATTGGCGGGTGGAGCCGGCCCGGCACCGCGTTGTGATACGCCGAAATCTCCTTGAGAAACTCCCAGTCCTGCGGGTTGTCCGGATCGCCGTATTCGGCGATCCAGCTCGCGCCGGCGTGCAATTTCGCATAGCGCCGCATATCGATGAGCGGGATCGTACAGAACAGCGCACCGAAACGCTCCGGGTAGCGGGTCAGCATGTTGGTGATCAGGATCCCGCCATTGGAGCCGCCCTCGGCCGCGATGCGGCCGGGACGCGTCACGCCGCGCCGCACGAGGTCGGCCGCGACCGCCGCAAAATCGTCGTGCGAGGCGCGCTTGCCCTCGCGGCGCCCGGCCTCGTGCCAGGGGGTCCCGAACTCGCCGCCGCCGCGGATATTGGCAACCACGCTGGTGCCGCCGCGCTCGAGCCACAACTTGCCGACCGCCGAATTGTAGTACGGCAGCTGCGAGACCGCGAAACCGCCATAGCCGTAAAGATGAACCGGTGCGTCGCCGGTCTCGCCGGGCGGCCCGACCTGAACATAGGGGATGCGCGTCCCGTCAAGTGATAACGCTTCGTACCGCGTGACGACTAGGCCCGTCGCAGCGAAGGCTGGCGGCGCGCGCTTCAACAGCTCCGGCTCGGTTTGGGGATGCAGGAGGAACAACGACGGCGGTGTCAGCGGATCCTGCGCAGTGGCGAGCAGATCGCCGTTCGACTCCTCAATCCGAACATCCAGCGGCCAGACATTGGCGACGCCAATATCGGGAAGCCCCGTGATGCGCTCGCGCAACCAATCCGTGCTCGATGGCGTCAGTACCTCAAAAACGGGTCTGAGATCGTCCAGGATCGAGAGAACCAGGCGACCGCCGCTCCAGCAGAAACCCTGGAGCGCACGGCGCTCGGCCGGCTCGAACAGCTTTGTGAAGCGGCGGTCGCCGGCAAGAAATGCCGGGAACGAGATGCCTAAAATGGTATCAGCCGGGTGTGTCTCATCGCCAATCGTCCAGGCGGTGCGGCGCCTCACTGCGAGCCAGCCGCGATGCCATTGGAGCCAGACGTCGGTGGGGAGGTCGATGCGCGTCTTGGGACTGGTGCGGTCGCCGATCCGTACTACCGCATCGAAGAAGCCGAGCCGCTCGGCGAACCAGACCCGCTCCTCCTCCGCTTCGCGGTCGAGATCGGCCCAGACTGCCATGCGGTCGGCTTCGGTCTCGAAGATGATCCGAGCTTTGAGCGGATCGGTCCCGCGCTGCCATAGCCGCACAGTGCGCGCATAGCCCGAGTTGGTCGCCATGTCATCGCCGAATGCCGAAAACAGCAGCAGCGTGTCACGATCGAACCAAGCAGCACCGCCCTTAGCTTCCGGCAGTGTGAAGCCTCCGGATACGAAATCACGCGAAGCGAGGTCAAATTCGCGCAACACGTGCGCGTCGGCGCCGCCGCGCGAAAGCATCAGAATGGCGCGGTCATGGGAGCCGGGGACGGTCGTTGCGCCGCCCCAGATCCAGTCTTCGCTCTCTTTTGCCGCCAGCGCGTCGAGATCGAGCAGAACGTCCCATTCGGGTTGCTCGCTGCGATAGCTGTCGAGCGACGTCGCTCGCCACAGGCCTCGTGGATGCTCGGCATCTTTCCAGAAGTTGAAGACCCGGGAGCCGCGCCGGGTAATGATCGGAATATTGTCGGGGCGGTCGAAGATCGCTGCGAGCGTGTCGCGGTCGGCCGCAAAATGCGCATCGCCGAACCTCGCCATCGTCGCCGCGTTCTGCGCCTCTACCCAGGCAAGCGGGCGCTTGCCGTCGATCTCTTCCAGCCACAGGTATGGATCGCCATCGGGCGCTTGGAGTGTCGGACCGAAATCGATCATCGATCTGCGCCCACTGTTTGAGAGGCAGCTGTCATCAGGGTGAGCTTATAGCCCATCGGTTATCGCTGTTCAGCGCTTTTGCCGGACGTCGATCAGCTGCTTGACGCGCACTGGCGGGCGGTCGCGCCACGCAGGCCACTGGCTCGTCAGTTCCAAACTTTCCGGCCCGAACGGCTCCGGCAATAACGCGGAAATTCTCGATACGGCGATCTTGCTGAGTTCGCCGCTGCAACACAATACGCGCACATCCTGATTCGCGAGCTGCGCGGCCCTGGCGATCGACTTACGGCAGGGCCACACGGCGTCCGCAACGCTCCGCGCGTCTTTGAACGCGACACCGACGATCGCGATCGTTTCGAGGGCAAGGTCCCTCCATCCCGAAGGGTCGTTCCGATGCTGCGGCCGGCCGGCGGCGATCAAGGGGCGCTGCCGAGCCGTTCCACATACCGAGGAGCTTATGCGGTGAACAACTCCAACCACAAATCGGGGCCAAGGCATAACCTCGGCGGAATCGATAGCAGCGGGCCGTCGGCATTTTCTTCGGGAGCCGCGCGAGCCGAGGCGTTTTATGCGGAATGCCTGTGGCTCCTGAGCGAGTCCGGCATCCCATTCCTGGTGGGCGGCACCCTCGCAGCCAGCGCCTATACCGGTTTGCCGCCGCCGGAGAAGGATGTCGATGTATTCTGCAGGGCGGGCGACTACCCGCGAATTCTCAGCCATTTCCGCCGCTTTGGCTACGATGCAGAGGACGAACGCTGGATTGCCAAGATCAAGAAAGGCGATCTGTTCCTCGATGTGATCTTCAATTCCACAATCGCGATCGTGTCGGTGACTGCTCCGCTTTTGCTCGCAATCGTTTATGGCCGGTCCTGTTCCGGCCATCCACAGGACCCATCAAACTTGCAAATCACCGCCGCGGGACAGGCGTGGATCACCGGACCAAGCCCGGTGATGAACGAAGAGGTCAACCGGCTGCTGCCGATATGCCGAGTAAGCAACGCTGATTTGCGCCGAACCGCCGCGGCGTCGGCCAATTCCGGTGCAGAATGATTCGCGATAGAGCGGTGCTCGGGGGACAAGGGAGGAAGAGATGGATCCGATCGTCGGCAGCGGCAAACACACTTACAAGGTGCGCGAGGATTGGGCGCGTCCTCCCGAAGGAATCGAGATCAGGGCGTGCGCCGTCTCCGTCGATTCAAAGGACCGGGTTTACTGTTTCAATCGCAACCCGGAGCACCCCATCGTCATCTTCGATCGGAACGGTAACTTCCTGGCGTCCTGGGGTGCCGGAATGTTCAAGTTTCCGCATGCCATCCGCATCGACGAAGATGATTTCGTGTGGCTGTGCGACGAGCATCACGGGCAATTCTATAAGTTCACCACGGATGGCCAGCTGCTCCAGACGATTGGCGCCAAGGGCCAGCGCTCGGACACAGGCGTGCCGGAAGACGATTTCAGCTCCTCCGCTTGGAAAAAGGTGACGCATGGCGGCGGCCCCTTCAATCTCCCGACCGACATCGCCTTCGCCCCGAGCGGCGAGATGTTCATGACCGATGGCTACGGCAACGCACGGGTCCACAAATTCTCCGCCGAGGGAAAGCATCTTTTCTCGTGGGGTGAGCCCGGCAGTGCGCCCGGGCAGTTCAATTTGCCGCACGGCGTGTGGATCGATCGCCGCGGACGAGTGTTGGTGGCGGATCGTGAGAACGACCGGGTGCAGATCTTCGACCAGGACGGCAAATTGCTGACAATCTGGCCCACAGAGCTGATCGGCCCCGCGTTTTTCTATGTCGACGACGACGATATCGTTTATATCCCGGAACACAATGGCGGCATGATCAGCATTCTGAGCATCGACGGGGAGCGGCTTGCGCGCTGGGGGGATGGCCCGGTGCATCGCTCATGCCATGGAATCTGGGTCGACTCGCATGGCGATCTTTACGTTGTCCAGCCAGGTGAGTGGGGTCGCGTCCGGCGCGTCGTCAAATACGAGCGGCAATAGGGTCCAGCTCGGGCTCCCGTAGCGGGCGCGACGTCCTGAGCTAGAGTGAGACAGTCTCCGCGGCGCGCGCGAGATTGGCCTGGTTTTTGGAGAGCCGCTCCTCGGCGGTACGGTTGATCAAGCTTCTGGCTTCCGGATTGGCGGCCAGAAAGCGCTCGAAATCGGCTTTGCGCAGCACCAGCAGCCGACAGTAGGTGAGAGCGACGACATCGCCCTGCCGCGGTTGACCCGTCAAGAGAGCCATCTCCCCGAAGAATTCGCCGCTGCCGAGCCGGATGCGGCGAGCATCCAGCCTCACCTCGACCGCGCCCGATGCAATAAAGAATACGGCGTCGCCGCGGTCTCCCCGGCGAATGATGCGTTCGTTCGGCACGGTAAAGCGCGGCCGCAGCAGCTTGGCTATGCGATGCAGCTGTCCGTCCTCGAAGCGCGCAAGGATGTCCAGCCTTTCGATCAGGCGATGCGTATCCAAGCCGATTTCGAAACGCGGGCGCGGCTCGGCAGCGCGAGTGCCGCCTATTCCCCGCTTCAGGTCGTCATAGAGCTCCTGCGGGATCAGTCCTTCTTCGAAGAGCGCCTGGTACCGCCCCATCTCTTGCCGCAGCGCCGATTGACGGAGAAACCTGACCTCCAGCGCGGCAACGTAGTCGGGATATTGACGGCGAAGGGCGTCGGTGGCGCCGTTCAAATCCTCGCGCCGATGGTCGACGATCTCGCGGGTCAGCTCGGCAAGGCGCTCACCGAACAGCACGGTCAGCCGCTCATCGTTAAATCTGACGAGCCGGTCGACGATCAAGCGCATCACCAGCAACAGCTCGACGCGATCCGCCAAACGATCGGCGAGAAGCCGCTGAATGCCAAAATGCCGGTACAGGAAGTAGGCAACCCGGAACGCTATAGGGAACGAAAGCGCGGCGGCAGCGGCTCTTCTATAGCCGAGGCGGCCCACGGCCCGTGCGCCTTCGACCAGGGTGTCTGCAATCCCTAACAGCACCTGGACCGTTGCAGGCGAAGCAATCTGATCGGCACGTGTTTCGAGGACAAGCACGCGCTCCTGGTTCGCCAACGCGACTAGAGCCACCGCCAGGCGATCCCGCTCGGAAAGCCGCTCGGCGTCATCGCGGGCGTCGGCTGCCGCGATCCAGGCCTGATAGGGTGCGATGACGCGCTCGACCGCGCTTTGCGCAAGCGCATGGTATTGCGCCATGTCACGCACCGAATCGGCCACCTCGGCGTAGGCAAGCGCCAGAACGCGGTCGCGCAGGACCTGATGCCGCGGCGAGAGGTGATTGAGCCCCAACACAGCGATCACCAAACGCAATGTCGTGCCCTTGACGAAAAGCGTGAACAGCACGAACCCGGTGGCCAGCGCTGCGATGAAGCGCTGGGCCTCTGGACCCAGCACCCTGTTTTCGGTAGCCGCGAGGGCCAAGACCAAGGTCAAGGCGCCGCGCAATCCACCCCAAGTAATGGCCAGCTTAAAGGCGGAACTGATCGGCTGGGTCAGCTTGAAGAACTCCAGGGGCGGCATCAGCCCGAACAGCACCAAGCTCCGGGCCGTGAACGCCGCGGCGATCAGCACGAGCAGCAGTGCCAGTTCATGGGTCCCAACGCCACCGAGCAGCCGCGGGACGAGGATCGAGGCGAGTACGAAGATCAGCGAACGCGCCCAGAACGCGATCTGCTCCCAGAGATCGGCAAGAAACGCCCAATTGTACGGAGCTATCCGGGACCGGCCAAACGCGCTGACGGCAAGCCCGGATGCCAACACCGCAACGATGCCCGAAACGTGAAAAAGGCGTTCGGCGGCGATGAACACTCCATAAGCGAGCGCCAGCGTCAACGTGGCTTCGGCAAGCCGGTCGTCGCGTATCCAGGGGATCACCCACAGCAACACGCGTCCCGCGACTAGCCCCAAAGCGCCGCCGCCAATAAACGATACGAAGAATTCACGCAGCCCGGCGCCAATATCCGGCTCCCCGCCAGGCAGGATCATTCCGAGCAACACGACGAACAGCGCGATCGCCGCTGCATCGTTGAGCAGAGCCTCGCCTTCAACAAGACGGGTCAGCCGCGCTGGCGCGCCAATATCGCGAAAGATCGCGATGACAGCCGCGGGGTCGGTCGTCGCCACAACGGCGCCGAGCAGCAGGCAGACAACCAGTGATACACCCGACAATGGCCAAAGCGCCAAGCCGATGATCGCGGTGGTGATGAGCGTCGCAACAATGGCGAGCAACAGAATGGGCGCCGCGTCCTCCAACATGCGGGGCACGTCTGTCGCAATCCCAGCTTCGAACACCAGCAGCGGCAGAAAGACGTAAATAAAGGTACTGGCGCTGACCGGCAGCTCGGTGAAAATGTCGGCAAAGGGATCGGTGGGATTCGACCAGCCGAACTGAGAGATGAGCGCCGGGAACCCGCCCAACGCCACGCCGACGACACCGAGGAGGACAGGCGGCGGCAATTTCAGATAACCGGCGAGCGGCTGGCTGACGCCGACGATGACCAGCAGCGCCGCTATGACGATCAGCACAAAAGCAGCGTCGAGCATGGCCGTCGATAGTAGCTGAATTCCGCCCGGCTGAGCTTATCGATTGCCGCACCGTGCGACATCCTACCATCTGCCGGTCCACCTGAATACCGAAACCGAAAGTCTCTGCTCGATTACCGATTTCTTCTGATGGCATTTATGAGGAGCTTATAAAAGGCTGCCGAAAAGGGTCTCGAAATCTAATAGTATCAGCCTTTCTTTTAGAGCGCGCAAAAGAGCAACCACGTTGACAGATTGGCAGAACGAACATGTCCAACTTCGCGCCACGATTGGTATCCACGCCCCACCATTTTGAAATTGTGGAAGACAGTCGCGGCTATTGGGTAGCACAGGATCGGGCGGGACTGATCGGCGGGGTGTTCCGCAGCAGGAAGGACGCTCTGCATTTCGCGTTATACGAAGTAGCTGGCGATAGCGCTCGCGTGCAAGTGATTCCGCATGCGGCGGCGCGGCCCGGTCAGTCAAGCCCGCTCGCCCGGTTCTTTACGCGGCTTTTACGATGCGGGCACGTCTTCCACCTCGAAAACTTACTGCGCGATCGCCCACTATAGAAGCCTCGGGCAGCAGATCGCCGATAATGGCCCTTTTGGATTTTGCCAGAGGAAGGACCGGTCACTTGCAACCGCTATCCGAACGAGCGAGCGCGGCGGATAAGCAGCAGGGTACATGGCGGAAATTGGTGCTTGAGTTCGTTGGTACCTTGTTTGCGCTGGTGGGTATCGCCATCGGGATTCTGATGCTTCGCTTCGCTCTGGTCGCAATGCACGGCGGATGGCATTAATCAGCGGGCGGCCACGATGAGTTTGCAGCTGAAAGTCTGTCGTGATGTTTGCGGGACCTGGAGCGTACACGGCCTCTCTCTAGAGCCGGTAGAAGGTCTGCCCAGCCTCTCGGCGAGCATCGATTATGCCCGCGAGGCGTGTGATGCTGTGCCGGCCACTATCGAACTGGTGGTCGATGGAATGTATATAGTGATCCATCAGGAGCGCGGGTGGCCGCGCTCGCCTTGCGCTTTGCAGTCCCGCGGGACGCAGTCGGCCTTACTGCCGGATCGCGGCAGCCCGCCAGTGCGCAGCCGGTTTCTCGCTTGGTTGAGGCCTGCCGCCTCGCGTTCCAAAAGAGCGCCGCCCGGCTTCAACTGAGCTGACCGTCGGCCCTAATCGCTGCGGAGAGACAAGCCATCCGCAGCCCGAGCGGGTATGAACGATCGTCGCATAAACATTCGAGAGGGCGGGGCCAGGTTTCATAAGAAAGCTAGCCGCTGATCGCCAAGAGAGCCGAGCTCTGCAGGTGCTGGCAAGTCGGGGGCGAGTATCGACAGCACGCGGCTGACGCTGGCATTGCAATATTGCTCCAGCTCCGCGAAACCGCAGACCGTTATCTTGATCGGAAGCATAACCCGCACCGTCAGTGCACCGCGGTCCGCGGGACTGGGTTCCTGCCGACGCGCTATGTCTTAATGGTTCATTTATATCGACAGGCGCCGATCCGTCTCGAATCCTAATGCGCGCAAGTGCATGTCAACCACCCAGAGATCTCGCCTCAGACCCTTGATCGGGCGTGTGCGAGCCTGGAAAGCGCGAGGGCGAGCGGAGCATCGGAGATGGCTTTCTTTTCTCCCGAGTGGGAAGAATCGGTCGCGTCCCCCGAGCAGCGCCGAGGACCCGACTTTACAGGCCGGCCGGCTATGGCCGCCCTCTATCGGATCTGCGCCAAGCTGATGATATTGCTTGGCCCAATGTTGTGGGCGGCCTTGATTGTCCTGTTTCTGTGGGCAGAGTTTTTTAATAAGATTAGCCCGGGCACGCGATTGATCCGGATCAAAGTCACACCAAAAACGTTGCAGGTTGGCCGCGATCTTGGTCGCGATCCGCGGCGCCGACTTCGAAGGAGCGCTTGACGACTAACAACGGATGGCTCCAGATCGCCTTGTTCGGTGCGATCGTACTCCTCATCACACGGCCGGTCGGCGGCTATATGACGCGCGTGTTCAGCGGCGAGCGAACGTTTTTAACCCTCGCGCTGCGTCCGGTCGAGCGCTTCATCTATCGGTGCTGCGGTGTGGACGAGGCCGAGGAGCAGCCCTGGCGCACCTACGCCGTGGCGATGCTCCTCTTTAGCGTCGCCGGGTTGGTGACGCTCTATGCGCTACAGCGGCTGCAATGGTATTTACCGTTCAACCCGCAAGGGCAGGCCGGGGTGGAGCCCGTGCTGGCCTTCAATACCTCCGTGAGCTTTGTCACCAACACGAACTGGCAGTCCTACGTACCGGAAACCACGATGGGCTACCTCGTGCAGATGATGGGGCTGGCGGTCCATAATTTTGTCTCGGCCGCAGTCGGCATCGTGCTGGCGCTGGCGCTGATCCGCGGTTTCGCGCGGCATGAGGCGAGCGGCATCGGCAATTTCTGGGTCGATCTCACGCGCTGCATGCTCTACATCCTGCTGCCGATCTCGGTAATCGTAACCCTCGTCTTTGTCTGGCAGGGCGTGCCGCAAAACTTGAGCGCCTATGTCGACGCGACGACCGTCGAAGGCGCAAAGCAAGCTATAGCCCAAGGGCCGGTCGCCTCGCAGGAGGTGATCAAGGTGCTCGGCACCAACGGCGGTGGGTTCTTTAACGCCAACTCCGCCCATCCCTATGAGAATCCGACCGCCCTAACCAACCTTATTCAAATGCTGCTGCTGATCGGGATCGCCGCTGCGCTCACCAACGTGCTCGGTCGCATGGTGAAAGATGAGCGGCAGGGCTGGGCTCTTTTTGCCGTGATGAGCATCCTGCTCTTCGTCGGCGTGATCACCGTCTATTGGTCGGAATCGCACGGCAATCCTGAATTCGCGGCATTCAACGTCGATTCCGCCGCTAGTGCCGCGCAGGCCGGTGGCAACATGGAGGGCAAGGAGGTTCGCTTTGGCATCGCGCCGACCGCACTCTTTGCGACCGTCACGACCGACGCAGGCGGCGCCGTCGATGCGATGCACGACAGCTTCTTGCCGTTGGGCAGCATGGTCTTGATCGCCAACATGGCGTTGGGCGAACTCGCCTTTGGCGGTGTCGGTTCGGGCCTCTATGGCATGCTGGGCTTCGCCATCGTCGCAATGTTCGTCTCGGGGCTGATGGTCGGGCGCACACCCGAATATCTCGGCAAGAAGCTGGAGGCGCGGGAGGTTAAGATGACCATGCTCGCACTGCTGAGCTACTCGCTGTCGATCCTCGGCTGGACAGCGCTCGCAGCGGCAGTACCGCAAGGGTTGGCCGCTATTGCGAACACCGGCCCGCATGGGTTCAGCGAGATCCTCTATGCCTTCGCCTCGGCTACCGGCAATAACGGCAGCTCGTTTGCCGGGCTGTCCACCAACACGGTGTTTTACAATCTGACTTTGGTGGGGGCGATGCTGATGGGCCGATTCATCTATGTGATTCCGCTCCTGGCGGTTGCCGGCTCGTTGGCCAGGAAGAAGCGCGTCCCCCCTTCGGCAGGGTCGGTTCCGACGCACAGCCCACAATTCGTCGGATTACTGGTGGGCGTCGTGCTGATCCTGGGCGGCCTCGCCTATTTCCCCGCGATGTCGCTTGGACCCGTCACAGAGCAAGTCGCGATGAATCGCGGTAGCCAGTACCCCGCTCCTTGATCGGCACGCCGAACGTGTCCCAAATCTTTATGATTTGCTTATGTCCGCGGGCATTTATGCCCCTCGCATTTTAATGCCGGGTCATGCATTTGTTCCACCGGCCGGCCTCGGACCCGAAAATCGGGCGCGTCCGAGCCGGGCGCGCGCCGGGCATTGGGCCGTCCGGGGTTTGGGCAACCAGACGTCACTTGATTTAAAGCAATCTCGGCCGGCGCCGGCTGATCGTAGCGAAGCGCAGACTGCGAGATTCTAGGGTCTGCAAGACACCTGGTGAGGTAATCACATGCTCGATATCGGAATGATTGCGATCGGCATCGGCTTTTTCGTTGCCTCGATACTCTATGTGCTTGCTTGCGAAAGAATGTGAGACGGCAATGCTGTTCGATTACCTCCTCGGGACCATCGTGGTGCTCGTCATCATGGTGTATCTCGTCTATGCGCTGATCCATCCCGAGCGGTTCTAGGAGCCCCCAATGACGATTACAGGGTGGGTCCAGATCGCGCTGTTCGGCGTGATCGTGATCCTCATCACCCGGCCGCTCGGCGGGTACATGACGCGTGTTTTCAATGGCGAGCGGACGTTTCTCAGCCCGCTGCTGCGTCCGGTCGAGCGCGCGGTCTACTGGTGCTGCGGGGTCGACGAGAAAGAGGAGCAACACTGGCTAACCTACGCCGTTTCGATGCTGTTCTTCAGCGTTGTCGGCTTTTTGACTTTGTACGGGCTGCAGCGGCTGCAGTGGTATCTGCCGTTCAACCCGCAAGGCCAGGCCGGGGTCGAACCGAGCAGCGCCCTCAACACTTCGGTCAGCTTTGTCACCAACACGAACTGGCAGTCCTACGTGCCGGAAACGACGATGGGCTATCTGGTGCAGATGGCTGGGCTGACGGTGCACAATTTCGTCTCGGCGGCGACAGGTATTGCACTGGCACTCGCGCTCATTCGAGGCTTTTCCCGGCGCGAGGCGAAGGCTATCGGCAATTTCTGGGTCGATCTGACCCGCACGACCCTTTATGTGCTGCTACCGTTGTCGGCCGTCATTGCGCTGTTCTATGTCTGGCAGGGCATGCCGCAGAATCTCGGCCCCTATATCGATGCGACGACATTGCAAGGGGCCAAGCAGACGATCGCCCAGGGCCCGGTCGCCTCGCAAGAGGCGATCAAGATCCTGGGCACGAATGGCGGCGGTTTTCTCAACGCCAACTCGGCGCACCCTTACGAGAACCCCACCCCGCTCACCAATCTCGTTCAGCTGATCTCGATCTTCTCGATTGGCGCCGCGCTCACAAACGTCCTGGGCAGATTGGTCCATGACGAGCGCCAGGGCTGGGCGATCTTTGCGGCGATGGGGATCTTGTTTCTGGCTGGCGCGAGTACTGACTACTGGTCCGAATCGCACGGCAATCCTGCGCTGGCGGCTTTCAACGTTGACGGCGCTGCAAGCGCAGAGCAGGCGGGCGGCAACATGGAGGGCAAGGAGGTGCGCTTCGGGCCGGCTCTCTCGGCTCTCTACGCAACCGTGACGACCGACACGTCGTGCGGCGCCGTCAACTCGATGCACGACTCCTTTATGCCGCTCGGCGGCCTCGTGCCGCTGGTGAACATGCAGCTCGGCGAAATTATCTTCGGCGGCGTCGGAAGCGGCTTGTACGGCATGA
>Ga0126371_10000130_pt1 | contig 55530 bp, 50 predicted proteins | sample PanSoiMetaPlot_4_FD_110145 | JGI IMG/M metagenome (GOLD analysis project Ga0126371, IMG submission 110145) | Tropical forest soil microbial communities from Panama - MetaG Plot_4 | ecosystem: Environmental > Terrestrial > Soil > Tropical forest > Bulk soil | place: Panama | collected 2016-02-17
GGCAGGACCTCGGCAATCACCTCGCTGATGCCCAACTTTCGCGCCACCGATTCCGCAGTCGCGCGGCTGTCGCCAGTCAGCATTACCAGCCGCAATCCCTCTGCGCGAAGTTGCCCGATTGCCTCGGGCGTCGACGCCTTAATCGGGTCCGCGATCGCGATGCTGCCCGCCTCGCGGCCGTCAACTGCAACATACACAATCGTCTGCCCCTCCTGGCCTTCGCTTGCGCCGAGTTTCGTGACCTCAATTCCCATTTCGCGCATCAACGCTGCATTCCCCAGAGCAACGCTATGACCGTCGACTCGCCCGCGAATTCCTTTTCCCGGAAACGCCCGAAACTCGCTCGCGCTTTCCACACGCAATTCCTTGCGCGCTGCTTCTGCGAGTATCGCGCCGGCCAGCGGATGTTCGCTCGGTTGTTCCAGAGCCGCCGCAAATCGCAACACGTCTGCATCGCTCCAGCCACCCGCTGGCTGAATCTCCGCAACTCTCGGCCTTCCTTCCGTGAGCGTTCCAGTCTTGTCCAGAACGAGGGTATCGACGCTCTCCAGAATTTCGAGCGCTTCGGCATTCTTGATCAGCACACCCGCCGTCGCGCCGCGCCCCGTACCGACCATAATCGCCATAGGTGTCGCAAGTCCCAGTGCGCACGGGCACGCGATAATCAGCACTGCCACGGCATTCACCACCGCGTGCGCCAACCGAGGCTGCGGCCCAAGCAAGGCCCAACAAATGAATGCGGCCACCGCCGCGAAAATCACCGCCGGGACAAAGTATCCGGACACTTTGTCCGCGAGTTGCTGAATCGGCGCGCGGCTGCGTTGCGCCTCACCCACCATTTGCACGATCCGCGCCAGCAGCGTTTCATCTCCCACGCGCTCCGCGCGCATCACAAGCGTTCCCGTAGTGTTCACGGTGCCGCCTGTGACCTTGCTACCTGCGGTCTTTTCCACCGGGATCGGTTCGCCCGTCACCATCGACTCATCAACCGGGCTCGTTCCGTCAAGCACCACTCCATCGACTGGGATCTTCTCTCCCGGCCGCACGCGCAAGCGGTCGCCGCGTTGCACCGTTTCCAGTGCAACGTCTTTCTCCTCGCCGTTCGCCTGCACTAGCCGCGCGGTCTTTGGCGCCAGCTGCAAAAGCGCCCGAATCGCGCCGCCCGTTCGTCGCCGTGCGCGAAGCTCCAGCACTTGGCCGAGCAGCACGAGCGCTGTGATAGCCGCCGCAGCCTCGAAATAAATCGGCAGCGCACCCGAGGCGTCGCGGAACTGCACCGGAAAAATCCACGGAACTACCGTCGCAACGAAACTGTACAGATACGCTGTGCCTGTGCCCATCGCAATCAGCGTGAACATGTTCAGGCTGCGATTCCGCACCGACACCCATCCGCGCTCAAAAAATGGCCATCCGCACCACAGCACGACCGGCGTCGCAAGCCCGAGTTCAATCCACGCTGCAGTGGCTGGCGAAACCCGCATGCGCCACATGCCCGCAGTCATCGCAAACGCCAGCAGCGGCGCCGTCAACGCGATGCTCAGCCAAAATCGCCTGGTCATCGTCGCGAGTTCGGGATTCTCCTCCTCGTCGGCATTCACAGCGCGAAGTTCGAGTGCCATGCCGCAAATCGGGCACGCGCCCGGCTCGCTGCGAATAATCTCCGGATGCATCGGGCATGTATATTCAATCTTTCGCGGCGTGGCCGTCGGATCCAGCTGCTCAAGTGCCATCCCGCACTTCGGACACGGCCCCGGCTTCGATGCGCGAACATTCGCATCCATCGGACAAACGTAAACCGGCTGGCTGGATTTTTCCGGTCGCGAAACGCCTTCCGCACCTCCTGCGTCCTTCGACTTCATCGTCGCAATCGCAATCATCGCCGCACTCGCTGGGTGCGTTACGAGGTACTTCTCTGGCTCGTCAGCGAACTTTTTCGCGCAGCCCTCGCAGCAGAAGTAGTAAGTCTTGCCTCGGTAATCGCGCGTGGCTCGGGCTTTTGTGGTGTCAACCTGCATTCCGCAAACAGGATCCACCGCAAAGTTCGCCTGCACGGTCGCGGCTCCAGCTTCGTGGGAATGGTCGTGCGGATGCTCCGGGCTCATTTGCTCGGCTTCAGTTGGAAGTGCAAATACAGGTTCACACCAAACGGATGTGAACCATAGAAAGGAACAATCGCAGAGGGCAACGTATACGTCGAAAAATTCGCGCCGATTCCCGTCTCGACCGGAGACCAAGCCGGGAAATATCGCGTGTAGCCCAGCGTATATTCGCCAATGCGAAACGTAGTTGTGCCGGCGGTATTCAGTAATTGCTGTTCGATGGCCGGTTGCGCGGCGAACAACTCATCTTTGTCGACCAATTCCCAGCGGCCCGTGAAAAAATTCTCGCGCCGGAACGGAATCACCGACTCCGCAAGCAAAGCATTGGTTCCCGCACCGGTCGCGGTATCGTGATTTCTGCCGAACACGAAACTCGTCGACCAGTCAGCGCCTTCAAACGGCCGCGAATACTCAACCGACGCCGTCGTACGCACTACGTCGCCTGGTTCCAGCGCCTCTGGATGCGTCAGCCTTCCGACTGAAACTTGTGCTGTCCAATTCGCCGTTGGAAAAACGGACAACCGTGTCGCCCACGAATCCATCGCACCGGCGCCGATGTTCCACCGATTCTCATTCGGCTCGTGGCCGTGAAATCCGCTCGCTTCCAGACGTAAGACTTTGTACTTTAGCCCGACTGTCGCCACTTCGTACGAAATGTGCGACGAATCCTCCCAGTGGTGTCCAATCGGCGCCTGCGGAATCTCTGCCGCTGATGTACGATGCGGATATGCTACCGGCCCGAGCGCCGGATCGCCCACCGGCGCGAAGTACGCCTCGAAAATCGCGCTGTCGCCGACCGGTCGCGCGTAATGCACGCCCGCTCCCATCACGAAATTGTGCGGATGCTGCCCGTCCTCGATCGGCTTTCCGAACGCCGTCTCGCCCGTCTGGAACAGAAGGGGATACTCTCTGTCAGTGATCGTCGCCGGCTCCAGGCTGATCATCAGATCAAACAGAAACGCGCCGCGTCCAATCGAGTGCTCCGCGGAACCCATGAACGCATTCGCCGAGTAAAATTTGTCCCCGCCCCGTGGCCCCGATTGCTGCGTATCGTTGACAAACGCGTTCGCCATGAAATTCAAATTCCACCCGGAACGCATCAGCATCATCATGCGCATCGGCATTGCTGCTGCTAAAGGATTTACGCTCGTCCCTGATGCCTCCTGCATCAGCAAATCCGCAGCGGGCGGCATAGGCATGTTCATCTTCATGCCCTTCATTTGCAGCATGCCCGCGCTTTGCGTAACGCGTTGCGTTTCATTGGCTAATCGCGTTGCGCAAACCAACGCGCATCGCGCCGCGCTCATATCCTTTGAAAAACAAATCCGCTCTGCACGTGCCGATGGTGCAAGAACAAAAACACTCGCCGTAGCAATTGCAAACGCACCCGCACCAACAGACATTCTCACGAGCACTTTTTGTGGACGATTCATCTGCCGCGCCTCCTGCGTTGCGGCCATGGCGTTAATTTGCGGCAAGCACCGAATTGAGGTACACCGCTATCTGGGGACTAGTCCAATCCTGTTCGCCGACAATTTTTCGCGCAATCCGTCCATTCCGGTCGATGATATACGTCTCGGGGTACATCGAAGTCCCGTAACTCAGCCCGATCTGCGAAAGATTCCCCTGCTCCACAGGGTCGCGATACGTCGGAAAAATTACGCCATGGTCCTTCAAGAATTGTTCATACGCGGCAGCGTCCGTATCCGCGCTGATTCCAAGCACAATTCCGCCGCGCGGCGCGATTCGTTGTTGCAGTTGGTTTAGCGACCCCGTTTCGTCCACGCACGGCGGGCACCACGAAGCCCAGAAATTCAGCACCACTACTTTCCCGCGCAAGTCAGCGAGCGAATTGGTTTTCCCATCCAGTTGGAATGAGAATTCCTTGGCCATCGATCCGGCCGGACTCGCCATGCCTTGCTTGTAGCTGGGACTCGCGAAGAGCACCAGCAATCCCGCCACGGCTCCGAGCGTTACTCCTGTGAAGATTTTCCGTTTCATAGGTCGCGATACGCGCTTTTATTCTATGATATATTTCTTTGCAGCGCACGGCCACCCGCTTGCCAACTCCTTCGCAACTCTCAACTTCGACCGAGCAAATCTCAGCCATCGTTCCCGCGCGCAACGAAGAAAACAACATCGAATCCGCCATCCGCAGTCTCGTCGTCCAGCCCGAAGTCGCCGAAATCATCGTTGTCGACGATCAGTCTACTGACCGCACGCCTGAAATCCTCGCACAGCTCGCCACAGAAATTCCGTGCCTGAAAGTCATTCGATCCACAGAATTGCCTGCGGGTTGGGTCGGCAAGAATCACGCTCTCTGGCTTGGCGCTAAAGCCGCCACCGGTGATTGGCTGCTCTTCACCGACGCCGACACCATTCTTCTCCCCAATGCCGCGCGTTATGCAATCGAAGATGCACAGCGGTCCAATGCCGCACTCGTTTCCTACTCCCCCGAACAGCTTACGCAAACTCTTTTCGAACGCGCGATCATCCCGTTCATCTATTGCATCCTCGCGCGCAAATTCAATTTCGCTCGCGTGAACAATCCTTCGTCGCCCGACGCTGCTGCCAACGGCCAATTCATTTTGGTTCGCCGTGCCGCCTACGAGAAAGTCGGCGGCCATCGCACCGTCGCAGGCGAAGTCCTGGAGGATGTAGCTCTCGCCCGCAGCTTCAAGCAAGCTGGGTTTCGCTTGCACTTCGCGTCCGGCGAAGGAATTGCCCGCACGCGCATGTATCGCTCCTTCGGTGCGATGTGGCAGGGCTGGACGAAAAACCTGTACGCCCTTCTAGGCGCCACCTTCGCAAATGCCGCACGCGAAGTCGCCGGTACGTTTCCGTGGCTGTTCTGGGGATGTCTAATAGCGGGAATTTGCCTGTCCGGCCGCGCGGGAACGTGCTTTCTCGCTGCGGCTGCCGCTGCCTTTGTGTTTCGCCACATCTGGTACGCCCGCGAATTAAGAGCGAATCGTTATTCCGCGCATTTCATCATATATTATGAACTGGCAGCGCCCCTGTACGCCGCGATGGTCTTAGCCTCTGTCTGGAAATATCGCCGCGGTAAGATCGCTTGGAAGGGCAGGGAATACGCCGCTTCCGGCAAGTAATCGGCGCTGATTCGTCCATGATCAAACTAACTCGCAAACTCGAGTTCTCCGCCGCGCACTTCTACCACAACCCGAAATTCTCCGCGGAGGAGAACCGCCGCATCTTCGGCAAATGCAATAATCGGCACGGTCACGGCCACAATTACGTTCTGGAAGTCACCGTCGCAGGCGAACCCGATCCGCAAACCGGAATGATTCTCGATCTCAACGAATTGAAAGAAATTCTCGACCGCGAAGTTACCGCGCGCTTCGATCATCGCCACTTAAATTACGATGTTTCTGAACTGGCGGGCAAAATTCCAACCTGCGAGGAATTAGTCGCCGTGCTATGGCGAATTCTTGAGCCCGCCATCGCTCCTAGAATTCACCACGGACGCCTAGATCATCTCCGCTTGTACGAATCGCCAGATCTTTTCGTCGATTGCTCGAGGAATGGCCAATGAAGCTCTCGCTTACCCGCCGTTATTCCTTCCCTGCGTCGCACCGCTTGTCTCGCGCCGAATGGAGCGACGCGGAAAATCATCGCGTTTTCGGCAAATGCGCCAATGCGCACGGCCATGGCCACAATTACGCGCTGGAAGTCACCGTCACTGGTTCGATAAACCCGGCCACGGGCATGATCGCCAACCTAACCGATCTGGATTCCTTTGTACGCGCCCGTGTTCTCGATGATTTTGACCACTCCAATCTGAACGAACAAATTCCCGAATTTCGGGACACCATTCCCACCACCGAAAATCTGTGCCGCGTGATTTTTCGTCGCCTCTCAAGGTTCAGTCACGCGCGCATCGAACGCGTGCGCATCGAAGAAACCGCCAAGAACAGCTTCGAATACGTTGCGGAAACAGCGCCTTCGCGCGAGACGGCGGAGTATGAATTTCAAGAGGAGCATTCGTAAAATGAGCGACGCCACCGAAACAAAAACCATTCGCCTTGCCGAACCCGGGGAAACCGAAAGCATCGCCGATCTTGTCCGGCGCATGCTTGTCCTGCTCGGTGAAGATCCCAATCGTGAAGGCCTTCGCAAGACTCCCGAGCGGTTCGAAAAAGCGCTTCGCTTTCTCACCGGCGGCTACCGCCAGGACGCGGACACCATCCTCAATGGCGCCACGTTCAGCGTTTGCTACGACGAAATGGTCGTCGTGAAAGACATCGAACTCTACAGCATGTGCGAACACCATCTCTTGCCATTCTTCGGCAGATGCCACGTCGCTTACATTCCGTCAAAAAAAGTGATCGGCCTTAGCAAAGTAGCGCGTCTCGTCAATATGTACGCGCGCCGCATGCAAATTCAGGAACGCCTCACGAATCAAATCGCGAAGGCTATCGAACAGAAGCTCAGCCCCCAAGGCGTCGGTGTTATTATTGAAGCGCGCCATCTCTGCATGGTGATGCGCGGTGTAGAAAAGCAGCAATCTTCCGCCGTCACCAGCGCCATGCTCGGCGTTTTCCGCGAAAACAAGCAGACTCGTGACGAATTCCTCGCCCTCGTCGGCGGAAAACACAATCAGTAGCCTGTTAGCCGGACCGGCTTCGTTCACTCATGGGTAATCCTGGCCACTCGTCGTCTCCGAAACGCTTGTTTCAAAAAATTTTCCTGTTGCCTGCCCATCACTCTATGCTAGTCTTCTTGAGACACCAGAAGAGATAAGCGTAGAGCAGGGTGTGACGATTCAGGAGGGAATGAGTTGAGCGAGGCCAAAATAGGCGTTATCGAGCAGTTCCGCCGCGCCGAAAAAGATACCGGTTCGCCGGAAGTGCAAATCGCGTTGCTCAGTGAACGCATCAACTATTTGACCACTCACCTCAAAGCCCACGTCAAAGATCATTCTTCGCGGCGAGGCCTCATCATGATGGTGAACCGCCGCCGCAGGCTTTTGGAGTACCTGAACCGCCGTGACCCGGATCGGTATCGCGAGATTGTCGACAGGCTTAGTTTGCGCAAGTAACACGGCTTTCGAATCCAGCCGTTTCACGCCCGCCCGAAGTTTTCCCTACGCATCTTATCGTTTCGCAGGGTTCGGTGAGCGCTTGTGTGCGCAAATTCATCGCACTCGATAGGTTCAAGCAATGCTTGCTCGCCTGTGTCTCTTCTCAAAAAACGTCGCGGGGATGTCCCCGCAATAAAATAAAAATGGAAAGGCGCTCCGGCGCGGCCGGAGTGCAAAGGATGAAGTGAATGCCACATCAAACAACAGTTGAAATTGGCGGACGCCAGATGAGCTTCGAGACGGGCAAAATCGCCCGTCAGGCCCACGGCGCCGTGGTAATTCGTTATGGCGATACAGTCGTTCTATCGACTGCTTGCATGGATAGCAAGGCCACGGAAAAGGATTTTCTTCCGCTGACTGTAGATTACAAGGAATACACCTACGCCGCCGGCAAAATTCCCGGCGGATTTTTCAAGCGCGAGGGCCGTCCGACGGAGCGTGAAATTCTCGTTTCGCGCCTCATTGACCGCCCGCTGCGCCCGCTGTTTCCCGAGGGCTGGGCGACGGAGACGCAAATCGTAAGTTTGGTTCTCTCTGCCGACAGCGACAATGATCCCGACGTTTTGGGTGTCACCGCGGCCTCGGCCGCGCTTTTTTGTTCGGCCATTCCGTTTGACAAGCCCATCGCTGCCGTCCGTGTCGGCTTGCTCGAAGGCCGCCTGATTGTCAATCCAACCGTCGCCGAGCAGAAGACCAGCCTCCTGAATATTGTCGTCGCGGGCTCCGAACAGGCCATCGTCATGGTCGAAGCTGGCGCCCTCGAAGTTTCCGAAGAAACCGTCGCCGACGCTCTCGCTTTCGGCCACGAACAAATCAAGAAAATCATCGGCGCAATTCGCGAGCTGCACGCGTTGGTCAAGCCGAAGAAGCTCGAAGTCAAGCCGCCTGCGTTTGATGAATCGCTCGCAAAAAAGATCGAGTCGAAATACGGCGAACGCCTCCACGATGCCCTCGACACCGCCAAGTACGAGAAGCTCGATAGCTACGGCCGAATCGCCGCCATTCAGAAGGAAATTCTTGCTGAAATTCCCGAGGACGACGAAGAGAAGCAGAAGCTCGCTCTTCGCGCCTTTGAACGTCTCCGCGAGCGCCTCTTCCGCGACGACATGATCAAGAAGCATCGCCGTCCCGACGCCCGCGCATTCGACCAGATTCGCCAGATCACCTGCGAGACGGGCCTCCTTCCGCGCGTCCACGGTTCCGCTCTTTTCACGCGTGGCGAAACGCAGTCCCTCGCCACCGCCACGCTCGGTACCAAAGACGACATGCAGCGCCTCGACTTGCTCTTCGAGCAGGACGTCTTCAAGCGATTCATGCTGCATTACAACTTCCCGCCGTTCTCCGTCGGCGAAGTGAAAATGATGCGTGGTCCGGGCCGCCGCGAAGTCGGCCACGGCGCTCTTGCCGAACGCGCTCTCGCGAACCTCATTCCGGCGGAAGCCGAATTCCCATACGCCATTCGCGTTGTCTCCGACATCATGGAATCCAACGGCTCTTCTTCGATGGCTTCCGTCTGCGGCGGCTGTCTCGCTCTGATGGACGCAGGCGTGCCCATCAAAGCTCCCTGCGCAGGGATCGCCATGGGACTCGTCGTTGAAGGCAACGATTACGCTATCCTCACCGACATCGCCGGCGCCGAAGATCACTACGGCGACATGGACTTCAAAGTCGCCGGCACGCGCGAAGGAATCACCGCGCTTCAAATGGACATCAAAGTCTCCGGCGTGAGTGTAGCTATGATGCGCGAAGCCCTCGCCCAGGCGAAGAAAGCCCGTTTCGAAATTCTCGACAAAATGCAGGCCGCTATGCCGAGCGTCCGTTCGGAAATTTCCGAATACGCTCCGCATCTGTCCATCTTGAATATTCCGACGGACAAGATCCGCGACCTCATCGGCCCCGGTGGAAAAAATATTCGCTCCATCACCGAATCCACCGGCTCCAAGATCGACGTCAGCGACGACGGAACCGTCCACATCTTCGCCGTGAACGGCAAAGCTGCCGACGAAGCCTTGCGCCGCGTCCGCGAAGTCACCGCCACCGCCGAAGTTGGCAAGACCTATCTCGGCAAAGTCGTTCGCATCGCGGAGTTCGGCGCTTTCGTTGAACTTTTCCCCGGCACCGACGGCCTTCTTCACATCAGCGAAATTGCTGAGCAGCGCATTCGTTCCGTTCGCGACGCGCTCAAGGAAGGCGATCAGGTGATGGTGAAAGTTCTGGCCATCGAGGGCAACAAGATCAAGCTCAGCCGCAAAGCCCTGCTCCGCGAAGCTCGCGAGAAGCAGAAGCCTGCGCAGGCCGCTGCCGCCGCGGCGCAGGTTTCAGGAGCGGCTCCGTCAGATCTCAGTGAAGAACACGAAGCCTGAGGGCCGCGCACACCGCCGGTACAGGCGACTGAACGTCAATCGCCAACGCCGCCGGCATATAGTGCCGTAGATAACAACGAAGAGCGCGTCGTCTAGGTTTTGATTGTCATCCGAACCCCGGTCGCTGTTCTTGCGGCCGGGGGTTCGGGACCTGCTTTTGCGCCTGCTTCGTGTAGCGCAGAGCTTCGCGTTTTCCGCGAAGTTCTGCGGTCTTCGCCTTTTGCTTTTATCCCGCTCGGCCCGAAGCCAAGGGAACGCGTTTGCTGTTTCCGCAAAGGATGTAGGGCCTGCCCCGCAGCATCGGGCGCGCGTTCGCCGCCGATCCCTCACGGGCAGCGCTCAGAGCCCGGGCTGGCGCTGCCCTAAACAACAACGTCGCCAGCTATCCTTCGGGAAATTCATTCGCCTTAGTTTCGCTTTTTCTCTTTCCTAGTCAATCTAGGAGAATGGCCTGGTTCTATAACCTGATTTTGGGTCAAATTTTTGAAATTGGCCTGGCCGCTTCGCCGCGCCGCCACTGCGGTCCGAGCGCATCCATAGAGTCAAAATTTACGTTTTCCCTAGATAATTCGCAAATTTCAAAATTCCGCACTCGCAAAAAACGTCGAAAACACTGTTTTTGAATGGCCTGCCTTGTCTCTCAATTTCGGGGTGTTTTTTGGGTCGAAAAAAGACAAATTGGTCTGTTCTAGTACCATATGGCGAAGACAAGGAGAATAAAACGGTTTAGCCGACTCGCTCGATTCGCGCGCCAAGCGCCTTCAGTTTATTCTCGATGCGCTCATATCCACGATCGATGTGATACACGCGATCCACGATCGTCGTGTTTTCAGCAACCAGGCCTGCAAGCACCAGCGAAGCGCTCGCGCGCAAATCTGACGCGATGATTGTCGTGCCGCTCAATTTTGTCGGCCCGTGCACGATTGCCTGGCGGCCATTGATGTCGATGTTTGCGTCCATGCGTATGATTTCGCTCGCGTGCATGAAGCGGTTCTCGAAAATCGTTTCCGTAATCATGGAATCGCCATCGGCCTGAGTTGCCAGCGCCATGTATTGCGCCTGCATGTCCGTTGCGAACGCGGGATACTCTTCGGTGGTGACGTCGGCGGCGCGCAATTTTCTCGGAGCGCGCACACGCAAACTCGTTTTGCTTTCCGCAGTGATTTCCACGCCGCACTCCGCGAGCTTGTCGATGATCGCGCAGAGGTGAAGAGGTTCGCACTCGGTAAGCAAAATATTTCCGCGCGTGATCGCTCCGGCAACCAGGAATGTTCCGGCTTCGATGCGATCGGGAATTACGCTGTGCTTCGCGCCGTGCAACTTCTCGACGCCGCGCACGTGAATCGTCGAAGTTCCTGCGCCTTCGATTTTCGCGCCCATCTTTATCAGCAAATCCGCAAGGTCGGTGACTTCCGGTTCCCTTGCTGCATTTATCAGAACGGTTTCGCCCTCGGCGAGTGTCGCAGCCATCAGAATATTCTCCGTGCCGGTCACGGTGATTTTTTCGAAATGAATTTCCGCGCCGCGCAGCCGTTCGGCGCGCGCTTCCACGTAGCCATGTTCCGTAGTCATTTTCGCGCCCATTTTTTCCAGCGCTTGAATGTGCAAGTCAATCGGCCGCGCGCCAATCGCGCATCCACCGGGAAGGGAAACGCGCGCGTAGCCGAATCGCGCAACCAGTGGGCCAAGAGTAAGCACAGAAGCTCGCATGGTTTTCACAAGTTCGTACGGCGCTTCGGCGTGCGAAATCTCCTCCGTCTGAATGCTCATCGCCGAAGGCGGAACGTCCTGTGCCACCACGTGCGCTTTCATGTGCGCGAGCAGTTTCGCCATGGTGATGATGTCGCGGACGCGCGGAATATTATCCAGCTCGACTTTTTCCGAAGTCAGGAGCGCCGCAGCCATGATGGGGAGCGCGGCATTTTTTGCGCCGCTGATGCGCACTGTTCCTTCAAGCGGTTTGCCGCCTTGAATACTGAATTTATCCACGGCCGCCTCTTCGATTTCGATTCATCTCTCGAACCACTTTTCGTTCAACCACGGCCGCTGCCTGAGTTCCGCAGAGCTTTGCGGATGTCGCCTTGATGCCGGGCGAGTGCGTTGCGGGCCGCTTCCATGCCGATGCCGGATTTCAGCATGACCAGAGCAACGCGAAGATCTCCCTCCGCTTGCTTCAGGATGCGCTGCGCGGTTTGATGGTCTGCGCCGGTAGCTTCTTCGAGATTTCGTTCGGCGCGGCGGCACAATTTTGCATTCGACTTTGCGACGCCGATCATCCAGTTGTCATAGATGTAGCCGAGGCGCGTCATCGTCGCAGTGGAAATCATGTTCAGAACCATTTTTTGCGCGGTGCCGGATTTCATTCGCGTTGACCCGGCGATAATTTCGCGGCCCGTGACCGGCGCGATAGTGAGATGCGCGATGCGTGAAACGGGTGTCGCGCGGTTTGTTGTGAGCGCGATCGCGTACGCGCCCTGCGAACGCGCAAACTTCAGCGCGCCCAGAACATAGGGAGTGGAGCCGCTCGCAGCAATGCCGACAACGGCGTCGCTTGCGCGCAGTCCGCGTTCGCGTAAATCGCGCACACCATTTTTCGGATGATCTTCGGCGCCTTCAATCGACGAAGTGAGTGCACGATTGCCACCAGCAATAATTCCTTGCACGAGAGTCCGGTGCACGCCGAATGTGGGCGGAACTTCGGAGGCATCTAAGACGCCGAGGCGGCCGCTGGTTCCGGCTCCGATGTAAAACAAACGCCCGCCGTTGCGCAGGCGCGCGACAATTTCGTCCACTGCGCGAACGATCTTTGGGATTTCGCGGCGCACTGCCTGTGCGACTTTTGCGTCCTCGCGATTGATGATGCGAAGAATGTCGCGCGTGGATTTCTGGTCGAGATTGCGCGAGCGCGGATTGCGTTGCTCGGTGGCGGCTAGATTTTTCGTTCGCATGACCCCGAAAGATTATAGCCGGAGTGCCGAGCGAATCGCGGAGCCGTCAAGCGCCAAGGTGCGAAGAATGTACGGCTACTTTGAGGCCGCGAGGCCAAGGCTCTGGAGTATGGCATCGTGTAACGCGGGTCGGATGGCGCGGATTTTGTCGTTGGCGGCGGAGGGATTCACGCGATTGGTGAGAAGAATGACGAAAAGATCTTTCTGCGGATCAATCCAGATGGACGTGCCGGTGAAACCGTTGTGGCCATATGTCTGCGGCGAAAAATAATGGCCGCTCGAGGAGTCACCGGTGGGAACGTCCCAGCCGAGCGTGCGAGCCGAATCGCCGACTGCGACGCGCTGGGTGAATTGCGCGACGATGGCGCGCGGCAAGAAGCGACTCTGCGCGTAGATGCCGCCACTCAGCATCATTTGCGCGAATGCGGCGATGTCGCCAGCAGCGCTGAAAAGTCCGGCGTGGCCGGCGACTCCGCCAAGAGCAAAAGCATTTGCGTCGTCCACTTCGCCGTGTAACTGGCGCTTGCGATATGCCGTGTCGTTCTGCGTGGGCGCGATGCGCGCGCGGAGAGAACGCGGCGGATTGAAAAAAGACTCATTCATGCCAAGTGGATCGAAAATATTTTCGCGCGCGAAGCGGTCGAGACTCATGCCGGTGAGGCGTTCGACGATGTCGCCAAGAATGATGAAGCCGAGATCGGAGTATTCGATTTTCGTCCCCGGCGTGGAAACGAGAGCCTCAGAATACAAAAGTTTACGCAATTCGGCTGGAGACTTTGCGTTATTGAAAAATTCGCGATGTGGAGGAAGGCCGGAAGTATGGAGAAGCAGTTCGCGGATCGTGATTTTATGCAGCCACTCGGGATTTGCGCCGCTTCGAGATTCTGGCAAATAGCGGGAAATCAGCGCCTCGAGATCAATTTGATTTTCGGCAGCGAGAAGCATGATGGCTGTTGTGGTGACGATAGGCTTGGTGAGCGACGCGGCATCGTAAATCGTGTCGGATTTCACGGCAGGGGATTTTGCGGCGTAACTAAGATGTCCGAACGGATGCAGGGTGAGTTGATTGCGCAATCCAACCGCGAGGACACCGCCGGGAAATGCTTGGTCGCTGACCGCGCGATCTAAAATTGCGAAAGCGGGTTTCAGCTTGGCGGAAAGCGCGTCAGGCGCAGGCGCAAGAACCATGGGATTCGCAGCGACGCGCAGTCCGTCGCCGATTTTTGCGACGCCGGGAACAGTGACCGGTAGCTGGCCTGCAATCGCCGTCTGGCCAAAAATTGCGCGAGCCATAGCGCGCTGGATGACATCCTGCGTGCCGAATGCGGCGACCCACGTTTTTGCATTGGGAAACTGAGCGACGAGATACGGACTACCGAGCGAAGCGATGATTGTCGGTTTCGGTGTGGCGATCAGTTTATTGAGGAGCACGATTTCTTCCGTGGGTAGCCCGACGCTGCCTTTGCGGTCGGCGACTTTGACGATTACGGCAGCGATGGCGACATCGTAGGAAGCCGGCGCGGGCAGTTGCACGGAGCTAGCTTTTGTGAAATTTGCGTCCACACGAATTGTTTGCAGAGAAGCGGCGCGGTCGCGCAATTCGCTTTCGATGAGCGTGCCGGGATACGGATCAGGATCGCCCGAGATGACGACGAGCAAAATGCGCTGAGGCTTGGCGGCATCGAGTGGAAGAATGTTCGCGTTGTCGCGAATGAGCGTTATGCCGCGCGAAGCGATCGCTTGCGCTTCGTCTTTGAATTTCGGCGAGCCAAAAACAGTGTTGAGGCGGTTCAAGTCAACGAGGCGCGAGTTTTCGAGATTGAGCTGCGCTTTGGCGCGAAGAATGCGGCGAACGGCTTCGTTGACCTTCGCGATAGGCAAATCGCCCGAGCCGACGGCTTCTTTCATCGCGGCAATTGCGGCTTCGGGATTTGGCGGAATGAGGAGCACGTCGATGCCTGCGTTGATGGCGCGCACCGCGACATTCGGTGGCGAATCGATTTGCGTGACACCGGCCATGTCGAGCGCGTCGGTCACTTCGATCCCGTCGAAGCTCAGTTTTTTACGAAGAAGATCAGTGAGAATACGCGGTGAAAGCGTCGCGGGAATATTTTTGTCGGGTTCGAGCGCTGGCACGACGAGATGACCGGACATGATGGCGCCGACACCAGCGGAAATCGCGGCACGAAAAGGAACAAGCTCAACGCGATTGAGTTCGGCGAGATCGCCGGGGACGACGGGGACGGAGATATGCGAATCGGAATTGACGTCGCCGTGGCCCGGGAAATGTTTTGCAGTGGCGAGAGCGCCATTGTCCTGGACGCCGCGAACGAATTGGGCGACGAACGCGGAGACGCGCGCGGGATCTTCTCCGAAGGAGCGCGTGTTGATGATGGGATTGTCGGCGTTGTCGTTCACGTCGGAATCCGGCGCGAAAATCCAGTTGAGTCCTGCGGCACGAGCTTCGATGGCTGTGATTTTGCCGGCAGTGAATGCGTCACGCGGATCGCCAGTGGCGGCGACGGCCATGGCAGACGGTAGGGAAGTTCCGTCGGCGAGGCGCATCGCGGTTCCGTTTTCAAAATCCGCGGCGACGAAGAGAGGAATTTTCGCGGCGCGCTGAAGTTCGTTGGAGAGAGCGGCCGTAGGATAAACCTGGCTGCGTTCAACGCCCGTGAGCGTGCGCTGCGCCTGCAAGATGAGGCCGCCGATGTGGCTTTCCTTCACTTCGCGGAGCAGCTCGCGAAAATCGGGATCGTCCGTGGAAGTGAAGCGTCCCCAGTAGTAGACCATCACCATCTGGCCGAGCTTTTCCTCAAGCGACATTTTGGCGAGCGTCTGCTGCGCCCATTTGTCGGCGGTTTGCGAACGCGCTGGCATCGCGCGCTTCGCTTTATGTGCTTTTGCGACAGGAGTCATAAGAAAAAATAGCGTGACAATGAGTATGCAACGCTCACGCATCGGCCGGCAAAAACTTTTCGCGAGGGTTTTCCAGAGTTGACGCGTTCATTTCGCGGCTGTATATAGCACAGGGATTTATGACGCACAACAAACGGTCTTGGCGTGTGTTTCCTGCTCGCATCGCAGCAATTCTTATTTTCATTTTGATGGGCGGATCGCTGAGCGGCGCGCAGAAGCCTGCGGCCACGGTTGCACGCGAGCCGCTGAATGCGAAATTGTCGGCGCTCGACTCAATTATGCAGGTCGCCATCGCGCACGACGAAATTCCTGGCGGCGTGCTGCTGGTGAGCCATCGCGGACGCGTGATCTACCGCAAGGCGTTCGGCGAACGGGCCCTCATTCCACATCGTGAAAAGATGACGGTCGGAACGATTTTCGATTTGGCGTCCCTGACAAAGCTATTCGCAACGACTCCTTCGATCATGCGCCTGCTGGAAGAGGGAAAAATCCGGCTGAACGATCCACTGGTGAAGTACATGCCGGAATTCGCGCCGAATGGAAAGGATCAGATCACAATTCGGATGCTGCTGACGCATATGTCAGGGCTGCAGCCGGATCCACCGCTGTCGGCTGCGCAGGCCGGCGAAGATGCGCTGATGCAGGAAATCGACAACGAGACGCTGATGGCGCCGCCGGGCGATCGTTTCGTTTACAGCGACACGAATTTTATTTTGCTGGGCGAGTTGGTCAAGCGAATCACAGGCAAGCGGCTCGACGAATATGCGGAAGAGAATTTCTATCGGCCGTTGCACATGACGCACACGAGATTTTTGCCGCCGCCTGCGTGGATTCCCGAGATTGCGCCGACGGAAGAAGTGGATTTGCCGCCGGGCGCGAAGGCGGGATCGGATCCGGGGCACGTGTTGCGCGGTGTGGTGCACGATCCGCGTTCGCGAGCAATTGGAGGAGTCGCGGGACACGCAGGACTTTTTTCGGACGTGGACGACATGGCGACTTTTTGCCAGATGATGCTTGATGGCGGAAGTGTTCGCGCGGGCGGTGTGACGCGTCGGATTTTTTTGGAGGCGACCGTGCACAAAATGACGACGCCGCAGACCCCGCCGTGGAGTCCGAATATTCGCGGGCTCGGTTGGGACATCGACACGGCATATTCGGCGCCGCGCGGAGATTTGTTTCCGCTGGGTTCGTACGGACACACGGGATTCACCGGTACTTCGGTGTGGATCGATCCGTCAAGCGAAACGTTCGTGATTCTGCTGACAAACGCGGTGCATCCGTACGAGCGGCCGGCGATTTCGAGTTTGCGCTCGAAAATTGCGACCGCGGTTGCAGCGGCGCTGAACGCGGGAGACACGCAAGGCTTCACGTCGAAAGTTGAGCGCAGCATTTATGCAGAGCGACCGTACGATTTGGACGGAATTTATCATCGCACCGACGAGACGCAGACGGGAATCGACGTGCTCGAGCAGGAAAATTTCGCGCCGCTGCAAGGAAAAACGGTTGGATTGATTACGAATCAAACGGGCGTGGACCGTGAAGGGCGAAGGACGATCGACGTGCTGGCGCATGCGCCAGGGGTGAAGCTCGCGGCGATTTTCAGTCCGGAGCACGGAATTTTCGGGATGGAAGATGCGAATGTAGCGTCGAGCAAGGATGCGGCGACAGGATTGCCGATCTACAGCTTGTACGGTGAGACGCGGCGGCCGACGGACGAAATGCTGCGCGGTCTCGACGCGCTGGTCTACGACATTCAGGACGCGGGCGTGCGGTTCTACACGTACACGACGACGATGGAGTACGCGATGGAAGCCGCGGCGCAGCATCACATCTCGTTTTACGTGCTGGACCGGCCGGATCCGATCAACGGAATTACGATTGAAGGGCCGATGCTCGATGCGGACAAGCTGAGTTTCGTCGCGCCGTTTCCGGAGCCGGTCCGTTATGCGATGACGCTGGGCGAGCTCGCGCAGATGTTCAATGGTGAGAATAAAACTAGGGTGGATTTGCACATCATTCAGATGAAGGACTGGCATCGCGAAGATTATTTTGAGCAGACCGGGCTTGCGTGGGTCGCGCCTTCGCCGAATTTGCGTTCGCTAAATGCAGCGCTGCTTTATCCGGGAATTGAAATTCTGCAAGCGGGAGGCGTTTCGGTTGGGCGCGGGACGGACACTCCGTTCGAACTTTTTGGCGCGCCATGGATCAATGCGTCGAAGCTTGCGCAGGAGTTGAACCGCGATTTCGTGCCCGGCGTGCGATTCGTTCCGGCAAGTTTCACGCCGAATTCAGCGCTCTACAGCGGACAGTTGTGCCAGGGAATTGCGTTAGTGATTACCGACCGCGCGTCGGTGAATTCGATGCTGATGGGACTGGAGATTGCAACGGCGCTGAACAAGCTGTATCCGCAGCATTTTTCGCTGGACAAGATGATTGAGTTGGTGGGAAACGTGGACACGATCGCGAAACTGAAGTCCGGAGAGTCGCCGATGCGAATTGTCTGGGACTGGCAGAAGGACCTCGACAATTTCCGCAAGGTGCGCGCGAAATATTTGATCTATTCCGAGTAGGACCAAGTCAACGATTATTCGGGAGAAGATTCTCTTTTTGACAGAGAGCGTAGAAACGAAATTAGAACGCTCTTTCGAACCCACCTTTCGTCATCTCTATTAACATCATCGGAGTCGACAGGGAACGTTTTCAGTTTTTTCGGTAAGATGATTTGGTACGTATTCACTTTGACTCCATCATCGCATCCCTCATCCTTGCCATCAAAGATACATATATCTTCAACGGACATCGCGCTGTAGCCGTCATACATGACGCTATAGAAAGAGTCGATGCGTCCGTAATTCATGTCTGAAGTACCGTTCTGTTCTTTAGGATCGAGTACTCTCTTTGACTTTTGGAGGAAGACCAGATATTCGCTGCCGAGGCGATAATGGATATAGGGTCCAAAGAATATCTTTGCCCCAGTGCGAACTCCTTTGAAGGATTGCATGATTTCAGCTTTATAGACTGTGGTGGGATACTGTTCCGTTGTGCCCGATCGGATTCGCACAACGGCGACAACATCGGCTTGCTTGAATAGTTCTTGAATTGTGACGGGAGACGGTTCGGTCAGAGTGACTGTTTGCTGCGCAAGAGCGTCCGGCGGGCGGACAAGAATGCAAGCTAGGAATGAAAGGAACATAAAACGTAAGGTCGTTGCCATGTTTGTAAATTGCATAGACTCGTCGCTAAGTGCAACTTTATTTTCATTACTTCGTAGGTGAAGGTGAAAATGCGACCGAAAGCGTGGCTCTCGTGGAGCAGCGGCAAAGACAGCGCGTGGTCGCTGCACGCGATGCGGCAGCACGGCGACGTGGAAATTGCGGCGCTGCTGACGACGGTCACTCAGAAGTATCAGCGCGTGGCAATGCATGCAGTGCGCGAATCGCTTCTGGATGTGCAGGCGGCTGCGGCGGGGCTTCCGCTGGTGAAAGTACGGATTCCGTCGCCGTGCCGGAATGAAGTTTACGAGCGCACGATGGTGGATGCGATGACGCGAGCCCGCGTGGAAGGAATCACGCACATCGTTTTTGGCGATTTGTTTTTGGAGGACATTCGCAAGTATCGCGAAGAGAATCTCGCGAAATGCGGAATGACCCCTGTTTTTCCAATGTGGCTCAGGAATACGCGCGAATTTGCCAATGAAATGATTGAGTCGGGATTGCGCGCCTATCTGACGTGCGTTGACCCAAAGAAACTCGACGCCAGTTTTGCCGGACGCGCGTTTGACAAGCAGCTTTTGGCTGACTTGCCGACGCACGTTGATCCGTGCGGGGAAAACGGCGAGTTTCACACATGCGTTGTCGAGGGGCCAATGTTCGCGTCGCCGATTGACGTGAGCGTTGGAGAAATTGTCGAGCGCGACGGCTTCATTTTCGCGGACCTCTTGCCGCGTGCCGCTTCCGCCTCGCGTTGACTTGCGCCGGAATCCGGGTACAGGCAAACTCGCATCGTGCGCATCGCTTCGCTGATACCGTCTGCAACGGAAATTCTGTATGCGCTGGGGCTCGGCGATTCTGTCGTAGGCATCACACACGAGTGCGATTTTCCGCCGGAAGCTGCGAAGAAACCACCGCTGATCCGTCCGCGCGTTGATCCGTCGGCTGCGCCCGCGGAATTGGATCGGCAAGTTCGCGAACTGATGTCGCGGGGCGAAAGTATTTACGCAGTGGATGACGCGCTGCTTCGTTCGCTCGCGCCGGACCTGATCATCACGCAGGATTTGTGCCACGTATGCGCGGCGTCACCGGATGACCTCGGCACGGCGCTCGGGCGGATGCAAAGCCCGCCGGATGTTTTGTCGTTGCATCCGCAGACGCTCGCGGGCGTGTGGGACGACATTCGCGAAATCGGCAAAGTGGCCCGGCGATTGACTGAAGCGGATCGGCTTGCAATGGAACTTGCGCGACGCGTCGCGAAGATTGAAGCCATCGCGGCGAGTGCTGCTTCGCGGCCGCTCGTTGCGTGCCTCGAATGGCTGGATCCGATTTACGTGGGCGGGCACTGGGTTCCGGAGATGGTTGAGTGCGCGGGCGGCGGAGACCTTTTCGGCAAACCTGGCACGCCTTCTTTTCGCGTGACTTCGCAGCAGGTCGTGGACGCGCAGCCGGAGATTATCGTTGTGATGCAATGCGGCTACGGCGTCGCGCGTAACCGCGAAGAATATCGCCGCGGGAAATTCGCTGCAGGATGGAACGAAATGCCGGCGGTTCGCTCGAAGCGCGTGTTCGCTGTGGATGCGAACAGCTATTTCTCGCGCTCAGGGCCGCGGCTCGCGGATGGAGTCGCGATCCTTGCGCATCTGTTTCATCCTGAGCTTACGATTCCAGATGTTCCGAGAAACGCATTCGGCGTCATCGAGATGGGCTAGCGAGTTTGTTCGCCTAAGGCACGCTTGCGCCAGCGGGCGTAGAAGATGAGACCGATGAGCATGACGACGATGCCCATGAGCGAACGGCCGGGGCGCTGCACCAAGGAATTCACGGTCAGCGCGAGCGCGCCAAGAATGAAAATAATCGGAAGCACAGGATAGCCCCACGTTTTGTATGGCCGCGGCATGTTCGGCTCTTTGAAGCGCAACACGATCAGGCCGGCGGTTTGCGCGGCGTAGAAAATCCAGACCAGAAAAACGTAAAGGTAGGAAAGATCGTCGAACGTTCCGCTCAGCGCGAGCGCGGACGCGAGGATTCCTTGAAAGACGAGGGCGTTGGCGGGCGTGCGAAAGCGCGGATGCACTCCGCGAACGACGCGGAAAAAGAGGCCGTCGCGCGCCATGGCGTAGTCGACGCGGGCATTGGTGAGGATTGAGGAATTGAGTGTGCCGAGCGCGCAAATCATCATGATAATCGTGAGCCACGTGGCGGAACTCGCTCCCGTGGCGCGCGCGACCACGTCGGACGCGATGTGCGGCGATGCGGCCGCTTGAGAGAACGGCAACACGTAAAAACATGCGACGCTCATGGCGATGAAAATTGCACCCACCAGGAAGACGCCGACAATTAGCGAGAGCGGAATGTTACGCTCAGGATTTTTGATTTCGGAGCCGACGAAAGTGAGATTGATCCAGCCGTCATAAGCCCAGAGCGCGCTGGCGACAGCAGTCATGAGCCCGGCGGCAAGTCCGAGGTGGACCGTCGAGGACGCAGCAGAGGCCGAGTGAAAATTCGCGACCGTGCCTTTGCCAAAAAAGAATCCGATGAAGATGATGGCCACGACCGCTGCGATTTTGATAATCGTCAGCACTACTTGAACGCGGCCGCCAAGGCGCACGCCGAAATAGTTGATGAACGTGATGAGCGCGATGGCGACTACGGCGAGCGGTTGCGCCCAAGTGAACGAGAAAGTGCTGGGTGTATGCGTGAAAATAGAATTGAATTGGAAGACATGCAGCGGAGTTGCGATGGCGGGAAACAGAAAACTGGCGAATTGCAACAATCCCGCAGCGATGGTGGCAATGGAAGTGGGCGCGCCGATGATGGAATACGTCCAGCCAAACACGAATCCCCACACAGGACCGTATGCGCGATTCATGTACGCGTAAGTGCCACCGGCTTCGGGAATGGCCGCACCAAGTTCTGCCACGGCCAACGCACCTAAAAGTGAAAGCACACCGCCAATGATCCATGCGAGAGTTACCAAGCCGACGGTTCCTGCCGCCTGCGCCATGCTCGCAGGCTTGATGAAAATTCCAGTGCCGACCATCGTGCCTACGACGATGGCCGCGGCGGCCCATGGGCCGAGGCCGCGAATTAGTTCTGGCGATTTTTGATTTGGCGTGTTCATGACGAAACGGTAGCAGTCGAATCTGTGCTGCGTGTTCCGGTGAAACTAACAACCGAGCCGATTACAAACGTGATGATCGTTCCCGCGAGGACGTACCAGGTCCACGCGAGCGACGTGAAAAAGTATATGGCGGTCATTCCGATGAGCCCTGCGACCATTCCGGCAATCGCTCCGCGGCCCGTGGCGCGCGGATTCCAGATGACCAGCAAGAATGCACCCAACAAACTGCCGTAAGTGATCGAAGCAATCGTCAACCCTGCCACGAGGACTGGCCCCCAGTGAATCATGCCAAATGTTCCGAGCAGGATGCCCCAGAAAATTGTCCATTGACGCGAACGGCGCACCTGCTTTTTGGCGTCGGCTTCGATGGCGGCGCCGCGCGCACGAGAGAAATCGATCATGCTCGAAGAAGCGAGGGAATTGAGCGAGCCGCTGGCGTTGGACATAGCGACGGCGAAAATCGCAGCGAGAACAATTCCGGCAAGCACTCTCGGCATTTGCGTGACGATGAATTCGGGGAAGAGGCGGTCGGGATCGCCTTGAGGTACGGCAAACGGGATGTGTTGGCGATAAACGTAGAGCATTACGCCGATCACCAGGAACAGCGCGAATTGAAGGAAAACAATCACGCCGCTCGCGAGGAGCGCTTTTTTGCTGTCGCGTTCGGAACGCGCGGCGAGCAGGCGCTGCACCATGGTTTGATCCGTGCCGTGGCTGGCCATGGTCAGGAAAGTGCCGCCGATGACGCCCGACCAAAACGTGTAACTCTGCGTTAGGCTGAAATGAAAATCGAAGACGCGAAGTTTGTCTCCGGCAGCTGCGGCTGCGTGAGTGACGCCGGTCCATCCAAAAGGAATCCTGTGCAGCAGCAGGAAAAATGCCGCGATGGAACCGCCGATGTACAGGAAGAATTGCATCACGTCGGTCCAGATCACAGCGCGCATGCCGCCTTCGAAAGTGTAGATAAGTGTGAGAAGCGTGATGACTGCGACAGAGAGGCGATCATTCAGGCCCATCGCGACGCTGACGACTTTGCCGATGGCCGCGAAACGCACACCTTCGGCCAGCGCCCGCGTGACGACGAAGATGCTGGCGGCAGTGGATTTTGTGCGCGCGCCGAATCGCTTTTCGAGCAATTGGTAAGCGGTAAAAAACTCGCCGCGAAAGTATTGCGGGATTAGAATGATGCAGAGGATCACGCGCGCGACGAGGTAGCCGATGACCAGTTGCAGAAAGGCCATGTTCGTCGCGTAGGCGATGCCCGGCGTGCTGATGATGGTGAGCGTGGAGGTTTCCGTGGCGACGATGGAGCAGGCGAGCGCCCACCACGGAGCAGAGCGTCCTCCGAGAAAGTAATCGCGGATGGTGTGCTGCTTGCGGCCGTAGCGCAGACCGAAAAGCGTGACGCCGACGAGATACAGCACGATAATGGCGAGGTCAACGATGCTGATACGCATTCCGTCCGATCCGCAGAAATCGCGCGATGCTATCCGCGATGTTCGAGTCGTGTCAACAATTCGTCGTGATGCTCAACAGATTTTTTCGGCGCTGGCGATGCGAGGAGCGATCTCAAGATGAGCCTCTTTCTCGGGTTTGACGCGGGCGGGACGAAGACGGATTGCACGCTCATCGATGGCGCAGGGCGTTTGCTGGCGGAGACGCGCGGCGGCGGCGCGAATCCGATGCGCGCGGGTTTTGCGAAGGCTTGCGACGTGCTGGGAGAAACGGCGCGGAAGGCTCTGGCCGACGCCGGACGCGACGCGGAGCACATTCGCGCGATCTGCGCGGGAATCGCCGGCGCAGGACGGCCCAGGGTTGCGCGGCGCATGAAGTCGTACTTCACGCACGCGTTTCCCCACGCGGACGTGCGCGTCATCACGGATATCGAGCTTGCTCTGAGCGCTGCGACAGAATCGGGCCCAGCGGTGGTGATTATTGCGGGAACGGGCTCCGCGGTTGGCGGGCGAAACTCGGAAGGGAAAGTGGCGCGGGCGGGCGGCTGGGGGCCGTGGATTGGCGACGACGGCAGCGCCTATGACATTGGACGCCGCGCGGTGAAAGCTGCGATGGCGGCGCGCGATGGCGTCGGGCCCGCGACGCTGCTCGGCGAAAAAATCCTGCTGGCGGAGCAGACGCACGATTGGGAAGTTGTTCGCGGGCGAATTGCGAAGCGTCCCGACAACGTGTTCCCGCAGATTTTTCCTCTGGTGACGGCCGCGGCTGTTGCGGGAGACATTGTGTCGCAGGAAATTCTGGCATCAGCCGGCAAGTCTCTGGCGGCGCTGGCGGCAAGCGTGATTCACATGCTTGATTTGCAGAAGCAATCGTTCCTGATTGCCAAGACAGGGGGCGTTTTTTCTGAGGCGTCGCAGCTCGAGTCGGTGCTTTCGGCGGAACTGTTTCGCGTAGCGCCGAAGGCGCGCATCGAGGCGCTGCACGTTTCTCCCGCTCGCGCGGCTGCGGAATTGGCGCGCAAGTCCATGGCCGCTTCGGTCGCTCATGGCTCCTAGCAACGGCCCCCGCCGCCGCATCAACATGAAGTGGTACATCGTCATCGTTGGCGCGATTTTCGTAGTATTGCTTGTCTATTCGTCGTTTCATCAAAGCGTGTTTCGCGTGGAAGCCTGCGTGGATTTTCGCGGACGAACGCACTGCGCGGAAGCTTCGGGGCGAACGCGCGCGGATGCCGTTCGCAGCGCGCAGGAAATTGACTGCGAGCTGGTGGCGAATGGACGCGACGAAAATATGGCGTGCCTCGATCAGCAGCCGTCCTCGGTGCGCGAAGTCACGGCAAAATGAGCGCCGCCGGATGTTCCTTCTTGGTGGTCGCTTGGTTATAATCATTGATACGTGCCTTATGTCTTTCTGAAGTCATCATCAGGAAGCGGGCATCCCCAGTTCTTCGCGAATGGTGCATTGAGTGAGCGGATCGGAACGCCGCAGACACAAACGCTACCCCTGCAAGGCCGCTGTCAAAATCACCTGGGGACAAGTGGCGCTGGAAGCGACGCTGAGCGACATCAGTGCCTCGGGCATGTATCTGGAAACGCATGAGCCGCTATGGGCTCGCGCCCAGTTTTCCGCCCGCATCATGCTTCCGGAACCCATCCGTGTAGAATGTATAGTGCGCCGCGTGGACGCAGGCAAAGGCATGGTTGTGGAGTTCACGGATATCACGCAGGAAACCAAAATGAATTTGACTCACCTTATCTGGAAGCTCTCTCACCAGTGACTCTCTGTCCGAATTGTGGGGCCGAGCGCACGTCGACCATTTGCGAAAACTGCGGAATGGGCGCTTTGGAAGCCAGCCGCGCCATGCGCCGCAATCTGGTGAATCGTCTGGGAATTTTTCTGCTCGGCGCCGTGGCTTTTTTCGTCCCGTGCTTTCTTTATCCGCCGCTAGAGCTCGATGGTATGTTGATTTTCCTCGGCGTGATTTTTTTTGCCACGATTGCTCTGGCCATGTGGGCGGAACGGCGTTCGATTCGCGGACAGGAAGTTGAGCTGCTGAAGCGGATTTTTTACGGCTTCGTGCCGATTCCGTGGCTGCTTGCGACGTTTCTTTTCGTTAATGGTTCGCTCGACCGTTCTCCGCCGCGAGACATTGAGTCGGCGGTGGTGAGCCGTTTGGCGGTGCCGGGGCTGCTGCCGATGCATCAGTTGATTGTGAAATCGTGGCGCGACGGACACACGGTAGAACGCCTTGCTGTCACGCGGCAGGACTTCGAGCATTTTCATGTAGGCGACCGCGTCATCGTGCGCGTGCAGGATGGCGTGCTGATGCCGTGGATTTCCGGCGTCTACAATCCGTAAAGCCCGCGCTGCACGTATTGACTAAGCGGCGACAGCAGTTCCATCGCAAAAACAGACTATCCACCGCGTCAGCTATGCTTTCCATATGGCCATCCTGGTTCGCTCGAACCGTGAAAGACCGCCCTGGCTTGATGAAGCACGTGAGTTTTGCAAGGGCGCGAACATCAAGATTGTCGGCTGGGGACCGAATTTGCTTACCGTAGAAGCGAAATCACCTGCTCGATGTTCAGAAATCGCCGCGCAGCTTGGGAACCTCGGATTTCACGCGATAGAAAACGAAGACAATTCCTATGCAGGATTGCTCGACCTTTCGAAAAATCCTACGGCTGTTCAAGCGAAGATCGCTTCTTTCGACATTTCGCGCATGCGCTGGATTGAGCAGATTGTGCCGCTGATTTGGGCGATCTGCTCCCTGTTGCTGATACCAGCCATTCTTAACAGTGCGCGCGAGCCAAGGGCAATCACTTTTCCGGTGGGCATTTTCTCTTTGGTGATGTTCTTCCGGGATGGCGCGCGGATCTGGGGCTGGCGATTGGAGCTGACGCCGGAAAGCCTGCGCGTTCGGCGCTACTACCGTTGGGCTGCAATTCCGTGGGCAAACATCCGCACCGTAGAATCTACCCCCACGGGACGCAACCAGGAGACCGTTGTGCTGATGCTCACGTCCCGCTCGTCGGAGAAGCTTGGTACATTCGTTTGCCCGTTTGCGCGGAATCTCCGTGATCGTTTGCGTTCAGAGCTTTCGCAGCGCCGCCATGAATCTGCCTGACACACTCACGGAGCGTTTTCCGTTTCTCGATCCGCTCGAAGAGGGTTGGAAGCCCGTCGCACGCTTGGCGCTCGCGGTCTGGCTGATTTTTTATTTGCTGTTTTTGTATCAGGCGTATCGTCATCAGGGGCCGATGCTGATGATCGATGTCGTGTTCGTGCCGATTCACGAAGGCGGCCATCTTCTGTTCCGTTTTTTCGGCAGCCAATGGCTCTGTATCGCGGCGGGAACCGGCATGCAGCTTTTCGCGCCGTTTGCGCTTGCTGTTTACTTCGCGTTCCGGCGGCACGTGACAGGCACGGCCTTCTGCGCATTTTTCTTTTTCGAGCAATTTCTCCCCATTGCAACTTACATGGCCGATGCACGAGCGCAGGCGCTTCCGCTGGTCACCGTTGGAGACAGCGATTACATCATTCACGACTGGAATTATCTGTTTGCGAGTGTGGGCCTGCTGAAACACGACACGCAAATCGCGGCGGTCGTGCGCGCGCTGGGATGGATCGGCATGTGCGCCGTCGTGGCATGGCTCATCTGGCGGGCTACTGCTTTAATATCAGGACGCGCGTCCCAACAACAGCAATGATGTAAAACGGAATGTAAGTCATCGTCCACACGAACAATGTGAGAGGAAGATTCTGATCCTTTGAGATGCCGCGAGTCCGGCTAAGTCGAAATACCACCCAGTAAGCTGCCGCGCCCAAAAACCACAAAACGAAACCCATCAGAACGAGGATTCTTACGTCTCCTGTCAAGAGTCTGACGGGAACACCAAGAAATGGCATGAAGCCCGGTACTAATGCGAGTCCGGCGTTTTTCCATTGGCCTTTATCGAATGTTGTGTTCCATTCCGTCTCACTGTGAGCTCCAGGCGTTCTATCCTGCTTTACCTGGAGAACGTCCAACCCGAATCTCCCTTCTAGGTCTCGGACAATTCGCGCCCTGCGGCGCCGACCGATTCCATTAATCGAGTTCCACAGGACTTCTTCTGACCCATTCTTGGCGCGTAGAGTTACATAGTAGCCATCCAGGGCGCCGTAAGCGGTGCGGCGCGAAATCACGAGTTCGGATTCGGGCGTAACCTTCACCGTTCTGCCTTTCTCACCAAACAATCGGCGGGCGTACCAGCACGGCACGGTCACTATTACGGCGCCGTTATCCAGTATTCGTATCCATGCCAATCCCGCGCGAAACGACAAGTAAGTTAAGAAGCAGAACAGCACCAACGGATAGATAAGTGCGGTACGCGATGAGTCGCGCGTCGTCACAATTGCGAATGCAAACATTATCGTCATGAAGCCGAATGTAATAACTGGTATCGAGGTCCATTTGGGCCGCAAATAGATTCTGAATGGGCGGGAATGCATGGCGGGATATTACCACCGTCATAGCCAAATCGACTCGTTGGCGGCCTGTGACCGCGCGACGGCTCCGTGCGATAATTGAAGTGCCATGAAGCGCGTAGTTGTACTCGGTTCGGGGTTCGCCGGCATGCAGGCGGTGGTCGAACTGGAGCGCCTGTTCCACGATTCGCCGATATATGAAATTCTGCTGATCAGCGAACAGAATTTTGTGCTCTTCACTCCGTTGCTTCCGCAGATTGCTTCCAGCCAAATTGATCCGCGCCATATCGCACAGGCAATTCGCGACGTCCGCGGCCGTCGGCGTTTCCGTTTTCTGCGCAGCACAGTTCGCTCGATTGACGTGCGAAACCGGCGCATGGAAACGACGGATGGGCCGATTGAATACGACTCGCTGGTGATTGCTCTCGGCAGCCGCACGAATTACTTCAATACTCCCGGAGCGCGCGAGCACACGTTCGATTTCAAGTCGCTCGAAGACTCGATGATTTTGCGCGAGCACATTCTCGATCTGTGCGAGCACGCCGATCATGTAGCCGAAGCTGCGGAGCGCCGGCGGCTGCTCACGATTGCTGTGGTCGGCGGAGGCTACACCGGCGTCGAGCTGCTCACCGATCTGCAGGATTTTCTTTTCAACTACGCGGCGCGCTTCTATCGCGGACTCACGCGCGATTCATTCCGACTGGTCCTGATTGAAGCGACCGACAGCATCCTCGGAGGAATTCATCCGAAGCTGCGCGCGCACGCGATGCAGCGCCTTGGGCGCGAAGGTATCGAGATTCTTTACAAATCGCGCGTGACGCAATGCTTCGAGCACGCTGTCGAGATAAACGGCAGCGAGCAAATTCCCGCGGCCACTGTCGTTTGGACGGCGGGCGTGCGCGCGCCGGAGTTGGTCGAAGCGCTGCCAGGTCCACATGATCGCGCCGGGCGCGCGTGCGTCAATGAGCATTTGCAACTTGAAAACTATTCGGATGTATTTGTCGTGGGAGATTCCGCCGTTGCGCCCGATGCCAACGCTCCTCAGGTGGCGCCTGTGGCCATCGGTCACGGCAAAATTGCGGGGCGCAACATTGCGCATCGCGAACGCGGCGAGCCGCTCGAAAACTATCGCTATGTTTCCGAGGGAATGCTCGTTTCGCTTGGCGCGCGTGACGCCGTCGTTAGCGTGGCGGGGATTCAAGTTCACGGCTACTTTGCGTGGCTTTTCTGGAACGCGGTGCACCTCTATAAGTTGGTGTCATTAAAAAAACAGTTTCAGGTGGCGCTCGATTGGTCGCTCGCGACGATTTTTCCGCGCGACGCTGCGATCATCCGCCGCCCCCACAACTGCAAGCTGTGCGGCGCAAGTTCAATCGCCGCAAGTGGCGCTGCGTCCTCAGAAGCAAAACGCGCCAGTTCCGCGTGACATAAGAACCGGACGGCTGCGCTTTTCAGCGGGGCACAAAAATGCTAATTTGTCGCTGTCCAGATTTACAGCAGAATTAGCGAGCAGTGCCGCTCCATGCCGCCTTCATTCACAGAAGTTTTCGAATTCGCGCTGCTCACGCTGACATCAATCTTCTTTCTCGTTGATCCGTTCGCGGTGATTCCGCTTTTCCTCGCAGTGACCTCTGACGCTTCGGTCGCGGAGCGCCGCCAGATGGCGCGCCGCTCGGCGTTGACGTGCGCGATTGTTTTGTGCGCGTTTGCGCTTGCCGGCAGTCTGATTTTCAAATTGTTCGGAATTACGCTGCCGGCATTCAAGATCGCGGGAGGAATTATTCTTCTTCAAATCGGTGTGGACATGTTGCAGGCGAAACAGTCGGGGCAGCGCTCGACTCCCGAAGAAACCCAAGAGGGAAGCGCGAAGGAAGACGCGAGCATTATTCCGCTAGGAATGCCCATGCTCGCCGGCCCGGGCGCGATTTCGACGGTGATGGTGTTGATTGGTGAATCGCATACGATGTGGCGGCGCGGAGTAGTCTATGCGGCGATCGTGGTCACTTCGTTCGCGGCGTTCCTTGTTCTTGCGGCCGCGGGCCGCGTTCGCCAGTACATGGGCGAAACGGGCATACGCATTTTGATGCGGCTGATGGGACTGCTGCTCGTAGCGCTCGCGGTGCAATTCATCGCCAACGGGCTGATTGATTTTGGTCTGCTTAAAAATCCCATCGCGCAGTAATTCTCAAGACCAACTGATTGCGTGCGGGAAATTCTGCGCCCGTGTGCTGGGGTTCGCGTTAGTTGCCGCGGGAATAGAATTGGATGTCGACGGCGTCGACCATTTGGGGAGTGGGCAGGCCCTTTTTTTCGTAGGCGGAGATGTCGGATTCGTGTTCGAGAGTGAGGCCGATGTCGTCGAGTCCCTTCAGCAGGCAGCGCTTGCGGAACGGGTCGATTTCGAATGAGCGCTGGAAACCTTTGCCGTCGCTGACAGTTTGATTTTCCAGATCGACGGTGAGCGTGTAGCCTTCGTTTTTTTCAAGGCGCGAGAAAAGCTCGTCCATGTCGGCGTCGGAAAGCGTGACGGGCAGAATGCCGTTCTTGAAGCAGTTGTTATAGAAAATGTCGGCGTAGCTGGGCGCGATGATGGCGCGAAATCCGTAATCGCCGATGGCCCACGGCGCGTGTTCGCGGCTGGAGCCGCAGCCGAAATTGGCGCGCGCGATGAGAATCGAAGCGCCTTTGTAGCGCGGCTTGTTCAGCGCAAAATCGGGATTCGGTTTTTCGCCGGGCAAGTAGCGCCAGTCGTAGAAAAGCACGCGGCCATAGCCTTCGCGCGTCAGGAATTTCAGGAATTGCTTGGGCACCATCTGGTCGGTGTCCACGTTGACACGGTCCATGGGAGCGACCAGGCCAGTATGTTTTGTGAATGGGTTCATTGCGCTTTTTCGTAGGGGCGAGGCTGTAACCCGCCCCTACAAACTCTCAATCTTACTTGGCTTCTTGCCAGGTTCTGTATGCCTCAATGAATTTGAATCCCAACCTGTACTCTTTCCTTCGGCCTTCGCGAACGTCCCAGCCCTTCCGAGAATAATGATCGTTCAATTGCTTTTTCCGGCGGTACTCGATCAACCTTTCCCAAACGGGAACGAGATTACGCGTCAGGCCAATGCGGTGCCGATCAAGAAATCCCAACAGGTCGACTACTCTTTGCTCCATCTCACTTAAACTGAGTGATAGTTCTTGTGATGTCATAGCAGACCACCTCCTTGCACGAATAGAACGTAATCTGCGCCAAATTGGGTCCCGCCGTGTCGAACAAGAACGCAGCCGGACTCCTCCAGCTTGCGAACTAGGTCGCGCCGCTTCATTCGGCAACAACGAGCTCTTCCACCTTGCGAACGTAAGGAACTTCGCCCGATTCGAAATCGACAAGCAGATCCTTCAGGTTGCTGATCAACTCATCCTTGGACACTCCTTGCGTCTCGTAGTCGGGATAGTCATTCAAAAATCCCAGATAATAGTCCCCGTCCTTCCAGTAGGTGAATCTTAGTGTTTTCATAAAAAGCTCCTGCGAAAAGCAGATCCCTCACACCGTTCGCCAAACTGCAGGCGACCGGGTTCGGGATGACACGGTAACTCGCGTGTCAGTTTCCGTTGCGCCAGTGGCGGACGTCGACGAAGTGGCCTTCGATGGCAGCTGCGGCGGCCATGAGCGGACTGACGAGATGCGTGCGGCCGTCTTTGCCCTGGCGTCCCTCGAAATTGCGATTGGAAGTGCTGGCGCAGCGTTCGTGCGGCTGAAGAACGTCGTCGTTCATGCCGATGCACATGCTGCAGCCCGCATCGCGCCATTCGAATCCCGCAGCCACGAAAATTTTGTCGAGGCCTTCCTGTTCGGCTTGCACCTTAACGCGGCGCGAGCCGGGAACAACAAGCGCCTGCTTGAGAGATTTTGCGACGTGGTGTCCGGCGACGAGTTTCGCAGCGAGGCGCAGGTCTTCGAGGCGCGAATTCGTGCAGGAGCCGATGAAAACGCGGTCGAGCGAAATGTCGGTGATGGGCGTGCCGGGCTTCAGGTCCATGTAAACAAGGGCACGCTCGGCGGCTTTTCGGTCGACATCATTTGCGAAGGAAGCAGGATCGGGGATGCGTTGGGTGACGTCGGTGACCATGCCAGGATTTGTTCCCCAGGTGACTTGCGGCGCGAGTTTCGCGGCATCGAGTTCGACAGTCTCGTCAAACTTCGCGCCGGGATCGGAGGGGAGCGTTTTCCAGTGCTCGACGAGATTCTGAAAATCTTTTCCGCGCGGAACGAACGGCTTGCCGTCGAGATAGGCAAACGTGGTTTCGTCGGGCGCGACCATTCCAGCACGCGCGCCGCATTCGATGGACATATTGCAAATGGTCATGCGCGCTTCCATGGAGAGTGCGCGAATGGCTTCGCCGGTGTATTCGAAGACGTGGCCGTTGCCGCCGGCGATTCCAAGTTTTCCGATGATGGCGAGAATGATGTCTTTTGAGGCGAGGCCGTTGCCGAGCCGTCCTTTGACTTCGATGCGCGTGGTTTTGGATTTGAATTGCGAGAGGCACTGCGTGGCGAGCACGTGTTCGATTTCGCTGGTACCGATGCCGAAGGCGAGCGCGCCCATGGCGCCGTGTGTGGAAGTGTGGCTGTCTCCGCAGACGATGGTGAAGCCGGGCTGCGTGATTCCGAGTTCCGGGCCGATGATGTGCACGATGCCTTGATTTTGGCTGTGCATGTCGAAGAGGCGCACGCCGGTTTCGGCGCAATTTTTTGCGAGGGCTTTGAACTGGCCGTCCGCATCGGCGTCGAGGACAGGGAGGTCGCGATTTTTTGTGGAGACGGAGTGATCCATGACCGCGAACGTCAGTTCGGGGCGACGGACTTTGCGGCCTGCGGCCTTCAGTCCTGCGAAGGCTTGGGGAGATGTGCCTTCGTGGATCAAATGGCGGTCGATGTAAATGAGCGAGGGCTGGCCGGGGACTTCGCGGACCACGTGCGCGTTCCAGATCTTTTCGTAGAGGGTTAGGGCAGGCATGGGGCCATCCAGATAGGTCGCATTGGGGGCCAAAGGGGAGAGACGCGGCGTGCGGCAAAGGCGTTACCAGGAAGCTGACGCTTGGAATTCTGCGCGAAAAACGCGTTTTGACTGGCGATTAGAAAATATTTAGTCCTTTGTTTTGTGCCGGTTAACTCAAATTCTAATAATTCTGGGGTCTGGCGATTAGAAATTGCATGGAGGGGGGCGGTGCTTTTTGCGGAAGCCAACTGCTGCCGATTACAACATTCGTCCTGAGTCACCGTCGGCGGTGCCTCCCGAGGTTACGAGGCGTTAACAAAAAAAGCCTAACACAAATGGGCCGAAATTGTAAGGATGGACCGAAGTGGATAGTTGCCTCCAAGATGGTTCGGGATTTCCTAATTGCACCACAGCTCCATGCGGATTAGGCGCGGTCTCGGGCAACCGCCGGGTGGAAGCGGCAGCGCCATGCCGGACTTCCAGTAACCTAAGCGCTGTTCGATATTGGGCATCTCCGAGTCGACCACCCCGAGAGGGTTTCTGTCGCCGTAATGTGTCGCGCTTCGATAACGTAGCACTGCTTTGTAGGTATATTGTGGCGTGAGGGCGCTCACAGTTACCCAGTAGGCGTACGGCGCATTTTCCGTCGGATCGACTGAGATGACGTCGCCCTCCAGTGTGCCAGAACTGATATAGCGAACTTCCTCGTTATTGTTTCTTCCTGTGGTGTATTGGTAGATGCGCACAAAACGATTCTGAGAATTTTCATAGGCGAGCATCTGCGTCATTACGACCTGGTTGCCATTTCCGCTGTGCAGGCTGCCCGTTTGAACGAACAGGAGAGGTTGGTTGGCGGTTCCGCGCGGATAAACGACCTTGGCCGCATTGAGATAATGCGGCTGCGCAAAGAAGCCGTCGGCGCTGGAGGCAGCACTCAGAGCGTTCAGGAGCTGAGGATCGCAAGGGGCCGAGGGAGTCGCCCGCAAACAAAGCTGGATTTGCCCAGGCTCTTTCTCGTCATACAGCCCGGTAACAGGCGGCCCTTGGGTGGCGATGAAACTCCAAGCTTCGCGTGTAGCGAAAGGCTTCGACAGGTCAATGTTCGAAATCACCGACGATGTCTTGGATTGGGCTGCAAAGATTGTTGCGAGCGCTAAAGCGACGACCGCTTGAGCCATCCAACTTTGGGTCCGCATCTGTTTTAAAACCCCGTTGAAAGTCGAAGCATTGACGTGTAGCCGCCCGGCTACAGGCTGCCAAATTATTTTTCAGGATGACACCGTAAGTCAAACTGAGAACCGCCCGAATTGCCGAGAGGCTAGCCGAAAGAGGGTGAGGAAGCGAGAGAGCGAGATGGGATCTGGTTTTGGGCGAGGGAATTGGGGGCGGGGAGGGTGCGCTGAACGATTGATGTGGGTGCAATGGGTGAGGGGGTGGGGATGCCGAGGAAGGCGGAGATTTGAGGAATCGTGTTGAGCTGGCTCCAGTAGTCACCGTGGTTGTAGCCGTGGCCGGGCGAGATGAACATTTCGGAGTTGGCGGTCCAGTCGGATTGCGGCTGGCCAAAGCGTCCGATGGCGGTGGGGAAGAAACCTTCGAAGGCGGCGGTCTCTCCGATGGGAAAAGCGAAATGCAGAACGGTATCGGCTTCGGAATAGAGCGCGCGGCGCGTGGCGCTGAGAGTTGCGGCGCTGTAGAGATTTGCGTTGGATTGGACCATGGAGACGGGCACGGCGGCGGCCATCATGCAGAAGCCCTTGAATTGGATTTGCGAGCTGAGGCGGCCTGCGGCTTTCATAGCTTGGAGGGCGAAGAGCAGTTCGAGGACGACGCGATTGCCGAGAGAATGGGCTATGAAATAGAGATCGAGAGTGCCCCCGGCGGGCGCATGAAGGGTGGAGACGAAATTGGCGAAAACGGCGGCGGACTGTTTTGCGGGGCCCATTTCAAGGGCGTAGCTGGCGAACGAAACAGGGCCCCAGGCTTTGTCTCCGGGCCAGTAGCAGGGATGAATGGCGGGTTCCCACTTGTCGTGGAGAGGATTTCCCGCTGCTGGAAAGTTTTGGAGGAACGACGCGTAGGCTTGTTTCGCGACAGTGAAGGAATCGTTGTAGCCGTGAAAAAGAAAGACGATTTGGCTGCCGTAAGCGCCGAGCGAACCGGAGACCGCTGAAAGGACGTCGCCGCCGGCGGCGTCGGAGCGGACGCTGAGTTCGCCGGGAGAGAGTGGAAAAGAGTCAGTCATTGCTCGTCACGAGAGAAGGCGAATACATCGCGTGGATGAAGCGCCCCGCAAAAACATCCGGGGCAGGCGCGAAAGGAAGAAATGCGAAAGCCATTTTTGCAGTCGGAGCTGAAGCTCCGACCCCCTAATGATCCGGCGTGTCGCTGTCCGCTACAACGCCTAGGCCGAGCGGACGCGATGCAGCGCCACGGAAGCTGTTGGTTCACGTGCGGACCTGTTCGATGGAGGCGACGAGGTCACGGACGATGGGCGCAAGGATTCCGGAGAAAATCGCTGCGAGAGCGATGAAGCCGATGGCATGCGCGGAAGACAGGCTATGGCCGCTGGCGATGACGGCGAGCGCGGCAAGGACGGCGCTGAGAATGATGGAGGCGAGTTGCATCCAGAACTTCCAGCGAAAGCCAATGGAGATTTGCAGAGCGTCAACGGCGCGCTGGATTTGATGAGAAACGCGATTGCGGGCTCCGACGAAGTCATCGACTTCGTCGTGTTCATCATTGGTCAGATCTGTCGCGGCCCGACGCAAGAGCTCTTTGCGATGAGACAGCGTTTTGGGATCGACATTTACGGCCGCGAGATCATCGGGGTTGGACTGGCTGGCGAGGCAGCGCAGCAAGTTCCAATAGCGCACAGGATAATCGAGGATGACTTGAGAGGCGGCGTTGATTTGCCCGCACAGTTGTTCGATGGGCAGACTGTAGAGCGAGCCAGAGTCTCCGGCGGTGGCTAGATGGACGAGGTCGGTTTTGGCCTGCTCGACATTAATCGCGGGAGATGCAGAACGCGCACTGCGGGCGCGCGCGGCGAGCCAGCTATTGACGCAATCGCGCTGGAACCACTGGCGAAGGGGAAGCATATTCTTGGCGGTTTGAATGATGGCCATGGTGAGCCCGGCGATGCCGATCAGTGGGAGGATCACGATGAGGATCCAATGCGTGAGCGATTGCAGGCCTTGCGCGGCAGGCTGATCCCAAATCATAAGGGCTCCCCAGCGTGGAATTTGCGAATGTGTATACCATGGAATAATTATTTTAGGGAGTAAAATTTAGCAGAGGTTACTGTGATACCGCAGGACCGGGGGCGAGGGAAAGGCGTACCGTTCGATCCGCGGGAAAAGGCATGAAGGAGCAAGTAGGTTGCCTGAGTGTGTCGCAAGCGAGGATGCCGCGCAGAAGGATTTTTCCGGATTCACCTTGCGGGAAAACGTATGGGAATTTCGCGGCGCTCAGGGCGGCGGTGTAGTCGCGGAAAGTGCCAGCGAGCTTGTCATTTTTTTCGCGAGCTGGTTCGTGTTGGGGCGAAGCGCCGGACCCCTGCTTGCTGGTGAAGTCGTCATCAACAGCAATGAACTTGGCGTTGACCGAAGCAGTTGCAGCAGCCGCAGGCACAGATGATGAAAGCAAGACCCAAAACTCAGCGTCGGCGTCAATCTTTTGAGGATTCGGGAGGGTAATGGCGCGGCGAGAGGCAAGGTCCGGACGGACTTTGTCTTTCTCAGCTTCGACTTTCTTTTCGCTGACGAGGGCAGCGAGCCTTCCGTGAGTTTCGACCGGCGGTCTTGGACAATCCAATGCCAAAGCGTAGGTGTGAATTGCATCGTCGCGGCGGCCCTCTTTTTCGTAGATTTGGCCAAGATGATCGCCGACGGTCGCATCATCCGATATGAACCAGGCGGAACGGATATAACTCTCGGCCGCAGCCATGTTCCCTTGCTTGAACTTGATCCAGCCCATGGTGTCCCAGAAGGTTGCGATGGTTTGGACGAGTCCAGCTTGCGTGGGGCCGACGGTGTCGAGCGAGGCACCATTGAGCTGCGCTTCGATGGCGCGAATCGAGTTCTCGGAATACTGCTCGGCCACATCAAGATGGGAATTATTGTCGGCGAGGTAGAAGGCGACGTTATTCCAGGTCACGGGAGATGGCGCTTTTTCCAGCACTACGTGGAAAGCGGCGAGGGCCGCATCGTCCTGATGCAAGCCGAGATCGGCGGTACCTAAGCCGATGTTGAGATTGAAATCGTTGGGAGTGATTTTGATGGCGGTTTGATATTCCTTCTGGGCGTCGTCGTATTTTTTCTGTTGTAGATAAAGGCTGGCAAGATTAGCGTGCGCATACTGATCCAACGGATTGATTTCGATTTGCTTTTGGAACTGCGTGACGGCGTCGTCGTAGCGGCCAAGGCCTTGGTATGCAAGGCCGAGATTGTTGTAAGCGTAGCCATCATAGGCATTTTTCGCGATGGCTTTTTGAAGTGCGGTTACGGCTTGCGAGTAATTCTGAATTTCATTATATGCATGGCCGAGAGCGTTCCAGACATTGTCATGGTCGGGATCTTTTGCGCCAGCCGCGGCATATAGGGCGACTGCCTGAGGGTAGTTGCCGCTGCGTTCGGCGTCGAGGGCGGCGTTGTAAAGATCGTCCGCCGAGGCTGCGGTAGGAACTCCGCCGCTGCCGGGAGAAGCATTTGCCAACTCAATCTTTTGATTTTTGTCGCCGAGGATGGTGTTACGAAAGGCCTCCCAATCGTTATAGCGAGATGGGGGAATCTGGGAATTGCGCAAAGAAATGTCGCGTTCGATGGTGATAGTGGATCCAGTGGACGAGTAGGCGGATTGAAAGTCCGCATAGTCGCGGGTAACGCGGACAGGGAGGGGCAGCGTAGCGGTCAGCTGCGACGGCAGGGAAATTTTCCAAGTTTCCTCGATCTTGGAAACTGAGCCGAGCTTAAGCGGATCTGTGTCGCCTTTATCGGGCTGGGCGATGTCTTGCACGGTAATGGCCGAGGACGGTATCGAAAGATCGATGTCTTTTCGCGATAAATCAACGAAGTTTGGCGCAGAGAACTGGGCCACAAAGCTCAGCGGCTGATTGAGATTTTCGTCATTGGAAAAATGCCAGTCGGTAGTTTTGGCGTCGCTGTTCGAGAGAAACTCTTGCACGAGCCGCTCGGCCATCGTGTGCCATTGATTCTGTGGAACAATGCGGAGGGCCGTTCGCATGATCACTGCGAACTCACCATTGTCGGAGACGGATAGTTTGCCCGTGAGGTGTCCGAAGGAGTCAACTTGCCCATCGACGGAAAAATCGGTTACAGGAGTGAACGGCGGATCCACGGGAGTTTTCTGTAATGCGGCTGGCGTGGCGGGCGGCATGGCAAGGGCTTGTTTGTCACGCAGCGTCGACATCAGAAAACCGAAAGGGGCGACGCCTGGCGTGGTATCGGCCCAGTGGCTCTGGCTATCCAGAACGACGATGTTGATAACATGGTCGAACTGAATGGGAGAAGGCACGTCGGGGTCAATCTTGCGCTGAGAATTGATGAGCACGGGGTAGGACTGGATGTTTTCAGCGGCGAGCAGGGCCTCAAGCAGTGTGGCTTTATCCTTGCAGTCGCCATATTGGTTGGAGAGCACGTCGTCGGCGGAATGCGGCTGGTACCGGCCAACGCCAAAAGAGAGGCTGACGTAACGGATGTTTTTTGAAACGTAATTGTAGATTGCGTTCGCCTTATCGGAAGGGGTTGAAAGGCCTTTCACAAGTTCATCGGCCTTGGCGCGTACGGCCGGGGAAATCGCGGCGCGAGGCGCTTGCAAGCCCGCATACCACTGGCCCAACTGCTGCCAGTTAGCGAAGGTAGAGATCTGGACATCGGGAAACTTGGGTTCATCGTCTTTCTTTTTCTTCTTGTCGTCGTCTGAGTCGTCAGGGCGTTTGGTGAAGGAAGAGTGCCAAGTGTAGATGCGGCGATCACCTTGGTCTTGGATAGCAGGCGCAGCGATGCCGTTCGAGGTTTTAATATGGAGTTCGCGCGAACGAGGGACGTTTGCCTGAAAGGTCTCGTCGAGTGTGATGATTTGCTTAGAGTAGCTCCACGCAGTGAAAAACTCCCCCGGGACGACCGGATGTACAGTGACGGTATGAAACTGGTACTCGAGGGTGTCACCTACATTGAGATCAGGCACCGTGATGTGAACCTGGCGAATGTCCGTGTACATGGGCGCGACGCGTTCGACAGGAGAGCTTAGGTCTTGCACGGCATCGGCGCCCGCAGTGACGACTCGGCCATCTGGTTTGTGGACACGGACGAAGTCGACGGACATCTTGTCGGTGTTGGCGAAGTAAGTGAACACGAGCTGGCCGAAAGCCTGGACAGCTTGTGCGCTTTGAATGCGAACGCTCGCATATTGAACTTCGTCACCAGAGCCTTCATTTTGAAATGTGAATGAAGTACGTTGCTGCTGGATCACCGAAGCTTCGTTGGAATAATCTGCAGTGGGCGCCAACTTGGGAGACGGGGCGGTCTTCCTTGCCGTCTGCGACTGAGCAAAGGAGACAATGGCGAGAACGGACAGACTGGCCGAGAAGGCGAGGAGCCGTGATAACCCAAGTCGCACAGTGGCGCGAGGGTAACGCAGGGAGGTATGAATTGCAAGCTTACGGAAGTACTACCGGCGGAGACGCGCGAAGCGTGGAGAGTAAGGCATGGCTGTACGAGCGAACAGGTGACACCAGATGCCCGAGCCAATGAAAATTGGGATAGCAGAAGGCAACTAGCAGCGCCGGTGCTATAATCCAAATTTCAGACCGACAGCACGAGCGAGTTTTGAAGGGGGCAGGACGATGGGTATTCAGTTCCGGGAATTGATGGCGTGGGTTCGGCATCGGAAGGTTTTCGCCGGCGTCCTGCTGGGATTTACTTTGGGGATTGGCATAATGATCGGCACGGTGATACCGGGGCACGTGGCGGCGAACCGCGCGGTTTCGAGCGGCAATTCAGCCGCGATGATCGCAATTCCTGATCCGGCGAATCTGTCGAATGGTTTTTCGACGATCATCGGGCACGTCGAGCCGGCGGTGGTGAACATTTCGACGACGCAAGTGTTTGGAGCGCCGAAAGATAAGAACGGCCAACGCGGAGAGGATGGCTTCCAGGATTTTTTTAACAAATTTTTCAAGCAGAGTCCTGGTGCACAAGGTCCGGAAGAGGAAAAGAGCCTGGGTTCGGGCGTGATTGTGGATAAGAAGGGATATGTCCTGACGAACGATCACGTTATTGACGGGGCGACCAAGATTCAAGTGGCCGTGGACGGCGATCCGACAAAGTACACGGCGCGAGTCATAGGTATCGATAAGCAGACGGATATCGCCGTGATCAAGATCGACGCGGACCGGCCGCTGCCGACGGCGCGGCTAGGCAATTCGGACGGGGTGAAGGTAGGGGATTGGGTGCTGGCGTTTGGAAGTCCGTTTTCACTGAGCGGCACGGTTACGGCTGGAATCGTCAGCGCAAGAGACCGGTCGGGACAGGAAATTGGGTCGTCGCAATTTCAGGACTTCATTCAGACGGACGCGGCGATCAATCCGGGGAACTCAGGCGGGCCGCTGGTGAACCTAGCTGGTGAAGTGATTGGCGTAAACACAGCGATTTACACGGGCAGCCGAGGGTTTGAGGGTGTGGGTTTTGCGCTGCCGTCGAACACGGCGATTGGCGTGTACAACCAACTGGTGACTACGGGACGCGTTACTCGCGGATCGATCGGGATTCAATTCCAAGAAGACCAGGTGCACGATGCGCTGTTGCACAAGCAGCTTGATGCGCCGTATGGCGTGGTTGTGGAGTATGTGACGCCGGGAGGGCCTGCAGCGAAGGCGGGAATCCAGCCAGGCGACGTGATTACTCAAGTCAACAGCCACCCTGTTCATGCTGGCACGGACTTGATTAGTCCGATCGTGCAGACGCCGATCGGGCGCTCCGTTCAGTTGACGTATGTTCATAACGGAAAGACGGTGAATACATCGGTGGCCGTGGCGGACTTGGCGAAGACCTTCCCGCAGGATGCACGGAACGACGAAGCTTCGCCGACGGACTCAGAGGCTGTGCCATCGACGTTCGGACTGCACGTGGAAGCGCTGACGCCCGAAGTTGCGCGAAAGCTACAACTGAACGCGATGCAGACGGGCGTGATTGTAACAGGTGTAGATCCGGCGAGTTTCGCGGAAGACATCCAGTTGCTCGAACGTGATGTCATAGTGGAGATCAATCACGTTGCGATCAACAACATCGAAGATTACAAACGAGAAATTGCGAAACTGCGACCCGGCCAAGATGTGCTCTTCAAGATCGTCCACCCGGATGGCACCGGTGTGCAATTGACAGTGTTTCGCACCGGAACCATCCCGCAGGCGGGTAAGTAAGGGCGAATGAAGGAACACGCGCAAATTTGGCGGAAGATCGCTAGCTGGAGCGCATTTGGCACTCTAGTAGCGGCTATGGCGTTATTGCTTGGCTTGGGAAACGTGCGGGCCGCGTCGCTTCGAGTTACGCATGGGAAGAGCTACACGGGGCGAAAGGCGAAGTCAGCGGCTTCGACACGCAGCGTGCGTCTGCGAAGCGCTTCCTATAAAACCAAGAGTACTGTGCACAAGCGACGCCGCCGGAGGCGGCACCACATAACGCTGCCGAAGGGGCCGACGGCGGACCGCACGGAGCAAATTCAGTCGGCGCTTGCGCGCGGCGGATATTATTCGGGTGATCCGACAGGGAAATGGGATTCGAATACAACAGAATCGCTGCGGCGTTTCCAGTCTGCGAATGGTTTGCCGCCGACGGGTAAACTGGACGCGCTCAGCCTGCAGAAGATGGGACTGGGTTCCGATGTGGCGGGCGTAAGCGCTCCGCGAACGGTCACGCCGGGCGATTCGACAGCAACTTCTTCCAGCTCCGCGGTTCCTCCAAAAACTCCAGGACGGTGAACTGCTACTTCGGGTGCTGCGCTCTTCGCGGAAGACTGCTCGTTCTGTCGCTGCGAGAGGCTGACGCCGCCTCAGGTTTTTTGTTGAGCAATATGTCACTGAATTTTAATTCCACAGAGTTCGTCTGGACATGTAGGCTGGATGTATGACGGTTTCGGAATTTGACCTGATTGTGATTGGCTCAGGCCCCTCAGGGCAGAAGTCCGCGGTGGCGGCTGCGAAACTCGGCAAGCGCGTGGCCGTGGTAGACCGCAACCAGATGATCGGCGGCGTGTGCGTGCACACGGGAACGATACCGAGCAAGACGCTGCGCGAAGCAATTCTTCATTTGAATGCCTTCACGGACGGATCGCAATCCAATAACAGCGACAATGATGCGAATATTTCCGTGCAGGACTTGGCGTTCCGCGTGCAGTCCATCATTTCCCGCGAGACAACAGTGATTCGCGCGCAACTGAAGCGCAATCGGATTTCCGTGATTGAAGGCGCGGCACGGTTTTCCGATCCGCACACGTTGCAAGTCGAATCGCCCAATCAAACCATGACGGTGCGCGGAGAGCACATCGTGATCGCGTGCGGCACGCGACCGGCGCATTGCGAGGAAATTGTGTGCGATGGCAAGCGCGTGATTGACACGGACCAGCTTCCGACGATGCGAGGCGTTCCGCGCGAAGCGATTGTCGTTGGAGCGGGCGTGGTGGGGATCGAGTACGCGTCGTTCATGGCGGCGCTGGGAACGGAAGTGACGCTGATTGACCAGCGGCCGGCGATTCTGGATTTTGTCGACCGGGAGATTGTCGAGGCGCTGTGCTATCACCTGCGGCAGGCGGGGATGACGTTCAGGCTCGGCGAAAAAGTGACGCGCGTCGGCTTGGATGAGAAACGTGACCGGGTGTTCGCAGAATTGGAGAGCGGAAAGCGGGTGCAAGCGGATGTGCTTTTATACGCTGTGGGGCGCCAAGCGAATGGAGATCAACTGAATTTGCAGGCGGCGGGATTGCAGGCGGACGCGAGAGGGCGCTTGCGCGTAAATCGCTCGCTGCAGACCGATGTGCCACATATTTATGCGGTCGGCGATGTGATTGGGTTCCCTGCGCTGGCGAGCACTTCGATGGAGCAGGGGCGGCTTGCGAGTTGCCACATGTTCGGCGTTCCGTTTGTTCACATGGCGGAGCTTTTTCCGTACGGGATTTACACGATTCCGGAAATCTCGATGGTGGGACAGACGGAAGAGCAACTGACGATGAAAAAGGTTCCGTACGAAGTGGGAATCGCGAAATATGCGGAACTGGCGAAAAGCATGATGCTCGGCGACGAGAGCGGAATGCTGAAGCTGCTTTTTGAGCGCAACACGCGCGAGCTGCTGGGAGTCCACGTGATCGGCGAGCGTGCGACAGAGATTATTCACATCGGGCAAGCGGTGCTTTCCTACGGCGGGAAGATCGATTATTTCCGTGACGCTGTTTTCAATTACCCGACTTTGGCTGAGGCGTACAAAGTTGCGGCGTTGGACGGGCTGAACAAGCTCTGACGCTGTTCAATTTTCTCGGCGGCATTTCCTTCCTGTTCCCTTCGTGATCGTTTCAGAAATTTCCATGGGCGGAAGATTCCGCCGAGGGCGATTGCCGTCAGTAGTATGACGATGGGGTCCATCGGTAGGCTGTAACGCGGAAGCGCGAGCGTCGCGTAATACGCGCAGGGAAAGACAATAGGGAAAACAGCGAGAGGAAAGGCGTAAATGCTGAGGCGGAAACAAAGAAGGATGATTCCGAGGAGCGCGCCTACGGCAATCGCAAGGTTGAAGAGCAAGACGTAGCGGAACCAAAGCGAATCATTGGTCGCGAAGTCGCTGAATGGGTGAGAAGTTCCTCCCGACCAGATTGAAATGAAGCGTTCGCCGGCGAGCCAAGCTTCGCGTGCAGGATGAGCTTTGATATAGCGGATGGCTTCGCGCTTCTTGAAGCGCATGTAATTCATCTCGCCCATTTCAATGTAGCTCTGCCGTTCGGCTTCGTCATTGATAGGATGAAGATTGCCCAACCACGGCGGTTGGGCCTGAGGATTGTTACCGAGCCAGAGCTGAAGTCCGAGAACGGAGCGCAGAGGAACGAATCGGTGGAAGACGGAGTAGTTGCGGATAGTCCAGGGAATGCAGCAAAGGATGGCGACGCACAGGGCGATGGCAGGCAGCGCAAGCCAGGGTTGGCGCTGCTTGTGGAGACGGTAGGCGAGCCAGATGAGCAGGAAGGGCAAGACGGAAGCGAGCGTGGGATTGGTCATCAGCGTGAGACCCCAAAGCAAGCCATAGCCAATCCAGTCGCGCACACGCGAGGTTTCGATGAGAGCAAGCGTCGCCCACAGAATGATGGCAGCGAGGAGCGCCGAGAGACATGCTTCCCACATACTTTGAAACGTGAGCAGAATGGCGTTGGGAAAAAGCGCCCAGAGCCACGCGGCACCCGCGCCGAGTCCTGTGCCGGAAATTCGCTTTCCGGCAAAGAATATTGGGATACAGGCGAGGGAGGCGAAAACGATATTGAGGCTCGTCGCGGCGAGATATGAGTTGAGAGTATAAATACCGAAGATGCGGAAGACTGCGGCGAGAAGCGCAGGGTAGACGGGAGTCATCCAAGCGGTTGGGCCTGTGGAGACTCGGAATGGCGAAACGAACCCGTTGCCCTTCGCAACGGAAACGGCGATGTTGCCGGATTCAAACATAAAGGGAATGACGCTTAGCGCTTGGTGGGGATGTTCGTTGACATAGTTCCAAGTGAAGGCGATGCGGATGCCTAGCGCAACGATGACAATCAAAGTGATCGACGCAAAGAAGGCGCGAAGCTTTCGATGCACAAATGGAGATTTGGCTGCGGACTGGTTGGCTGAAGACATGATTCGTTTGTGAGCAATCATTATTTACACGGGCAGTCGGGCTACGTAAACTGAATTTACAAGAGTGTCCACAAAAGCATGGCGCGAAAGCGGAAGAAACCGAAGTTTGAAAAGGGAACGGAGGCGCGGCGAATCGCTCGTGAGAATGCCGGAGCGCCGCCCGCGGCACGCATCATTCCGGACCGGCGGCGCAAACCGGTAAAGCACAAGAAATCCTTTTTGAATGATGAGGAGGTATAAATGACTCCGGCCATCAAGAAGCTTGATCTGAAGAAAGAGCTAAAGGCGTTCTATTCGGTTGCTCCGAATCGCATTGAAGAGGTGACTCCGCCTGAGGCTAGTTATCTGATGATTGATGGCAAGGGGGATCCGAATACATCCAAAGAATACCAGGAAGCTATTGAGACACTGTTTTCGGTTTCATACCCGCTGAAGTTTGCGATGAAAAAGAGCAAGAAAATCGATTATGGGGTAATGCCTCTCGAGGGTCTCTGGTGGACGGAATCTGGTTCATTTGATATTCGAGAGAAGACCAAATGGTCATGGACGGCAATGATCTTGCAGCCAGAATACGTGACCAAACAACTGCTCGACACTGTTCTCGAGGAGGTGAGAAAGAAAAAGGAATTACCAGCACTCGATCGGCTTCGTTTTACGCGGTTTCTTGAAGGAAGAGCCGTCCAAATCATGCATACGGGGCCATATTCGGAGGAACAATCTACAATTGAGCGCATGCATGATTACATTCAAGAGCGTGGTTATAGGCTAGCGGGCAAACACCATGAGATTTATCTGAATAGTCCTCAGCGAACTGCTTCGAGCAAGCTAAAGACAATTCTTCGCCAACCTGTGCGATAGGAGAATGTCAAAGCCCGTTGAATCGAGTTTGTTAGGTTCCGACGGAACCTAGCCTTTCGAGCCTCAACCGGGGCGGTGATCGGGAACTTTTTCGCCGGGACGAAAGAGAGGTTGCGAGGACTTCCCGGATGCTGAAGCAATTTCCGCAGAAATGGTTTCGAGGTCCTTCTTCGTGAATCCGCTGGAAAATGTGCGAACTTTGCCGTCGGGCTGAATGAAAAAGATCGAGGGCACATTGGCCAAGCCGTATTGCTTGGTGACCTTGTAACCGTCTGCGTCAATCAGGGTGGGGAACTTCACTCCAAATTCGTTTAAAAATTCGCGAGTATCGGAAACGTCGTCTTGAGAGACGCCCCAAAAGCTCACGTGCGAATCGCCGTAGGTTTCGTAAATGCGCTGGAGAAAAGGAAAAGTGAACTGGCAGACTGGGCAACTGATCTTGAAGAAAGCGGCGAGGACGGGACCTTTCTTCAGCGCATCCGCGAGAACGAACTGCTGTCCATTGAGGCCTCCGAGCGTGAACGTCGGAGCCATCATTCCGGCCTGAACCTTGGGCATTAATATGCCTCCCCAAAACCTACGATATCCGTCCGTTCACTCGATTGTAACAAAGCGTTGCACGATGCACAAAAGAAGAGCTTTTGTTCAGTGGATGTGCTTGGTTTTTTTCTGGAGGTAGTCCATGAGCAGGTACTGGCCTAAATTGTAGGGCGTGGTGAAGTAGGCCTTGCCGCGGCAGAGTTCGGTGACTTTCTGGACGAAATGCACGAGGCTGTAGTCGCTGGCGAGCATGAAGGTGTTGATGAGGATTCCGGCGCGGCGGCATTTGGAAACTTCTTCCAGCGTTTGCGTGACGACGAGCGGGTCGAGGCCAAAGGCGTTTTTGTAGATGCGGCCGTCTTCCAGAGTGAGCGCAGAGGGCTTTCCGTCGGTGATCATGACGATTTGGCGCATGTCTTTTTTCTGGCGGTTCAGGATGCGCTGCGCGACGCGAAGGCCTTCGCGCGTGTTCGTGTAATAGGGGCCGACCTGCACGCGAGCGAGTTTGCCGAGAGGAATTTCTTCGGCGCTGTCGTGGAAAAGGACGCAGTGCAGGGAGTCACCTGGATACTGCGAGCGGATCAGATGGGAAAGCGCCAGCGCCACGCGCTTGGCGGGAGTGAAGCGGTCTTCGCCGTAGAGAATCATGCTGTGGCTGCAATCGAGCATAAGTACAGTGGCGCAGGAGCTTTGGTATTCGCACTGATGGACCATTAAATCCTGATAGGTAATGTCGAGAGGGAACGCGGCGGCGTGTTCTGCGGTTTGGCGGCGCAACGCATGAAAAAGAGTCTCCGGAATGTCAAGATTCAGCGTGTCGCCGAATTCATAGGGCTTGGACGAGCCGCTCGCTTCAATGCCGGTGGCTAGATCGCGCGTGTCATGGCGGCCAAAGCTGCTCTTGCCGAGCGATGCGAGCAGGTCGCGCAGCGTTTTGAATCCGAGAAAATCGAGGGCTTTGTCGGTGATTTCGAAGCGCGCATGAATTTCCTGCTTGCCGGGAGCGTCGGCCTGGCCGCCGGGAGTTTCCTGCGGAGGCGGAGTGACGTGCGGCGGCTGCGGGGAAATGTAGCCTTCCTGGTTCATGCGCTCGATGAGCTGATCGATGAGCTCACGGAGCTTTTGGTTCTGGTCGAGGTCAGGATTTTCGAGAAGCTGTTCCATCATTTCCGGCGGCAGAAGATCGCCTTCTTCGAGCGCGCGGAGAATTGACTGGCGCAACTGCTCCATCGAGCGCTCGGGGTCCATTTCATGAAAACCGTAATATTGCGAGGCGAAGCCGCTCTGCAAAAGGAAATCGGAAAGGCGATTCATCAATTCCTGCAAGTCGATGTCGTCGGCTTCCTGGCCTGTATGCTTTTTGTAGCGAACGTATTTCATGGCCGGAGGGGCGCAGCGCCTGAGTTTTCGCGAGGCGCATGCGGCAGCCAGCGCGAGACGGTCGAAAGATAATTCTCGTACGGCCCGTCGAATTTGCGTTTGAGTGTGGGTTCTTCGTACAGCGTCACGAGCAGGTGAACCGCCAGCGTCGCGACGACAGTCATCAACAGGATGGAAATTGAGCGAAGGGAGAAGGCGACACCAAGTATGAGCGCCAAACCGCCGATATACATTGGATTTCTGACGTAGCGATATGGTCCGACGGCGACGAATTGGCGCGGCGGATCAAAAATCGCGGGCGTGCCGCGGCCACGCACGACAAAAGTTGCAATGCATGAAATGGCCAAAGCCGCTCCGGCTACCATGACGATAAAGCCGACGGAAACCAGTGAAGCTGACAAGACGAAGCTGAAGTTATGGTCGAGGGTGCGCAAATCGAGGGCAATCCAGATGAAAAACGCGATGAAACCGGAGGCGTAAAGAATGGATCGCAGGCCGTTGAACCAGGTTTGGGCGAACAGTGGCTTCGCGGAAGCAGGCATGGCTTTCTACCTCCCTAGTTAAACTGGCGGCGCGGCATTCTGCTTTGGGTTTCGCGCGGCTCCGGCATTTTGCGCGGTTCGGCGAAGAACCCGCGCTCTTCGCTGCGGCTGATGCGTTTGTGTGCCCAGAGGCCTTCGAGAACGAATTCCGCCGCGGCAACGTGAATTCCGGCTTCATCTTTGGCGCTTACGCCGAGCGCGGCCGTATGGTCGAACAAACCTTCTACTTTTTTCAGTTCGGCGATATGCTCAGCTGTTTTTCCGGACGCTGCGAGCTTCAGTTCGCTGCCGCCTTCAAACCACTGAACGATTGATTGGAGGTTCGCGTCGCTGAAATACCGCGTGAATGTTTTTCCGACGGCGGAACGGATCAGCTCGCGCGCGATATTTTCCGCGCCGCGCAATTCGCCTTCGTATTCGAGCTCGAATTTTCCGGTCATTGAAGGAATGGCATTATAAACATCGGCGATACGCGCGACGGCGCTCTTCTCATCGCAGCGAACGGCGCGCTGCTCGGCGCTGCTGACGACGTTTTCGAGACACGAAATCGGCAAGCGCTGGCTCACGCCGGAGCGGCGGTCAATGCGCTTGTCTTCGCGCGCCTGAAAAACGATCTCTTCAACGACTTCGCGAATATAGGAAGGGATCTCGATAGCGTAGCCGTCGCGGTGCGTCCACGATTCCTGCAAAGTGATGGCAATCCCTTCCTCGAGCGTGGCGGGATAATGAGTGCGAATCTCAGAGCCGATGCGGTCTTTGAGCGGCGTGATGATTTTTCCGCGCGCTGTGTAGTCTTCGGGATTCGCAGTGAAGACAATCAAAACATCGAGTGGCAAACGCACGGGATAGCCTTTCACCTGAACGTCGCCTTCTTGCATGATATTGAAAAGGCCAACTTGAATTTTTCCAGAGAGGTCGGGCAGTTCGTTGATCGCGAAGAGGCCTCGATTCGCGCGCGGCAGCAGGCCGTAGTGGATGGTAAGTTCATCGGCGAGGTCATGTCCGCCCCTCGCGGCGCGAATCGGGTCGACGTCACCTATAATGTCGGCAATGGTGACATCGGGGGTGGCGAGTTTTTCAACGTAACGGCGCTCGCGGCTCAGCCAGTCGATGGGAAGCGCATCGCCTTCCGATTTGATGCGGTCGCGGCACGCGCGGCAGATCGGCCGGTAAGGATTGTCATTGATTTCGCAGCCAGTCACGACGGGAATTTCCGCGTCCAAAAAGTTGACGAGGTCGCGCAGGATGCGCGTCTTGGCCTGGCCTCGGAGGCCGAGCAAAATAAAATGATGGCGCGACAGAAGGGCGTTGGTGATTTGAGGAATTACGGTGTCGTCGTAGCCGCGGATGCCCGGAAAAAGCTCCTCGTCCGCGCGTAATTTACGCAGCAGGTTCTCGCGAAGCTCGTCCTTCACGGTGCGATGCGCGAATTTCGCTTCGCTCCATTCGCTTTTTCGCAATTCGCCAAGCGTGCCTGGTCTTGCGCCCATTTTGTCTAAACCCTTTTCTGGAGTGCGTCGCGCCGCTTCGTAGGTCACGAGGGAATCTCCGTGCGATGATTCGCTGAAGGTCATTATAGTCCCGCGCGCTCGTCCGTGCTAATTGAGCGAATGACCGTTGGTGCGAGCCCGCCGCCGGCGCTCGTTCAGATAAGCCAGTTGAGGCAGCCACTCCTTTAATTGATCGAGCAACTGGGCCTGCCGTTCGGCCTCGTCACGGTTCTCAAGTAGCAGTTGCTTCTGCTCAGGCGGCAGCGGCAGCGAGCTCGCCATCGCATACGCAGGAGCGATTCGCACTTTGCCGCGCGGCTTCTGTGGCCCGCGATTGAACAGGAGCCAGTGGCATTGCTCGTAAATCTCCGCCAATTCTTTTGATGCTGCCGGGTAGGATTCGGTGGACTCCTCAAGACAATCAATTGCAGCTTCGAAGTAGGGCTTGTCGTCGAAAACTTCTTTGACCGTGAAGGGCAACTGGCCGCGCGTGAGAATATCCATCTTGCCGTCAGGATATTGTTTGACGAGCGAAACGATGGACGCAGTGCACCCAACCGTGGCCATACCGTTTTTTTGAGCCAGAATGACGCCAAATTGGAGGCGCATGTTCAGGCATCGGCGGATCATCAGCTTGTAGCGAGACTCGAAGATGTGCAGTGGCAAAGAAACGCCCGGGAAGAGAACGACGTTAAGTGGGAAGATCGGGATGCGTTTGGGAATCATCGCAGAGAGCATAGCAGAATCCGATAGACTGTCATGATGAAGGACAGAAGATGCGCGGAGGGGAAGCGAGTTTGGTAAGAAAAGAAAGCCTTACGATAGTTCGTCGAGAGCAGCTTGCAGTTCCTGGCGGGCGTGCTCTTCGCCAGCTTGCGCCGCGCGAGCGATGCCGGCAGAAAAAATCTTGCGCGCCTCGGCGACTCGATTTGAAAGGGCCAGCAGGCGTCCAAATTGGTAGTAGGCGGCCACATATTCCGCGTGGTCGCTGAGCAACTGTTTGAAGTGAGTTTCCGCGGCGACGACGTCTCCTTCTTTCACGCATTCCATCGCCAGGCCGTAACGCGCGAAAGCATCTAACGGATTCTTCTCGACGAATTTCTCGAGCATTTGCCTGCGATTCGCACCTGCTTGGGACGCGGTCATCTCTAGCGTATTATAGCGGCCTCGCTTACGAGCGCCAATTCCGATTGAGGGAAAAATCGTTGAAGAAAAAGCCTGACTCGAAAGCAGCGGCGAATCTCAAAACCACTGCTCGATCTGTAGAAAACGGCGAAGCGGCACCAGGCGGAAAGGCCGTCAGCAGCTCGCGGTCGCAAATGGTGGAGGTCGTTCTGCCGAATGATGCGAATCCGCTTGGATATATGCTCGGCGGGCGGGTGATGCATTTGATCGATATTGCTGGAGCGATCGCCGGGCACCGCCATGCGGGAAGCTACCTCGTGACGGCGTCTGTGGACTATCTGGACTTTCGCAATCCGATCCGCATAGGCGAGCTGATCGTACTGAAGTCAAGTGTGAACCGCGTGTTCCATACGTCGATGGAAGTGGGAGTGAAAGTGTTTTCAGAAAACATCCTGACGCGCGAGCGCCTGCATACCTCAAGCGCGTATCTGACCTACGTCGCTGTCGACGACAATATGCAACGGCATTCGATTCCGCCGCTCATTTTGGAGACCGATGAAGACCGCCGGCGCTGGGAGGATGCTGGCGAACGGCGAAAGATACGGCTTGCACAACGGTATAAGAAGCCTGCTTCCGAATAAGAGTTTGAAGCGCGTCGCGCTCGCTCACTGGCGCGACAGATAATCGCGCACACTTTGCGCCCTGCAGAACCCCTCCGAAACACAGCTGCCGATGGAAGGCCCATCCAGATAATTGCCGGCAATGAAAAGTCCGGGAAGGCTAAGGAGTTCGTCGCGAATTGCGGCGACTTTTTGCATGTGACCGAGATTGTATTGCGGCAGCGCATGCGGATGCCGCCAAACATGTTGGGCGATGGGCGGCGCGGTGATCTGCAACACGCCCGCGATTTCTTTGTGCACCTGATTTCCGATTTGCGCGTCGTCCATTTCCAAAATGCGTGGGTCGGTGGCTCCCCCGAGGAAACTGGTCATCTCGACGGTGCCTTCCGGGCAGCGCCCAGGGAAAAGCGAGGAATTCCAGATGACCCCCAGAGTTCGAAGTTTTTCCGTTCGCGGGACGAGAAAGCCGAATCCGTTGAGTGCGTGACCTATGTGCTCGCAACGGTAGCCCTGGTTAACCACTGCGATTGGAGCGTAGGGGATTCCGGCGAGGGTCGATGCAAGGTTCTTGGCGGTTGGGGCGAGAAGTTTTGCGGCGGTGTAAGCAGGAACTGCGAGAACGGCGGCGTCAGCTGGCAGCGTTTCTGTTTGACCGTTCTGTGTATAGTGAAGCGTCCAGCCACTAGTGGCGGGTGTTGGCCGGATTGAATTGACAGAGACATTTGTAAGGAGTGCGCTTTCGAGCTTTTGGGCTGCGGAATTCAAAAGCATCGCCATGCCGCCACGGAATGACGCAGAGGTCGGACGAACGCGCTCGCCGCTGCCTCGCGATTTCATTGCTCCGCGTATCACGCTGCCGTACTCGGTTTCCCATAGCGCCAGCGAGGGGAAAGCGCTGCGCAGACTGAGTTTTTCCGGATCACCGGCAAAGACGCCAGAAACGAACGGGCCGGCAAGGTGTTCGAGTATTTCGGTACCAAATCGTCTGCGCACGAAATCAGCGAATGATTCATCTTCCGCGCTGGGTTGCGAACGGCGAAAGGGTTCGCTGAGAACGCGCATTTTCGAGCCGACGCCCAGGAGCGAAGTTGTCAGAATAGCGGGAGGAGACATGGGTGCGGGATGAAGTTTGCCTCCGCGCAAAACATAGCGCGGTAATTGGGGATTTGCTTCGAGCAGTTCGGATTCGCATCCGACGAGGCGGATCAGTTCTCGAAGCTCTGGCGTGAGCTGAAAACTCTGCGGGCCGCCCTCGAACAGAAAGTCTTTGTTCTGTTCGGTAGCAATCAGGCCGCCGGCGCGGCTGGTTGCTTCGAGGACGCGAACGGAGATGCTGAGTTCTTTGAGCCGGAGCGCGCAGGCGAGACCGGAAATCCCAGCGCCGACGATGATCACATGGCGAGGAGTCATGCGAGCGCTGCGCTAGAGCGTTTTGGAGAACAAGGGACGCTCATCCATTTTTTGTTCCCGCAAATAACGGTCAAATGGCATGGCAAGATTGCGTATGAAAATCCGGCCGCGCGGCGTAACGCGGATTTCATTTTCAGAGAGAAGAACTAGCCCATCCTCGCGCATGGCAGCAAGTTCGAGGAGTTCGCTCGCGAAGTAATCATCGAAATGGATGTGAAATTCGGTTTCGATTTCGGATTTCAGAATCACGGCATGGCATAGCAGGCGCGTGATGACGACGCGCCGCAGAAGATCGTCCTCGTTCAAGTGGTAGCCGCGCATGGTTGCACTGCCATGAGCTGCGACAGCAGCTTGGTATTCAGTGAGTGCGCGTTCATTTTGCGCGTACGCTGCTCCGATGCTGCTGATCGCGCTGACGCCCATGCCATACAAATCCGCTCCGGCTTTAGTGGTGTAGCCTTGAAAATTGCGATGGAGCGTACGCTCGCGCTGGGCGACAGCCAGTTCGTCGGAGGGCTTTGCGAAATGGTCCATACCGATGTACAGATAGCCCGCATCGGTGAATGCGCAGATTCCCGCTTTAAAAATGTTGAATTTCTCCATTCCTTCGGGCAAATGTCCCTGAAATGAGCCTTGCTGTTTCCGCAGCCAAGGAACGTGAGCGTAGCTGAACATGGCAATGCGGTCAGGATTAAGCTGGAGAATTTTGTCGGCCGTATCCGAGAACGACGCGGCCGTCTGATACGGCAGGCCGTAAATTAGATCGACGTTGATGCTGTCGAACCCGAGATCGCGGGCGGCTCGAATTAAATCGCGCGTCATTTCAAACGGCTGGACGCGGCGAATAGTTTCCTGAACGAGAGGCGTGAAATCCTGAATGCCCATGCTCAATCGGTTGAAGCCAAGTTTGCGCAGAACCTCGAGATGTTCGCGAGAGGTGACGCGCGGATCGACTTCGATGCCGATTTCTGCGTTGCGTGCAAAGGTGAAGTGCTCGCGCGTGTGCCCGAACAAATCCTCTAGCTGCGCAGGGCTCAAGTAAGTGGGGGTTCCGCCTCCCCAGTGGAACTGCACAACTTCACGTCGGAGCGAAACAGAGCGACTGACATGGTCGATTTCTGATTTCAGAGACTGCAAATAAGGAACCGCGCCGTTTTTGTCTTTCTGAATGACGACATTGCAAGCGCAGAAGAGACACAAGCTCTCGCAGAAGGGCAAGTGCATATAGAGAGAGACGGGCGTATTCGCTGCTTCCGCGCGAGCGTAAAATGTTTCGAGATCGGCTTGTTGGAATGCATCGTTCCAGACAGGAGCGGTGGGATAACTCGTATAGCGCGGGCCAGGACGATTGTACTTCGACAGGAAATCTTCGCTGACTTCGAGGTCTGTTGTATGGCTAGCTGTTTGCATCGTTATTCATTCCGTGCGTTGGGTTGCGAATTGTGGTTTGGCCTCCGAAAAATCGCGCGCCGCGCGAACCAATGCCTGCGCGTTTTCAACGGGCGTCGTGGGCAGAATTCCATGGCCGAGATTCAGGATATGCCCTATGCCATTTGTTTTGGAAATTGCCTCACGCACAGCAAACCGAACGTTCTCTTCCGAACTGAGAAGCATAGCTGGGTCGATGTTCCCTTGGAGAGCGATGCCCGTTCCGATTTTCGTGCGCGCTTCGGCGAGATCGGTTCGCCAGTCGACGCTCAATACCGTAGCTCCGGTGCGCGCAAGACCAGAGAGCAGGTGGGCGCCGTTCTTGGAGTAAAGAATCACTGGAGCCGCGCCCGCGTGAATGTCGGCGATCAGTTTTTGTGTTGCACGAAGCTCGAAGACTTCATAGTCGTGCGCGGAAAGCTCTCCCGCCCAAGTGTCGAAGATCTGCACGGCGCCTGCGCCAGCTTCGATTTGCATTTTCAGATAACGCGAAGTGACACGTGCGATTTTTTCCAGCAATGCATGCAGCAGCGCAGGTTCGGTGTACATCATGCGCTTGATCGTCGGTAGCTCGCCGCGCGTTTTGCCTTCGACTAAGTAGCAGGCAAGCGTCCAGGGTGCAGCAGCGAATCCGATTATCGGAACAGATGGACCGACAGTACTCACGATGGCGCGAATCGCATCACCGACAAACTTCGTTTCCCGCGATGGATCGAAATCCCGAAGAGCGGCGACCGATTTTTCGTCGACGACCGGCGTTCTGAGTCTGGGTCCGTTGTCATTGATTTCGAGCGGCAAACCCATGGCCTCAGCGACGATGAGAATGTCGGAAAAAACGATGACTGCGTCGACGTCCAACGTCTCAAGAGGCTCGATCGAGACCTGCGCGGCAAGTTCGGGCGTCTTGGCCACTTGCAAGAAAGGAAATCGCTCGCGCATCCTCCGATAACCGGGGAGGTATCGGCCGGCTTGGCGCATGATCCAAACGGGAACTCTCTCTGGACGCTCGCCGCGCGCCGCGCGAAGGAAAAGATCTTTTTTCGAGGATGAACTTGCCATATTCACGATGGAACGCTTAGGATTCCCATTCTAGCAGAAGCGCCGCCAAAGCCGCATTTCCGCGCCGCGATGGTTGTTCTCCGCGCATCCAAATGAAGCGAGCCCATGGGTCTACGTCGTACGCCTCATCGCTTTTCTTCTGATACTCGCCGCCATCGTAAAGAAGAATTACAGCAACGGGTAAGTTCTACGCGCGGTAGCCCGCTTCATTCGTTCGCGTGCGCGCGAAGCTCTGCGCGGTTGTGACTGTGCAAAATCGGCGCTAAAATTACCGGATGCCTGCAGGCTTTTCGGTTGTTTGTATGCGGCTATGCTGTCGCTTCCGGCAGATTGCTTTGCCATGAAATATTCGATTGGGATGGATCTCATCGCTCTCGCGTTATATCTGGCGAGCTTCGCCGGATATGCGGTCGACTTGTATCGCGACCGTGGCTGGACCGGAAGAGCAGCGACGGCTTTGCTGATTCTGGCTATTCTTGCGCATTACTATGCGTTGCTGGAACGGTCCCGCGTAACCC
>Ga0126371_10000131_pt1 | contig 55503 bp, 84 predicted proteins | sample PanSoiMetaPlot_4_FD_110145 | JGI IMG/M metagenome (GOLD analysis project Ga0126371, IMG submission 110145) | Tropical forest soil microbial communities from Panama - MetaG Plot_4 | ecosystem: Environmental > Terrestrial > Soil > Tropical forest > Bulk soil | place: Panama | collected 2016-02-17
ATGCGCCAGCTGGCGGTGGCGGTCTGCAATACTTTTCGGGCGATGCTGCGCAGGGCGACGCGGCGCTGACCAAAGCGCAGGCGCGCACCCGCGACAAGAACAAGCGCCGATACGAATCGGACATTGAACTTGCAATCGGCAACCCGCTGATCGCAGCGGGAATGACTTTCACGCTGAGCGGGTGCGGCCAGTTCGACGGCCTGTGGTTCATCGAAAAAGCGCACCACGTTTTGTGTCCGATGTATAATACGACGCTTCATGTCAGACGAACACTGGAGTATTGAGCATGGGAAAGAATCTTCTCGCAGACACCGACTTCACCGACAGCCGCGACACGCGGTTTGTGCATTCGGTGGTCATCGGCAAGGTAAGCAAGATCGAGTGCAATGAGAAAGGCGCGAACATTCGCGTCATCATGCCCGACAAGATCGATCACACAGGCCAGCCGCTCATCACCAAGCCTGTGCCAGTGCTGCAAGTATCGGCCGGCGGCAAGCGCAGCTTCGCCATGCCGCGCGTCGGGCAGAACGCGATCATGATCAAACTGCCGAACTCGACATCGAGTTACGTTTCGATTGCGCACTTCTACACATCGAAAGAGCCGCCGCCAGTGACCGATCCCAAGCTTGATTACTGCGAGTATGATGATGGCGGCAAGGACTCCAACGGCCAGCAGCAGCAAGGCTCGATCATCAAGTTCGATGCCAATGAAGGCGCAGACCCGTCGCTCACATGGAATTTCAAGGGCGGCATTCATCAAACTGTCCCGAAAGATTACAACATCAACACCAGTAACGGCGCGAAGTTCAACGTGCAGGCAGACGGCGACATCATCAATGAATCGAAAAGCGGCAACCTCAATTTCAAGAGCGATGGCGGCACGATCACCATCGAAGCGTCCACGATCTATTTGAAGGGCACGGTCACGCATACGGGCAACATGAGCACGACCGGCATCCACACCGCCAGCGATGGCCCGCACTCGTCATGCGGTCTGGCTGATCGCGACAGCGCGCTCGACAAGCGGCTCGCGGCAATCGAAGCGCGCCTCGCTGCGCTCGATGGACAACCTGCACCGGAACAACCGCCGAGCGAGAAAGGGGGTTGCTGCTAAATGCAAGAAGGAATCTACGGCCCGATTTACTTCGGCAAAGTTGGCGGCGTCATCCAGACGTTCTTTGAAGTGAACCGCGAATACAAAGGCCGTTATGGCGCGCACCTTGTGCATCTGCGTAAGCCGCTGCTGGAATGGGCTGGGAACGATCTCATCAAGATCGACATGCGCATCAAGCTGAATGCCGCTTGGTGCGGCGATCCGATCCCGCTGCTCAACGAGTGGCATGCGCTGCATGAAGGCGGCATCGCTGCGCCGCTGGTCATCGGCGGCAAACCAATGGCGCCGGACTTCTCTTTGTTCGTGATCACGCAACTAAAAGAATCGCATCGGCACTGGCTCAAAGGCGGCAGGCTGATCGCGGTCGATCTCGATATTGTGTTCGAAGAATACATCCCGTTTGCGGAAGGCGCGGCAGGCGTGTCGTTCACGGGCGGGATACCAGGATTCGGTTAATGCTCCCTGTTACGCAAACATTTCCAGATGCGAGCGGCGGGTTCACACCCGGCTTGGGCGAGAATTGGCGGCTGCAATTCATTCAGCCCGATGGATTGCCGTTGTCGATGTCTGGACTCGAGATCATCGACTTCGGCGCGATCTCTTACAAAGAAATCTTCCAGAATGTCAAAACGATTCTGGCCACGCCGATTTTGTCTGCCGCGCTTGAGCGCACGCTTGGGCTCGATCAAACGATCGTTGATCGCCCGATCACTGACGCGGCATCAGTCACAGTGGCGATCCTGACCGCGGTCGCGACATGGGAAAAGCGTTGCCATGTCAAGAACCTGAACTTCGAAGCCGACCCGCTCAACGGGCATCTGGTGGTGCTGCTGCAACTGGACATTCAAAACGTGATCTACGGAAGCAACGTGCCGTATCAGACTGCGTTCATCGGCGCGCAGCCGACGAAGGTCACGCAAGGTTTGCCGCCGCCAGCGCCGATGGTCGAAGGTCCTCAAGGCCCAGCAGGAGCGACAGGCCCAACGGGTCAGCGCGGCAGTCTGTGGTTCACTGCCAGCGGTTCACCGCCAGCTGGCGCGCTGGTGCCGATGAGTGCGCCGCCGACCGGCGTCGGCAAGCAAGGCCCGCAGGGCGCGCAAGGTCAGCGCGGATTTGTCTGGCTGCAAGGCTCAGGCGCGCCTGTGACGCCGCAGAATCTCGACATGTATCTTGACACATCAACGGGTGATGTGTGGCAATATGATGGCGCTGCGCAGACGTGGCGGCGCACTGGAATGAGACATGAACAATGAGCAACGGAGCATGGGCGAAGGTCGGCAACATCATGGGACCGGCAGGCCCGCCGGGCGAGCCGGGAACGTTGCCACCAGGTCAGGGCGTTTACACATTCGTCGTCGGCGAGATCCCTACGGGCGCAATCGACGGATCGAACACAACTTTCCTCGCTGCCGCAAACTTCCACGGGTCGTCCCTGCAAGTTTATCTCAATGGCTTGCGGATAGTCGAAGCCGTGGAATTTACGGTGACAGCCCCGAACACTTTTCAAATGACCACGCCGCCTTTAACCGGCGATAAAATCCAAATCGATTACATCGAACTATGAGCACAACACAGATTCGCGGTTCAACTCAAATCCAAGACGCGACCATCCCGTATTCGAAATTCAGCGATGCGCTGATCAAAGCAGACGGCACGATCCCGATGGCAGCGACATTGAAGATGTCGAATGCTTCACCGACTGCTCCCGCTGGCAACACCAATTACATTCAGTGCGTCACTGATCCTGCCAATGCGCAAGACGCCGCGACCAAGAATTATGTGGACACGCGGCTGGCCGCTGGCACCGGCTCGGGCGCGACTGCGCGCGGCATGAGCGTTGGTGCGAACCTGACCTTGAGCGGCATCCAGACCATTGACGGAGTCGCTTATGTGGCAGGTCAAACGATCCTCGTCAAAGACCAGACCACGCCAGCGAACAATGGACTTTACACGGTGGCATCGGGCGCATGGACGCGCAGCACGCAGATGAATACTTGGGCGCAAGTTCCCGGCATGATCATCTCGGTCGAGGAAGGCACGACCATGCACGACACGGTCTGGCTGTCCACTGCCGATATTGGCGGCACGCTCGGCACGACGCCGATCACTTTCGTGCAGTTACCAGGCCCGAGCGACATTCAAGCTGGCGCAGGATTGCAGCGCGCAGGGCAAGTGCTGAACGTAGTCGCTGCCGATCAGTCCATCATGCTGACTGGCTCTGGCGGCGCGAACAACGGCACGATTGCGGTCAAGTGCGACACCACCGGCGCGAGTGGCGGTCGCGCGATCACAACGACTGCCAACGGCATCGGCGTGCAGACCGATACGCTCTCGATGGTCGTCGCATCGAACGCGCTCGGCGTGCTGCTGTATTCGAGCGGCGCGATCTTGAGCGGCATCGGCGGGATCAGGTGTAATCCCGATGGCACCACCATCCAGATTTCAGCGAACAAACTCGGGCTGGTGCCGAATCTCTTTCTCGCCGCGAGCAATGTGGTCATCCGCGAGACGCCCGCTGGCACGATTGATGGAAGCAATGCCGTGTTCACTCTGGCATCGACGCCGAGTCCTGCGAACAGCGAGTTAGTCTGGCTCAACGGAATGTTGCAAGAGCCGGGCGCTGGCAACGATTACACAATCAGCGGCAACACGATCACGTTCTTGAGCGCGCCAGCGAGCGGCAGCCGCATCAAAGCGAATTACTTCAACCGCGCGGCAGCGCCAGCATAAACGATGGGCGCAACGCAACTCACAGGCTTGCAGGTCAAGGACGGCTCGATCCAGCGCCCCGATCTCGATGTGGTGACGCCGAGCAAGGCGGTCATCACCAAGATCATTCAAGGGACTGGCATCTCGATCTCTTCGACTGGCGTTGATTCAGGAACAGGCGACGTGACCGTCAGCGCGACCGGCACCGCGCCTGTGACGAGTGTGTTCGGCAGAACCGGCGTAGTCATTGCGCAAGCTGGCGATTACACACCTGTGCAAGTAGGCGCTGAACCTGCGCTCGGGACACCCGCTCAGCCTGTTGCATTGCTTCAATCAAATAATTCGGGCGTGCGCGCATGGGCAACGCCTTCTGCGTCGCTTGTCGGCGCGGAGCCAGCACTCGGCAATCCAAGCGGCAATGGTTTCGTGCTGTCGAGCACGACAGCTGGCGCGCGCTCATGGATTGCGCCGCCGACTGCGCCTGTGGCGAGTGTCTTCGGGCGCACGGGTGCAGTCGTCGCTGCCGCGAACGATTACAATTTCAATCAACTGGCCGGATCGGTTGCCGCTGCGCAACTGCCAGCATTCACGGGCGATGTGACGTCGCCGGGCGGCTCGGCTGCGCTGACGATTGGCACTGGCGCGGTGACTTACGCCAAGATGCAAACAGTGAGCACTGCCGGAAAGCTTCTCGGCAGCGCGACAGGCTTAGGCCCGTATCCAGTGGGCGAGATTTCGCTCGGCGCGCAACTCTCGATGAATCTTTCGACGCTGACAGTCAGCGCGGAACCGCCTCTCGGCAATCCGAGCGTGAACGGGCAAGTGCTTTCATCGACCACGGCTGGCGTGCGAAGCTGGATCACGCCCAGCGGCGGCGGACTTGGCGGCACGATTGGCAACACGCAGGTCGCGTGGGGAAGTGGAACGAACATCGCTGGCAGCGCGAACCTGACGTGGGTCGATGGCAGCGGTCAGCTTTCAATCGCTGGCGGCGGCGGCAGTGGCTACCTGCGCTTGGTGACGAACTCTGGCACAGGCGACATGATTTTGACCGCGCCGTTTGCGACCTGCTCGATTTGCCAAAACGCTTATTACAGCGGCGGCTGGAAATATCTGCAAGCTGCTGCGGCTGCGCAGATTCAATTGAGCGAAGGCAACAACATTGCTTTTAGTCTGGCGGCATCTGGCGCGGCTGGCGGCTCAATCTCTTGGACGCAAGTACTGGCCTTGTATATGAGCGGCGGCGTCGGCATCGGTGGGCGACCCGATCCCGGTGCTGGCTATTTCGATGTGCCGACAGGCTACAAGATCGGTGGCGGCGCATCGGCCAACAGTTACTTGCGCAGCAACGGAACGGCTTTCGTAGCCAGCGGCATCGCGATCTCCGACCTTCCGCTGTTAGCAGGCGACGTCACAGGCGCGATAAATGGTAACACGGTCGGCAAGGTGAACGGCGTGAGTTATCCGGCATCGCCAGCGGTCGGCACCACGCCTTACGTCACCGCGACTAACACGATTCAATACAAGAGTCCCGGCCAGTTTCAAAACGCAAGCGGCCTCAGTCCGGCAGGCACGGTCAGCAACACGATGGTGATGTGCGGCATGGGCAGTTCAGTTCCTTTCACTCCGAGCGCGACCGGCACAGTGCTTGTTGTTGTTACTTTTCGCGGCCTATCAAATGCTTCCAACACTTACGGCGGCTCGCAGATTCGTTATGGCACTGGCACTGCGCCAGCGAACGGCGCAGCGGCAAGCGGCACCGCCACAGGCCCAATCTGCTATTACCCGCAAACGCTTGCGGCTGGCACTTACGTCCCGATGGCTCAGCAGACGATGATCGCGAACCTGACTGTCGGGACTGCTTACTGGTTTGATCTTTCCATCCTGTCTAACACCACTAATAACTATTCAGTCACCAACGTGTTTTGGAGCATCATCGAAATATGACAACAATCGACATCGAAACCATCGACGAACGAATCAAGACCGTGCGCATCGAGCAAGCTGTGTTACAGCAGAACTTTGACGCCATGGTCGCGCGATTCAATCAACAGCAGGCCGAGCACAATCAGCAAGTCGTTAACGGCCAGAACCGATTCCAGCAACTGGCTGGCATGCTCGCTGAACTCACGCATCTGCGCGAAGAACTGCTCAAGACCGAGAGCAACGGCGAAGCACCAGCCGAGAGCAATCGCATGAAGAAAGAGAAGAAGTGAAATTGAACGGACCCACAGCTTATGCGGTCGCGGTCATCATCGCGTTCGTGGCGGTGCTGATCTGGATCGGATACTGCGCATGGAACGCGCCATGAGTGCTGTCACGCTTCTCATCGTCAACGGCGCGTGCTCGTTCATCGGCGCGGCATTCGGCGCGTTCATGGGCGTGGTCTGGTTTTTCCGAAAGAACAAAGTGGAAGTGGAGAACGCTGATGACTTTTAAGGATCGCTCGACAATGGACATCGTAATCTTGATTTGGTCGACCACTGTTGCGATCACGCTGATCATCGCAGTGGTCGGTGTCCTGATTGGCAAACTGTTCCGTCCTGCGGTGGAAGTTACGGGTGCAGCCGAGATCATCGCAAACATGATCATGGCTATCATCGGGTTCATCGGCGGGCGCACAGTCGGCAAAGCTGAGATCAACGGCAAATGAGACAGATCAAAGAACGCGGCTTGAATCTGGTGAAACATTTCGAGAGCCTGTATCTGACGGCCTACAAATGCCCTGGTGGCGCATGGACAATCGGCTGGGGGCACACTGGCCTCAAGCACAATGACGGCACTGTCCATAAGGGCAGAACCATCGGCAAAGAAGAAGCAGGCGAATTGCTCAAGCATGACATGGCGCACTTCGCGCAGCGCATTGAGAAGCTGGTCACAGTGCCGCTCAGCGACGATCAGTTCGATGCGCTGGTCAGTTTCGATTTCAATACCGGCGGTCTGGCGAAGTCCACGCTGCGCAAGAAACTCAACGCTGGCGATTACGAAGGCGCGGCAGCCGAGTTCCTCAAATGGAATAAGGCTGGCGGCAAAGTCTTGCGCGGCTTGACGCGACGCAGACAATCAGAGCAAAACTTGTTCAACGGAAAGGAAGATTACATCGTGCCATCATGAGCAACGGAATCAGTCAGGTGCCATCATTCGTCGAAGTCGTGCCGCAATACGGCGTCGATTTCGTTCCGGACATCGACTTCGCAGTCAAAGATCCAGCGGTCATCTCAAGCGAAGTCATCACTGATTACCAGACCGCATTCAAATCTCTGACCAACATCGCCAAGACACTCGCGCCGGCCGATCCCGTGCGCCTGTTCTTGCTGGTCGTGTGCGACTGGCTTTCGCAGCAGCGCACCATCATCGATTTCACTGGCAAGATGAATCTCCTCAAGTATGCGCACGACGCTTACCTCGACAATCTCGCTGCGCTGCATGGCGACCGCGCGCTGCGGCTGCAATCGGCACCAGCCTCTTGCACGTTGCAATTCACGCTGGTCACGCCGCTCGCATTCGATGCGAAGATTCCGCAAGGAACGCAATGCGCGGCTGGCAACGTGATCTTCGCCACAGTCAAAGATTGCGTCATTCCAGCAGGGCAGGTGGTCGGCTCGGTGCAAGCAGTCGCGGTTGCGCCCGGCTCCACAGGCAACGGCTACCTGCCAGGTCAAGTCAACTGGGTGCTGGATTGGAATCAGGCTTGGTCGATGACAGTCACGAACACCGACACAAGTGCAGGCGGCGCAGATGCCGAGAGCGATGATCAGTATCGTTACCGCATCTGGCTGGCCATCGAATCGTATTCAACGTGCGGTCCTCACGATGCGTATGAGTTCTGGGCGCTCTCAGCCGATCCTTCGATCATTCAAGCAGTCGTTTACTCCGCGCCTGAGATCGCTGGCGAAGTCTGGATTTACCCGCTCTGCACTGGCGGCACGCTGCCAAGCCAAGCGATCCTCGACGCAGTGCTGACGACTTGCAGCGACAAGACGCGGCGGCCCGTGAGCGATTACGTGAGCGTCTTCCCGCCGACTGTCATTTCGTTCTCGGTCAATATTGATTACTGGATTCTGACCACCAATCAGGTCTTGGTCGCATCGATCCAAGAGAACGTGCAGGCCGCGGTGCTGGCATGGATTCAATGGCAGCGCAGTTATGTCTCGCGCGACATCAACGGCGACGAACTCATCAAGCGATGCTTGGAAGCTGGCGCGAAACGGATCGTGATCAATCAGCCGATGCCGAACTTTCAGACGATGGCCTACAATCAGCTTGCCGTGTGCGACCCGACTGCCGCGCCAGCCGACCAGAGTTTCAGCGATGGCGTGAACACAAGCGGCACCGCAGTCTGGCAGAGCGCCACTGCGAACTTTGTGCAGAGCGATGTCGGCCTCTCGATCACTGGCACGAACATTCCCGCTGGCACGACCATTCTCTCTGTGCAGAGCCAGACGCAATGCACGCTCTCAGCGAACACGACCAGCGGCACCGGCAGCAATCTCAACTTCACCATTCACGCGCGCATTGCCAGCGTGATCATCACTTACCAAGGACTCGAGGACGCATGAGCACATTGCTTCGGCAGACACGCCTGATCGATCTCTGCACGCGATCAATCGATTACGATCGTCAGGTGCAATCTGGCTGCTCGGCGTTCGACAATCAGATGTATGAGATCATCGATGACACAGGCGAAATCATCATGATCCCGAACATCATGGGCCTGACCGATTCGACGCTGGTGGACATTCTGGCGTGGCAATTTCACGTGGACTTCTACGATCCCGACAAAGACTTGGAGTTCCGCAAACAGCTCGTTCAGCTTTCCATCATCTGGCACAAGACCAAAGGCACAGTGCAATTGGTCAACGATGTGCTGGCAATGTTTTATCCTGGGCCGCCGCCACCTTATGTCGTGGAGTGGTGGGAATACTTTCACCCGCTGCCGCCGAACTTTCCGCAGGTGCAGGCCGATGAACTCATGGCCACGTTCAGGCCGAGCGATGTCGATACGAATGCGAACACGATCTTTCTCGCTGGCACGCTGCAAGACGGCATGCCTGTCATCTTGAAGCTGGGCGATCCGAACGGCACGCTTCCGGCGCCGCTGGTTGTCGGCACGACTTACTATGTTGCCAACTGGACGCTGCAACCTTTCCCGTCATTCCAACTGGCAGCAACTGCTGGCGGCGCAGCGATCAACCTGACCAGCATCGGCTCTGGCGATCATCATGAACTCTGGAATCATTCAATCGGCGGCGGCAACTGGCACAATCGTTATCGGTTCAGAGTGATCATCGATGGCACTGTCATCCCGCAAGCAGAAGTGCCAACGATCATTCAATTGATCGAAGCGTTCAAACCGATCTCGCGCTGGCCTGAGGGCGTCGCTGTCGAGTCGGAGCCGAGCGCGGGAGCGGTTTACTGTTTCGGATTTGCAATGATGCGAGTCGAAATACAATCAGCGGCAGCACACATCAGGAGTTAAAAAACATGGCACTCAACCTTCAGGTCTTCACCAACGCGGGAATCTCGATGCTCGGCGCAGCCGATGCGGGAGCCACGCTCACCATCACGCGCATCGTCATCGGCAGCGGCAGCGCAACGCAGGACAGCGATCTCTACCCGCTGACCGCGCTGATCAACTGGCAGGAAGATGTGACCATCACGCGCAAGCAAGACCTCGGCAATGGCGTGATGCTGGTGAGCGGCGTCATCAATGAATGGGACATGCCAGCGGGATCGCCGTTTCAATTGCGCGAACTCGGCATCATGGCTTACACCAGCGGCGCAACCGGCACCAAAGGCACACCGCCGCCGCCAAGTGCTGGGCCTGGTATCACGCCACCGACGCCAGTACCAGTTTCGACTGATCAACTCTATTGCGTCAGCAATGTTTACACGCAACCGCCGCAGGTGGTCACACCTGGCGGCACCAACAGTTGGGCGTTCGACATTCAAGTCGAGATCGACCGCGCCACCAGCGTCGTCATCAATATCGGGCAGGTCACCACTTACGATTGCGAGAACATCCCCACCGGCGACACGACCGATCCCGGCTGGTATTCGGGACGCGCCGGAAACGTGTTCCAGTTCAAGCGCGCGGTCGCTGGCACCGGCATCATCCTCGATCAGACCACTTACACTGATCGCGTCATCATCAAGGCGGCAACGCTCTCGCAGAATCTCGATCTCTACGTGCCGATGAACAATCCTGATGCGCCGCCGAGCCCGCCGCCCAACACGGTCTTCCCGACCATTCAAGCTGCGCACGATTACCTGCTCAACTTCAATATCCCGCCGCAGTATCATGCCACGATTCATGTCCACGAACTGAATCATGCGGTCTTGCAGGTGAATCAGATGAACTTCATTCATCCGAACTCGTCGCAAATAAACATCGTCGGCGAGAATCCCGTCAGTCTGCCGATTCAATCGATCACATCGACCACCAACACATCGAAAGTCCTGCACATGACCAACACGGCTGGATTCGCAGTCGGCCAGTTCGTTGCCGTGATGGATTCATTCTTCGGGTATGGCGGCGGCTGCTACATCACCGCGATCACGCCGAACGTCAGCATCACTTGCAATCAATGGTATCAGGACACGCAGCCGATCTACGGCAAGACCGACACGGGCGGCAGTCACCCGCGACTCGTCCGTTTGCCGACAGTGCTGCAATTGCAGACTACACCGCCGACGATTGCTGGCATGCTCAACCTGCCATACGGCATCGGCCTGATTCAATACATCTGCTTCGTCGGCGACCCGCGCAAGGACGCGCCGTCGAACAACCTGATGAATTACACTACTTACATCATCGACGGCGGTGGCACGGGCGGCACGCTGATTGATGTCTGGTGCTTCTGCGGCAGGCGCGGTTTCAATCTCTACATCGGCGGTTGGAGTTTGCAGAGCGACCGCCTTACTGGCGGCTGGTCAACGTATTGCACAGGCTGCGTTGCCAGCAATTGCGGGTTCGGCATTCTCGGCACAGGCCCGATCACGGCGTTCGACCGGACCTATGTCAACGGCTGCTCGCAAGGCGTCTGTCCCGGCGGCTCGGGCATGGCGATCGGCTCGATCACGGGTGGCATGGACAATTCCTGTCTCTACCTTTGCCACAATCTTTACGGCATGAACAACGGTGGCGGCTTGCTCATCGGCGGCCAGTGGGTGGCGTCCTGCAATGATTACCCGCTCCAATGCTACTCGCGCGGCTCGGCGCAGATGGGCGTCGCGGCTACATACTGCGGCGTGTATTTCGAGTGGAACACCGGACTCACGCGTGACACAAACGGGCCAGCAGATTTAAGAGCAATCGGCAACAGTTACATCTGGCTTGAGCGACACAACCTGAACAACTCGCCGTATCTGCCGACCGCCAACGTCGCGTTCGATTCGGTCGCGCCAGCGGACTTGGCAGCAGGGCAGTTGTCGTATATCCACATGCAAAGCACATGAACCAAGAAAAAGAAATCACTCCAACAGGGCCAGCACCGGCACCGATGACTGGCACCAATTACGGAACAATCGGCTCAGGCGGCGTGACGGAGAATCCCGGCAGCGGGATGCCAGTGGGGCCACAAGACCCGCCAGTGGCAGGACCGGCGGGGCCTGGGACGCCGCCCGGTAATGTCGCATTCACCGCGCCAGCAACGCCTGTGTCCAGTTTCAGCGGCAGCATGAGTTCGAAGACCACTGCCGCTTCTTCGACCTAGAAAGCGTTTTGATGCAAACGGCGCACTCTGAGCCGCGCGCGGCAGAAAAGCGACGCCTGCGCAAGCCTGCGCAGCGCGCTGCCCCGCCACGCGAGCGATTAAGAGCCGCAATCAAGGCGCTTGATCACAAGGTCGAGTTCATGCCGCCCGACAAGCTGACGCCGTATGAGCGCAACCCGCTGCAACATCCCGCTGATCAAATCGAGCAAATCATCGCGTCGATCAAAGAGTTCGGGTTCACTGTGCCGATTCTGATCGACGAGAATGACATGATCCTCGCGGGTCACGGCCGCCATGCCGCCGCTTCGCAGATGAAGATGGAGCGCGTGCCCGTCATTCGGCGCACTGGCTTATCGGAAGCGCAGAAGCGCGCCTACATCATCGCCGATAACAAGATCACCATGAACGCCGTGTTCGATTGGGCGCTGATCACTGGCGAACTGGAAGCGTTGAAAGACATGGACTTCAATCTCGACCTGACTGGCTTCCGAGATTTCGAATACGACCTGTTGCTTGAGGCCGATTGGAAAGTGCCGGAGATCCATGACCGCGATCTTGCCGAGGACTTCTTGTCGATCAAAGTCACAGCAGACCAAAAGAAAGTGATCGATGCCGCGGTGATGGCTTTGCAGAACATCATGGGCATCGAACTCTCGACTGCCGATGGCATCACAGAAATATGTCGCGACTACATGAAGAAAGATTGAAGCCGCCAATCGTGCGGCTGGCTGCGACCTGCGCGCTCATGGAAGAGAGCAACGTCGAGCATCAAGAGGCGCGGTATTCGTTTCACAAGACGCGCATGGAAGCGCCGACGCTGCGGCTGGCGCATGTGCCAGGTGCACAGGGCGACAACTGTTTGATGGGCCGGAACAATTCGAAGAAACTGCCAGCCTCAAGCGCGCCATCGCTCTTGGTCAGTTACTTCTATTTGCAGAACTGGATGAGCAAGCGGCATCTCTACGTCATTCGCGACTGGGTGCTGGACTCGGGCGCGTTCAGCGCGCGGCAGCAGAACGTGACAATCTCGCTCGCTGATTACATCGAGACTTGCAAGCGACTGATCGACAGCGAGGACAATCTCACAGAGATTTACGCGCTCGATGTCATCGGCGATTGGAAAGCGACCAAGCACAATACCGAGGCGATGTGGAAGGCTGGCATCCCCGCGATCCCGACCTTTCATCGGCACGAGCCTTGGGACGCGCTCAAAGGTTACGCGCGCGATTACCCGAAGATCGCAGTCGGCGGCATGGCTGACCTGCGCGCGAATGCGAAGCGCGACTACGCCGAGCAATGTTTCGCGCGGGTCTGGCCCAAACCGATTCACGGATTCGGGATGGCGACACGCGAACTGATCATGCTCTTGCCGTGGCATTCAAGCGATGCCACAAGCTGGGAACTCGGACCTGTCGGCTTCGGCAACTGGAAAACATTCGGTTACCTGAATGTGCGCGGCAGCAAACAGAACCTGCGCGTCGAGGTCGAATACTTTTTGAAGCTTGAAACCGAGGCGCGGCATCGCTGGCGCAAAGAGATGGCGAAACTGCCGCTGCTGCCGACGCTGCGCGAGCAAGCGCACGCACTGCGATGATCAACCCGAAACGATACCTTGCCGCGATGGAGATCAAACCGCATGGGCGCGGCGGTCAGGAACTGATCTACGGCGAGATTGTTGGCCTGATGCGCAAAGACGAAACGCTCTGGCTGCCCTATCCATCGCTGTGCATGTATCTTGCTGATCGCGTCGTCTGGGCTTCGACGCCGAATGATTGCCAAGTCGTTTACTTCGGCACGCCGACCATCGTCAATGACAAGCCGCTTTTCCCTGACACGATCTTCTACGGCAGCCTGACCAAAGAGCATGAGCGCGAAACTGTGCGCACGATTTGCCAGACTGCAGTCGAGCGCGGCATGCGGCTGATCATCTCGGGTCTGGGCTCGGGCGACATCTCCGTTGAAGAGCGATTGAGCGACATGGGCGGCGGCGAGATCGTCGCCATGAAAAAGTTTGACGGCTTCACTGATTGGGTGTTGGCAAGAGAAATCGTGCGCGGCAAAACTCTGATCGAAGTATTCGCAGATGAAGAGAAATCACGTAGTGGCATCATGGTCGGGCGGGATTGATTCAACCGCGGTGCTGGCACAGCTGGCGCTGCGCGGCTATACGATCCGCGCAATCGTGCTCGACATTTACCTTTACAAGATGCCGCACTTCGCAGAGCGCGAGCGATGCGCGCGCAAAGCACTCGCGCCACTGATCAATGATCTGGCGATTGCCAATGGCGGCAGTCTTGAAGTTTTCAATCATCCCGACGCGCAATGGATTTGGGCTTTCTCGCGCGACGGCATCGAGATTCCGCGCCGGAACAAATACATTCTCGACTTCATGATCGAGCAGGAAGCGATCCCGCATGACATTCGAAACATCGGCATGGGCGAATACACGGGCGCTGATACCTGGCTGGTGCGCGAGCATGTCGGCGCGAGCGATGCCGATCACCGCGCGCTCGCTGCGTATCTGTATCTTGAATACGGCATCAACTGGCGCCTGATCACGCTGCAAGATTTCGGCGAGTCGCGTTACAAGAGCGACCGCCTCAAGCTAGGATTCGATGCGCTGGGCGAATCGATGCTGCTCACGACCAATTGCCTGAGCAATGCCGCGACGCACTGCGGCAAATGTTACAAGTGCATCGAGCGGCACGCGGCGTTTCGAACGGTGCATGCCGAGGACGGCAACATCGTTGACGAGACTGAATACGAAACATCGCCGGCCGATCAGCCGCGCTTCGAACTTTACATGCGGCAGATGCAAGGAGAAGAGGTGACCGCGAGTGCTGACCTGCACTAAACGCTACGACAACTTTCCATTCGCGCATCGCGCGCCGAAGCACGATGGACATTGCAAACTGATTCACGGCCATAACTGGAGTTTTGAGTTCACCTTCATCGCCAGCGAACGCGACGCGAACGGTTTCGTGATGGACTTCGGCAAGCTGAAAGAATTGCGCGAGGCGCTCAATGGCTGGTTCGATCACACTCTGGTCTTGAATGATGACGACCCGCTGCGCGATCCGATCAAAGCCTTCCTGCAATCGCTCGGGCTGGACAATGTCGTGGTGGTGAAAGATTGCTCTTGCGAAGGGATCGCAATGTTTGCGCATTCAATGGCGAATGCGCTGGTGGTCAAGCAGACCGACGCTCGCGTCCGAGTGAAGAGCGTGACAGTATTCGAAGACAGCAAGAACTCTGCGGCTTATGGAATCGCTGCTCAAGATCAATGAGATTTTCTACTCGATCCAAGGCGAAGGCGCGCGCGCTGGTGAACCTTCGATCTTCATTCGTCTGAGCGGCTGCGATCTGGCGTGCGGCTTCTGCGACACGGAGTTCGAGAGCGGCGAAGAATTGTCGCTCGTCGATTTGCTGCTCCGCATCGAGAAGTGGCCTTGCCGCTGGATCGTCTGGACTGGCGGCGAGCCGATGCTGCAACTGAATGATGAGATCGTCAGTTTCTTTCACATGCGCGGTTACAAGCAAGCGTGCGAGAGCAACGGCAATCATCCCATCCCGACCGGCATCGATTGGAAAGTCGTCAGCCCGAAAGTTGCCGAGCATGTGCTGAAAAGGAACTTCCCGCAGGGCGTCGATGAATTGCGATACGTGCGGCACGCAGGTCACTTGAACGTGCCGGAGCCGAAGATTGAAGCGAAGCACTATTTCTTGTCACCGATCTTCAACGGCAACACGATGGATGCCGCGAACGTGAAGCACTGCATGGCGCTCTGTCTCAAAAACCCGAAATGGAAACTCTCACTGCAACTTCACAAATTGATTGGCGTGTTGTGAGCAGCAAGCGACATCTCACCTGGTCAGAGATTTGGGCGCGCGCCTTCGAACTGCCTGAGCATGTTTACTACGGGATTCCGCGCGGTGGCGCGATCGTTGCCGGACTGATGGAAACGCATGGATACCGAACCACCGACCGTCCCGAATGCGCCGAAGCCTTCGTTGACGACATAATCGATTCAGGCGCGACCAAAGAGAAGTGGCTGGCGCGCTTTCCCAAGGCGAAATTCTTCGCGCTGTATGAGCGCGGTGACAGCTGGCTCGTCTTTCCTTGGGAAGCCTCTTACGAAGCTGACGCGCTCGATGTTGTTCGAAGAACCTTGCAACTGATCGGTGAAGACGCTTCCAGAGAAGGTTTGCGCGAAACGCCAGAACGTGTCGTGAGATCATGGAAGGAATTGTTCGCGGGTTACGCTCAATCACCTGCCGATGTGCTCAAGGCCGATTTCGAAGCAGACGGTTACGATGAATTGATCGTCTGCCGCGATGTCCAGTTTTACTCGACCTGCGAACATCACATGCAGCCTTTCTTTGGGCGCGCGCACATCGGCTACATTCCCGAGCAGCGCGTGGTCGGCTTGTCGAAACTCGCGCGGCTGGTCGAAGTGTTCGCGCGTCGGCTGCAAATCCAAGAGCGTCTGACTGCACAGATCGCGGACGCGCTCGACAAGCACTTGAAGCCGAAGGGCGCGGCAGTCGTCTTGGAAGCGCAACACTTCTGCATGGTCTGTCGCGGAGTGCAAAAGCAGACGAGCAGCATGGTGACCAGTTCGCTCCGTGGATGCTTCCGCACGTCGCCCGATCCGCGCGTCGAGTTTTTCAATCTCGTCAATCGTCGCGCGTAAGGTCGCGAATGCTTTTGCGCAAATGCGCAAGAGCATTCAGCACATACACCGCTGAGCGCGGCAGCGGCATCAATTCAAAAGATCCCGCGCGCCCGCGAGGCGGACATTCCGTCGCGTTACGGACATTTCGGCTGCATGGGTAATACATACTTTCCTCGAGAGAGGCGGTTCATAAACCGTTGAAATTGCCATATTTAGCACACCAAAAAAAATTAAAATAAAAGGTGACCGCATTGCTCAGCTTGCTTTATTTATCTTGGTTCTTTTGATAAATCTGATTCGGCAGAGTGGCAAAGCGGGTAACCAAGCGAATCTCTCCTGAATGCGAAAGTAGTCGAATGCCAGCGCGAAAGCGCAGAGTGCCAGTAGACAAAATTGCGGCCGAGAGTGCGGTGAGAGCAGAGCGGAGTTCGAATCAGCAAGCGAGCGAGAGCGCGAGCAATGCGCGGCACGAAAAGCGCATTGCTGCTCTCGGTGATCGAGGTGGAGTTATGACCTGCTTCTGATTCTCGCTCGGTGCCAGCAAATAGATTGGTGGATGCTTCGCAGGGTAGTCAATCCCGTAGCATGCAGAAGGTCGCGCTTTGCAAGTGCATATCTTGCCGACCGCGATTCTGGAGAGCATGCCGAAGCGATCAAGAGTTCATCGCACCATCGATCTTCTGAGTAATGCAATCGCTGCTCTGCCGCGAGTCATCGCGGAGTAATGCAAGTCGAGCGAATCGATGCAGCGAGCGCCACGCAACAGATCATTCAATGATCGCAAATACATAGCGTGTTCAAAATGAAAAGAGCAAAAAGCGAAACGATCAGAGATTCAAACCTTTGATCGTCTGCCGCGCTGGTCACGCGGCACTGATGAGCAATCGACCAAACCAAGCAGCGCGGGTGATGCGCTGCGAAACAGAAAGTGATTCAATGCAATCAATCAAACTGGCGGCGCTTGCTGCGCTGCTAACCTTCCATGCAATCGCGGGTGTCGGTGAAGATGATCAGATGCCGCACACGCACGATGACCCAATCGAGGCCATCGAAGAAAAACATCAGCGAGAGGAGCGCGCTTAATCATGAACGCTTACTTCGCTGAGTATCGTCTGACAAAAGAGATCGAAGAAAAGAAAGCACAGCTTGATGCGAAGCAGTTCAATGCTTGGCTCGGCTGGCTTTTCAAATTGATCGGGGGTGTCCAATGATGACACTCGACAAGATCATGCAAGCGCGCACAGCGGTGCGCGCGGCAATCGAGCGCGGCGAGTTCGCAGTGCAATCTGCGCGGCCGCATGAAATGGATGCAAATCTTTGGGCAGCGTATCGCAGTTGCTTCGTCAAGAAAGGTTATGCGTCGGCAGTGAAAGCGCAGCGCGATGATCAGCGATGCTACGAGTGCGACTATTGCAAACTCTGGCATCGCACAAGCAGCAATTGAAAGGAGATCAGTTATGACAATGAGAGAGATCGAGAAAGCAATCCGAAAAGCAAAACGCAGCGGCAATTACAAGCCCGATGAGACAGTCGCAGATTTCAAGCAGCGCATCGCCATCATGATGCGTGAGCGCGAGACGGGCAAGAAATACTCGGTGGTCGGCGCGAGCCGAGCGCATGAGTGCGTGGTGCGCTGTCCTGATCATCGAAACGGCGGTGCAACATTCTGTCCGCGCGGCGGTGCCGCGTTGCAGATGTGGCAGCGCAAGCAGTGGGGCGACTAAGCATGAACAAATACAAGATGCGAAGAGCAAAGCGCAAAGCGAAGCGCGCAGCGGCAGCGAATCAAAGGATCGCCCGCGCGCGCGAGGCTGCGCGTGATGAGCATGAGCGGCACGCATGGCAGTCAGCCACGCGGACAGCCCGAGGTCGGTATCAACCAAGAGCATAAAACAATCAAAGCGCGGGTGACGCGCAGAAAGGAAACTATGACAGCGAAAGAGCGAAAAGAAAAGTGGAACGGAATGAATTGGATCAGGCAGGAGAAGCGATTGGCGATCTACCTGCGCGACGGTCTCGCTTGCGTCTATTGCGGCGACAGCGTCGAGCGCGGTGCAAGCTTACAGCTTGACCATATCGTGCCAGTCGAGCGGCGCGGCACAAATCACGAATACAATCTGGTGACTTGCTGCGACCGCTGCAATCTGGCGAAAGGGATGCGCGGCGTGAACGAGTTCATCTCTGCGACAGCGCGGTATCTCAATCACGGCGTGACTGCCGAAGAGATCAAGCAGCATGTCAGCGCGTGCTCGACGCGAGCAATGCCGCTGGCGCGAGCCAAGCGACTGATCGCGCAGCGTGGCAGCGCGGCGCGGGTGCTGGCAGCGGGTGTTGAGTAAGCGGAGCATGAGCAGCGTGAGAAAGGCGCGCTGCTCTTCTCTGCTCGCACAATGCGAGTGGGACCAACGAGAGCGGGTAATGCTCTCAAACTAGAAAGCGAAACGTAGTATGAAAAACAGCAAGACAAACAAAAACGGCAATGGTAAACCGGCAGCGAAAGCAGCAACCAAGGCCACATCGAAACCAGCCAAGAAGTCGACCAAGAAAGCGGCAGCGCAAAAAGCGAACCGCATCTCGATGTTCGACCAGCCCATCACGCAAGTGATTCGGGCGCTTGGCAAACGAGGCTGGAAAGGTGCGCGTGCCATCAAAGCGATGGAAGCCGCCAAGAAAGCCGTCTCCCCAGCGACCGTGCGCGCGTGCATCCAAAATGTTCGCGACAAGGTCGGCCTGGTAGCCACGCTCACCGCTGCGCAATACAAGCAGCTTGAGAAGCTGGCTCCAAAAGAAGCCTAATCGAGAGGTCAGAACATCCAGCGCGCGTCGCCTGTGGGCGCGCGCTGCGCTTCTGATCGCACGAAGCGAATCGGAACCAATGGCAGCGGGTAATGCTGCCGCAAACTAGAAAGCAAAACATGAAAGTTACATTCACATATCAGCGAATCGTTGGTGAGACAGACGGCCAGTGCAACGTCTGGGCGACGCGAGAAGATGGTCGCGTCGAATACATCGGCCAGCTTTGCCGCAACTGGTCGCGGCTCGGCGGCAATGGCTGGAGCGTTCCCGGTGGATCGCTCAATCTCGGCCACACGCGCAAAGACGCAGCGATCAAACTCTACAAGCGCGACGGGCTCACCGCTCGCACTTACCGCGAGAAGCTTGACGCTGAGACGGCAGCCGAAGAGAAGCATCGTCGCGAAGTGTTCAATCCGCAGAACATCGAAGCTGGCGACACGGTCGTGACGCATGGCGAGCCGGAGCGATTCATGATCGTCGAGACAGTCGGCGGCAAAAACTTCAACAAAGTCTATTGCAAAGAGATCGGTCACGAACTCTACGCCAACTGCTTCAAGCTGGTCGCGAAGAAGGGCAGCGCAGAGCAGACGGGGTTTGGAGTGCCAGCGCGGACGCCGCATCAAGCTGCGACCGCTGCATTCAAAGCGCGCCGAGAGCGGGGTCGGCAAGCGCGCATCGACCTCTTGCTGCGGCTTGTGAATAGAGGGCAAGCATCGAGCGCAGAGACCAGCGAACTCAAAGGGCTAGGGGTTCAGAAGAAGGATTGGGCGGTCACCTTCGTGCGACCTGTCGTTGAGACAGATGTCATCGCGGCATTTACCCGCGAGGAAGCTGAGCGCATTGCCGAGGAAGAGTTCGGCATCGGTGGCCAGAAGATCCTGAGCGTGAAGGAGGCCCAATGAAGAGCCATCCCGAAGCAGTCATGAAGTCGGTCTGGCGTCGGCTGCCGAAGCCGAGCAGAGAAACCATCGCTGGCATTCGCCATCAAGAGCGCGTCGTCGCGCTCGCGTATATGCGATTGCTGGCAGCGATCACAAAGCACTCACGAGTATAAGCAAGAAGTGGGACTGAGCGGTGCAGCACCGCGCTCGGCAGGATTCAACATCTGCGCCGAGCGAATGCTGCGCGGGTGACGCGCAGATTAGAAAGAGAGGAAAGCACAGTGAACGAAATACAAAAGTTAATCAACTACTTCGTCAGAATGGTTGCGACTTACAATTCGCCTTGCGTGCAAGCGTTCTCGGCAGCGGTCACGCCGATGATCATGGCGGCGGTGATGCTGCCGAACGCATGCGTCTGGCAATATCGAATCCGGCAAGTCGCATTCACAGGCAAAGATGGTCGCACGTTTCGGATGCGCTTTCGTCATCGCATCGGGATTCAGGTCTTCGATGCTGAGACGATGGAAGTGCTGCTCGTGGTCGGCAACCTTCGTGAAGCGATGGAAGCTTACCATGGCGGTCTGTATCGAGCGATCTACGGCTGAGATCAGCCAAGCGCGCTGGCAGACCGCGCTCAACGTCTGCCAAACTTCACTAGAAAGGAAGTCACAATGAACCTGATAAATCGATGGAGCGATGAGAAGCCGATCTACATCGCGGTCAGCGAGTGGGGCGCTGCCGCGCATTCAATGCCAGCGATGGCGATCAGAATGGCGCAAGCGAAAGTGCCAGTGAAAGCGAAAGAGTCGCAATTGCTGATCTACGAATCAAGCAACGGCACGATGCCGATTGGATGGAAAGACGGACCCGTCTGGCCGGACGGACGCAAATCAAAGAACCGCGCCCGCGCGAGAGCGCAGAGCGCGCTGCTTGATGCGCCGAAGCCGCCGCGCTTGGTCGGGCTAACTTCAACGCACCGCATATTCCAGCAGAGGGCACCACTATGAGCACACTACCAATCATCGGTTGGAAAGCTTGCACTGAGCAATTCTTTCTCGATGGATTGCCGATTGAGCACAAGACGGCAGTTTATCTTTGGGAGAGCGGCACGGGTGCGATCTTCTTGCCGAACGCAGCGACCAAAATCAAAGAGATCATCAACGATCTCTACGATGACAGCGACTGTTCACCAGCAGGCCCAGTGGCCTGAGGAATGATCGCAACCGCAGCATTCAAAGAAAAGATTTGAGTGCTGCGCCGCGAGCGTTCATGCTCAAAGAATCTGCCGCGCAACTGCGGCAGTCCCAACGGCGCGCGGGTAGTGCGCCTTCAGAAAGGTAAACATGGCAGAGACAAAACCAAAGGTCATGAAGATTCATGAACTCTGTCGCATGTTCTCGCAAGACATCGACGGCAAGCCCCTTCTCTCACCAGAAGAGATTGACGAACTGCGCGAGGACATTCGAAAAAACGGAGTCAAGATTCCGATCTTGGTAAACAAAAAGAAGGATACCATCCTCGATGGTCGCACTCGCTGGATGCTGGCGACGGAAGTCGGCAAGCAAGACACAGTCCAGTTCGACGTGTTCACGGGCAAAGACGAAGACATCAAGTCCGAAATCTTTTCCCGCAACATCCTGCGTCGGCATCTCAACGATGACCAGCGCGCCGCGCTTGCGTTCAAGCTTTTCGGCAAGCAATGGCGAGCCGAAGCCAAAGAGCAGCAACGCGAAGCTGGTCGCGCGAAGGCTGGCAAAGAGCGCGCTGAGAAAAGCGGCGCGTTCAAGAAAGGCGAAGGCGAATCGGTTGCGCAGAAAGCGGCAGCGAAGGCTGGCGTGTCGGTCGAGAAAGCGAAGCAAGCAGCGGCAGCGGACAAAGCCGGAGTCAACATGGATGACGTCATCCAGAAAAAGACGACGCTGCGCAAAGCGACCCAAACTCGCCGAGCGAGAAGCAAGCCGCGAAAACAGCCAGCGAAGAAGTCGCTGGAAGATCGCGTGTGGGCAGGGTTCAACAGGATGATGAGCAACAAGAACGTCTGCTCACGCGAAGAGCAGACACAGGCGCTCAAGATCCTGCGCGGATTCATCGACGACATCTTGCGCACCCGCGACAAGAAGATCGAGCGCAACGAAAGCAAAAACGGCAAGAAGTAGTGAATGCTCTTGCGCAATTGCGCAAAAGCAGTCGAGCCATTGAAGATCGAGCGCGCGCTGGAGCGATTTCGGCGCGCGCTTTGCTTTGCTGGCAGACGCTCAGCAAGACCAACGAGCGCGGGTGACGCGCTCAAAACTAGAAGGAAACATCAATGATCAGAATAACAGAATACAAAGTCCGAGGCGCGGGTTGCTTCCCGTTGGACATGCTGCGTTACGACGCATCGTGGCCATGCGAGAGCGACTCGGTCTGCTTGATGGGCGAGCATCAAACTGAACTCTTCACAGTCAGATTGAAAACCGCGCTCAATCGGCAGCCGACCTTTGGGCGCTGGCGCAGCTTTGGCTGGCGCGTGATCGAAGTCAACGGCAAGGCGGTGGCGTCATGAATGCGCTTCCCACTGGCATCAAAGAAAGCGATCTCAAAAGTCCAAGCTACAAAAGCAAAGACAAGATCGCATACGAAGTCGCCGATCACGGCACGATCACGCTCTACGATTGCGCTGGCTTCGGTTGGGTGATTGTCACGCTGCTCATCGGCAGCGGTGGCAGTCGATTGCGCGGCTTTGCGCCGCGTTACTACGGCATCCGCGTCAGCGATGGCGCAGCGGTGCGCGTTGGCAAAGGGCCGCATGTCGCGCGAGCAGTTCGCGTTTACATTCGGCAGAGCAGAGTGAAGGCGCTCGACCACTTCATCCAGCTGTATAACAGCGGCTTGATGAATGCGCACACCACCCGCGACCGCATTAGTAGCCGGCGGTATCAGGGACAGATGGAGCGTGCCGCTGGTCGGCATTCATGGCGATGGAACACCTGAGCGAAAGGATCAATCAAGTGAGCATCTACGATCGCAGACCCTGTCCTTGCGGCAGCGGCAAACCTTCGCATTGGGAGTTCGATGCGCGCGGCATTCCGGCTGCGCGCGTCTGCCCTGATTGCCGAGAAAAGAAACTGTCGAAGTTCCGTCCTGAGGTTCTGACCAATCCCAATTACGATCTCATGGGCGAGACGCTCGACGAAGATTAGAAAGGAGCAACATGGCAGCGAGACAATTCCATTCTGCTTGGCTCACGGAGAACCATGAGCGGCGAATCGGTAAAGATGGAATCCGGCTCCGCGTGTATCAAGGCGATGATTACCTTGGTCGCGTCGAGATCAGTGACGGTGGAATCTCAATTCATTCCGGCAAGAAAGGTCAACGTTTGCTCGGCAACCTGACTTGGTGGCAGTTTTTCATACTGATCGCCAGAGAAGGTCGCTCGGCATCGCACACGACGCCGCGATTCTACGAGAAGTGATCCAGTCTGCCGCGTGACAGGCGGCAGCATGGAGCATTTACGCTCCGCACCATGCCAGCGGGTGACGCTGGCTTAGAAACAGAGACAGTTATGAGACATCAATTCCAGAAAGGAAATAAGTATGGATTCAAGAAGGGCAACAAACTAGCAGTCGGCAATCGAGCAGCGGTGACGCACGGTCGCTCTCGCTCACCGACATATGGCGTTTGGTGCAATATGAAATCGCGCTGCTCGAATCCGCGCGATCCAGCTTACCGATGGTATGGCGGTCGCGGGATTCGAATTTGTGACCGTTGGCTGCAATTCGAAAACTTCTTGGCCGATATGGGCGAGAAGCCTCATGGACGCCAGATTGATCGAATTGATCATGATGGTGATTACGAACCGGCAAATTGCCGATGGGCGACGCTTGCTCAAGATGTATCGCATCGACGACCGAGAGGAGGTGCACAATGATCTTCACACTTGATGATATTCAGTGGAGCGCGCCGCGAGTCATTCAGACCAAGAGCGGACCGCGCCGCGCGCGCGAGTGGCGCATTCCACCAGGTCATGCGTTCTGGAAACTGTGGCAGACGCAGAACCTCAAGCAATTAGGATACACAGTCAGCAAGTGGAAAGGCGAGTGGGTGCTGACCGAATGGCGAATGCCAGACGGCGCACAGAGCGAGAGCGCGCGCAGCGCGACCGCAGCGGCACAGCGAAGCAATCACTTGCAAGCAGTGATGGAAAGCGAAGAGCCGGAACTGCCGACGCTGCTCAAGCGGCAGTTCAAGGAAGTCGAGCGCATCTACGCAGAGATCAGAGACGAAACTGGCAAAGATTACACTTACCAGCTTCCGTCGATCAAACGGCTGGCGGTCGCGGTCGATGCGTATGATGGCGGCATCGATTGCAGCGATACCGGCACTGGCAAGACACCAGTGGCATGCGGAGTGGCGCGCACTTTGGGGCGCGATCTCTTCGTCATCTGTCCGAAAGCAGTCATCCCGCCATGGGAGCGCATGGCGCAGCGGTTCGGAGTGCATCTCTCGATCATCAACTATGAGATGTTGAAGACCGGGAACACTCCGTTCGGGCGATGGGTCAATGAGCGAACGAGCAGCGGGCGCGTTGTCGAGAAGTTCAGGTTCAATCTTGATCGCGACAATGATGTGCTCTTCGTCTTTGACGAGTGCCATCGGTTAAAAGATTACCGCACGCAGAATTGCGCGATGGGATTGGCGGCAATCGAAGCGGGGTTCAAGGTGCTGGGATTGAGCGCGACCGCAGCGGACAATCCGATGCACATGAAATTCGTCGCGCTGCTCACGGGCTTGATCAGACGGCCGCTGGAGTTCTACGGCTGGATGAGCATGAACGGAGTGAAGAAGGGCAAGTGGGGCTTGGAGTTCGTTGGCGGTCGGCCTGTGCTGTCGCGCATTCATCGGCAAATCTTTCCGCTGCGCGGCTCGCGCATTCGGATTGCCGATCTCGGCGACCGATTCCCGCAGACCACGATCATCTCGGAAGCATACGAGATGGCTGAGGCCGAAGAGATCCAAGCGGTTTACGATGACATGCGCAAAGAGATCGCCAAGCTTGAGAAGCGCGTTGCGCAAGATGGCGCGGCAGCGCGCGCAAACATCTTGGTGCAGATTCTCCGCGCCCGTCAGAAGGTCGAACTTCTGAAAGTGCCGACGCTGGTCAGCATGGCGAAGGATGGCAGAGATGAAGGAATGCGCGTCGTCTTGATCGTGAACTTCGATGCCACTGTGCGCGCGCTCGCCAAGCGGCTGCGCGTGCTCGGCAACACGATCACCGGCGCCGACAAGAGCGAAGATCGTCAGGAACTGATTGACCGCTTCAACGCGGACAATGAAGACATCTTGATCATGAACATCAAGGCTGGCGGTCTCGGCATCTCGCTGCATGAAGGCGAGCGTCCGATTCTTGTTTTGATCAGTCCGACATTCAGCGGGATCGATCTCAAGCAAGCGTTGGGTCGCTGTCACCGCGCTGGTGGCGTGACTTCAATCCAGAAGATCGTCTGGGCAGCGAACACGATTGAAGAAAAGACATGCGCAAAAGTGCGCGCTCGCATGCAGCGGGTGTCGATCTTCAATGATGACAAGCTTGATGAAACGCTGGCAATTTGACCATCTCAAGAGTCAGCGGGTCGCATAAAAGCGACGCAGCGGGGTTCTGAGAGCGTGCTTTTGCGCTCTCAGAGCGCGCTTTTGCCAGAAAGCGAGGTTTTTGCCGCTGGCATGATCGCTCTGCCGCGCAATCAAAACGACGCAGCGGGGCGCTCAGAAGCGGCAAAGTGCCGTTTAGAACGGCGTTTCAATGCAGAAAACAAGAAAGGAAAACCAATGACAGATCAGCAAATCAATCGAGTCGTGCTCATCGTGAGCGCGATTTTGACAGCACTGTGCCTCATCGCGGCAGCCGCGAGAGGCGACGACAACCGCGACCGGGACAATCAGCGCGAGCGCGAGCATGAGTCGCACGATTACATTATCGAGCGGCAGCAAGCCTATCAAGTCGAAGGCGTGCCGACGAGTCGAATCATCGACGGTCGGCGCGAGATCGATGTTTACCCTGACGGACAGATGTTCGAAGGGAACAACCTGGTCGGCGTAAGACCGCCAAAATAAATCAAAGCCCCGTGTGGTGAGTAGCCGCGCGGGGCTTTTTTTGGACCACAATCAGAAAGGAAACACATGAGCAAAACATTGACCGACGAAGAAGTTCTGGATCGCGCGGAACGCTGGGCGCGGTTCCATCGCAAGCCCGAAACACGCAGTCGCATGGACGAGTGCTTGAAAGGTCTGAGCGAGGCCGATCAACGCCGAGTTTACCTGTGCGGCCAGCGCGTCTCGACCGGACTTGCGCCGAAGGTGCTTCCAGCAGAAACTGAGCAAAGAAAGGAGCCAGATGAAAAAGAGCAAAAACAAAAAGCGAAAAGCAAGCGCAAACGATCAGCCAAAAATTGAGCCTGACATGCTCGTCTTGAGCGAGGCGTTGCGCTTACTCAAAGAGAAGTATCCATGGTTGCCGACCGCGACCGTGCGCAAAGCAGTGACAGAAGGGCGAGTGCCCAGTGTGCGAATTGGCGGCACCAAGCGCGCACACTATTTTGTAAAGCTGAGCGATGTCGAATCATCGCTCGCACCAGCCACAACCGCAGCATAACAAAAAACAGTCGCGCCAGTTACGACGCGACTGCCTAGAAAGGAATCGACATGACCAAGAAACCTAGTTCGAGATCAGAACGACTCGACGCGCAGAGTAAACAAACATCCGGCTTAGTCAAGAAGCTGGTCGCAATTCGACACAGCATCGGCAAGGTCGAGAAGACGAAGCGCAATCCGCACTTCGGCTATAACTACGTAGGGATCGAGCAATTGAACGCGCTCTTGGAGCCGCGATTGAGCGATCATAACATCATGCTCACAACATCACTGGTGAGCGAAGAAACCCGATACGGCGAAGCGAAGGAAGGCGTGTTCACCAAAGTGATTCTTGAGCACGAATACCTCGACGGCGACAGCGATCAAAAGCTGACCATGAAAAGTTCAGGCTTGGGCTGGGACGCTGGCGACAAGGCAACATCGAAAGCGTGGACAGCAGCGATCAAGTCGCACATCAAAGCCAACTTCATGATCAGCGAAGAGGCTGACGATGCCGAAGCTGGCGAAGAGCGACCTGCCGCTGCGCCGAAAAACGAAGCAAAGCATCGGCCAACCAAGCCGTATGAGGAAGAGACGGGCGAAGGTGATGCGAAGGTCGCGCAAGACCTGCTGGAATTGAAAGCATTCCTGACTGAGAAAAAGATTCCAGACGGATTCTTGCTCGCCATGCTCACCGAAAAGAAACTGATCGACGGTCACACCAAGAACGTCGCGCAGTTGAAACCTGGCATCCTACATCGCTGCTTGATTCCCGAAGCCAAAGACAAGCTGGTCGAACTTTGGAAGCAGCATCAGGCCGACGAAGACAGCGGCAGCGCGACGGAGCCAGACCGCGAGCGCAGCCCGTTCAATGGCGAGCCAGCGAAACCAGCGAAGCCAGCGAAACAGGAGAGCAAAGCGAAGGTCACGCGCGAAGGCGATCAGCGGCAGAAGTCGCTTTTGCGCAAGCCGATCGATGAGGACACCAATCCCGAAGACATTCTGAGCCAAGATGGCTACGAGAACTGGCGCGAGGTCAAAGTCCATTGGGGCAATGACAAAGGCAAAACTCTCGGCAGTCTCACCGCGAAGAATCTTTTGTGGTGGGTGCAGCAGTGGACACCGAAGCCATTCAAAGGCACTTGGAATGAGAAGGACATCCTGCTCGATGCCGCGCTGGTGCTGGCAAGTCAAGAACTGGAAGGAGCGCGCGAATGATCCGCGAGAAATGCCGCTCATGCGGCGCGGCGATCATCTGGGCGGTCACTGATAAAGATCAGCGCATCCCGCTCGATCCCGAGCCGGTTGACGCTGGCAACATCGTGCTGCGCGAGATGAAGCATGGCGCGCCGCAAGCGATCATCGTCACACCGCATGCTGGCGAGAAGCGATACATCAGTCACTTCGCCACCTGTCCGCACGCAAAGCAATGGAGGCGTAAATGAAACGGCGCACATTCAAACCGACTGCTCATGACATTGAGAGCGAAGGCTTGCCGAGTGCGAGCGGGTTCGATGCCGAGTTCAGATGTTTGGGCAAGCGCGCGCTGTGCGCTCAGTTGCCGAAGGAAGAGGATACTGCCGCTGCGCGGCGCGGAGTGCGCATACATTCCGCGCTGCAAGCTGGCGATTTCTCGGCACTGAGCGAGAGCGAAGCGCGCACGGCATCGCGCATCGCGTATGGCGAGAGCGAGATTGTCCACGAATACTCATTCGAAGGCGCAGAGATCACCTTCGAAGAAAGGTTTTGGGATTTCGATTCATCGTTCAAGCGAACTTGGAGCGCGCGCATTGATCGGTTCGACTGGATGCCATCGAGCCGGCGACTGCTGGTGATCGATGACAAGAGTGGCTGGACATTGCCGCCGCCGATCCATGAGAACTGGCAGGTGCGCAGCGAAGGCGCGTTGATGGCTGATCGCTGCGGTGCGGTCGAGACCGTCGTCGCGCTGATCCATCCGCATCACGCCGATTCGCTTTGGGAATCCAAGGTGTATTCGCTCGATGAGATGCGGCATCTGCTCGACATCGTTCGGCACAACGTGCAAGCGATCCAGCAGCCCGACCAGCCGCGGACACCGGGCGGCATGCAATGTCAATGGTGTCCGGCGAAGCGCGTCTGTCCCGAATACAAAGCGGCAGCGGACGCGCTCGATCAGGCCATCACAGATGAAGTCCAAGACCAAGGCTTCACCGCGATCCTGCGGCAGTCGCCAGAAGAGCGCGGCTCGTTCGTGGCGCAATTGCATGAGCGCATCAAGACGATGCAGTTTGTGCTTGAGCAGTATGTCGAGCTGGCGGTGCGCGACGGCGAAGACAAGATCAAAGGCTGGCGTCTGCAACGGCGCATGGTTCGCTCGATCATCAACGAAGTCGATGCGATGCAAATCACGCGCGACAAATTCGGCGAGAGCGCGCTGACTGCCGCGCTGCAATTCAACATTGTCGCGCTTGAGGAATACCTCGGCGCTGGCGAGAGCATGAACAAGAAGGAAGCGAAGGTGGCAGTCGAGCAAGCATTGCGTCCCGTGTTAAAGTTCACGCGAAGCAAATACTTCCTGAAAGAATCGAGGTCGTTATGAAAAACACAGATGATGATGCTGAACGATTCATCCGGCAGGTGCTCGGCAGTTTCACAGTCGCATATCAATCGCATGCAGCGGGCCAGAGTCTCGATGAAATGTTGATTGCTCACGACATCATTGCAGTCGGCAGCGATGTGCCGAAGTCGATCATGACGGCGCATCGACGCGCGATCCAGAGCGCATGCGAAGCATACGACAAGCGCGTGCCGCTGCCGATGGGTCGCGCTGCGCTTTACAGCTTCCTGCGCGAGCAACTCGAGGACATGCGCAATTGAGCCCGATGCAGCGAACGCTGGCATGGCTCCGTGAGCACGGATACCAAGCGCAGAAAACCGAGCAGTGGAATCACTACGCGCGGAAACGTCAAGATTTATTCGGATTCATTGACGTTCTGGCGGTAAGCGATCACGAACTGCTGGCAATCCAAGTGAGTCACGAAGACCGGCACGCCGATCATGTCAAGAAAGTGATGGCGCTGCCGGTCGCGCGTGATCTCGCATTCCACATGAATGTGGAAGTATGGTCTTGGGGCAAGCGCGGCGCGCGCGGTGAGCGGAAAGTGTGGACGCTTCGCCGTGACCAGTTGACGGCGCGCTTGCTTCCCAAGAAATCGCTGCTCCGGCAGAAGATCGAGTCCGGTGAATGGCCGATGCACACGCTCGATTAGTGCATGAACCAGAACAAAGAAAATAATCTTGCCCTACATGCTTGTAGTGCGCTTTGCTTTTATTCGTCTGATTGATTTCTTCCTGACGCGGACATCGAGAAGAGGTCGGGCCGCGCAGAAGTGCGACGTGCGAAGGCGGCAGCATCCCCGTCGCAGCAGCGATCCTTCTCACTTTGGCTTTTCTTTTTGGGGGCTTTTTCTTTTCTCTTTCACAGGTGTTCTCCCTAGGGCGCAGCAGCAAAACTAGAAAGGTAAACATGAATGAAGAAACCAAGCGCGAAAGACCTGCGTGAATACGCGGAGAGCATCGGGTTCGATCTCGATGTGCAAGCATTCATCGACCACTACGAATCGAACGGGTGGAAAGTTGGCAAGACGCAGATGGTCGATTGGAAAGCAGCGGTGAGAAACTGGCGGCGGCGCGCGGGCGAGTTCAAGCCTCGGCAGCAACAGCAGCGCATGCCGATACGCGAGCGCAATCAGCGCATTAACGAACTGAACGAACGCAAAGCATACTGGATGCGCGCGCCTGAGAGCGCAAAGCGCGACCGGATGCTGGAACAAATCAGAGTGGAGTTACAAACATTATGAAAGAGGAACCGCTCAAAGCGCCGAGTGCGGTGCTGAATGACAAACGACTCAATGCAGGTGCGAAATTGCTGTGGGCAGTCATATGGAAACTCGGCAAGCCAAATACAAAAGGCGTTCGCACGATTGATCCTTCTGATCCGCGAGTGGACGAAGAATTAAATGCGCAAGTCAATCGTCATCTAGGCTGCGTTCCAGTGCAGGATGAGCACGGCACAACTTATTACCTGGAGATCGAAGAACAATGATTGAAACAGAGCGAACCCGCCGACTGCACGATCAGCAAATCATCGAGCAAGCGTTCGGCAAAAAACCAAGAGAGGAACCTGAGACATGGCAAGAAAAACGAAAACGACTGAGCAAGATGAAACGCCGCGACGCAACGCGCCGCCGGAAGAATTTTGCGAGTGGTGGTATCCGTCGTCGCAAGACGAAGAAAGCGGCGCGTCAATAGGCGGTCATCCTGACGCTGCGCGAATCTGGGCGCGCAAAGATCCTGGTAAGTGGACGCGCCGCGCATACGGCTGCAAAGCGGACACGGCATGGATGTGCGCGAATTACCGCGCGGAATTTAACGCGTGGATTGCCGCTGGCAGACCTGAGCGCGCAGAACAATTCATCTCAATCGCGCTGCCGCTCGATGACGAGCGCCATCAATTGATCAAAGAGATGATGTCGATTGTGAAAGGAGAAAAAGATGCCTGACGTGCCGCTCGATGAGCGTCGATACATTGTGCGCGAGCCGGACGGCGATTACTTGAAGCGCGTCGAGACGCATTACACAAGCGCAACGTGCCCTGTGCATTTCGTCTGGACAAAGCATCGGCATCTGGCTGCCGAGTTCAGTTACTTGGAGTTGAACGATCCGCACGCTACGACATCGCTCATGCACCAATTGATTCATGGATTCGCTGGCGTGACCGCGATCAGAATCGATGAAGGCGCGGAGGACGATGACGACGCCGATTCGCCGCCGCGCAAATTCATTCATCATCCCATCACGGCAGAAGATCGCCGCTGGGCGAAAGAGCAGACGCGACTGAGCGATTCGCGGCCGCACACCGAAGGATGGGGCGAACGGATGCGCTCAATCGCTGGCAACGATCCCTCTTACACGGGGCATCTCGGCGAGTCAGCGTTCCGCGCTGAGTATCGGCAGTGCAAATTCTTTCACCGCGCGCGCTTCGATTTCCTCGCGCCCAACGGCAAGCTGATCAACGTCAAGACGCGGACGAAAACCAAGGAACCGATCATTTACGACTGTCAGGTTGTGCCGGACAAGATGGTCTCCGTCGAGCCCGACCTGATCTTTGTGCTGGCATGTCTGCTCAATGAATTGAGCGACTGCTGGCTGATTGGCTGGCTGCCATCGGCAATCTTTGTGAAGCGCGCGCGCAAGGAAAAGGAAGGAACGCGAGCGCACGATGGATTGGAGCACGAATGCGACGCGTGGAACATCGATTACCGAAGGCTGCGGGACATGAGCGCGCTTGAGATTTAACCACACCCGAATGCTTTTGCGCATTTGCGCAAGAGCATTCACCACAGAGAAAGGAAAACACATGCAGGAACATCAGTTCAATCGGACAAAGTGCGCGTGCGAGAATTGCCGCGCATGCTGTAAGCGACAACCGGGACCGCTCGCGCCCGGCGACTTTGAGAGGATCGTCGAGCACTTCATCAAAACGCACAAACTGGAGCGCGAAGTTGCGTTTCAGCACGTCAAAAGGCAATTGTGCGCCTCACCAGGTGCGCTTGTCATGCAGGAGGACGGCATCATCAGGCGCATCGGCTCGATTACGCCGAAGCGGGTGCGCGGGCGCTGCGTCTTTCTGGATGAGCAGGAACGCTGCACCATTCATGAAGTCGCGCCATTCGGGTGCGCCTTCTTCGACACGCACATGGGTCATCGCGCTGCGCATCCGCGAAGCGTCTGGCTGGCGCATTCGCAGTGCGAACCCGACTACCAAAAACTCCGCGCATCTTTGCCGTATGCGCAGAGTTACAAACCAACGGCTTACTAGAAAGAGAGATGAGCATGAGAAAACCAAATCGACTTGCTGGCGATCATACCAGCGAAGCGTTATCGGCAGCGGCAGACAATTTCGCGCTGCTGATCGCGGACTGGTGCGAGTGCAAGCCGGAGCCGCAACCAATCATCGAGACCGCGTATTACCGCGATCCCGAAACAGGAACCCACGGCTGGATGTGCTGCAAGTGCAACTGCATCACGCAGACAGGATAAACCGCGCCATGAAACTATTCAGAGATTTATCCGAAGCAGAAGAGAAAGAGTTCCGCGCGTGGGCGCGGACATTCTACAAGCCGTTCACGCAGATTGATGGCCTGTGGCACGCAGTCGTGCAGGACGAATGCGTCAAGATGAACGCCGAAGCATCGGCAAACTTGGAGATCACCGAAGCATGGAAACCAAAGAGCCAGTGAGAATACCGAAGCGATTGAAACAGCGACCGCAGTGGAAAGGTCTGCCGATCCCTTACATCGCGCTGGTGGGCGAAGACGGCACGCCCGACTTCAAAGTGACCGACCAGCACAAGCGGCTCTCAGTGATGCGCAATCACTGGTGTCAGTTGTGCGGTGAACCGCTCGGACGCTTCTGTTTCTTTGTCGGCGGCATCGAAGCGGCCAAAGCCAATCAATACTTCGAACCAGCGTGCCACTTGGACTGCTTGATTTACGCCATGCGCGTTTGCCCGTTCATCATCGGCAAGATCGAGCACGCCGATCCAGACAAGATCGCTGCCAAGCACGCGCATGAACAGATTCAAGTCGTCAAGGAAGTGTTGCCGGCGCGCAATCCTTACTGGGTGATCGTGAAGGCGTCAGGCTGGCGGGCGATCAAGTTCGCCAGTTCACCGCAAATCTTTTTGAAACCCGACAGAATCAAGGCGACCGACCCGCTGCATGCCGAAACGATGACATACTCGGACTGGCGCAAGGTCGAAGAATTTCTCCTCTCAGAACATCAACAACAAACCAAGGAGGTAAGTAGTGAGAAAACTGAAACATAAAGCAGACGGCGCGTTGCGATCACTGGCAGTGCTCGTGCCGCTGATCAAGCAAGCGGTGCAGTCCGGTGACAGTGCCACCAAACAAGGGATGGACTATTACCGCGAAGCTGGCGAGATGCTGCTGGAAGCGAAAGAGCAAGTGCAGAAAGGTCAGTGGGGCAACTGGCTGCGTGACAACTTTCATCTGAGCAGCGCGACAGCGCACCGCTGGATGCTCGTTGCCAGCACAGAAGGCGACTTCGAATCGCAGCGCGAAGTTGAGCGGCACACGCGCGCGCGCTCGCGCATGCCATCGGGATTGCCCGAAAACATTCGCCGCATCCTGCGCGGACTGATGCCTGACGTTGATGCGTTGGGCGACAGTGAGATCAGCGAGAACAGAGAATCGAAAGTGCTGCGCAAGCTTGCCAGCCAAGTCGTTGACGCAGGGTTCCGCGTGATGTCGATGAAACTGCATCCTGATCATGGCGGCAGCAATGAAGCGATGCGGCGTCTGAATCAGGTGCGCGCTGCGCTTAAAAACGCGGTGGAGGCGCGTTTGCTACTATCATGACACCAGAAGAGCATGACGCAAAATTGCAAGAGCAAGAGAAGGCGATTGCGCGGCGGCAGGAAGACCTGATTGCTGAGCGCAAAGAGCATCAAACCGAACTCGACAAGGTCAAGGCGGCTGTCCGTATCAGAGGACCGATGGCGAGCGCCATCTACAAGCAATACTGCGACGCGCAAGAAAAGCACGTCGCAGCAATCGCGCGAATCGATGAAGCGTTGCGACCGCTTCGCAAAGAACAACGCGAACTTGCAGTCAGACGATGGACTGATCGCCAGGTATCAATGGAAGTCAAACTGGTCGAGACTTACGCGCTCAAGCGCGTCGTTCAGGCGCTGGTGAAATTGCGCAGCGACTTGCACAATTTCGCTGCCGATTACACGCGCAGTCCGACCATGCGCTTGTCCAACGCGCAATTCGCTGAGCGCGTCGATGAGATCATCCAGATCGCGCTCGATAAGAACGGAGCATCATCATGAGCACCGAAGTCGAATACGATCCCAAAAGTCTGCGCAATACCATCAGGATTGCGCTCAAAGACATGTGGACAGCAGAACTCGAGGAACGCCTTTTCTGGCCGGTCTCGATGTTTTGCACTGGCGGCTGCGAACGGGTGCGCCTTGAAACTCTGGAAGCAATTCACAAAGCACTGGGGTTAAAGCAATGAGCGGCATCAAACAGCGGTATCCAAAGCATCCGATGGAGTTTGCGCATGGCGAAGTCATCGATGAAGCGCCAGAGCCCATGACCAAAGAACAGTGGGTGAAGGAACTGAGCGAGGGCATCCTCAAGCGCAGAACAGAAATGGAAAACGCCAACATCGATCTCGCGCTGCGCGTGCTGGCAGCGATGGAGTCGATGGAATGGTCCGTGACGCATTTCGGCAGTGCGTGGCATCAGTGGGGCAAAACGGCCAACGAGCGACTGCACGACCTGCGCATGTGGCGCATGGCATTCGAAAACGAGGTCAAAACTCTGCTGCGTGATGCCAGCGACATCAGGAAATTCTTTCTCGATGAAAAGCATGTCGAGGAAGTGCGGCGCCTGAAAGAGTTCGTTGAAGTGTGCGAGCGATTGAAGGCGTTGAAAACGGACGGCACGCTCGATGCCCTGATCAACGCAATACTCACATTGGAGTGTTCAGATGAAAAAGCAAAAACCAAAGAAGTTCTCGCCAAAGGAACGGCGACGAATGATCAACAAACATCGGTGGGCGTTTGCGAGAAGTGAGCGCCGACCGCAACCAAACAGAAGAAAGGAAACACATGAAACAAGGAAGACCGCTGCCGGAAGTGGCAGCGCAAATTAAACGCGAAGCGAAAGCGCGTCACGACTTTCGCGTCCCAACCGATCAACTGCACTTCAGCGATGACGGCACGATCGGGTTCAAGGTGAAACGCGACAGTTACGATGTCGAGCCGACGAATTATTGTCTGCGGCAAATCTGCCAGCGCAGCAAAATTCCGGCTGACTACGCTGATCGCATGAAAGACGGCCATCAAGTGTTGCTGGCGCAGAACATCAACTATTGGTGGAAAAACAATCCAGAGAAACGCATGCTGCGCACGCTGCTCAACGGCGATCATCGCGCGCGCGCATTCCTGAGCGAGCGTTACAGGCCGCTTGAGAATGTCGATCTCGCTGCCGCAGTTTTCCCGACACTGGAAAAGCTTGGCTGCGAAATTCTGTCATGCGAACTGACCGAGACGCGCTTTTACATTCAAGCGGCAACGCCAAAGGTTGAAGCGAAGCTGGTCGGTGATCGCGTCCGCGCGGGCTGCGTGATTGCAAACAGCGAAGTCGGCTGCGGCGCAATTGCCGAGGACGAACTGCTGTATTACTTGGCGTGCAAGAACGGCATGATCAGTCAACGCATCATGGGCCGACATCATATCGGCCGACGCAATGATCCGCTGTTCGAACTGGACACCGCCGCGGAGTATTACAGCGATGTCACGCGCGAGATGGATGATCGCGCATTCTGGATGAAAGTGAAAGACGCGACAGTCGCGCTCTTCGACAAGGATCGATTCCTGAAACGCGTCGCGGACTTCGAATCCACAACCGCGCAAAAGATCAAGTGCGTCGAAGCAGTTGAAGAGATCACCGAGCGATTTCGTTTCAACGAGAGCGAAAAAGATGCGGTGCTCAATCACCTGATTGAAAGCGGTCAGCCGAATCTGTTCGGCCTGATCAATGCGGTCACGCGCACTGCGACCGATGTCGAGTCGTATGATCGCTCGATTGAATTACAGCGCGTCGGTGGCCAGATTATGGAACTGCCGAAAAGCGTATGGAACTGAACACGCAATCGCTGCGTGAGTTTGCGCGTCGCGGAGTCGCGGCGCAGACGGCGGTGAATGCGTTGCTCAGCGCGGCACGCAAGTGTCCAAACTGTGGCAACGTATTCCTGCCGCAAACGCACAATCACAAATTCTGCTCTTACGACTGCCGCTGGCAGAACCGCGAGAAGCGGAGACAAAGAAAGCGTCATGAAAAAGAAATTGGTCAGACGTAAGATGTTGAAGTGCTGCCTGTGCAGCACGCGCATCAACGATCATCGGCACGCGTGCAGTGCGCTGCCGCTCAAAGACGGGGAATGCTGCCAACGCTGCGACGATCTCAAGGTCACTCCGGCGCGGCTGGCATTGCGCGGCATTCCAATCGAGGAAGCAAAAACAATCGGGCGCAACATTCGCGCAGCGGTGAAGTTTGCGCGTGAACGTGCGCTGCAATAGCCATGGCGCGCGAGAAAGACACGAACCGCAGTCGCAAAGCAGCGCGCGAGCGCACGCTGCGCACCATCGAGAGATACGAAGGAAAAAAAGCACTCGCGGCAACGTGGAAAGACATCGACCCGCAATACGCGGCGAAATTGCAGAACGAAGCAAACAAACTCCACGACACTCTCGTCATCAAAGGAGTATTCGATTCATTCGATCATGAAAACTAGATGCAAATCAACATTCACGCGGCGCAGCGGTGAAGTGCTGCGCTGCGAACACAACGCAGGTCACGACAGCGTCCACTTCAACGGCGATGTCTGGTGGCCTAACAAACATGGACTGCCGCACAGTGCCGAGAAATTGCCTTGGTATTGGCGCGTCATCCGCAACTGGCTGCATCTGAACAAGCCATGAAATTCGACGCCTTCATTGACGCTGTGGATAACTTGGTCCGCGAATGGTCAACTGAGCCGAATGAAATCGGTGAATTGCTCCCGCGTGATCAACTGCAAGCGATCTACGATGATGTGCGTGAACAAGCTGTGCATGACCTTGCCGAAGCGGTTCGCGCGCGAGATGCCGCGACCCGCACGCATGGCATGCTGATCACCATCGACAGAAAACACAAACATGAAACTGCAACAAGACCCGATCGTCCATCCAGACCGCGCGAAACAGCTTGAGTTTGAGATCGCAGATGTGGTCAAAACTCTGACTGCGCCCGAAGCACTGGCGCACGTCATCAAGCTGTATGGCGCGGAGTTCGAAAAAGCCAATGCCGCGCTGCATCGGCAACGCGATTTGCTGGCGCGCATTCGCGCGTGCTTGCACAAATGGCGCGGTCGATACGCAGCAAGCGATCACGCGCGGCAGCATGTCGAAGAAACAAACTTGCTGATTCAAGAGATCGACAGCTTGTGAAAAGAAATCGGGCGACTCGCCGAAACGAGCCGCCCGACCTTCTCACTTTCATCCTTTACCTGTGCGCGCACACTCATCTCGCGCGCCATATCTGTCAAGCAACTGACAGACTGATCGTTTCGCTTTTAAGTCGCCGGCACTGAACCTGGTGGTGTCGGTGCAGGCGCTGCGCTGGCTGGCGCAGGAATAGTTTTCTTGACGAAGTTCACTTCAATTCCCGCGCTGACTTCGCAGATGATGTTCACTTTCGGTGCTGTGCTCGGTGGCACTGGTGAAACTGATTCGCTTGATACTTCTGGTTCGTTTGACATGCGCGACTATTCTCTGCGCGCGAATTATTTGTCAATCAAACATTTGTCGCGCTTGGAAATCTCCTGCGCAATTGCGAAATGCCGAAAGAATTCCCAGTGTTGATCAGCGACGACGCCTTCTGCCGCTGCCAATGTTGCGCGTTGTGTGCCGACGCGCTTTGGATTTCGCTGCATTCCAATACGCGCGCCCAGCCTCGCGCGTTGCCGCTGCCCGACTCAGTCCCCGCCTCATTGCACCGCGGACTATGGACTTAAAGGTTGAAGGCTTCATGATCGCACCGCGCGGCTTACCTTTGCGGAATCGCAAAACGCTTTTGGCGATCTTGCCCATAACTTTTGACTGCAAACATCTGACTGTTGCGCTCGCTCGTCAAACCCACTAGGATCTCTTGCCGTGCCTTGGAAAGCCACAGGACGTAAGAATAGTCGCGGACAGAAACTGTATCGCAGTCCAAGTGGCAAACTGTGGACGCTGAAACAGATTCGCAAATACAAAGCGACCGGTGGTTTCAAACACGGCATGCGCCGCAAGCGATAACGCCTCGATCAGCGGCAGGCTATCTCGCATCAATCGCGAACAATGCGCACATCACACGACGACGATCCGTGAATGAAACTGTGACTGTCACGAGATTGCTGACGCGAAGACCCGTATGGAGCCTTATCCGCGACGTGCCGTGCGTGCGCGCGCGGAGAGTGCCACTTTCCGGCTAGATTGTCCGTCGCGGCAAAACCACTTGCGTTGCGCTTGCACGACTGAAAGTTCGGGCGCAAAGCGCAAGTGCGTGGTAAAGCTTGCCAATGGCTACACCGCAACTGCTTGATACATCGCAACTGGCGAAGCTTGTCGATTGCACTCCGGCATGGATTCGCAAACTGACTGGGGACGGAGTGCTCAGCAAAGCGCGCGACGCTGACGGCAACGAACTGCGCGGGCGTTACACGATTCTGGCGGTGCGCGATTACTGCCGGTATTTGAAATCCCTCGCGCGCCTCGATGATGCCAGCGAGCAGCGGCATCAGGCGTTGCGCAACGAGAAGCTTGCCGCTGAGGCTGAGATCGCGCATCTCAATCTGGCCGAGCGCAAAGGTCAACTGCACGACGCGCGCGACGTGGAGTTCATCATGAACAACATGCTGACCTATTTCAAGCAGCGGGTTCTCTCGATTCCATCGCGCGTTGCTCGGCTGTGTGTGGGCAAACCGTTCCGCGAAATCTTCGACCTCTTGATGATCGAGATCGAACTGTGCTTGCGCGAACTGAGCGGTTACGACAAGTCGCGCTTTGCCGCGCAGCGCCAGAAATACCTGACCGAGCAAGGGATCGATCTTGAGCAACTGAATGAAGACGACCAAACCGAAGCTGACGAGATCGCAGAAGGTTAAGCAGCGCGAGCAGGTCAGGCGCTTCGACAACAGCGAAGATTACCTTGCCAGTTTCGCGTCGCTCCTGCGACCGCCGTCGAAGCTGAAACTGAGCGACTGGGCCGACCGTTACCGCATCCTCTCAAGCGAGAGCAGCGCGGAGCCCGGTCAATGGATGACTTCCAAAGCGCCCTACGAGCGCGAGATCATGAACGCGATCAGCGACCCGTTCTGCTCGCGCGTGGTGGTGCAGAAAGCGAGCCAAGTCGGCATCACCGACTCAGCCATCCTGAATCCAGTCGGTTACTTCATGGATCAGGACCCGTGTCCGATGCTGGTCGTGCAGCCGACCATCGAACTTGCCGAAGCTTTCTCCACTGACCGCTTGCAACCGATGCTGCGGGACTCACCCAGGTTGAAAGGATTAGTGGCAGAGAGCCGCAGCCGCGACAGCCAGAACACCATGCGGCGCAAAGCATTCAAGGGCGGTTACATCGCGTTGGGCGGCGCGAACAGCGCGGCCAGCCTCTCCGGTCGCCCTGTGCGCGTGGTGCTGCTCGATGAAGTCGACCGATACCCCGCGAGTGCTGGCACGGAAGGCAATCCGCTGCAACTGGCAATCGCGCGAACCAGCGCCTTCTGGAACCGCAAGATCATCATTGTCAGTTCGCCGGGAATCGCTGGCGTCAGTCACATCGAGCGCGAGATGGCGACCTCGACCTGCGAGCACTGGTATCTGGAATGCCCCGAGTGCGGCGTGCTGCAAGTGCTGGACTGGGATCGCATTCGGTTCAGCGACATGACGCACCGCTGCTTGTCCTGCCACGAGCACGCTGAGAAGCACCGCTGGCTGAGCGGCAAAGGCGAGTGGCGCGCGCACCGGCCGAAGGATGAGCGCGGCAATCGGGTGATGACGCGCGGGTTTTACCTGAGCGGCCTCTACAATCCGTGGATCGAGTGGGAGATTTTGCGCGACGAATTCGTGCGCGCGGCGCGAGCGAACGAGGAAGGAGACGTCGAGCCGCTGAAAGCTTTCCGCAACACGCGCCTCGGCATGCTGCATGAGGACACGGGCGAGAAAGTCGAGATCGATCTGTTCGCTGAGCGCAGGGAACTTTACAAGGGCGAAGTGCCAGACGGCGTCTTGTGCCTGACAGCTGGCGTGGACATCGGCGAATACACGCTCGCTTACGAAGTGATCGGCTGGGGCAAAGGCCGCGAGTGCTGGGGCATCGAATACGGACTCATCGACGGCAACCCGCGCGAGCCTTTTGTCTGGGAGCAGCTTGACCGCGCGGTGCTCAATCGCGGATTCGCTACTGCCGACAAGAAGACCATGCGCGTGCGCCGGATGGCGGTCGATTCGGGTTACGCCACCGATTTCGTTTACGCTTACACCAAGCCGCGCCAGCCGCGCGCCATCGCCACCAAGGGTTACGGCGGCATCGGCAAACCGCTGATCTCGGGCGCAGGGACTTACACCAAAGGCAATCGCGCGCGCTTGCAGATTCTCGGCGTGGACTCCGGCAAGGAAGAGATCGTGAACCGGCTGACAGTGCCGCGACCGGGACCTGGCTACTGCCACTTCCCGATGCTCAAGAACAAGCAGCCAGCAAAAGGTTATGACGAAGAGTATTTCAAAGGGCTGACTGCCGAGCGGCGCATTGTGAAAAGCAAAAACGGATTCAAAACTTACATCTGGACAAAGCGCCTCTCGCAGCGCAACGAGCCGTTTGACTGCCGCGTGCTGGCGCTGGCCGCGCTGACCATGCCGTGGAGCGGGATCAGGCTGGATTCGATGCCGCGCGATGTTTACGATCACGCCGCGCCGCCGCCGCCCGAAGCGGTGCCGTTCGGCGCGCAGAAGCAAAGCATGTTCCCGAGCGAGCAGCAGCAGCCGCGCGGCAGAGATGGCAGCGGCTTCGGCGCACAAAACACGGCAGTGTATTGAATGCTCTTGCGCAAATGCGCAAAAGCATTCGCGTCTGTCAAGCCTCACGTCCTGAACGATTTGTAAGAGCGCACAATCTTGCCTGTCTCGCGGCTGGCCCACTGGCAAAGCACATCGGCAGCAATCCGCGTCCGATAAATGTCAGTGACCCGCTCGCGCTCAAGCAAAAGATCGAACACCGCGCGCGGCACGGTGACTTCGATGCGGCAGTCGCCCACGCGCGGTCGGCCTTTTCCTTGGATCGCCATTTAATTCGCATTTAATCCTCGTTTATTGTTCGCGCAACTGTGCCTAGTATCCGAACTCAGGATGCCAGAGCCTGAACTCGCCGATGCAGTTGAACCGATTCCACCGGGCGGCATCCAAGGCGACGTCACTGTGCCGTTCACTTGTCCATGGGCGCAGGACAACCTGCGCAAAGCAATGGAAGGCCTGACCGGATCATCGAGCGGCGTCTTGGCTTACGGCGTCGGTTCTCGGCATCTGCGTTACAAAGATGCCGCGCAGCAGTCCAAGGCCGTCGATTACTGGATGAAGATGGTCGAGTATTACTGCGGCAGCGATGCGCTCCCGCCAGCAATCACCGGACGCGACACAGCGTTCCGCGTAATCAGCCGCGACGTATGAGCACCGCGCTTCTCAACGGCAACGGCAACGGGCGCATGCCGCGCGGCGCGCTGCTTGATTCACGCGGCGAGATCATCAAATCGACCGCGCCCGATTTCTTCAACACGATTTACCCGAGTTACTACGGCGGCTCGACCGGCTACGCGCAATACGGCGCGAACCTGAGCAAGAACTCGCTGGCAGGCTGGCTCTGGCGCGGCAGCGACGCCGATGGTGACATCGGTCTGAATGTCCAAGTCTTGCGTGAGCGTTCACGGGACGCATTCATGGGCATCCCGATGGCCGCGGGAGCAATCGAAACGCTCGATACCAGTGTTATCGGCGAGGGATTGTATCCCGCGCCAGCGGTTGACGGTGAAGCACTCGGCCTCGATGAGCAGGAGACTGCTGCGCTGAACCTAGAACTGCTGACAAAATTTTTGTGGTGGGCCAATGATCCGCGCGAATGCGACTTCGAAGCCAAATACGATTTCCCCACGCTGCAACACGTGGCGTTCCAGTCGATGCTGTGCTCGGGCGATTGTCCGATTCTTTTCCCGCTCATTCAGCGGCAGAACTGCCTGTTCGAACTCAAGCTGCGCATCCTTGAGGCTGATCGCATCCGCGACCCGATGACGATTGATCCCTTCACCAATGTTTTCAACGGCGTCGAATTAAGCAGCGACGGCCAGCTGGCGGCGTATCACATCGCGTATGTTCACCCGCTGGCGTTCCTGCGCTTTTACATGCCTGACCCTGCGCTTGTGCCGGGAAAGACATTTCGCGTCGAGCCGTTCGGAGCAGCAACAGGCAGACGGAACATTGTGTTGCTCATTCGGCCAGAGCGACCAGAGCAACGTCGCGGAGTGCCGATTCTGGCCGTCTGTCTGGAACTGCTCAAGCAACTCGGCCGTTACACCGATGCCACCGTCACCGCTGCCGTGATTCAATCTTACTTCACCGCGTTTGTGACCAGCGAGTTTCCCGATCCAACCATCTTCGATTCGCTGCTCACCGATGCGCAGAAGCAGCAAATCATCAACTTCAATCCTTACAATGTGCAGTTGGGACCAGGAATCGTTAATTTCCTGCGACCAGGACACACCGTGAACTTCTCCAACCCGACGCAGCCGCAGGCGAAGTTCAGCGAGTTCTCGATTGCATGCGCGAAATTTGTCGGCGCGGCGCTCGGCATTCCTTACGAAGTGCTGTTGAAGCAATACAATGCGAGTTATTCGGCAAGCCGCGCCGCACTTTTGGATTTCTGGAAGCGCGTCCGCAAGTTCCGCGCGCAAGTCATTGCGCAGCTTTGCCAGCCAGCCTACGAAGAATGGATGGCCGACGCGATTGCGCTCAATCTCATCGACAAGTTCAAGGGCGATTTCAATGATCCGCTCGTCAGGCGCGCGCTCACCAAGTGCAACTGGACAGGCGCCAGCGCGGGATCGCTCGACCCGAAGAAAGAAGTCGATGCCGCTGATCAGAAAGTGCGCGCTGGCTTCTCGACAATCGAACGCGAAGCTGCCGAACTCAACGGCTCAAGCTGGCGCGAGAACGTCACGCAAGCCGCAATCGAGCGCGATCTATACCAAGAGCACGATTTGGTTTACCCGCCTGACAGGCCGCTCGCTGGCGCTGGCAGCGGCGTCACCGCATCGGCTCCGAAAGGCGGCACCAGTCCCGGCGAACCCGCTGCACAAGTCGCGCAAGCTGGCGAACCGATACCTGTTCCGGCACCTGCGCCGACTCCAACACCTGAACCTGAGCCAGCAAAAACATGAACGAATTCTACAAGTTTCGATGTGAATCTGGCGAAGAACCGACTGCCGCTGAACTTTTGATCTTCGCAGCAATCGGCGACTTCGAAGACTTCGGTGAAGTGAGCGCGAAAGCGTTCGCGCGCGATCTGGCTGCGCTGCCGAAAAGCGTGAAGCGTCTGGACATTCACATCAACAGTCCTGGTGGATCGCTCTTCGAAGCGAGCGCGATCTACTCGCGCCTTGCCGATCACGCCAGCAAGAAGGTCGTTTACATCGATGGACTGGCAGCGAGCGCAGCGAGCGTCGTGGCGATGGTCGGTCACAAGATTTACGCGCGCAGCAATGCGAACATCATGGTGCATCTGCCGAGCGGTCTGGTGGTCGGCAACGCCGATGACATGCGCAAGATGGCCGGCGCTCTTGACACTGTCACCGAATCGATGATCAACATCTACGCAAAGCGCAGCGGTCAGACCCGCGAAGACCTGCGCGCCATGCTGGCAGCGGAGACTTGGATGACTGCTGAGCAAGCAGTCGAGAAAGGATTTGCCGATGAAGTGCGCGGCGTGGTAAAGGCTGCCGCGATGCTTGCCGATCACCGCGCGGACTTCAACGGCAGCGAGTTCGATCTCTCAAGATTTCATAACGTACCGGCGTTCAGCGCCAAAACAAAAGGAGCAACCATGGCAAAACCAAAAGCACAAGCAGCGACAGAAGACGAGCCGACGCCGACACCAACGCCGACGCCGGATCCAGCACCACCTCAACCCGCGCCTTCACCGCCCGAGCCAGCGCCCAAGCCAGCCGCGCAGAAGAAAACCGAGGAGGACGATGATGAGGATGAAACCGATGAGGAAAAGAAAGCGCGAGCGAAAGGCGTGAAAGCTGAGCGCGCGCGCATCGCAGCGTTGCAGAAGCTTGATCGCCCAGCAACGCATGCCATCATCGCCAAGGCAATCGAAGACGGCAGCACCGTCTCGGACATCATCGCAGATGTCATGGCGGCGATGGACAAATCATCGACGCAAGCCGCACGGCGCGCAGATGCGTCTGTGCTCAACGGCATTCCCGGCAGTGATGGCGGGACAACTGCGGATGGTGGAAACGAATTCGGCGCGCGCATTCAGCAGAGCATCAAAGCCAAAATGAAAGAGCGGCGCACGCCAGTGATGATGAACAGTCGCAACTAACTTCTCACCTTCGAAAGCCAAAACCAAACCAAAAGGAAATACTTATGATCAAAGATTCAGTAATCTTCACCAACCTGCTCTCGTGGGACGACGATCCCGATTGGGTCGTGCGGCGTTACCCGTTCACTGACGCTGGCGCGCTCACGGTTGCAGCAATGAAACCGGGCTACCTCGTCAAGTTCGATGCAGCGGCAGCGAACGTGCTTGGCGCAGTCGGCGCAGATGACGCCGCGCTTGCTGGCATCATCGTCGATCTACCCGACAACACCGACACGCCTTCAGGCGCGAACACCAAGACGGTCGCCGTGGCATTCGAAGGAAGCTTCGACAAGAACCAAATCAAATACGCAGACGGCACTTCACCGCTCTCGGCAGCGGCATTGGCGCGGCTGCGCGGAATCAGCATCTTCCTCGATCCAGCGACGCCATCTGGACCGTTCGCACCTTAACTCGTCAACCAACCGAAAGGATAAACTACTATGGCTAACATGAATCCCAACTATGAGCCTCGGACGCTGCTTGCGGCATTCGAAACAGGCCCATTGAGTCACACCTTCCTGCGCGACACCTTTTTCCCCGCGCGGGAATATCCACCGACTGCGCTGGTCGAATTTGATTTCAGGCGCGGTCGCCGGAAGATGGCACCTTTCGTCGCTCCACTCGTCGGCGGCAAAGTGATGGAGCGGATGGGTTACGAAACGCGCTTTTACCGAGCGCCGCGAATTGCGCCTGTGCGCGCGCTTCGCACTCCTGACTTGGAAGCGCGGCTACCTGGCGAAACGATTTACCAAGGTCGCACCGCAGCGGATCGCGCTGCCGATCTCATCGCTGAGGATTCGATCTTCTTGGATGAGGCGATCTCGCGCAGAGAGGAATGGATGTGCCGCGCGCTGCTCATCAATGGCTCGATCACAGTGACCGCTGATAACGGTTACACCAACGTGATCAATTTCATGGAGTCGAGCCAAGGCGCGCCGAACAATCACTTCGTGCCAGCCACCAAGTGGGATCAGACAGGCAGTGACCCGCTGGCAGACTTGGAAGCTGCGCGGCTGGCAGTCATCAAAGACAGCGGCATCTCGCCCAACGTGGTGCTGTTCGGCTCAACGGCAAAGAGCGCGTTCCTCAACAACGCGAACGTGTCGAAGTTCCTCGATTCAATCCGGTTCCAGATCGCCACGATCAAGCCGGTGATCGTCGATGAAGCAGTCGTGATCTTCGGGCAACAGGCTGGCTTGCAGTATTACAGCTACGCCGAGTATTTCGAAGATGATGCGGGAACACTTTACCCGATGCTGCCGCCCGAACTGGTGCTGCTGGCATCGACCAACACGCCTAACAAGATCGTCTATGGCGCTTACACGCAACTCGAGGACGCGAAAGCAAAGCGGTTCGTGACCTACCAGAGTTCGCGCATTCCCTTCGTCTATGGCGAAGAGGATGACGGCACGCTGTTTTATCGGCTGACCAGTTGTCCGCTGCCGATGCCGGTCGATGTTCTCGGCTGGCGCTTGGTCGAAGCTGTCACGGGCGCGACGTATCCGTTCCCGACACCGGGCGAAGTCGCATACTTCGACCCGAACGATCCTGACGCTGGGCCAGAAGAGGCGCAGCCGAAGGGAAAGGAAGGCGTGGACTTCTTCCCGCAGCCGAAGCCTGAGAAGGCCAAGAACAAAGGCAAAGCTGCTGCCGAAGAGGATGAACACAAGGGCGGGTCTCATCACAGTGCTGGAGGTCATAAGAAGTAATGGGTCTGCTCACGATCATCTACTGGGTTTTGCTGGTGCTGATCTTGCTTGGCTGCTTTGCGTCGCCAGCGTGGACGTGGTATCCGCGCGCGAACTCGCTGGTGACGCTGGCCTTGTTTGTGATCATCGGCCTCAAAATCCTCAAGCCGACTTGGTAACCCGCCATGCAAACAAAGCCAAAGCCGCTGCTCTGGACATCGGTCGTCCTGTTCTTGATCGGGTTCATCATCGCGCCAGCCATTGCGCTGCTGCATGTGCCGCAGGAAGTCGGTCAGGCGCTGATCGGCTTCAACTTCATCTGCGGCGGTTGGGGTTTCTTTGTGCTGGCACAAATCGAAGGTGAACTGGGATGAGTCTCCGCGACCAATTCAAGCCTGATCTGGCGAACGTGTTCATGAATACGGGCGAGTTCGCGACGGAACGCGAGTTCCGGATCAGCGATGGCGCGGGCGGCTTCAAAGTTTTCACCTGCCCTGTGGTCTGGGACAAAGACGCAATCAAGATGATGCCAGTGGTCACGATCCATGGCGTGTTCATGGGCGATGTGCGTTGTTACATCGAAGCGAAATATCTGCCGCGCACACCGGTCGCTGGCGAACTCATTTACTCGCCAGCGAATCAGCCATGGGAAGTGCTGGACTGCACCGACCAGGAATCGCTGTTTGAACTTTCACTCGCTGCGACCCGCTCGCAGCCATCGCTGTATGGTCGAAATTGAACTCGATGCAAGCGCGATGCTGAAACTGTCGAAGGCGCTCGACGGCATCAAGAATGGTGTGCCGCGCGTGCTTGCGCCATCGATCAATCGATCATTGAATCACGGGCGCACAGTCATCAAGCGCGAGATCCGCAAGGATTACACGATCAAAGCGCGCGACATCCCGACCGTCATGCACTACGCGACGCGCGAGCGTCTCGGCGGCGCGATCACGATCAGGTCTGGCATGCTCGATTTGATGAAGTTCAAAGTCCGACCCGACATGCCGCCGCGACAATCAGGCGTTGCCGTTGCCAATCGCAGGATGGTGCATGCCGAAGTCCGCGTCGGTCGCGGCGGCAATCTGCCGCACGCATTCGTCGCGCGCATGCCGAACGCTGTTGTCGGCGTGTTCAGTCGCGTCGGCAAAGCGCGGCTGCCAATCAAGCGGCGGCTTGCCATCGGGGCGCCGATCATGGCGAGCCAGCCGCACGTTCAAGATGCCGCTGGCAAAGCGATGCAGGAAACTCTGATCAAACGCATCAACAGTCAGGTCGAGCGACTGCTGAGCAGGAGAGGAGCCACGCACATCTAATGCCACCGACCACTCTCACCAAGCCGGATTTCGGATACCGGACGCACACCGCGTTTCATCTGGAGAAAAAGCTTGCTGCATTCATCAAGCAGCTTTTCACGGACACGTATGCGCTCGACAATCCAGCGGTGAACCTGCACCAGCCCGCGCTGGCTGAACTGCACGATCAGCCGCCAGAAACGCCGTTTGCTGCGCATCCGATCTACACGCCGCCCGTCTCATTCGACCCGACAGAAAGGGCACAGACGCTTATAGGTAAAGTGCCGCCGCAGGTGGTGCGTGGCCGCGTCCCGCGCACCGTGACAGGCGAGATCGATGCCGCGCAATTGCCAGACTTTCCATCGATCACGCTACAAGCGATCAGCGGTCACGTGACCAAAGAGGAAACGCATGTCGGTGTGCAAATCTTTTTCCACGCTTACGATGAAGACCCGAAGAGCCAAGGCTATCAAGACCTGACCAACATGATCGAGGTCGTCGCGCTCGCGCTCACAAGTTACGGACAGAAGGGCATCGATGACGCTTACCCGATCGTGCTGCCGCTGGAATGGAAGATTCCCGAAGCGCAATACTTCCCGCACTTCATCGGCGAGATGCACACGACTTGGCAATTGCCGAGCGCGCGACCGCTGCCCGATTACGATGATCTGTTCCCGATGGTTCCTGCTGAGCACATCGACCTGCGCGCAAGCGAATCGCCGCAACTGGAGACCAATCTATGGCCAACACGCAACGGATCGTAGGCCAAGTCATTTACGCAGGCCCGACCATCCCGCAGCTTGGGCTGCATTACGGCAACATCTTCTCCAACGGCATCTACGAACATTTTTACAACGTGATTGCCGCCTGTCCTGCGGTCGGCTCGCTGTTCATTCCAGTGAAGCAATTCGCAGCGGTGCGGCGCGAATTGAATTTCGACATTGCTCGAAACATGCTCGGCACGACAGGCAAGTATCCACAGCTTTATCGCGCAGTGCAGAAATGGCTTGCAGAGCGAGCCAAAGAAGACCAAACACCTAAACCAAAAGGAGTGAAAGTAAAACACCATGCCTAATCTCGGACCTTTCCCACACGGCGTCTCATGGCAAGACGTCCCAACATCTGTCATCGCACCAGTCTCGGCCTATCCAGGGATGAATGTCGTGGTCGGCAGCGCGCCGCTCTGGCAGACCCCAAACGGCAAGCAATATCTCAACGTGCCGCGCATCTACAACAGTTACGAGGAAGCGGTCATGGAGCAGGGTTACAGCCCCGACTGGACAAAGTACGATCTCTGCGAGCACATGGACGCATGCTTCGTGGAGTTCGGCGTTTTTCCAGTGACCTACATCGCGTGCAATGATCAGTTCACAGGCGCGACGGTGCAGGCCGCGACGCCATTCACGCTGGTCGGTGGCCAGATCGACACGGAATTGCAACTGATCAATGATTCAAGCTTGGTCGTATCAGGCCCGACAGGCACGCCTGTTTACGTCGAGGGCACGGACTATATCTTGTCGCTGTCCAGTCCTGCCTCGGTCACTGATCCGCCGACTTGGGTGATTACGCGCGTCGCTGGCGGCGCGATCACATCGGACACGGCACAGATTGAAGTCGCTGGCAAGATTCCAGTGACGACGCCGATCACCGCCGCGACGATCATCGGTGGCGTCGATGTCTCGACTGGCAAGCGCAGCGGCCTCGAAGCAATCGAAGATGTTTTCCAAGCAACGGGTTACATTCCCGGTGTGATCATTTGCCCTGCGTGGTCGCATGATCCGACTGTCGCGGCAGCGATGGAAGCGAAGTGCGAGAATATCAACGGCTGCTTCGCATGCACCTGCGTCATCGACGTGGACACCAGCACGGTCAAGAAAGCGCAGGACGTCAATGCTTGGAAGAATACGAACAACATCGTGTTCCCGCGGCAGGAATGCTGCTTCGGCAATCCGACGCTGGTCGGTGCGCTCAGCGGACAGCCGGGCTCCACAACGGCCGTCACGAAGAAGTTTCACTTCGCTTCACAGCAAGGCCCGCTCTTGCAGTGGACGGACACTTACAAAGGCGGCGGGATGCCGTATTGCTCGCCATCGAACAAGAATCTGCGCATGAACTCGCTGCAAGATGCCAGCGGCAACGAAATCCCGATGCACCTTGCCGATGCGAACATGCTGAACTCGCAGGGCGTCATCACCGCGCTCAACTGGATCGGTGGCTGGCGCTCTTGGGGCAACCGAACCGCTTGCTACCCGAGCAATTCGGACGTCAAGGATATGTTCATTCCGGTGCGCCGCATGTTCGATTACATCGGCAACACGGTGGTCCTGACAATCTGGCAGGAAGTCGATGAACCTGGCAACCGCCGGCTGATCGACGCCATCGTGAACTCGATCCAGTTGTGGCTCGATGGCATCACTGCCACGGGCGCGCTGATCGGCGCGAGCATTGCGTTCAATCAGAACGAGAATCCCGCGACCGAGATCCTCAACGGCCATTACGTCTTTCACATTTACATCGCGGTGCCCACGCCAGCCGAGTGGCTGGATTTCAAGATCGAATACTGGGTGCCATACATCGCCAATCTTTGGCCGTCAATCGGTTCAACCGGCGCAACAGCAGCGGCAGCAGCCTAACAGGAAGGACTAACAGAACATGCAAATCCCAAATCACGTTACCAACTACTCGATCTTCAAAGACAGCAAGCGACTGATCGGCTGCGGCAATGTCACGCTGCCCGATCTCAAGAATCTTGAAGACCCGCTGAAAGGGAGCGGCATCTTTGGCGAGATCGGCATGCCTGTGCAATGCCACTTCCAGCCGTATTCGCTCAAGGTCACTTGGCTCACCATCACTGACATGGCGCTCTTCTCGACATTGCAGCAGGGCGCGAATCTCGATGCGTGGGCTGCGATGCAATATCACGACAGTTCGACCAACAAGATCATTCACAACGGCTGGCGCTTCATCATGGGAACTGCGCCGAAAGGATTCAATTTCGGCAAGCTGGAGATCGGGACCAAGCAGGAGTGCGAGACCGAATACGAATTGATCAGCCTGCGCATCTTGTTCAATGACGTGAACGTCCTGCAAGTGGACAAGGAAAACGGCATCTGCCGCTGGTGGAACGGACAGGCGCTTGAGGACGAGGCGCTGCGCATCCGGCAATTGATTGGTTTGACCTAGCCGCAAAAGATGGACACCATGCGGCATGCACAACAGCGATGATGATGTAACAGTTGCCGAGCCGGTCAACCGCCTTCCAGAGGTTGTTGAAGAACAGTCAGAGGAATACCGCGAGTTAAAAGTCGAGCAGGCGCAGAAGCCGCTCAAACTCACGTTCAGCGAGCCATTCGAATACGATGGCGAAAAGTATCCGCATTTAATTTTCGATTGGGACAGCCTGATCGGGAAGGACTTCCAGCGCGCCGAGAAAACATTCAGCAAGCTTTACAAAGCTGATAAGAACGAGGTGGTGCTGCCAGAGATGAAACATCTCTACCACACCATTCTCGCCGCGCAGGTGGCGAACGTCCCGCCGGGCTTGATCATGAAACTGCCGCGCCGCTATTACATTGCGGTGAGGAACGAAGCCCTAAAAGCCTGTGGCAGCTCGCCGGACGAGGAGAAAGTATAACCGCACTGCTGCGCGCGATCACTTTACGGATGGCGCGCGAGACAGGTGGCGGTATCGCGTTCTGGATGGAGTTGCCGATCTCCGAGTTGCTGAAATATGTAGTGGAACTGAACGATCAGGTTCGAGCAGAGCACGCTGCCACAGAGAAAGGAACCGCGTGAGATGAACCAGCACCAATACACTGCGATCTTCCAGATTGGTGCAAAACTTCTCGCCTCATTCGATTCATCGATGCGTCAGGCGCAGGCGCGCTTGAAAGCATTGCAGCGCAGCGCGAGGGAGACCGCTGAATCCGTCAAACTGATCGGCAGCGCGCTCAAAGGCGCGCTTGCTGGCTTTGCCGCGTTTGCAGTGGGCGCTGTCTTCAAAAAGATATTTCAAGGAGCGTTCGAAGAGGCTGCGCGCGCGCAAGAGCGAATACTGGCCGTCACGAACGAGTTCTCGATTCACATGGTCAAGCAGGGGCGCGCGGCTGCCGAGAAGCAGACGCAACTGCTTTTTGCCTACAACAAAGAACTGGCGAAGACCGGCGTCATCAGTCACCAGATTTACGATGAGATGACCGTGAGCCTGTCGAAGATCGGTTTGTCGGGACGCGAGATCGCAGAAATCAATCCGGTGCTTGCCGATGTGCTGGTGCGCGCCAAAGGGATTCGCGCCAGCACCGAGGACGCCAGCGAACTCGCGGACACGCTCGTCAAAGTGGCAAAAGGCGGCCGCCAGATCGCACTGATGAAGTTCGGCATCTTGTTAGGCCCGAGCGAGCGCGAGCGGCTGAAAGCTTACAAAGACGATTGGCGCGGCGCGCTCGCTTACCTGATGTATTTCCTCAAGCAATACAAGGGCTTCAACGAAGCTGCTGCGCGCACGCCGCTCGGTCAGATTCAGCGGATGCGCAATTTGTTTGATCAGTTGTCCGAAGACATCGGCACCAAAGTTCTGCCAGCGCAAGCGGACATGGCAGCGGCATGGGAGAAGGCGCTGCCGACCGTCGAGCCGGTCATTCTCGGCGCGATGGAAAAGCTTGCCGAGTTAATGTCATGGATTTCGCGGCAGGTGGTCGATTTGATCAACGTATTCAAAACGCCCGAAGCCATCAAATCTGTCAACGACCTGAGAGAGGCGTTCGCTGCATTGGGCGCGCAACTTGGCCTGACTTCAAAAGATGGCGTCAGCTTCGGCACGGTGATGGGCGAAACGGTGGTCGTCGTAATAAAGTCCGTCACTGTCTCGCTCAAAATTCTCACCGCCGAGTTGAAAGTGTTGAAGTGGCTTTTGGAACAACTGGCCAAGCTTTGGAAATTCTTCGGCGGCCCGACCGCGATTCCCGAGCAAATCAAGCAAACGAAGGCTTGGAAGAGCACGGTTGGCAAATGGATCGGGGAGCCGATCAAAACAGCACCAGCCGAATCATTGCTGACACCGCAGGCGAGGGCGGCTGCCGCTGCGATGACCACCACGCCAGCTTACGCCGCGCCGGGCGGCTACGGCTATGGACCGCAGCGACCGCCACCAGCCCCGATGCCAGCGCCTGGATCGCCTTACATGAGGCCGGTGAGCCGTGTGCCAGTCACACCAGCCATGCCGAGCACGCGCGTGTGGGGCGGCGGCGCTGGTGGCGCTCTTCCGGCAACCTTTGTTCCACCAGGAGCCACGATGCCTTACGGTGGCGGGATGCCGTATGGCGGCGCAGTCGGCGGCGCAGGATTCGGCGCTGGCGGGGCTGCCGCTGGTGTGATGCCAACGTTTGAAGCTGGTGGTGGCGGCGGCGGTGGCGGTGGTGGTGGAGTTGCTGCTGCTGCTGGCGGTGGCGGTGGCGGTGGAGTTGCTGGCATCTCGCCTGCTGGCAAGCCGGGAACTGAAATACCGCTGGACGCAGTCGCCAAAGCAAAAGTCGCTGCTGAGCGCGCTGGATTCGTCGCGGAACTGCGCCAGCCAGAGATGATGAAGATCCTTGCCGCGACGCTCTCGACCGAAGCTGGCAGTATCTCATCGCAGCGGCCAGTGCTTGAGGCGCTGATTAACCGTGCGGCATCGCACAAGCTGGCTGGCAGTTACAAGTCGATGTATAAGGAAATCAGCGGCGGATTCTATGGCCCGTGGAATCGCGGCGAAACGCAAAGCGTCATGGCGCGCGGCATCTCGCCTGAGCGCATGAAGCAGGTCAACGATCTTCTCGACACAGTCGCATCGGGCGCGAGCGTCACGGCGGGAATGACCGATCAGGGAATGCGCAACGAGATCAAGGGCTACAAAGAGCAAATCGGCGAGGATTGGTTTGGTTACATGAACAAGTCCGATTTGCGGACGCAAGCTTACCTTGCCACGCACGCGGCATCGCAAGCGCCAGCAGCAGCGACCGCGCAAGCGAACGCGCCGCCGCCGATGATCGCAGCGATGCAGTTTGGCGGCATCGCGCGGATGCCAATGCTGGCGCAACTGGCAGAGCATGGGCCAGAAGCGGTGCTGCCGCTCTCGGGCGCGCGCGGGATGCTCTCAAACTTGTTAGGTGGCGGCTTGGAGAAAGTATTTCATCTGACGCATTCGCCGACAATCAACATCGCTGGCGGCGCGACCGAGGAAGCGATGGGCATGATGGAACACAAACTCAAAGACGCAGCGATGGAGTTCATCGCCAACTTCAAAGCAGCGCAGCGGCATGAACGGCGACTATCTTACGAGAGCGGCTATGGATCCTAATCTGCCAGTTGCAGGAAGTGGAATTGCGCCGATACCTGGCGCGGCGACTTCTTACCCGCCGCAACCGATCCCGTTTGGCGCGAGCATTTACATTTCGATACAGGGCGATTGGTGGGACCTGATCTCGCTCAAGGTCTATGGCATGAGGCGCGGCGACGAGTATTACATGCACAAGCTGATCGAAGCCAATTACGAATTGCGCGATCTCTGCGAGTTTCCTGCTGGCGTGCAGGTGATCGTTCCCGCGCTGCCAGTGAAAGTCGAAATGCCGCTTGTTCCGTGGACAAGCGCATCAATCGTGACCGCGCCATGATCGGGGACGCTTACGGTGCAGTGCAAGTGCGGACGGCGCGCCCGCAAATCATCTTGGGCGGTCAGGACTATTACGGACAGCTTGCGCCTTACCTGCTGCACTTCGAATACACCGACAGCTGTGACGGACAGCACGCGGACGACTGCCAGTTCTCGCTGGCTGATCGCGACCGCAAGTTCATCAACGAATGGATGCCAGCGCCGGGCGCGACATTCAATGCGGCCATTCTTGTCGAGCGTTGGTTCGCGCCCGATGGCAGCACGCTCTCGCTGGATTGCGGCTCGTTTTACATCGACTCAATCGAGTTCGATTTGCCGGAGCACACCGTGCATGTGAAAGCGAACTCGATCCCGAACGATGCGCACGGCAAGGTCAGCAACGAGACGCGCGGGTTCGAAAACAAATCACTGCAACAGATCGTGGCACAGATCGCGCAGGAGAATCATCTGGAACCGAAGTTTCTCGCGCAAGCCAATCCCTTTTATGATCGCATCGAGCAGACGCAAGAAAGCGCGTTCCAGTTCCTCAAGCGTCATGCCGAAGACGCGAAGCTTGAAATCAAAATTGCGCACGGCCAGCTTTGGCTCTACGACCCGCTGACGCTCGATCAATCGCCGCCAGCATTCACGCTCGCTTACGGCGACGTGCCGGGAACCTATCACATGGCTGGCGGTAAGTTCCGGTTGCAGGTGACCGATCTCACCGCATCGACAGTCGTGTCGAACACGGACATCGGCACAGGCGAAACGACAGAGCGGCAATTCGATGCCAACCAACTGCTGCAAGGCACAGGCCTCGGCGCAGGCGAATCGCTGGCAATGCCCGAGACATGGAAAGATCATCTCAACTGGAACAGCGACGTAAAGATCGGCGGTCAAGGCGGTAACGGCGGTTCATCGGGCGGCGGCCAGTTGGTCGCGACTGCTTTTGCGCAAATGCGCAAGAGCATTCGAGACCCCCGCGATGCGCCAGCTGGCGGTGGCGGTCTGCAATACTTTTCGGGCGATGCTGCGCAGGGCGACGCGGCGCTGACCAAAGCGCAGGCGCGCACCCGCGACAAGAACAAGCGCCGATACGAATCGGACA